>Ga0066662_10001539_pt1 | contig 10668 bp, 9 predicted proteins | sample GraSoiAngelo_111_FD_133939 | JGI IMG/M metagenome (GOLD analysis project Ga0066662, IMG submission 133939) | Grasslands soil microbial communities from the Angelo Coastal Reserve, California, USA - 14_0903_12_40cm | ecosystem: Environmental > Terrestrial > Soil > Grasslands | place: USA... | reverse complement strand
GCTTCCACCGTGACGGGGATGTTGTGGGTCGTCGCGGCCGGCGTCTCCGCGGCCGCGGTGCTGCTGGTGGGCGTCGCGGGCGTGAGCTCTGGCGCCAGGAGGCCGGCGTGGCCGGGCGGGGGCGGGGGGAGCGCCGAGGGGGGCGCCTGGAAGTCCGCGAGGGAGCGGGGCACGTTCGTAGCGCCCGCGGGTGAACCGACGGCGAACGAGACGGCTAGACTGACGGCGCTGGCAACGAGCCGTCGTGGTACCCGCATTGTCTCCCTATTGTCGGCATGCTGCGACGAAAGTCAAGGTGCGTTCGGACAATGTTACTGCCGCACGTACGGGACGCCGTCGGCGGCCGGAGCACGGACGCGGCCCGCGAAGCCCGCGAGCGCCACCAGTGCGGCGAGGTAGGGCAGCGCCTGCATCAGCTGGCTCGGCACGCCGGCGCGCTGCAGCGTGTACTGCAGCGCGGCGAAGAAGCCGAAGAACAGCGCCGCGCCGGTCGCGCCCAGCGGTGTCCAGCGGCCGAAGATCACCGCGGCGAGCGCGATGAAGCCGCGCCCCGCGGTCATGCCGTCGGAGTACAGGTCGAGCTCGGCGAGCGCCAGATAGACGCCGCCCAGCGACGCGATCGCGCCGCCGATCACCACCGCGCGAAAGCGCGTGGCGAGCGCGTCGATCCCCGCCGACTCCGCGGCGCTGGGGTCTTCACCGCACGCGCGCACGCGCAAGCCCCACGGCGTGCGCGTCAGCACGAAATGCAGCGCGCCCGCCGCGGCGAACGCGAGCACGACCAGCACCACCTCGCCGGTGTGGCCGAACGCCGGCACTTCGTGCGACGCGCCGGGCTGGTGGTACACCAGCACGAGCCCGAACGCCGCGCCGGCGAGCGCCGCGATGTTCAAGCCGGTACCGGCGACGATCTGGTCGACGCCGAGCCGCGTCGACGCGTACGCGAGGATCGCCGCGAGCAGCATCCCCGCGACGACGCCCGCGAGCGCGCCGAGCAACGGGCTACCGGTGGCACCGCTGACGACGACCGACGTGAACGCGCCGGCGATGAGAATCCCCTCGAGCCCGATGTTCACGACGCCCGCGCGTTCGCTGAGCACGCCGCCCAGCGCGGCGTAGATCAGCGGCGTCGCCTTGACGAGCGTCAGGCCCAAGATCGCGAGGACCGCGGCGAGCGTGGCGTTCACGTGGACCTCCGGTTCGCGACGACGCGCCGCCCGGCGAGCGCGATGATGACCAAGCCGGTGACGAGCGTGACCACCTCGCGGGGCACGCCCGCTTCAGCCTGCATCGCGATCCCGCCGCTCTGCAGCATGCCGAACGCGATCGACGCGACGATGATCCAGCGCGGGTCGAGGTTGCCGACCAGCGCGACGGCGATCGCGATGAAGCCGTAGCCCGGCGACAAACCGGTGTTGAAACGGTGCAGCCCGCCCGAGACGATCGTCGCGCCGCCCAGGCCCGCGATCGCGCCCGACAGCGCCATCGCGACGAACGCCGTGCGGCCGAGATCGATGCCCGCGCGCTTCGCGGCCTCGGGCGCGTCGCCGGACGCGCGCAGCTCGTAGCCGAACACCGTGCGCGCCAGCACGCGCCACAGCACGAACGCGAGGACGATCGCGAGCACGAACGGCGTCGCGAGAAACGCGAGCGTGAAGTGCGGGTCGGCGGCAAGCGCGATCAGGTCCGGAATCTGCGCGGCCTTCGGGAGCGCCGCGGTCTCCGACGCGCCGCCGCCGCCTTGCTGCAGCGGCCCGGTGACGAGGTACGTCGTCAGCAGGACGGCGATCACGTTGAGCATCAGCGTCGCGATCACTTCGTTCGCGCCGAAGCGCGCGCGCAGGAAGCCGGGGATCGCGCCCCAGACGCCGCCCGCGAGCGCGCCCGCGAGCAGCACCATCGGCACCGCGAGATACGGCGGTAGCGGAACCTGCGCGCCCAGCCAGCCCGCGGCGAAGCCGCCGAGGATCAGCTGGCCCTCCGCGCCGATGTTGAACAGCCCGGCGCGAAACGCGATCGCGATGCCGAGCGCCGGGAACAGCAAGTTCGTCGCCTGCACCAGCGTCTCGGCGACTTCCTCGGGCGTGCCGAACGCGCCGTCGAACAGCGCGCCGAATCCCACGAAGGGCGAGACGTGCGCGAGCAGCATCGCGACCGAGCCGAAGCCGAACACCACGACGATCACGACGACGACGTCGCGCAGCGCGCCTTTGCGCAGCGCCGCGGTCACGCGTGCCCCGCCATCAGCGCGCCGATGCGACCGCGGTCGATGGCCGCGCGGTCGAACGAGCCGACGAACGCGCCGTTCGCGATGACCAGCACGCGATCGGCCAGCGCGAAGATCTCGTCGAGCTCGAACGAGATCAGCAGCACGCCGGCGCCCGCGTTGCGCGCTTCGATCAGCCGCGACTGCACCAGCGCGGCGGCGCCGATGTCGATCCCGCGCGTCGGCTGGTACGCCACGACGAGCTTCGGCACGCTGGTCAGCGTGCGGCCGACGACGATCTTTTGCTGGTTGCCGCCGGAGAGCTGGCCGACGATCGCGTTCGGATCCGCGGGGCGCACGTCGAAGCGCTCGATCACGTCGCGCGCCGCGTCGCCGTACCGTGCGAGCGCAAGCGTGCGCTGGCGGCCCAGTGCGACGTTGTCGCGCACGTTCCAGTCGAGCACGAGCGCTTCGTGGCGGCGGTCTTGCGGGATCACGCGAATGCCGCGCGCGAGGCGCGACGCGGGCGTGTCGTCCGCGCGCAGCGGCGCGCCTTCGTAGATCAGCTCGCCGGTGAACGGCACCACGCCGGCGAGCGCGTCGGCCAACGCCGTCTGCCCGTTGCCCTCGATGCCCGCGACGCCGACGATCTCGCCCGCGCGCACGTCGAACGTCGCGTTCGCCAGCGCGCTCGTCGCCGAGCGCGCGGCGAGGCCGCGCACCTCGAGCAGGGGCGCGGTAACGGTCGCCGCGCGCGCCGCGAGCGCGGGCACGTCGCCGCCGACCATCTCGCGCGCGATCGCGTCGGCGTTCGTCTCGCTGGTCAGGTGCGAGGCGACCACGCGACCGGCGCGCATCACCGTCACGCGCTGCGAGTACGCGATCACCTCGGCGAGCTTGTGGGTCACGACGAGCACGGCGGTGCCGCGTTTCGCGAGGTCCGTGATGGTGGTGAAGAACGAGGCGATCTCGCTGGGGGCGAGCGCGGCGGTGGGCTCGTCCAGCAGCAGCACCGTCGGCTCGCGGTCGAGCTCGCGCAGCAGCTCGACGCGCTGCTTGATGCCGACGGGCAGCGTCTCGACGAGCGCGTCGGGGTCCACCGCGAGGCCGTACGTCGATGCCAGCGCGCGCACGCGCTCGCGCGCGGCGGCGACGTCGATCGCCCAGCCGCGCTTGGGCTCACGGTTGAGCAGCACGTTCTCCCACACGCGCAGCCGCTCGATGAGCTTGAAGTGCTGGTGCACGAGGCCGACGACGCCGCCGGCGTCGACGCTGCCCTCGTCGGCGCGCACCGCGCCGTAGGCGATCGCCGCGAGCGTGGACTTGCCCGCGCCGTTCTCACCGACCAGCGCGTGGATCTCTCCCGGGTGCAGCTCGAGGTCGACGCCGTCGACGGCTTGCACGGCGCCGAAGCGCTTGCGCACGCCGCGCAGCGTCAGAGCGGAACGCGTTTGAACGATGCGAGTTCCTCCCGGGTGGACGGTGCGACGAGCGTGCCGCCGACGATCAGCGCCTTGATCTTGGCGAGCGTCGCGATCTTGTCCGGCGTCACGACGCTCTTGGTGTAGGTGAAGTCGGTCAGCCCGACGCCGCCCTCTTTGAGGCCGAGCGTGAGGTGCGCCGGGCGCGGCTTGTGCGCGGCGGCCTGCGTGCTGACGCGGAACACGCCGATGTCCACGCGCTTCACCATGCTGGTGAGAATCTTCCCGGGCGCGATCGCGTCCTGGTCGGAGTCGACGCCGATCACGAACGCGTTGCCGCGCCGTTTCACCTGATCGATCGCGCCGAGCCCGGCCTTGCCCGCCGCGACGTAGATGATGTCGGCGCCCTGGTCGAACTGCACGCCGGCGAGCTCCTTGCCCGACGCGACGTCGTCGAACGAACCGACGTATTTCACGAGCACTTTGACGTTCGGATCGATCTCGCGCGCGCCCGCCGCGAAGCCGGCCTCGAACTTGCGCAGCAGCGGGATGTCGATGCCGCCCAGAAACGCGATCGTCTTCGTCTTGGTCGTCATCGCGGCGAGCGCGCCGGCCATGAACGAGCCTTCCTCCTCCTTGAACGTCACCGACGTCACGTTGGGCATGTCCACGACCGCGTCGATGATGGAGAAGTGCCGCTTGGCGTAGCGCTCGGCTACCTCTTGCACGTCCTTGGCCATCAAGAAGCCGATCGCGAAGATCTCGTCGTAGCGCTTGTTCGACAGAACCGTCATGTTGATCTGGTAGTCCGCAGCCGAGCGCGACTGCAGCACCGTGGTGTCGACGTGCAGGTCGTTCTTCGCGCGCACGAGGCCCGCGTACGCGGAGTCGTTGAACGAGCGGTCCCCGAGGCCGCCCGTGTCGGTGACCATCCCGATGCGGATCGTGCCCGACGCGGCTTGGCTGCGGGCACACCCGGTGACGGTGGTGCAACAGCAGACCACCGCGAGGGCGAGGAACGCCGCACGCCGCAAGACCATCGCGCCCTCCTACGACGCGGATGCGGGGCGGCCTGTCGCATTCGGGGAACAGGACGCTCGTGAACCCTGCCGCTCGACCGCCGGACCTTCCGCGCCCGCGCCGCCCCATGTCCCGGGTGGAGCGCCGCGTGACGCTGTGGCTCAAGGTGCTGGGGCTCATCGCCGTCGCGATCTATCTGCTCGTCGGGTTCCTGCAGTTCCTCAGCGCGGTCAAGGCGACGGCGATGCTGTTCGTCATCGCGCTGTTCTTCGCGTACTTGGTGTTCCCGCTGGTCCGGCGGCTCAACGAACGGCTGCCGCTGGGGCTGTCGATCCTGCTGGTCTATATCGTCATCGTGATCTTCGGCGTGGCGGTCGCGCAGCTGATCGTGCCCGCGCTGATCGCCGACGTGCAGAACGCCGTGAAAGCGGTCCCGGCCTTGGTGACCCAAGTCGGGCACATTCTGCAAGACCCCAACAACAAGTACTTCAGCCGCCTGCCGCTGGACGAACGCATGTATCTGGCATCGCTGCCCACGCAGGTCGCCGGTTTCTTGCAGACCAACGCATTCGACACGGCGTCGAAGACGCTGACGGTGCTGCTGTCGACGGTGTCGATCCTTGCGACGGTCATCGTCGTGCCGGTGCTCGCGGCGTACATGCTGCTCGACGCGGAGAGCCTCAAGGCTAACTTCCTGGGCTTGATCCCGCAGCGGCTGCACGCGAAGACCGAGTCGATCATCGCCGACCTCGACCAGGTGGTGGGCGGCTTCATCCGCGGCCAGCTCATCGACGGCTCGATCCTTGGTGCGATGCTCACGGTGATGCTGTGGTTCATGCACGTTCCGTATGCATTGCTGATCGGCGTCGTGTCGGGCGCGTTGAATTTCATCCCGTACGCCGGCGCGCTGATCGCGTTCGTGCCCGCCGTGCTGCTGGCGCTCGCGAACGGCGGACCGATCCATGCGCTCTTCGTCGCGATCTTGATCGTCGTGATCCACCAGATCGACGGCAACTTCGTGTCGCCGCGCGTGCTCAAGGACAACGTCGGGCTCTCGCCGTTCTGGATCGTGCTCGCCATCCTCGCGGGCAGCGAGATGTTCGGGCTCGCCGGCACGTTCCTCGCCGTCCCGGTCGCCGCGATGATCCGCGTGCTGCGCGAGCAGCTCTTGCCGCGCCCGGTCCCGGTGCTGGCCACCGGTCCGGCGCTGACGCACGCGCCGCTTGACGACACGCGACCACCGGTCGTGGCGTCACCGGTGCGGCGCGAGCCGCCGGTGCCGTAAGCATGTTCATGCAGCCTTCGCCTGCCGTTTCCGCCCGCCGCACGCCGATCGCGCACGTCGACGTGGTGGGCGTTCCGATGGATCTGGGCGCCGACCGCCGCGGCGTCGACATGGGGCCGTCGGCGATCCGCTACGCGCGCTTGAAAGAATCGCTCGAGCGGCTCGGTCTCACGGTCACCGACCACGGCAACCTCCGCGTGCCGGTCCCGGAGTCCGCGACGATCGCGGAGCAGAACGCGAAGTATTTCCCGATCATCAAGGCGGTGTGCGATGAGCTCGCGGGCATCGTCGAACGCGTCGTGCGGCAGGGCGCGTTTCCGCTGGTGCTCGGCGGCGATCACTCGATCGCGATGGGCACGATCGCGGGCATCGCGCGCGCGCGCGGCAAAGCGCCGGGCGTGATCTGGGTGGACGCGCACGGCGACATCAACACGCCGCTCACGTCGCCGACGGGCAACGTGCACGGCATGCCGGTGCATTTCGCGCTCGAGCAGCACGCCGTCGATCCGGCGCGCATGGCGTTCATCGGGCTGCGCGACGTGGACGACGGCGAAAAGCGCACCATCCGCGAGCTCGGCGTCAAGGCGTTCACCATGGCGGACGTCGATCGCCTCGGCATGAGCCGCGTCGTCGATGAAGCGCTGGCGATCGTGGCCGACGGCGAGAACTCGGTGCACGTTAGCTTCGACATGGACGGCGTCGACCCGCAGGAAGCACCGGGCGTCGGCACGCCGGTGCGCGGCGGCATCACCTACCGCGAAGCGCACCTCCTGATGGAGGGCGTCGCCGCGAGCGGTACGCTGGGCTCGCTGGAGATCACGGAGATCAACCCGATCCTGGACCGCGAAAACCAAACCGCGATCCTCGCGGTGGAGCTGATCCTGAGCGCCCTGGGAAAGACGACGCTCTGAGCGCGCGCGGTTACACGACCCGGCCGGCGAGCTCCGTCGCGTGCAGGGTGTGGCGGCCGACCACGCACAGTGGTACGTCGCGCCAGTGCGTCTCGAGCCGGTCGACCCAGGCGTCGGCGAACGTCACGCCCTCGAGCCCGCCGAACAGGCAGATCTCCGCTTCGCCCTCGCCATGGCGGAACTCGTAGTCCACGTCGGCGAGATCGGGTACCTCGATGCCGTCGAGCGGGGCACCGATGCGCGACAGCGCGCGGTACACGCGAGCCGCATTCTCTTCGTCCGCGTCGTACCACAAGCAGTGGTCGGAAGCGTCCGTGCACTCGCCATGCAGGCGCTTCGCCAGCCCCCCGATCACCAGCGTGCGCGCACGTTCCCGCGCAAGCGCGCGGAGCAGATCGGCGAACGCGGTGTGGTCGGGCATGGGACCCTCCTCAAGGCCGGGCGGAGAGGCTACGGCGAGGACGGCGGCGGGACCCCTTCGGTCCGAGCGAATGTGGCGGGAACGGGCGTCCGAGCATATGAACGTACGGCCAAACGCGAGCGATGGGAGTTCCGAAGCGTGGCGGTCGCGCGGTGGGCGTTCCGAGTGCTCGTCGCGATCGTGCTCGCGGCGACGCCGTCTGGTGTCTCGGCGGGCGATGACGCCGAGGTCATTCCGTTCGTCGCCGGGACGGCGTGGACGTATCAAGCGCTTCTGAAATGGACGGACCCGCCGAACACGCTGCGCCGAAGCGAGGTGCGCTGGACGTCCATCGTGATCGATGCCTTCGACCACGGTGACGTCGCCGGCGCGCTCCTGCAAGGCGGTGTCTGGGATCTGGCGTGGTGGTCACGCGATCAGCGCCCCGGGATCTATGAAGCGCTGCGCGTCGGGACGCGCTACTATTTGCTTCGCGACGTGAGCAGGTCCGCATTCGCGGCCGTGAAGACGGCGGGCCGCAGTGCGCTGCCCGCCAATTTGGACCAGCACGTGTGGTTCGACGTGCCGCTGACGAAAGGGCGGGTGCTGCGCCCGCGCGATATGGGACGGCGCGATGACACGAACTACGGCTGGTGGATCGAGAGCGCCGGACCCGCAAGGCTCGAAGTGCCGGGCCTGCGCGGCGCGGCGCGAAAGGCGTTCAGGCTGTCCTACGACACGCTCGCGAGCGAGCAACACGACACGATCGTGCCCGGCGTCGGCATCACGGCCTTCACGTACGTCCACAACGGAACGCTAGCCGAAGCGTACGCGCATCTCATCGCATTTCGCCGAGGGCCCGCGCGCTGAGCACCGCGCGGCGCCAAGCCGCGAGCTGAGCACCGCGCTCAGCCGCGGCGAGCGTGGGCGTGAACGGGGCGTCCGCGCGCCACAACGCGGCGAGCGTATCGAGGTCGTGCCAGAAGCCGCACTGCAGACCGGCGAGCGACGCCGCGCCGAACGCCGTCGTCTCCAGACACGCGGGACGCAGCACGGGGACGCCGAGCAGATCCGCCTGGCGCTGCATCACCAGCGCGTTCGCCGACGCGCCGCCGTCCGCGCGCAGCTCGGCCAGCGGCATCTCCGCGTCGAGCTCCATCGCCGCGACCACGTCCGCCGTCTGATACGCCATCGCGTCGAGCGCGGCGCGCGCGAGATGCGCGCGCGTCGTCCCGCGCGTGATGCCGGTGATCGTTCCGCGCGCGTAGGGGTCCCAGTACGGCGCGCCGAGGCCCGTGAACGCGGGCACGAAATAACATCCCGCGCTGTCGTCAACCTCGCGCGCCAGCCGCTCGACGTCGGCGGCGCGCTCGATGATGCCGAGCCCGTCGCGCAACCACTGCACGGCGGCGCCCGTGACGAAGATCGAGCCTTCCAGCGCGTACGTCGCGCGATTCGGCTCGAACGCGAACGCGACCGTCGAGAGCAAACCGTGCTGACTGCGCACGACGTGGTCGCCGGTGTTGAGTACGACGAACGAGCCCGTGCCGTACGTGTTCTTCGCGAGCCCGGGCGCGAAGCCGGCCTGCCCGACGAGCGCCGCCTGCTGATCGCCCGCGACGCCCGCGATGCGAATCGCGCCGCCGAAGTGCGCGACCGCGGTCGTTCCGAACTCCGCGGTGCACGGCAGCACCTCGGGCAGCAGAGCGCGCGGGACGCCGAACGCCGCGAGCAGCTCGTCGCTCCACCGCAAGTGATGGATGTCGAACAGCATCGTGCGCGACGCGTTCGTGACGTCGGTGACGTGGCGCGCGTCACCGCGCGTGCCGCCGGTGAGGTTCCAGATCAGCCACGAGTCGACGGTGCCGAACGCGATTTCCCCCGCTTCGGCGCGCGCCCGCAGTCCGTGCACGTTGTCGAGCAGCCACGCGATCTTCGTCGCGGAGAAATACGGGTCGAGCAGAAGGCCGGTCTGCGCCGTGACGAGCTCGCCGAGGCCGCGCGCGCGAAGCGCTTCGCACATCGGCGCCGTCCGCCGGTCTTGCCACACGATCGCATTGTGCACCGGTTCGCCCGTCGCGCGATCCCACAGGATCGTGGTCTCACGCTGGTTGGTGATCCCGATCGCGACGACGTCCGCCGCTGAGAGCGACGCGTTGCGCAGCGCACCGCGCGCGACGTCGAGCTGCGACTGCCAGATGTCACGGGGATCGTGCTCGACCCAGCCGGGCTGCGGAAAGTGCTGTGGAAACTCGCGCTGATCGAACGCCACGACGTCTCCGTTCGCGTCGAACACGATCGCGCGCGAGCTCGTCGTGCCTTGATCGAGCGCGAGGATGACGCTCACGCGTAGTCACACCGCGAGCTCATAGGCGGAACGCGTCGATGCCGCCCGGGTCGGGGAACACTTTGCCGGGGTTCATGATGCCCAGCGGATCGATCGCGTCCTTGATCTTGCGCATCACGGCGATCGCATCGGCGCCCAGGTCCAGCTCCATGAACTGCTTTTTCAGCAGGCCGATGCCGTGCTCGCCCGACAGCGTGCCGCCCAGCTCGACCGTCGCTTCGAAGATCGCGCGCGCGGCGCCCGCGACGCGCGCCATCTCCTCGCGGTTCGTCTTGTCGCACAGAATGTTCGGGTGCAAGTTGCCGTCGCCGACGTGGCCGAAAACCGGGATCTCCAGCGCGTACCGTGCCGCGATCTCACGCACGCGGCGGATCAGCGCGACGATCGCGCGCGGCGGGATGCACACGTCCTCACCGAGCTTGTTCGGGCGCCGCCGCGCGAGCGCGGGCGCGATCGAGCGCCGCGCCGCCCACAGCCGCGCCGCGTCGGCGTCGGTGGCCGCGACGCGCACGTCGCGCGCCCCGTGCGCGCGGGCGATGCGGTCGATCGTCGCCAGCTCGTCGGCCAGCACGGTATCGTAGTTGCCGTCGACGCCGAAGATCAGGATCGCGTCGGCGTCGAGCGGCAAACCGATCGGCGAGTTCTCCTCCACGCAGCGCATCGTGAAGTTGTCCACGAGCTCGATTGCCGACGGCAGCACGCCGCTGGCCATCACCGCCGTCGTCGCTTCGGCCGCGTCCTCGATGCGGTCGAACACCGCGAGCGCCGCGCGCGCGAATTTTGGTTTCGACAAGAGGCGCAGCGTGATCTCGGTGATCGTGCCGAGCGTGCCTTCCGCGCCGGTGAACAGCCGCCGCAAGTCGTAGCCGGTGACGTTCTTCACGGTGCGGCCGCCCGTGCGGATCACCGTGCCGTCGGGCAGCACGACCTCGAGCGCGAGGACGTAGTCGCCGGTCACGCCGTACTTCAGGCAGCGCGCGCCGCCCGCGTTCTCCGCGACGTTGCCGCCGATCGCGCTTTGCTTCAAGCTCGAAGGATCGGGCGGGTAGAACAGCCCGCGCTTCTCCACGTCGGCCTG
>Ga0066662_10001537_pt1 | contig 10679 bp, 8 predicted proteins | sample GraSoiAngelo_111_FD_133939 | JGI IMG/M metagenome (GOLD analysis project Ga0066662, IMG submission 133939) | Grasslands soil microbial communities from the Angelo Coastal Reserve, California, USA - 14_0903_12_40cm | ecosystem: Environmental > Terrestrial > Soil > Grasslands | place: USA... | reverse complement strand
CCATTAATAATATTGTTTATAATAACAGGGTCTAGATTTTTAATTTCAAGTAGTGATTTAGTTTCTATATTTTTGAGTATAGAATTACAAAGTTATGGATTATATTTATTATGTACATTGTATAGAAACTCAGAACTTGCTACTTCAGGAGGTCTTACTTATTTTTTATTAGGAGGTTTAAGTTCTTGTTTTATACTTTTAGGTACAAGTTTATTGTATGCTAATTCAGGTAGTACAAATTTAGATAGTATATATGTTATATATAGTCTCAGTGATATTGTTAATAATAATGTTTTATATTGATATAAGCCACATTATATCAATATGTCATTACTTATATTGAGTGTAGGATTTTTATTTAAAATAAGTGCTGCACCTTTTCATTTTTGATCTCCTGATGTATATGATGCAATACCTACAATAGTTACAACATTTGTAGCTATTGTAGCTAAAATATCTATATTAGTTTTTTTATTAGAACTAGTACATTATACTAACAATTCAATATTTGTTAATCAATATGCTTGAACTTCTACTTTCTTAGTTAGTTCTTTACTTTCATTAATAATAGGTACAATAGTTGGTTTAACACAATATAGAATAAAAAGATTATTTGCTTATAGTACTATAAGTCATTTAGGATTTATACTTTTAGCTTTAAGTATTAATAGCATGGAATCTATTCAAGCGTTTATATTTTATTTAATACAATATTCATTAAGTAATCTGAATATGTTTATTATTTTAATAAGTATGGGTTTTTCATTTTATTATTATGTTAATGATAATAAAGAATATAAAGAATTGTTAGACAAAAATAATTCGCCAATACAATTAATCAGTCAAATTAAGGGATTTTTTAATATAAATCCTTTATTATCATTGAGTTTTTCTATTACAATCTTTTCTTTTGTAGGTATACCACCTCTTATAGGATTTTTTGCTAAACAGATGGTTTTAAGTGCTGCTTTGGATAATGGTTATGTTTTTCTTACTTTGATAGCAATTTTAACTAGTGTTATTAGTGCTGTATATTATTTAAATATTATTAAACAGGTTTTTTTTGATAAATCTGAGTATAGAATAAATCCTAATATAGAAAACATAAATATGTATGCTAGTATAATTAAAAATGATGTTTTAATTGAAAAATTAACATTTAGATATAATAATATTATACTATCAAGTTCATTAACTATATCTGTTTCTATATTAACACTTATAATTTTATTATTTATGCTTATGCCTCAGGAATGATTAAGTATGGCTAATATATTAGCATTAATAATATTTAATCCTTAGATGACTAGTATAACTTTCTTTTTTATATTTATACCTTTATTAGCTATTATTTTATTAGCTGTTAATTTAATCTTTTCTCCACATAATCCATACCAAGAAAAGGATTCAGCTTTTGAGTGTGGTTTTCATAGTTTTTTAGGTCAGAATAGAACACAGTTTAGTATTTCTTTTTTTATTTTTGCACTTCTATTTTTACTGTTTGATTTAGAAATTCTTTTGATTTATCCTTATGTTGTTAGTGCTTATACAAATAGTATATATGGTTTAATTATAATGCTTGTATTTTTTCTAGCTTTAACTTTAGGATTTGCGTTTGAGTTAGGTAAAAATGCATTAAAAATTGATAGTAGACAAACGCTTGTATTTACAAGCAAACAATTTAATACTATAACTTATATAAGTGGTATGAAGTGAAATTAATTTTTATAGCAACTTATTTTATAGGTTATCATAAATAGATTTTATAATATATTATCACAAGCTGTCAAAAGGTTTTTATATTCGCGGTATATTTATATGGATATAAATATATAAGCTATATTATAATTTGTTTAATTTTATAGCTACAGATATAAAAAGTAAGTAAATTAATAAAATGGTTGATTATTTACAATATATTATAAGTAATAATTGTGATGCACCTAGTCCTTGAGGTCTATACTTTCAAGATAGTGCATCACCACAAATGGAGGGTTTAGTTGAATTACATGATAATATAATGTTTTATTTAGTTATAATATTATTTGGGGTAGGATGAATAATGATATCGATAATTAGAAATTATACTAATATAGTATCACCTATATCACATAAATATTTAAATCATGGTACTTTGATAGAACTAATATGAACTATAACACCTGCATTAATATTGGTACTTATAGCGTTTCCATCTTTTAAATTGTTATACTTAATGGATGAGGTTAGTGATCCTGCTATGTCTATACTAGCGGAAGGACATCAATGATATTGAAGTTATCAGTATCCTGATTTCTTAAATTCTGAAAATGATTTTATAGAATTTGATTCATATTTAGTTCCTGAGTCAGACCTAGAAGACGGAGCTTTAAGATTATTAGAGGTAGATAACAGAGTTATTATTCCTGAGTTAACACATGTAAGATTTATTGTTACAGCTGCGGATGTTATTCATTCATTCGCCTGTCCAGCTTTAGGTATTAAGTGTGATGCGTATCCAGGTAGATTAAATCAAGCATCTGTTTTAATAAATAGAACGGGTACATTCTATGGACAATGTTCAGAAATATGTGGTATATTACATAGTTCTATGCCTATAGTAATAAATTCAGTAAGTATTGAAAAATTTTTATCTTGATTATACGAGCAATAAAAGATTTTAATACTATATCTTAATAATTTTTATTTATTTATAATAACCTTATTTTATAATAATATAATAGATCCCTTTATAGGTAATTAAGGAGAAGAATAGATAATAAAGCCTTAATAAATAAATAAATAAGTATTTAGTTCTTTATTTATGAACAATAATTAAATTTAATATAATATATAATGAATTTATCGTTAATACTTTTTTTAATAGGAATTCTTGGATTCGTTTTAAATAGAAAAAATATAATATTAATGCTTATTTCAATTGAAATAATGCTTTTAGCTATTACGTTTTTAATATTGGTAAGTTCATTTAGCTTTGATGATATATTAGGTCAAACTTACGCTATATATATAATAACAATAGCTGGTGCAGAATCTGCAATAGGTTTGGGTATTTTAGTTGCTTTTTATAGATTAAGAGGAAGTATTGCAATAGAATATAAATAATGTATTTAGCTATAATAATTTTACCTTTATTAGGTTCAATAGTTTCCGGGTTTTTTGGTAGAAAAGTCGGTGTTAGTGGAGCTCAATTAATTACATGCACTTGTGTAATTATAACAACATTATTAACAATAATAACATTTATTGAAGTAGGTTTAAATAATATAGCTGTATCAATAAATATTTTTAGATGAATAGATAGTGAATCGCTTAACGTATTATGAGGTTTTCATTTTGATAGTTTAACTGTAAGTATGTTAATACCTGTATTAATAGTTAGTTCTCTTGTTCACATATATTCTATAGGATATATGGGTCATGATCCACATAATCAAAGATTTTTTAGTTACTTAAGTTTATTTACATTTATGATGATTATACTTGTTACAGCTAATAATTTCTTATTAATGTTTGTTGGTTGAGAAGGGGTAGGAATTTGTTCTTATCTATTAGTAAGTTTCTGATTTACCAGAATAGCAGCAAATCAAAGTTCTATATCTGCCTTTTTAACTAATAGAGTAGGTGATTGTTTTTTAACTATAGGTATGTTTGCAATATTATGATCTTTTGGTAATATTGATTATAGTACTATATTTTCATTAGCTCCTTTTATTAATGAAAATATAGTAACAATTATAGGTATATGCCTATTAATTGGAGCTATGGCTAAAAGTTCTCAAGTTGGATTACATGTTTGATTACCTATGGCTATGGAAGGTCCTACACCTGTTAGTGCATTAATACATGCAGCTACTATGGTTACTGCAGGAGTATATTTATTAATGCGTGCTAGTCCTATAATAGAATATAGTTCAACTGTATTAGTATTATGTTTATGATTAGGAGCAATAACTACAGTATTTAGTAGTCTTATTGGTCTATTTCAACAAGATATTAAAAAAGTTATTGCATATAGTACTATGAGTCAATTAGGTATGATGGTTATAGCTATAGGTTTATCATCGTATAATCTTGCTTTATTTCACTTAGTAAATCATGCCTTTTATAAAGGACTATTATTTTTAGGAGCAGGTGCTGTAATACATGCGGTAGCAGACAATCAAGATTTTAGAAAATATGGTGGATTAAGACCATATTTACCTTTAACCTATTCAGTTATGTTAATAGCAAGTCTTAGTTTAATAGCTTTCCCATTTATGACGGGATTTTATAGTAAAGATTTTATTTTAGAATCTGCATATGGTCAATTTTATTTTAATAGTATAGTAATTTATTTTATAGCCAGTATTGGTGCTATGTTTACCACATTATACTCTATTAAAGTATTGTATTTAACTTTTTTAACTAATCCTAATGGGCCTATAGTTAATTATAAAAAAGATCATGCTGCACAAGAAGGGGATATTTTTATGAGTTTACCATTAATTATATTAGCTATTTTTTCTATATTTTTTGGATATATAAGTAAAGATATATTTATTGGTTTAGGTTCAGGTTTCTTTGCAGATAACAGTATTTTTATTCATCCCGTACGGGAAATAATGTTAAATACTGAATTTGCTGTGCCTACTTTGTTTAAACTATTGCCTTTAGTATTCACTATTTCACTTAGTGCTTTAGCAATAATTTTATCAGAATTTATGCCAAAAGTTCTTATTAGATTTAAACTGAGTAGATTAGGTTATAATACATTTAGTTTTTTCAACCAGCGTTTTTTCATCGAACTTTTATATAATAAATATATTACCGATCTTGTTTTAAAATTAGGAGGTCAAACTACTAAAATTCTAGATAAAGGGAGTGTAGAATTATTAGGACCTTTTGGGTTAGAAAAGGGGTTATTATCTTTAAGTAAAAGTATATCTAGTTTAGATACAGGTGTTATAACTAGTTACGCTTTATATATCTTAATTGGTCTTATATTTTATATTTTAATCCCTTATCTTTCTCTATTTGACAATAGTTTATTATTATTGATTTTATTATCTCTTTTTACTACTAGTAGAAGATATTAATATAACAAATATTTAATAAAGTTGTCAATTAACTTTATTAAATATTTATTAATAATAGTAGTTACTGATATTAATTTATCTTTTTAATTAATATATAATATTTATTTATTTAATCATATTGTATAAATATGTAAAATTAAAATATAACAAACTTATAACTTAAAAATAAAACATGTATCTACCAACATCTAAAAAAATGAAAAGAAAACAATTCAAGTTTTTTTCATTTAATTTCTTTAAATAAAAACTATAATTAAAAATAAAATATGAGAATTTTAAAAAGTCATCCCTTATTAAGATTAGTTAATTCTTATATAATTGATTCACCACAACCAAGTAATATAAGTTATCTATGAAATTTTGGATCATTATTAGCTTTTTCTTTAGCTATACAAATAGTTACAGGTGTAACTTTAGCAATGCATTATAACCCTAGTGTATTAGAAGCATTTAATTCAATAGAACATATAATGCGTGACGTTAATAATGGTTGATTAATACGTTATTTACATAGTAATACAGCTTCAGCTTTTTTCTTTTTAGTGTATTTACATATAGGAAGAGGTTTATACTATGGATCATATAGAGCCCCTAGAACATTAGTGTGAACTATAGGTACAATAATATTTATACTAATGATAGCTACAGCTTTCTTGGGTTATGTTCTACCATATGGTCAAATGTCATTATGAGGTGCAACTGTAATTACTAATCTTATGAGTGCTATACCTTGAGTTGGACACGATATAGTTGAATTTATCTGAGGTGGTTTTAGTGTTAATAATGCAACATTAAATAGATTTTTTGCTCTACATTTCGTATTACCTTTTGTTTTGGCCGCATTAGTTTTAATGCATTTAATTGCACTTCATGATAGTGCAGGGTCAGGTAACCCTTTAGGTGTTTCTGGTACTTATGATAGATTACCTTTTGCTCCTTATTTCCTTTTCAAAGATTTAGTAACTATATTTATATTTATTATATTATTAAGTGTACTTGTATTTTTTATGCCTAATCTATTAGGAGATAGTGAAAACTATGTTATGGCTAACCCTATGCAAACTCCTCCTGCTATAGTTCCTGAATGATACTTATTGCCTTTCTATGCTATACTAAGATCTATACCTAATAAATTATTAGGTGTTATTGCTATGTTTGGTGCATTGGTAATGCTATTAGCAATGCCATTTACTGATTTAAGTAGAAGTAGAGGTATACAATTTAGACCTTTAAGTAAAGTAGCTTTCTATATATTTTTAGCTAATTTTTTAGTTTTAATAGTATTAGGAGCTAAACATGTTGAATCTCCTTTTATAGAATTTGGACAAATTAGTACAGTTATATATTTTTCATATTATTTAATAATTGTACCTATAATTAGTTTACTTGAAAATAGTTTAATAGAGTTAGAGGCAAATAAAATAAGTAAATAAGTTAAATTTAAAATAATAAAATATAAAATTATATAAAGAATTCATATAATTTTATATTCTATAAAAGTTATTTTTATTATATTAAGAATAAATACATCGAGTAATGTTAATAATTACTCAAGGGTTATGTAGCTGATGGTTTGGCAGTTTCACTCATATATTTGGATATCGAGTTAGTGGGTTCAATTCCTTCATATCCCTTATATAAATAATTCTTTTTTTTCATTATAGTCAAATTTTTATAATATTTTTATTAAAAAATATCTCGTTTTTAAATAACAACCCTACCTATTGCTGATAATAAATTATATTATCTTATTTAGATGTAAAGCATAGTGTTAATAATTATACAATCAATGACAAATTCTTATAATAACTCATCATTTATTTCATATAACGTGTCGGAACAAAATATTAACACAGAAGAAAGTACTATACAAAATAATTTAAAATCAAGTATTTCACTTTGAACAGAAAGATGATTTTTATCATCTAATGCAAAAGATATAGGTACATTATACCTTATATTTGCATTATTTTCAGGACTATTAGGAACAGCTTTTTCAGTTTTAATTAGATTAGAATTAAGTGGACCTGGGGTTCAATATATAGCCGATAATCAATTATATAATAGTATAATTACTGCTCATGCTATATTAATGATATTTTTTATGGTTATGCCTGCTATGATAGGAGGATTTGGTAATTTTTTATTACCATTATTAGTAGGAGGTCCGGATATGGCATTTCCTAGATTAAACAATATAAGTTTTTGATTATTACCACCTAGTTTAATATTATTTTTATTTGCTAGTGGAATAGAAAATGGAGCGGGTACAGGTTGAACACTATATCCGCCTTTAAGTGGAATACAAAGTCATAGTGGACCTAGTGTAGATTTAGCTATTTTTGCATTACATTTATCAGGTATAAGTAGTTTATTAGGTGCAATAAACTTTATAACAACTATACTTAATATGAGAAGTCCAGGTATAAGACTCCATAAATTAGCTTTATTTGGATGAGCTATCTTAGTTACAGCTGTATTATTATTATTATCTTTACCTGTACTTGCTGGTGCGATTACAATGGTTTTAACAGATAGAAATTTTAATACATCATTCTTTGAAGCTGCAGGTGGTGGTGATCCTATATTATATCAACACCTTTTCTGATTCTTTGGTCATCCTGAAGTTTATATATTAATAATACCAGGGTTTGGTGTAATAAGTACTACAATATCAGCTAGTTCTAATAAAAGTGTGTTTGGGTATTTAGGTATGGTTTATGCCATGATGTCTATTGGGGTACTAGGGTTTGTTGTATGAAGCCATCATATGTATACTGTTGGATTAGATGTTGATACTAGAGCTTACTTTACAGCTGCTACATTAATTATTGCCGTACCTACAGGTATTAAAATATTCTCATGATTGGCAACATGTTATGGAGGATCTATAGAATTAACACCTAGTATGTTATTTGCTTTAGGTTTTGTTTTCATGTTCACAATAGGAGGATTAAGTGGAGTTGTTTTAGCTAATGCTTCTCTTGATATTGCCTTCCATGATACTTACTATGTTGTAGCTCATTTCCATTATGTTTTAAGTATGGGTGCTGTATTTGCATTATTTAGTGCATGATATTTCTGAGTACCTAAAATATTAGGATTGGAATATAATGTGATGTTAGGTAAAGTACATTTCTGAATATTATTTATAGGTGTTAATGTTACATTCTTTCCACAACACTTTTTGGGTTTACAAGGAATGCCTAGAAGAATTAGTGACTATCCTGATGCTTTTGCGGGTTGAAATCTTATAAGTAGTTTTGGTAGTTTAATTAGTGTGGTTGCTACTTGATTATTCTTATACATTGTATATATACAATTAGTAGAAGCTCGCCCTGCAAGTAGATATCCTTGATTAAATTCTGAATTTTATAGTGATAGTTTACAAACATTATTAAATAGAAGTTATGATTCTTTAGAATGAGCACTTACTAGTCCACCTAAACCTCATGCCTTTGTAAGTTTACCCTTAGGTACTACATGTATTCATAATATAACAGGTTTTTGTACATTATGTTATCAAGCTAAAATAGCTATGATAGCAAATTGTACACACACATGAAAAGTATTAGCAACAGATCCCGCTTTATTAGCTGTGTCATGTGATTTTAATTTACCTACACATAATGTTGCTACTAATCTTAACTCGGTTATACACTTTTGTGATATTTGTCAAGCTGTAGTTTGTTCAGGTTGTTTTGTTGGTTAATATTCTTTATTTGTAAATAATTATTTATTTATTTATGCTGAGTAATGTTAATAATTACTCAAGGGTTATGTAGCTGATGGTTTGGCGTTTTGATTGCAGATCTTAAATTAGGGGTTCGATTCCTCCATATCCCTTATATAAGTAGAAATAATAGTATTTATGAAGACTAGTTATTTTCATATGTATTCAAATAGATCTTCTTTTATGAAAAATAATCTTATTGTTTAGTCCTTTAAATTAATCGAGGTTTCCTTGATTTATATATATATAAATATAATATGATACAAGCAGCAAAAATTATAGGTACAGGTTTAGCAACTACAGGTTTAATAGGAGCAGGTGTAGGAATTGGTGTAGTTTTCGGTGCATTAATATTAGGTGTAGCTAGAAATCCTTCATTAAGAGGTCAATTATTTTCATATGCTATTTTAGGTTTCGCTTTTGCTGAAGCCACTGGGTTATTTGCTCTTATGATGGCTTTCTTATTATTATACGTTGCTTAATGATTAAAAATTTAAATTAATAGTAGTTTGTTTTATAAACATTTTTATAATATAGTAAACTTAGTATATTTACTATACTCTTATTAGCTTAATGGTAGAGCAGGATACTTCTAATATCTAGATCCAAGTTCGAGTCTTGGATAAGAATAATAAAAAAAATGTAAATCTTTTTTTTTATCTCATTAAGTATATCAAATAAATAATAAAAATTTAAATTAATAAATAATAACTAAGAATAGTATTAAGACATATTGTTAAATATTAAGGATATAAATTATTTAAACTTTAGCAATATCTTATCTATAAAATGAAATTATTATTAACCTAATCTTTAATTGATTAAAATATGATATATTTATTATATTCTTAGTTAATTAAATTAGATTTCTTAGATATAAAAAAAATGTTGTACTTACCTACTTTAATTTCTATATTAGAAGTGCTATTAGTTATTGTACCCGTTTTATTAGCAGTAGCTTATGTAACAGTAGCTGAAAGAAAAACAATGGCGAGTATGCAAAGAAGATTGGGACCTAATATTGTAGGATATTATGGTTTATTACAAGCATTTGCGGATGCATTAAAGCTTCTTTTAAAAGAATATGTTTCTCCAACACAAGCTAACTTGATATTATTTTTTCTTGGTCCTATAATAACTTTAACTTTTTCATTACTAGGTTACGCCGTTATACCTTTTGGTCCTGGATTAGCTATAAGTGACTATAATTTAGGTATATTATATATGTTAGCCGTTTCTTCTTTAGCTACATATGGTATACTATTAGCAGGTTGAAGTGCTAATAGTAAATATGCTTTTTTAGGTTCGCTTAGAAGTACAGCTCAATTAATTAGTTATGAATTAATATTAAGTTCTGCAATATTGCTTGTAATTATGTTAACAGGTAGTTTAAATTTAACCGTTAATATAGAAGCCCAAAGAGCTGTATGATTTATAGTTCCTTTATTTCCTATATTTATAATATTTTTTATAGGATCAGTAGCAGAGACTAATAGAGCCCCATTTGATTTAGCAGAAGCTGAATCAGAACTTGTTAGTGGTTTTATGACGGAGCATTCTGCTTCTATTTTTGTATTTTTCTTTTTAGCCGAATATGCTAGTATAGTTTTAATATGTATATTAAATAGTATATTATTTTTAGGTGGTTATTTATCTATTATACCTACAGATTTATTAGTTTATATTTTTAATATAATTAATATTACATCTAATAATGAATTTATAGATGCAATGTGATTAAGTTTATCGAGTTCATCTATATTTTTAGCAATAAAAACAGCTATTTTAATTTTTGTTTTTATTTGAGTTAGAGCCTCTTTTCCTAGAATACGTTTTGATCAATTAATGTCTATTTGTTGAACAGTATT
>Ga0066662_10001536_pt1 | contig 10679 bp, 7 predicted proteins | sample GraSoiAngelo_111_FD_133939 | JGI IMG/M metagenome (GOLD analysis project Ga0066662, IMG submission 133939) | Grasslands soil microbial communities from the Angelo Coastal Reserve, California, USA - 14_0903_12_40cm | ecosystem: Environmental > Terrestrial > Soil > Grasslands | place: USA... | reverse complement strand
GGTGTCGCTGCCGTTCGGCTGGACGATGGGACCGAGTGTGCCGGCGTGGTCAGGGAAGAGCGTGGCCTGCAGCTCGTGCTCCCGGGAGCGGAGCCAGTTCACATTGCCGCGCAGGGCGTTGATCTCGCCGTTGTGAGCGACATAGCGGTACGGATGCGCCAGCGGCCAGGCCCCGAGCGTGTTCGTGCTGAAGCGGGAGTGGATCAGCGCGAGGGCGCTGGTGACGTCCAGCTCGGACAGATCGGGATAGAATGCGGCAAGCTGCGGTCCGCGCAGAAGGCCCTTATAGACCAGCGCGGTCGCAGAGAGACTGACCACGTAACAGGCGTCGCTGTCGCCGAATTGCTCCTGCACCGCCCAGTGCAGCCGCCGCCGGATGACATAGAGCCGCCGAGTGAAAGCCATCTCGTCACGTGTCCGCCGCTCGATGAAAACCTGGCGAATGCGGGGCATGACCGAACGCGCCACGCGGCCGATGCGATCCGGCCGCACGGGCACATCGCGCCATCCCAGCACCGGCTGCCCTTCCTCGGCGGCGATACGCTCCAGCTCTCGCTCGCAGGCGGCACGCACTTCGGGATCCGGCGAGAGAAAGAGAAGGCCGGTGGCGTACCCACCGGCCGGAGGCAGATCGATCCGGTGCTGCGTACAGACCCGGTGCAGGAAGGCATCGGGCATCTGCAGGAGCATGCCGGCGCCGTCGCCCGTCTCCGGGTCGCTACCGGTGGCGCCGCGATGGGCCAGATTGCGCAGGAGCTGCAGCCCGTGCTCGACGATCTCGTGCGAGCGGCGTCCATCGGAGCGAGCCACAAAGCCGAGCCCGCAGGCAGCATGTTCGTAGGCAGGGTCGTAGAGCGTGGCCATAGCCATCCTGCACGGGACGCAAAGACACGGCGCCCCGGTCGTCGTTGACAAATGCTACCAACCGAATTCACGGCAATGGAGCGTTCAATCTGTACCGTGGTCGTGGAGGCCTCATGTGCACATCGTCTAACGTCGTACAGCTCACGCCCACGCCCCGTCCAGGACCATGTCACGCGGATCTCGTCTCCGCCACAACGCCACGATAGCAAGGGCACGGTCGGTCCGTGATGCAACCCATGCCGGTCATGGTCCGCGTCACCGGGCGCCGAGCGACATGGTCCTACACGGGCCATGCGCTCTCGGTGGCTGTCGGAGCCTTCTCGGGGTGAAGCCCCAGGACACGGGACGTGGCGGTGGGACGTGGGCGACGGGATGGCAGGACAACACTGCCACCGAGAGATGCCGACGACTCGCGCCGTGTGAGCAGTTACGTCTATGAACTTGGGGATGACAACGTCCTCTTGCTCTGCTAGGCTGTGACTCAGAGGAGGGAGAGCTATGAATGGGCTTCGTGTGCTCCGGCGTTTCCTCGCGATCGCACTGGTTTTGGCAGCAACGGTGCTTTTGACCGCCGCGTTCAGCGGGCATGTCCAGGCCCGCACAGGCCCGGCGGCGGTACCCACGGCGACGCCGCGCGCCGGCTCGCATATGGCCACCGGCATCGGCATGGGTCAGTCGCATCCGCCACCCACCGGCATCGGCATGGGCCAGACCGGCGGTCTGCCTGTCACAGGCGCCGGCGGAACCGCGGGCAGCAACACGGTGCCTCCCGCACTGCCGCGAACCGGCGGTGGCGGGTCTGGATCGAGTGGAGAGACGCTCTCGCTGGTGCTCGCGGCATTGGTGCTCGGGACCGGACTGGTGCTAACCGGCTGGGCTCGTCGCCCGGCGCTCCTCCGGTAGCGCCGCCGCCAGATCGCGTCCCACGGCAATCGCCTCGTCGAGCGAGAGCCGCGTACCCGCCTGCCAGACTCCCATGAAGTCTGATGGCCCGAGCGCGGTGCGCCCCTCCTCGACGCAGCGCTCGCGCCGCTGCCGCTCACCCTCGTCGATCTTGAGCCCGGCGCCTTCCAGGAGTGAGCCCGTTGCCGCCAGCAGGGCAACACCACGTTCGGTTTGGCCGCGCTGCAGCGCCGCCTGGGCCACACCGTTCAAGGCCATGACCGTCGCGAACAGGTCCCCGAGCTCAGAGATGAGGGTCAGGCCCTCGGCCAGCCAGCGGATAGCGCTGTCGGGATCGCGCCGCTTGATGGCGACCAGCCCCAGGTTTATGAGCCCGTAGGCGATGCCGTGCCGGTCGCCAAGTACCCGGCCGATTTCCAGGCTCTCACGATAGAATCGCTCCGCTTCGTCATACTCCCCCTGCTCCTCGAGCACCATGCCCAGGCTGTTGAGCGCGATCCGTGCGCCGCGCTCTTCATCCAGGCGGCGGTGGAGCATCAGGCTTTCGGTGAAGAGGTCGCGCGCTTCGACGAGGTCACCGCGGTGGTAGGCAAGCAGGCCGAGATTATTGAGGCACGCTGCGATTCCCCAGTTGTCGCCGATCTCGCGGCGGAGTGAAAGGCTCTCATCATGGAGCACACGCGCCCGCTCCAGCTCACCCTGTTGCTCCGCCATCAGTCCGAGCTGCCCAAGCGCACCCGAGATGCCGGCCTTGTCTCCAATCTGCCGGAAGAGGTCCAGACTCTCCGAAAGTGCCGCCTCGGCGGCGGGGAAATCGGTCTGGCAGCGGGCCAGTGTGCCCGCGCCCAACAGGGCCCGGGAGCGGATATCGGAAGGAGCGGCCACCGCGCGTGCCAGCGCCTCCACGAGCCAGCGGCGTCCCTCGGCTAGGTGCCCACGCATCTCCCAGAAGCGGCGCAAGCTGGCGGCCAATCGCAGCGCGACCTCCGGATCGGCGGCAAGCGCCCAGGCCAGAGCAGTGCGCAGATTCTCGTGTTCTCGCTCGAGCTGCCCGAGGATATCGTGCAGGGCCGGCCCGACTAGACGGGCTTCGGCGTCTGCGGCGAGCCGCAGGAAAAAGGCGGCGTGAGCGCGCCGCACCTGCTCGGCCTGGGGATCGGCTGCCAGCCTTTCGGTGGCGTACTCGCGGATTGTGTCGAGCATGCCGAAGCGCGGATCATCTCCCGTCTGGCGCACGATGCTCTTCTCTACCAGCGAGCTCATGCCGTCCAGGCAGTCGAGTGCTGTCCCCGCGAAACAGACGGCCTCCGCGGCCTCGAAGGTGCAGCCGCCGACAAAGACGCTGAGCCGGGCGAAGAGTGTCTGCTCGTCCGAGGAGAGGAGGGAATAGCTCCAGTCGATGGTGCCGCGCAGCGTCTGCTGCCGGGTCGGGCGGTCACGCGCTCCCCCGGTGAGCAGCGCAAGCCGGTTGGAGAGGCGCTGGAGCAGCGCCTGCGGCGGGAAGAGACGGATGCGGGCGGCGGCAAGCTCGAGCGCGAGCGGTAGCCCATCGAGCCGAGCACAGATCTGGGCCACGGTGGCAGCGTTGGCGGACGTCAGGCGGAACCCCGAGTTCACCGCCTGCGCCCGCTCCACAAAGAGCGCAACCGACTCGTACCGCTCGATCGACTCGGGCGAAGCGGGCCCGGTGAGCACGGGGACCTCGAGCGGGGGGACGGCAAACTCGTGCTCGCGTGCCAGACGCAGCGGCATGCGGCTGGTAACGAGCAGATGGAGCTGATGGCAGGCATCGAGAAGCGCGGCCAGGGACGGAGTGGAGGCCAGAAGATGCTCGATGCTGTCGAGGAGCAGCAGTAGATGCTTCTGCTGCAGGCCGCGGATCACCGTTTGCAGCAGCGGCCGGTCGGGCTCCTCGCTCAGGTCGAGCGCCTCGCCGATGGTAGAGAGGACGAGGCTCGGGTCGGTGACCGTCGCCAGGGGGACGAAGACCACGCCGTCACGGAAGGTGTCGCGCAGGGCCCGGGCCACGCGCAGGGCCAGCCGGCTCTTACCGGTGCCGCCGGGGCCGGTGAGCGTGAGGAGGCGGATGGACGGGTCCTCGAGCAGCTCGATGGCCGCGTCGACCTCGCGCTGCCTGCCGATGAAGGGGGTGGACTCGTCAGGAAGCGCCGGGCGCTCGCCGGCCGCGCTCTGGGGAAGCGGGGGCAGACGATCGGACAGGGTCCCCTCGGCTCCAACCTGCAAGACACGCACCGGCGCCGCCAGTCCCTTGACGGGCACCGATCCACGCTCGACAAAACTCAGCCCTTCTGTCCGCCCGGCCAGATGCACAATGCCCTCGGTGGCAAAGATCTCACCTGGCGCGGCGATGGAGCACAACCGGGCGGCGCGATTGAGCGCTCCGCCGCGATAGCCGTCGCGCACGGGAACGATCTCGCCGGCGTCGAGCCCCACGCCAACGTTGAGCGGGAAGGAGGGATCGGTCTCTCGCACCTCGGCGCAGCGCGCCTGCAGCGCGACGGCGGCACGCAGGGCGTTGCGGGGCGAAGCGAAGATCGCGAGTGCTTCATCCCCGCGGAGCTCGATCACCGTGCCCTCGAACTGGGCGACGGCTTCCTCAGTGAGGCCGGCGAACCGGCCGGCAAGCCGTGCGGCGGCCTCGTCGCCGTGCTCCGAGGTGTACCGCGTATAGCCGCGGAGATCGGCAATCAGGCAGGTGCGTACGCTCCCGTGAGGGGTCGCCGTCTCCTCGGCGTGGACCGCAGAAGGCTGCACCGTGCGGGCTCTCGCGTCCCCGTCCGGCGTCGGTTCCTGGAGCGTTCTCTCGATCGCTCCAATCAACCGGCGGACGTTATGGGTGAAGGCGGCGTCACTCAGCTCGATCGCATTCCGGCGGGCCAGCGGTTGCAGTGGCGCCGGCAGCGCCTTCTCCTCGGGCATGGTGGCGCCATGAATGAGGGCCGGGATGACCCGGATGTCGCGGTCCAGGGCCGTGGTGACCTCGAGGCGCAGGAAGTCGTTCGGGTCATCGAGGCGCCTCGTGCCGTCCGGCTTGCGCACATCGAGCCATTCTCTGCCAATGACCGCGATGAGCACATCGCAGGAGCCGACAGCCTGCTGGATATTGGCCACGAAGTCCTCACCGGCCTCGATGTTCTCGACATCGATGAAGACGTTCTCGTTGCCAAAGTGCTGCTTGAGCAGGCCGCTGAGCCAGCCGGCATAGCCGGCGGCATCGTCTCGGCGATAGCTGATGAAGATCTTGGTCACCGGCATAGCTCCCAGGACCAGGCTTTGCTTGACGTGATTGTAGCAGTGGGCGTCTAGGACGCTGCCTCGATCACGCCGTCCTCGCACTGCGCTTCGATGCGGCCGTCGGCAAACTGCTCGTGGTAGAGCTGGGCGTAGAGTCCGTTCTCGTGCAGAAGGACGGCGTGCGTGCCATGTTCCACGATCCGCCCGTGGTCGATGACCAGGATCTGGTCGGCGGCCAGAATGGTCGAGAGGCGGTGGGCGATGGCGAGCGTCGTCCGGCCGCGCATGAGAGGCCGGATGGCCTCCTGGATCAAGCGCTCGGAGCGCGTGTCGAGCGCGCTGGTGGCCTCGTCCAGGATCAAGATATGCGGGTCCTTGAGCACGACGCGAGCGATGGCGAGGCGCTGCTTCTCGCCCCCGGACATGCGATAGCCGCGCTCCCCGACAATCGTACCCAGCCCTTCCGGCATCTCCATGATGCGGTCATAGATATTGGCGGCTCGCGCCGCCTCCAGAATCTCCTCGTCGGTCGCTCCGGGGCGGGCGAACTGGAGATTGTCGCGGATCGAGGCGTGGAAGAGATACGTCTCCTGTGTGACCACGCCGATCGACTCGGCCAGGGACCGCAGCGTGATGTCACGCACGTCGATCCCATCGATGCGTACGCCCCCCGTGGACGCATCGTAGAGGCGCGCCACCAGGTATGAAATCGTCGTCTTGCCGGCGCCCGTCGGCCCCACCAGCGCCACGAGCTGCCCTGGCTCGGCTTCGAAGGTGATGTGGTCGAGTGTGGGGCGGGGCTGGCCGTCGTCGTAGTAGAAGGACACATCGTCGAAGGCGATGCGGCCGCGAACCTGGGCCGGATCGAGGACCACTGCGGCCGGCTTGTCGTGGATGTCGATCGGCAGATCCAGGTACTCGAAGATGCGGTCGAAGAGCGCCAGCGCACCCTGGATCTCGACCTGCAGGTTGAGCATGCCCGCCAGCGGGAAGAACATCGTGCGCTGCAGCGTGGTGAAGGCGACGATCGTACCAACTGTTACCGCGCCCTTGCCGAGCGGCGCGTCCAGGATCAGGCGTCCCGCGATGTAATAGATCAGCGCCGGAGAGATGAGGAAGAAGGCCTGGAACATGGCCTGGAGCCAGCGGCCGATCATCTGCTGGCGCACCTGGAGATCGGCCAGACGCTGGTTCTCGCGCTGGAAGCGGGCGCTGGCCTCCGGCTGGCGCCCGAAGGTCTTGGTCAGGAGCATGCCGGAGACGGAGAGCGTCTCCTCGGTGAGGGCGCTCATGTCCGCCATGCTGATCTGTGTGCTGCGGCTGAGCGCGCGCCGGATGTTGCCTACCTTATAGGTAACGAAGATAAAGAGGGGCAGCACACCGAGCGAGACCAGCGTGAGCTGCCAGGAGAGCAGAAACATGGCGGTGACAGTCGAGATGACCGTGGTGAGGTTGGAGACGAGGCTTGTCGCCGTGTCGGTGATGACACTCTGAATGCCGTTGACATCATTGGAGAGGCGGGACTGAATCTCGCCGGTGCGGGTACCGCTGAAGAACTTCAGCGACATCGCCTGGAGGTGCTCGTAGAGGCTGTTGCGCAGATCGCGCATGACGCGCTGGCCCACGAGCGTATTGAGGTATGTCTGGCCGACGCCGATGGTGCCGGTAACAATGGGCACGGCAGCGAGCAGGGCGGAATAGAGCGTGAGCTTGTCGAGGTTGCGGTTGAGGATGGCGTCGTCGATGATCAGCTTGATCAGGAAGGGCGTGGCCAGCCCGACGATGGCCGTCACCAGGATGGCGACGAGGACGAGCAGCACCTGCCAGCGATACGGCTTGAAGTAGCGGGCAATGCGCCGCAGCGTGCCCCGCCGGATCGGGCGGTCCGGCTTGGGCAGCCGGAGTCCGGACCCCATCCCGCCCCCTCGCATCATCATGCCTTCACCTCCCCTGGCCCAATACTACCACTTGTATAGTAGGAGTCAGGGAGATCTACTCTTATACCTGAAGCACCGAAGATTGCATTTCTACAATCGCCGAAGACAGCTCCTGACTCTGCTTCTCGCTGGTCGTGATGAGGCGAAGATCGCCCTCCGGCTCGTGGTGCGTGCTGCCCACGCGCTCCACGACCACCGAGTAGGAGAACCCCTCGGCGGCATCGTACGTCCGGCGGGATCGCGCAGCTCGAATGTCACGTGCGGGAATCCGGACCCGGCTGCCGCGGCTATCAAAGGCGAATAAGGTCCGGTTCGTCACTAGGCAGGTAGCCCGGCGCTGGATTTGCACGTGACGATCTATCGTGTAAGCCGTCACGCCAAGTAGCCGAGTGCGATACACCTCTCTCTCCCCTGGTTCCCAGAGCCTGCCGTGCCCGAGCCGATGATATTCGCCCCACAGCCGGTTACTGGCGACCCTGAGAACCTGCGGGACGGCACCTCGATCAGGCATCCTGTAGAGCCACACCACTAATGCAATGAAGCTCACCGGAATCACGAATAACCAGAGGATGATCTCCATCTGTCATGAAGCCTTGGGCGTTTTCCCTATGCACTCTAGCGGAAGACCACCACCTTATCTCGGCGGTGCGGGCAATGTCGGTGGCGGCAAGGGGCTTGGCTCGGGGCCGGCGGAGGACGTCGCGGTTGGGGCCGGTGTCGCCGTCGATGTGGGTGTTCTGGTGGCCGTTGGTGCGGCGGTGGCGGTCGGCGTGGGCGGTCGGGTTGGCGTGGGGGTGAGTGTCGGCGTCGGCGTGGCCACGCACTGCTGCGTGGTCGTGATCCAGTCGCAGGCGACGAAGCGATTGAGCGCGCGATCGGCAAGCACGGCCCCATGGCAGGAACGCAGTACCACCAGATCGACCGGACAGGAGCCATCGGTCACTGTCTTCTTTGCGCCCAGCAGCGCTTCGGCAGGCGGCACCAGCACATCGCGGGTGTTGGCGATGCTGTGCAGATGGCCACTCGACTTCCACCAGGCATTCGGCAGCCCGACGATCCGGCGGATAACGGTACTGTTGCGCTGGAGGTCGGTCCACACTTTTCCACCGAAGACGCTGCGCAGGATGGTGCCGAGGCCGCTGCCGCCGATTCCTTTCAAAGGGCTATCGAAAGTGACGATGCTGTGCAGATACCGGCTCACGCCACGCAGAGCACCGGAGCCGCTCTGGCGCCCACCGGTCGCGACAAAGGAGGCGGCCACGACGCCGCCCAAGCTATGGCCCACCAGATCGATCTCGGCGCGTGGGCCTTTCCGATGGATGGCGCTGATCTGTGCCGCCAGAGCCGAGACCGAGCGCGTCAGCGCCTGCCTGGTGTCGGCCGCGGTGTAGCTCGCCGGGTTTCGCTGCGCGTAGCTGTAATAGGCCGGCGTGTAGTGCACGCCGGCGCTCCGCAGGGCGGCGATGAGCGTGGCAAACGTTGCCCGGGCACGCCGCTCGGCGTTGCCGGCGCCGTGACAATTGGGATCGCTGTGGGGCCACCCACACAGGCCCGGCAGGAAGACGATGGAGAGCCCGCTGGGCGGCGCCGGTGGTGTGGCCGCGGCGGGACGGGGTAGGGCCGCGAAGACGGTCAGGAGGACCAGTAGGCACAGCAGTGCAGCGCGTCGGGATGTCATAGTCCATCATCGCTCTCACAGGGGCATCGTTGCTGGTGTATGATGCGAGTGCTTCCCGACGGCGGAGGGGAAGCCGGTTTCACATCGTGAAGCGCTGAACGACACTGCATGACGAAAGGGGCACAGCGTGGGCAAGTCTTTCCTTCGCGTCCTGTTAGTTACGGTCCTTGCTCTGGTGGGAGTGGCATCGCGGGTGCTGCCGGCATCGGCGGCGGGCGCGGCCGCGCCACCGGGGAAGTACTACCTCTCCCTCGGCGACTCGATTGCCTTTGGGTATCAGGATGCCCGGGTGAAGGCGGAGGCGAAAGCCACCGGGACGGTCAATCCGGCGCACTTCAACACCGGGTACTCAGATGACCTCTACCGTATGCTGAGCGCAATCGATCCGGGCATCCAGCTCGTGAACTATGGTTGTCCAGGCCAAACCTCGACCGAATTCGTCTCGGCCTCCGGCTGCCCCAGCTATCCGTTCCCGCTGCACAACGGGTACAGCACCTCGCAGCTCCAGGCGGCGCTCGCCTTCCTCGCTGCTCATCCCGGCCAGGTCAACCCGATCACCGTCGATCTCGGCGCGAACGATATCCTGCACCTGGTTGCCTCGTGCGGCGGCCTGGGCAATCTGAACTGTGTTGCTGCCGGCGTTCCGGCGCTCTTCAAGGCGATCGGGGCCAATCTCGGTCAGATCCTGCCTGCTCTGCGTCAGGCTGCCCCGGGCGCCCAGATCCTGGTCATGGGCCTGTATAATCCGTTCGCGGCCGCGGACGCCTCCACCAACTCGCTGGCGATGGGGCTCGACCAGGTGATCCAGCAGGTTGCTGCCGCTACCGGCGCCACCTATGTCGACACCCTTACCCCGTTCAACCTGACCGGCGCGCAGCCGGCGACGATCTGCTTCCTCACCCTGTTCTGCACGCCGAGCCAGGACATCCATCCCAGCGACGCCGGCTATCTGGCCATCGCCAGGGCGATGTGGGACGCGTCCGGCTTCGCCAGGTACGCGCATGGCTTCTTTGTCACCTTCAACAGCGCCGCGCCAGGCCAGAGCGAAGTCTACTTTGGCTCCGGCCCCGGCTGCCTGGGTCTGGTCGAGGTGGCCACGCGGGACCTCCAGCCGTTGGGCGGAACAACCCATCTGGTCTACGTCTCGGGGAACGATCTACCCGGCACTGTTGGTGACAATGGCATCATCCCTGGGGTGAGCTACGCCTACGAGACGGTGACACTCTCACCGGTGGGGCAGATCGTCGACAACAACGGCGGGAAGTGCTACACCGGGAGCCAGCCAACCAGTTGAGGTATCAGGTGTCAGGTATCAGGTCTCAGACCTGATACCTGACACCTCAACCCACCAGCGCCCGCTCGTACCGGACAATCGCATCCTCGTGCTGCAGCGTGAGCCCGATGTCGTCGAGGCCGTTGAGGAGGCGATGGCGGGCAGACGGGTCCATGGTGAACGGTGCGCTGAAACCCTGGCCATCGCGCACCTGGCAGGACTCGAGATCGACGGTGAGCTCGTGGCGGGTGTGCGCCCGCTGCATCAAGCTCTGCATCTGGTCCTCGGGAAGGGCCACCGGCAGGAGGCCGTTGGCGAGCGCGTTGTTGGCGAAGATGTCGGCGAACGAGGGGGCGATGACGGCCCGGATGCCGAAGTCGTGCAGCGCCCACACGGCATGCTCGCGGGAGGAGCCGCAGCCGAAGTTGCGGCCGGCGAGGAGGATGGAGGCGCCAGTATAGCGCTCGTCGTTGAGCACGAAGTCCGCTCTCGGCCGGCCGTCCTCGTCGAGCCGCCAGTCATAAAACAGGAACTGCCCGAAACCGGTGCGCTCGATGCGCTTGAGATACTCTTTGGGAATGATCTGATCGGTGTCGACGTTGGGCCGGTCAAGCGGGACGGCCACACCGATGTGCACGCGAAACGGCTTCATCAGCTCGCTCCCCACTCGCGGACGTCGACGAAGCGGCCGGCCACGGCGGCGGCCGCGGCCATCGGCGGGCTAACCAGATGCGTGCGGCCGCCCTTGCCCTGCCGCCCCTCGAAATTG
>Ga0066662_10001535_pt1 | contig 10680 bp, 10 predicted proteins | sample GraSoiAngelo_111_FD_133939 | JGI IMG/M metagenome (GOLD analysis project Ga0066662, IMG submission 133939) | Grasslands soil microbial communities from the Angelo Coastal Reserve, California, USA - 14_0903_12_40cm | ecosystem: Environmental > Terrestrial > Soil > Grasslands | place: USA... | reverse complement strand
GTACCGCTCCATGACGCGGCGAACGGCCTCCGGGTCGAGCGTCTCGCCGAGCGCTGTCGACCCCGTGACGTCGGTGAAGACGACGGTAACGGTCCTGCGTGACTCGTGCCCGGAATCCACGTCACAACTGTAACGCCCATCCGGTAGAGTCGTGCGGTCTGCAACGAGTGGAGGGGAGACATCATGTTGGACGACACCGGCGGCGACGACTTCAACCCCGTCGAGTACTACATTCAGCACCGGAAGGTTGAGGACGACGCCCAGCTCAGCGAGGACGAGATCGCCACGCTCGAGGGAATGGACAGGACCGACGTCGACGACCTGATCGACATCGACTGGAGGGCCTGGAAGCTCCGCAGGAGGCATGGGCAGCCGCCGTCGACGGAGGACGCGACGGATACGGCCGATACGATCAAACGCGTCGGCGCAGTCTCCTACTGAGTGCACCTGGCCGACCTGCTTGCCGCGCGCTCCACGCCGGGGGCGGGCCTCTTTCTCAGCCTGACGCGCCGTTGCCCGCTGCATTGCGCGCACTGCTCCACGGGCTCGACGATGAGGTCAGAGCAGCACTCGGAGCAGCCCTTCGCCAAGCTGGTCGATTCGTTTACCGTCGCCAGCCATCCTGAGGTCGTGTGGCTGACCGGCGGCGAGCCGCTCTTGCGGGCGACGCTCGTGGCGCGGCTCGCGGAGCGCGCGCGTGGGTCGGGGTCCGCGACCGCCCTCCTTTCCGGGATGTGGTTCGCCGAGCGCGGCCCCACACCCCGCGTGGCTCGAGCACTTCGCGCGGTCGACCACATCTCGGCGAGCATCGATCGGTACCACGAGGCGGAGGTGCCCCGCGCTGCGGTGCTCGCCCAGCTCCGCGTGCTCCTGGACGAGGGACGCGACGTGAGCGTTCATCTCGTCGTGCACGGCCCGGACGATCCCTACCTGACGGAGACGGTCGACGACGTCCGAACGGTGCTTGACGACCGCTGCCCCATCCACGTGTCGGTGATCGCGCCGGTTGGCCGGGGGCGCGACATTGCGAATGCAGGGTTGCTTCGCGCTTCCGGTACGGCCGACCCGTGCGAGCTGGCCTCCTGGCCCGTTGTTGCCTACGACGGCACGGTGATCGCCTGCTGCAGCCAGATGGCTGTGGACGGGCCGGTCCCTGACCACCTGCGGCTCGGGCATGCCGCCGTCGACAGCTGGGCCGTGATCCGCGAGCGCGCCCTCACCTCGCCGATGGTTCGAGCCCTGCGCACCTACGGCCCGGGATGGATAGCGGAGCGACATGGAGGCGGCCGCTGCGACGGATACTGCGAGACCTGCATGTCACTCTCCGGAGACCCCGCAATCGCCACGCGCGTGGCTGCGCACATGGCGCGTCCGGGGATCGAGCTGCTCGAGCGCCATGCAGCTGCGGCGATGCCGGCCGCCACCCAGTGGGTGGATCCACCGTTCGGCGGGCTGCTCGAGCTGGGCCGTCCGGTTCCGGCATGAGCGCCAGTGAGCGCCTGCAGGCGAAGGTCGAGCTCGCGTATCCCACCCTCAACGCCGCCGCCGAGCCTGTATGGGCGGGGCCCGACGCGGCTCGTCTCTATCCGCTCTTCCTGGCGCGCCTGCACGGCGTTGCGACCGGAGCGGTACCGCTGATGCGCCGGGCGCTCGACCGGTGCCGTGAGCTGGACGACGCCGCCAGCCGGGCCCTCGCGCCCTTTCTCCAGCATCACATTCCCGAGGAGATGGGCCACGACGACTGGCTGCTCGACGACATCGCGGCGCTCGGAGGTGACCCCGACGAGGTGCGGAGGCGACTGCCGTCGGCGTCCGCCGCGAGCGCGAACGGGGCACAGCTCTGGTGGATCGAGCATGCGCATCCGGTCGCGCTGCTCGGCCACGCCGAGGTGCTCGAGTGCTCACCGCCGGCGATCGAGATGCTCGACGAGTTCGAGGCGCGAACCGGCACCCCCCGGGCCGGAATGATGTTCTTCCGGCGCCACGCCGAGATCGACCTGCGCCATCGCGAGGAGATCCACACGACGCTCGACGCCCTGCCGCTGACCGATGAGCTGGAGGGGCTGATCGGGCTGAGCGCGCTGCACACTGCCTCGGCGCTCGTGGACCTGTATCGGTCGGTTCGCTGACGACGGCTCGTCGATTGCCGCGTTGCACCCGCCGCCGCCGGTACGCTCCCGCGTCGTGCCGCTGCTCTCCGGCCCAATCAGCTACTTCCAGGCCATTCTCCTCGGCCTTCTTCAGGGCTTCTCCGAGCTCTTTCCCATCTCGAGCCTGGGCCACAGCGTCATCATCCCGCAGCTGCTCGGCTGGGACATCCACCAGAACGACGAGTACTTCATCACCTTCCTGATCGCGACCCATCTCGCGACCGCGATCGTCCTGTTCTTCTTCTTCTTCGACGACTGGATGCGCATCTTCGCCGGCATGTGGCGCTCGCTGGTGGAGCGTCAGATCACCGAGGACAACACCGACGCCAAGCTCGGCTGGCTGCTCGTCGTCGGCACCGTGCCAGCCGGCCTGCTCGGCCTGCTCTTCCAGGACGCGCTGCGAAGCGTCTTTGCGTCGGGTCAGTCGGCCGCCTTCTTCCTCACGCTGAACGGGTTCATGCTGTTCGGCGCCGAGCGCCTGCGCCGCCGCGCGCCGGAGGTCGAGAGCAGCGAGGACTCCGCCGCCTCCGATGCCCGGATCGCCAAGCGGACGTCCTACGTCGACGCTGCCGGGATCGGCGCTGCGCAGGCGATCGCCCTCATCCCCGGCTTCTCCCGCAGCGGCGCCTCCATGAGCGGCGGCCTGCTCGTCGGCCTGTCGAACGAGGGCGCCGCCCGGTTCTCGTTCCTGCTCGCCACCCCGATCATCGGCGCCGCCGCCCTGCTCAAGCTTCCCGACCTGTTCGGGCCGACCGGCAACGGGGTGCGCGGCCCGGCGCTCGTGGCCTCGCTCTGCTCCGCCGCCACCGCCTGGGTGTCCGTGCGCTTCCTGGTCAAGTACTTCGAGACGAACCGGCTGACGCCGTTCGCCGTCTACTGCGTGGTCGCCGGCGTCGTCTCGTCGATCTGGCTCTACGTCACCTAGACCGCACCGGGTCTACGTCGTCGTCTGCGAGTCCTTCGGGCCCGACGCGAACCAGGCGTAGACGAAGCACGCGATCCCGACCAGCACCGCCGCGATGCCGTGCTTGACGTGGTGGTGGTTCGAACCGGACTCGTGCCCGAGGAAGTTCGGGAACGGCAGCGACTTGGCGGGCAGGGCGAAGTAGGTGATGCCGATGACGATGAAGACGATCCCCAGGATGATGGCGAGGATGACGAGCGGTCGTTTGTTCTCCACGTGAGCTCCAGTTCGGTGTCGACACCAGCGTACCCCCGGCCTCGGTTGGAGGCGACGGCTCAAAGCGCCTGCTAACGCGGAGTTAACACCGCTCGCGTACACTGCTCGTTCCGACCGCCTTCGACGTGTGCTGATCGGCAAGAACCGACATCTCCGGCGGCGGGCCGTGATCGGCCTGCTACTCGCGGCCTCGCTCACGCTCCTGACACTCTCGTTCCGCGAGGGATCCCAGGGCGCGATCGGCGCCATCCAGCGCGGAGCGCTGGCGACCACCGCACCCGTCTCGTCCGTCGTCACCCGGATCACGCAGCCGTTCGTCGATGCCTGGCACTGGACGAGCGGGCTCGTCGACGCGCGCGCCGAGAACATCAAGCTGAAGCGCGAGGTCGCCATCTACGCCGCCCAGAACCAGCAGCTCCAGCAGTTGCGCTACGAGCTGGCGCAGGACAACCAGCTGATCAAGTTCACCGACCAGTCGCGCATCGCCTCGCAGTACGACTACGTCGGCGGCTCCGTCATCCGCCAGGTGCCGAACGCGTACACCCAGACGATCACGATCGACGTCGGCAGCTCCGAGGGCGTCGCGGTCAACGACCCCGTCGTTGCCCCCGCAGGCGACAGCAACGAGTTCGCCGGGCTGATCGGGCGCATCACGGCCGTCACCCCGAGCGCCTCCAGCGTGCAGCTGATCCTCGATCCCGACAGCGCGGTGTCGGCCCGCATCCAGGGCGGGACGGTGCACGGCGTCGCCATGCCGTCCGACGCCGACCCCGGCCTCCTCAGCCTGAAGATGGTGCCCCAGGAGGAGCAGGTGTCGACCGGCCAGGTCGTCGTGACGGCCGGGCTGCAGGCGAACGCCCAGCACCTCAGCTCGCTGCTGCCCGCCGGCATCCCGCTCGGCCAGATCACCAGCGTCTCGCAGGACGAGCTCGCCACCACCAAGACCATCCAGGTCACGCCGTTCGTCGACTTCGGCAGCCTCGACCGCGTGCTCGTGCTGAAGGTGCACGGGCCGTGATCCGCGACGTGCTCAAGATCGGCGCGCTGGTGTTCCTGCTGGCCGTGCTCCAGCTCTCCGCCATGCCCCAGCTCACCCCCGGCCCGGCCGGGCCCGACCTGCTGCTGATCCTGGTCGTCATGGTCGCCCTGCTCCGGGGCCCGGAGGCGGCGGCCCTGACCGGCTTCGCGGCGGGGCTGCTGCTGGACGCCATGCTGGTCGGCCGGCTGGGGCTCTCGTCGCTTCTGTACATCGCCGCCGGCGTCTGGGTGGGCCTGCGCGCCGAGCCCGGCGACCAGGTGGTGCCAACCATCCCGGCGCCGCCGCGGCCGTCTGCGCAGCTCGCGTACGTCGTCGCCGCCACGGCGCTCGTGCAGGTCGCCACCGCGGCTGCCCACGTGCTGCTCGGCGACTCCTATCCCGTGCGCTACGAGCTCACCACCGTGATCATCCCCACGATCATCGACACGACCCTGGCGGCGCTCGTACTCGTGCCGCTGCTGCGGCGACTCCTCCCCTACCGGATCAGGCTCGATGGTTATCCAGTCGCCGCCCTCTAGGCCCGAGCCGCCTCCCGACCAGAACCAGCTCGTGATCCGCGCCGCGGCTCTCGGGCTGGTCGCCGCGATCCTGTTTGGCATCCTCATCTTCCGCTTGTGGGCGCTCCAGGTGCTGCACTCCGATCACTACGTCGCACAGGCCAACCAGAACGAGGTGCGCCAGCTCGACCTGCCGGCGCCCCGCGGCCAGATCGTCGACCGCACGGGCACGGTGCTGGTCAAGAACACGAGCCACGTGCTGGCCGAGGTGAACCCGGCCGGGCTTCCCGGCAAGGTCGACTGCACCACCTTCCCGGCGGACCAGCAGTCGACGTGCGCCGCCATCGTGCAGGCCACGCCGCCCGGCGCCGTGCCTCGGTGCGCGGCGCTGCAGCTGCAGGCGCGGTGCGTCGAGCTCGCCAAGCTGGGCAAGGTGCTCGGCCTGAAGAAGCGCGACATCTGGAACACCTACGAGCACACGCTCTACGTCAACCCGGACGGCAGCGGCGGCTGCACACCCAAGCTCGGCCACCCCTGTTACGTCGTCAACGCCGGCGCGCCGCTCCCGATCAAGACGGTCACCGAGCCCCAGGTCGCCTACGTGCTGGAGCGCCGCAGCGAGTTCCACGGCGTCCAGTTCCTGCAGACCACCCAGCGGCAGTACCCGTTCCACGACCTTGCCGCCAACGTGCTCGGCTACGTCAGCCAGATCTCACAGGGTGAGCTGAAGGATCCCAACTTCCACGGCGTCAAGAGCGGCTCCGACGTCGGCCAGGCCGGGGTCGAGTACTCCTACGACAGCAAGCTGCGCGGCATCGACGGCATCCTCCAGCAGAACTACGACGCCACCGGCCGCGCCGTGGGGCAGGCGTACGTGCAGCAGGCCGCGCAGCCGGGGGAGACGCTGAAGCTGACGATCGACTACCGCCTGCAGCAGATCGCGCAGCGTGCGATCGCCTACGGCATCCAGGTGGCGCACTCCAACGCCGAGCCCTATGCGCACACCGGGGCGATCGTGGCGATGAACCCGCAGACCGGCGCCATCCTGGCCATGGCCTCGTATCCCAGCTACGACCCATCGGTCTTCCTGCCGCCGGCCAAGGGCGCGGCCAAGCTGTACCGGGATGCCTACAACCAGCCGCTGGTCGACAAGACGCTCGAGCCGAAGTCCCCGGGGTCGACCTTCAAGTCGATCACCGCGGCGTCGGCATGGAACGCCGGGCTGCTCGGGCCGGGCTCGACGCTCGACTGCCCGGGGCAGTTCACGGTGCCCGGCGACACGTCGCACACCGTGTTCCACAACTGGACGACGGCAAGCTCCGGCCGCATCAACCTGCCCACGGCGCTCGAGATCTCCTGCGACACCTTCTTCTATCAGCTGGGCTACAGCTTCTACCTGCGCCCCAACCAGGGGATCGAGTTCCAGAAGCAGATCCGCCGCTTCGGCTTCGGCACGACGCCGCCGCTCGACATCCCGGTGCCGTCGTATGACTCGGGCCTCGTGCCGGATCCGACCTGGCGCATCCAGACCTATTCGAACCCGATCGACCAGGCCTGGAACCCGGGCTACGACATCCAGATGGCGATCGGACAGGGCGATCTCACCGTCTCGCCGATGCAGCTGGCCGTTGCCTACAGCGCCATCGCCAACGGCGGCAAGCTCGTCACGCCGCATGTCGCCGAGGGCTGGATCGACAGCTCCGGCAACGAGCAGAAGATCCCGTTCGCACCGCAGCGCAACCTGCACCTGTCCTCGGAGATGCTGCGCGAGATCCGGCTCGGGCTCTACGAGGCCAGCCACGGCAGCCTGGGCACCTCGACGCCGGTGTTCGGGACGTTCCAGCCGTCCGTCGCCGGCAAGACCGGCACCGCCGACCACCTCGACAAGAACGGCAACCCGGCCTCGCCGAACGCCTGGTACGCGTCGATGGCGCCGTGCGACCCGACCTCCTGCAACCCCAAGCTGGTCGTCGTCGCGCTGATCAACGACGGCGGCCACGGCGGCGTGTCGGCGGCGCCGGCGGCGCTGCAGGTGTTCCAGGCCTACTTCCATCCGCAGAACCAGCGCCTTATCCGGGTCGTGGGGAGCGACCAGTCCCGCTGATGCGCTACTACCTCCGCCACCTGGACTTCATGCTGATGGCGACCGCGCTCGCGATCACGTCGTATGGGCTGTGGATCCTGCGCAACGCGACGCGCAACGACATCCCGGGCGATCCCACCTACTACTACAACCGCCAGCTGGCCTATGCGATCGTCGGCGTCATCGGCATGGTGCTGATCTCGGCGATCCCGCCGCGGGTGTTCCGAAAGACGCATCCCTTCCTGTACGGCTTCGTGATCGCGTCGACCGCGATCGTGCTCGTGATCGGCACGAGCGTGCAGGGCGGGCAGCGGTGGATCAACCTGGGCCTGTTCCAGTTCCAGCCGTCCGAGCTCGGAAAGCTGCTGCTGATCGTGGGCCTGGCTGCCCTGCTCGCCTCCCGCCGGCACGTGTGGAGCCCGGCACGGATGACCTGCGGTGCGATCGCCTACATGATGTTCCCGGCGCTGCTCGTGTTCGCGGAGCCGGACTTCGGCACAGCGCTGGTCTACGCCGCCGTCACGCTCGGGATGCTGTTCGTGCTCGGCGCGCCCTGGCGGCACTTCGCCTGGCTGGGGCTGGCCTTCGTGGTCATGATCGCGATGGTGTTCTCGATCCTGCCCGGGCTGGGAGTGCCGGTGCTCAAGCAGTACCAGCAGGACCGCCTCACCGCCTTCCTGCATCCGACGTCGAGCAACGTCCAGGCGGACGGCTACCACCTCTACCAGTCGATGATCGCCGTCGGCCACGGGGGGACGACCGGCACCGGCTACGCCGGAGCAACCCAGACACGCCTCGACTACCTGCCCGAGCACGCCACCGACTTCATCTTCTCGGTGGTCGGCGAGGAGCGCGGGTTCATCGGCGCCGTCTGGCTGCTCGGCCTCTACGCGCTGCTGATCTGGCGGGGCCTTCGCATCATCACGATCTCGAGATCGACATTCGGCAGCCTCGTCGCCGCGGGTATCGTCAGCATGCTGACGTTCCAGATCTTCATCAACATCGGCATGACCATCGGCATCGCACCCATCACCGGCATCCCGCTTCCCTTCATGAGCTTCGGGGGCACGCACACCATCACGAACCTGTTCGCGATCGGTGTGCTGCAGGCGATCCACGTGCACGCCTACCAGGGCGACGACCCGCTGTATGCCTAAGGCCGGGAGCCTGTTCAGCTCGGTGCGGCTGCTGAACGCCGCGATGACGGATGTCCGCAAGGGCGCCGGCGACCAGCGGCCGATGCTGCTGTGCGGCCGAAGCGCGCCGCTGGACGCGCTGATCGAGGCGCTCGGGGCCGAGGGCAGCCCGGCGGTGCAGCTGTTCGCCGTGCGGCGGCTGACCCGGGACGATTCGGCGCGGCTGTCGGGGGCGTCGGTCGCGGTCTACGGCGGCGAGGTGCTTTCCGGCCTTGACGAGCAGACGCGCACCGATCTCGAGGTGCTCGGCCGGGCGAAGGCGCCGAAGCTGGCGATGCTGGAGGCACTCGACCTGCCCAGCGATGCGATCGCGGCCGCCGGCCGGGTGCGCGGCGTGGAGCCGCAGGACGTCATGCCGTATCGCCAGGGCCACTTCCCGGTCAACCGCGCGATGGACATGCTCGCCGACCGGGTGGGATCGAGCGGCCCCTGGGTGGCGTCGCAGGTACCGGCGCTGCGGTCGCGGATCGTGGAGGGCGTGATCGAGGCGGCGGCGCGCCGGAATGCGAAGGCGGCGCTGATGATCTTCGTCCCCGGAGCCGACATGCCGGTGCTGACGGCGGTGCAGATGCGGATGGTCCTGCAGATCGCCGCCTGCCACGGCGAGGAGGTGTCGGTCGACCGCGCGTTCGAGCTGCTCTCGGTGCTCGGAGCGGGATTCGGCTTCAGGATGCTGGCGCGCTCAGCGCTCGACTTCATCCCGGTCGCGGGCTGGGCGGTGCAGAGCGGGATCGCGTACTCGGCGACGCGGGCGGTGGGGACGGCGGCCGACGAGTATTTCGGACGGGGCGCGGTGGCGGACGTGTCGAAGCTGCGGGCGATCGCCGAGGGGCTGCGGTACGAGCTCGAGGAGCAGATCCGCAAGCGCCGCGCATCGTAGGGGCCAGGCCTCCGGCCTGACCCCCTCCACGCGATACCATCTCGCCCATGCCCTCGCTCCTCGACCAGAAGATCGAGGCTGTCCTCGAGACGGTGCAGAAGCCGTCCCGCTACATCGGGGGCGAGGCCAACCAGGTGTCCAAGCCGACGGCCACGCGCCTGGTGGCGCTCTGCTACCCCGACGCCTACGAGATCGGCATCTCCAACCAGGCGCTGCAGATCCTCTACACGCAGGTGAACCGCCGGGAGTCGTTCGCCGCCGAGCGGGTCTACTGCCCATGGCCCGACATGGGCGACGCCATGCGCGCCGAGGGCATCCCGCTGTTCACGCTCGAGAGCTGGCGCCCGGTGCACGAGGTCGACCTGCTCGGGATCACCCTGCAGGCCGAGCTGACCTACTCGAACGTGCTCGAGGTGCTCGACCTGGCCGGGATCCCCGTGCGCGCCGCCGACCGGGGGCCCGGTGACCCGATCGTGGTCGCAGGCGGCCCCAGCGCCTCGAACCCCGCACCGATGGCTCCCTTCTTCGACGCCTTCTTCATGGGGGAGTCGGAAGAGGCCTTCGAGGCGGTGCTCGATGCGATCGACTCGTCGCCCGACCGGGCAACGCGTCTCGAGCGGCTGGGCGAGATCCCCTATGTCTACATCCCGGCACGGGGGCGCGGGCCCGTCGAGCGGGCGATCTACACCGACTTCGGCATCGAGACGCAGCCGACGGCTCCCGTCGTCCCCTATTCGTCCGCCATCTTCTCCCGGGCCTCGGTCGAGGTGATGCGCGGCTGCACCCGGGGGTGCCGCTTCTGCCACGCGGGCACCTGGTATCGCCCGGTCCGCGAGCGGCCGGCGGACCAGGTGATCGAAGCCGGCATGGCGCAGCTCGGCTGCACCGGGTACGACGAGCTGTCGCTGACGAGCCTCGCCACCAGCGACTACACGGACGTCGTCGCCGCCATCGAGGGCATCAAGCAGCTGGCACCGGACCTGCACCTCTCGCTCCCGTCCAACCGGGTCGACACCGGCCCAGTCGCCCTCACGGCCGCGGCCAACGCGCGGCAGTCGTCGATCACGCTCGCGCCCGAGGCCGCCACCCAGCGGATGCGGGACATCATCTGCAAGACCATCACCGACGAGATGATCGAGAGCGCGATCGAGGCGGCGTTCCGGGCCGGCTACTCCAGCCTGAAGATGTACTTCATGATCGGCCTGCCGCGCGAGACGCACGACGAGGTGCAGGGCATCGTCGACCTCGGCATCCGCGCGCGGGAGATCGGCCGCGCGGTCGGCGGTCGGTTCTCGGTGCACGTCAGCGCGTCCAACTTCGTGCCGAAGCCGCACACGCCGTTTCAGTGGGAGGGGATGGCGCCGCGCGACCAGCTGGCGGCCAAGCAGGCGTACATGCGCCGGGCGATGCCGACGCGCCAGATCCGGCTATCGCTGCACGACCTGCGCACGTCGATGCTGGAAGGCGCGCTGTCACGCGGCGACGAGCGCATCGCCGGCGTGATCGAGGCCGCGTGGCGAGGCGGCGCGCGGTACGACGCATGGACGGAGATGTTCCAGAGGCCGCCCTGCACGCCGCGGTCGGCGCCGCCCGCCCGACCGAGGGCCGCGAGGCCCAGGCGCGGCCCGGGGGAGGGGGCGCAGCTCCCGGGGGTC
>Ga0066662_10001534_pt1 | contig 10683 bp, 11 predicted proteins | sample GraSoiAngelo_111_FD_133939 | JGI IMG/M metagenome (GOLD analysis project Ga0066662, IMG submission 133939) | Grasslands soil microbial communities from the Angelo Coastal Reserve, California, USA - 14_0903_12_40cm | ecosystem: Environmental > Terrestrial > Soil > Grasslands | place: USA... | reverse complement strand
CTATGTCCTCTCGTCAGGCTACTACGATGCCTACTACCTCAGGGCCCAGAAAGTGCGGACCCTGGTCCGAGAGGATTTCGCCGCTGCATTCGAGCGGGTAGACGCGCTCATCACCCCAACCACCCCGAGTGTTGCGTTTCCGATTGGCGCGAAGACCGACAATCCACTGGAGATGTACCTCTCCGATGTCTACACCGTGCCGGTGAACATCGCCGGCCTACCCGGCATCTCCGTACCCGCAGGATTTTCTGGCGGCCTGCCCATCGGCATGCAGATCATCGGTCCCGCAATGAGCGAGCACGCGATTCTTCGCCTGGGCGACGCATTTCAGGCCAATACCGACCATCACTCGCGTACCGCCCCGCTGGAGGTCGCGGCGTGACCGCCGCGCCGGTAGAGCCCGTCGTGGGCCTGGAGATTCATGCCCAGGTTCGCACCCAGAGCAAGATGTTCTGCAGCTGCAGCGCCGCGTACTCCGGGGCCGCGCCCAATACGCACGTCTGTGAAGTGTGCTCGGGCATGCCCGGATCTCTGCCGGCGACCAACGCCCGGGCGGTGGAGGGAACTGTACTGACGTCGCTGGCGCTGAATTGCGACGTGCCGCGACACAGCAAGTTCGACCGAAAGAACTATTCCTATCCCGACCTTCCCAAGGGCTTCCAGATCACCCAATACGACTTGCCTATCGGACGTAACGGCTGGTTGGAGTACGACCTCGATGGTGACCTCCGACGCTGCGGAATCGTGCGCGTGCACCTAGAGGAAGACACCGGAAAATCCATTCATACGCGCGACGACGGCGAGGAAGATGTCAGCCTCATTGACCTCAACCGCTCTGGTGTGCCCTTGATGGAAATTGTCACCGAACCGGACCTGCGCTCTTCGGCGGAAGCACGAGCGTTCTTCTCGGCTCTCCGCCAGGTCCTGATGTACCTGGGGGTCAATGACGGCAACCTTCAAGAGGGCAGCCTACGAGCGGACGTCAATGTCTCGGTCCGGACCGCGGGCGGAGATCTGGGCACGAAAGTCGAGATCAAGAACCTCAACAGCTTCCGCGCGGTGGAACGCGCCATCGCCTTCGAAATCGAGCGCCAGGCACGGCTGTTGGCTTCCGGCGAGCCGATAGAGCAGGAGACGAGAGGGTGGTCTGAGCGAGATGAGGTCACCGTAGGTCAGCGCAGCAAGGAGCATGCTCACGACTACCGATATTTTCCTGAGCCCGACCTGCCACCTCTCGATCTGGCGCCAGAATTCGTCAGCGACACCCGGGCTCGACTTCCCGAGCTCCCGCTGGCGCGTGGCCGGCGGCTCGAGCGCGAATACGGTTTGAGTCGCGAAGTGGTGTCCATCCTCCTGGAGGACCGATCTCTGGCGGAATTCTACGAGTCAGCTCTCGAGGCGCCGTCCAGGCCAACGCCGATCGCGCTCGCGAATTGGCTGCGGGGTGAGGTGCTGCGCCTGTGCCACGATCGCGGAGAGCGGCTCGAAGAGAGCAAGCTCGCTCCCGATTCGCTGGCCGGACTGGTCACGCTGGTTGAGGAAGGGCAGCTGAGCGCAACCGCGGCAAAGGAAGTCCTCGAGCAGATGTTCGCCTCCGGAGGAGAGCCCCTCGAAGTCGCACGGCGGCTCGATAAGTTACAGATCACAGATGAAGACGAGCTGACCGCCCTCATCGAGACAGTGCTCAGCGGCGAAGCGGAGCTCATTGCTCAGTACCGCGCCGGCAAGACCAAGGTGCTGCAAGTTCTGATCGGCAGAGTCATGAAGACGAGCCGAGGAAAAGCCGCACCCAAAGCGGTCGAGGATCTCCTTAGCAGGGCGCTGCAGGACTCTTCATAGTCGGTTGCGGGCTGCCCGTTCTTCTGACTAGACTTGGGTTCGCGGGCGATTAGCTCAGTTGGTCAGAGCGCACGGTTCACATCCGTGAGGTCACTGGTTCGAGCCCAGTATCGCCCACCAGAGTCAGCCGAGTTTCCCGTTCGGCAACACCAGTCGCGCATAGACGATTAGCTTGTGATCGTAGCCGGTGCCGTCCCGGTGAAAGGCGCCGGCACAGGTCATGAGCGCGAGGCCGCGCTCTTTGACCGCGCCAAAGAGGAACTTCAGCGGCAAGTTCGCGTTCGGGAAAGTCGCCGACCACATCACCCGGAACGTCAGCGGCTTGCCGTGCTTGTACACCACCTGAAACGTGGAGTTCGGCTTCAGATCTTTCAGGCGATAGAAAATCGCCGGGCAGCACGTGGAGTCCAGATGGCCGAAGATGTTTGCCCGCCCCATGTCGCCCGGCTTCGGCCCGCGGTCGTACCAGGCAACATCACTCCACTTGTACGGCGCATGCACATCGGCCGCGGTGGTGAAGGCGAGACTTTCCACCGGCGCGGTGACGCCAATCGACGGAATTACCAGGCGCTGGGGCCATCCCTGCGGCGGCGTGAAAGTCTGTGATGCGTCGGCTGTCCGAGACTCGGCGGCGACACTGAGGAGAGCGAGGACTAGAAGAAGTAGAAAGACGCGCGTACGCACAGGGCCAGCTCCTTAGCAAAAGACAGAAGCATCATACCAGACCACCAAGATGAACGCGAGATGAAAATTCCCTGAATGCAACCACATGATACAATTCGGCCGGTGGCGTTTGCGCGCCTCGCGGTGACCGTAGCTCAATTGGCAGAGCTCTGGATTGTGGCTCCAGCGGTTGTGGGTTCGAGCCCCATCGGTCACCCCACTTCCACGTCGCCGCTCACCGGAGAGCCAGGACCGCATGGTAGAATGTGCCACCCGCGGCTGACGTCGTGCGGCGCTGCTGTGCGGAGCCGCCTTCGGTTCGCCGGCTCGCCAGGCGCGGGATTCGACTGACGCACAATGGCGCCGGGCGAGCGCGGGCAACCTGTCGTTATCCTTGCCCGCGGCCAGGCCGGTGCTGCCGTACAGGAGTTGGCATGGAAGAATGGCAAGAGTGGCAATTGCGCGCCGACCAGATCGCGGCAGATCTTGGTGCTGAGGTCGACGCCCTTGAGACACATGTGGCGGACGCGGGTGACGATTTCAATTTTCGGGCGTTCTGGCCCCGCTTCCGCGATCTCAAGGAGCGAGTGCGCACCGCTCCCGCCATCCGCCTCGAGGCCAAGCTCGATCTGGAGCGACGCCTACGCGGTGTCGGCTCTCGCGCCTACAAGGCGCAGGAGGGGGCATACGCGCGCTCGGGCGAACGTAAAGAGGATATCCTCTCGCGCATCGCGGAGCTTCGGGGCACTGCCGAGCGCGAAACGTCGCCGCGCGCCTTGAGAGCGCTGCGAAAGGACTTCGACCGACTGCGCGAGGAGTTCGATGCCGGTACTGCGCTGGTGCCGCCCGATCGCCAGGCGGTCTGGGATGCGTGGCGAGAAGCGAACCAGTTCGCCTGGCAGCGCTTGGTGGACATCTGGAGTGAGAACGAGACGGAGCTGCGCGCCATTCTGCAAGGTGCACGCGACCAGTTGGAGCGCGGGAATGCCGGTGCCGCCCGGCAGGCAGTCGGACGGTTTTTCGACACGCTCAAGACCCGGGAGGCCAAGCAGGAGGCCGTCAACCAGCTGAAGCAAGAAGTGGACAGGATCCGCCAGGAGGCAGAGCAGGTCGAAGAGCGCGCTCAGACGGCACGTCCACCGCAGCATCACGCTCCCGCCGTGCCCGCCGTCGACACCTGGCGATCAGATCTCGCTCGAAACCGAGAGCTCGCGGCGCGCCTGACCGAAGACATTGCCGTGCTCGAGCGCCGGGTCCAGGAGACGGATTCCATTCTCGAGCAAGCCATGGTCCGCGGACCCCTTGGCGAAAAGAAACGGAAACTCGGAGAGCTCGAGCGTTCGAATCGCACGCTGGAGCAGCGAATCGAGCAAACTGAAGAGAGTCCGCTGATCCCGACCGGCTAGCATGGTGAGATCGCCTGGACTGTGATCCAGCCGACCTGAGGACGCCTTTGACCATGACCGACCAACATCTTCATTTGCAGCTCGCGGACTGGGTCGTGGGACTCTTTTCCCCCGATTCGGAGCCGTCTCCTACCCGCGACTACTATCTGACCCTTCTTCAGCGCGGCCGCGGCGTGCCCGAAGCCGTGGGTCTCGCTGTCGACGATCTGCTCGAAGAAGTTCGGTCGGCCGTCTCTCGTCAGGAGAGCTACAACCAGCGCGCCCACCGGGCTCGACTCGGTTTGCCCTCCTATGTCCCCTTCAGCGCTAGCCGCATGCCTCGCCCTGCCCTCGTTCGCCGCATCGTTCAGGAGCGAATGGGTGACCTGCCGCGCGTGCCTGGCCGGCCAGGCGCCCGGCGCGGACCACCATCGAAGTGAGCCGCGAGCGAGGAGGCGCGGAGACGGATCGCATGCGCTCGTTGCAAGACCTGGTAAGCAGACCGGAGGTCCGAACCGCTGACCGCGCCAGCATGCAAAGTATGTTGCGCAAACTGCGTCGCGGCGATGACCTGTCGTACCAAGAGCGCGTGAACCTGTTCGCGTACTCCAACCGGTACGGCGTGTCTGCGACCAATGACCGCCACTACTAGGTGAAAGGCGTGGATCGGCCGGGACGCTCAATCGATTCACCGACCGGCAACCGCATTGGCCCACCCGGAGTCCGGCCCGAGCTTGAGGGCCTCAGCATACGCCAGCGGTTTACCATATTCGCCAGCGCGGCCTATATCGTCCTCGGCGCAATCATCGTGGTCAGGTCCGTCGAGGCTCGAGTGTTCCCCCTGATCGCGCTTGGGGCAATCTTCGTCGCGCTCGGTCTGGTGAAAATTCGTGACCTCGTCCGCTGGAGGCGGATCCGGCGTGTTCCTTGACCTGGCCCCGATGCCGCTCCTGGCGTCGGACGTCGCCGGAACGGTTCGCGAGCACGCTCTCGGGTTCGTTGTGGCCAGCGTATACGTCGTCATCATCGGCTCGATCATGTGGTGGATGCTGCACGTCCCCAAGATTGGAGACGTGGGCCAGCAGGCGAGCCGGGTCACACGCGAGGCGGGCCGGTTCCAGCGGATTGTCGTGCCTATCCAGGGCGATGTTTTCTCCGGGCGCCTCGTTGCCCTGGCCAGCCAGATGGCAAAGTTCCGCGGCGCGCGTCTTGATGTGATCTATGTCATCGAAGTTCCGCTGCAGTTCCCCATCGACGCCGTCTCGGAGGAGCAGCAACAGCAAGCGGACCAGGCGTTCTTGCGAGCGCAAAAGATTGCGGCCCAGTACGACGTCCGCATCAACAAGCACGTTCATCGCGCGCGGCAGGCAGGCCCGACTATCGTGCAGTACGTGGAGGCCACTCAGGCCGACCTGCTGCTTATGGGCGACGCACCGAAACAGAATCGGAGAGGCACGCGGTACGCTCGCTCAGTTGAGTACGTCTTTGAAAACGCTCCGTGCGAGGTCATCATCGACCGACCTCCGTTCGATGCTTAGGCGCCGCAGGGAGAAGGAGGCAACCGGTGCTCGAGGATAAGCGCGTCGCTCTAATTGGTGCGGGCGTGATGGCCGAGATGATTGCCTACGGGCTCGTCCGGAGCAAGCTGACCAGCCCGGATGACATCGTCGTGTCCCACTATCGTCAAGAGCGATTGGATCAGTTCACCGGTTCGGTACCGGTGCAGTCGACGCTCGACAACACTGACGCCTGCGCTCGCGGCGACATCGTGGTGCTGTGCGTGCGCCCGCAGGGCATGGCAGCGGTGCTCCAGGAAATAGGGGAAATCGTCGATCCGGGCAAGCTGGTCATCACTATCGCCGCCGGGCTTCCGATCTCCTTCTACGAGCGTTTTTTGCCTCAGGGTGTGCCGTTCGTGCGCGCCATGCCTACCTTTTTCGGGCACATCAAGTCCGGAACCACCGGGCTCGCGCTCAATGCCGCCACCACGGCCGAACATCTTGCCCTGGCCTCGCGTCTCTTCGGAACCATCAGCGAGAACGTCATCGTCCTGCCCGACGCCGAGATGGACTCGTTCACGACGTTCGGCTCGACCACGACCGCGACGGTCTATATGCTTCTCGATGCTCTCGTGACCGCGGGCTCGCTGGTTGGTCTCCGCCACCAGGCGTCACACGCGCGTGCGCTCGAGCAGGTGATCGCCGCGGCACGCAATGTCGAAGCGACTGAGAAGCCGCCGTCCCAACTTCTCGATGAGATCTGCACGCCCGGCGGCGTGACCGTCGAAGGGGTCAAAGTGCTGGAAGAGCGGGCCGTGCGCGCCGCCGTCATCGACGGCATCCTGGCCGCTACGGAACGGGCCGCGGAGCTTCGGGCGGCGTCTCGAGACGAGTAGATCCTGCGACCTCGTTGCCGGTCCGGCCGCAGATCGGGCAATCTCCGGGACCCTCGCGCCGGCAGTATCGAGTGTAGAGCAGATGCAGCCCTTGGTGCTGAAGGGCGCGCTTCACCGGCAGATCATGCCCAGCCTGGTTGAGGAGCTTCAGCATGGCGCGAGTCCAGCGCGTGAGGGGCGGACTCGGGTACGCCTCGAGCAGGGTTGTCGGGGCGTCGAGGTCGGGTTCCAGGGCACGCACGAAGGGCAAGACCGCGCTGGCCGCAAGCTCATCGGCACGGCCCGAACCGATGGCTGCCCCGTCCGGACCGTGCGTTGTCAGCAGCCGCCTGACGTCAGATGGACGCCGGCACGCGTTGATCGCCTCCGCGAGTCCAGCCGAGAGCGACGGGCGGAGGCGGTCCAGAAGGCCCGTGACGGCCACAATGCGGCGGGCCGGATGATTGCCTGGGCGCAGCCGTGAGAGGCGCCAGACATCGGGTGATAGGCGAGCCGGGGGCATGATGCCCGAAGGAGGAACGAGTCCGGCGCCTGCCAGAAGCGCCTGGCCTCGCTCCGACGCCGGCACCGACATCAGCCAGCCGTACGGCACGGTTTCGGCGAGCGAGCGGAACGCCTGCCGATTTGACGCGTGCCCAAGGCCCTCAAGGAGCGCGCGGTAGGCGACCTGATCGGGGGGATCGGTCTCTAGCTCGGCCGCGAAGAGGTCGGAGCGTGATCGAAAACGCATCCACCCCAGCGCCTCGATCCCGGCAGCCAGGTCCTCGGTGGAGAAGCGGGAGAAGACGGCGACGCAGGGATGGACGGCAAGGCCCAGACGCCCTGGCGCGGCCACTGGAACGAGTGAACCGGACGAAGATTCCGCCAGGATGAAGGTCGGAACTTCGAGTCCGTCATTCCTGACGGCCGCTGGACCATCCGCCTTCCAGACGACGTGGAGAATGACACCGTTGTAGCGTGGCTCTCGGTGGTGCCCATGTGCGTACCAGCTCGAACTTTTCGTGTGGAACTCAATGTCGCCCGTGACCAGGGTGCCGTCCTCGCGCGCCAGGATGGCATCCTGGTAGTCCGGTCGTCCGGCATCCGAAGGCATACCGCGAAAGACGATCCGGAAGCCAATGAAGGCGAGGGCGGCGGGGTCGAAGGCTTGCCGCTCCCATATCTCCGCGACGACGCGCTCGTCGATGCCGGCGCCCGCCGGCCGGTCGATCTCTCTCATGCCGCCACTATAATTGTGCTGCCATTTTGCGGGAGGGGATGTGGTCGAGAACCTGCGCTCAAAGATACGCGAGGTGCCGGACTTCCCGCACGAAGGCATTCTCTTCTACGACATCACCACGGTCCTCAAAGAACCAGACGGCTTCCGCGACGCCGTCGATCTTATGGCGGAACGATTCCGGGATGTGCCGGTGGATGTCGTCGTCGCCATGGAGTCGCGCGGATTCATCTTTGGCGCCCCGCTCGCCTACATCCTGGGGGCCGGCTTTGCTCCCATCCGGAAACTGGGCAAGTTGCCGGCAGCGACAGTGACCCGCGAGTACACGCTCGAGTACGCCACGAACACGCTGCAGATTCACTGCGACGCTATCCAGCCGGGCCAGAGAGTCCTCCTGGTCGACGACCTTCTTGCCACCGGAGGCACGGTCGCGGCGTCCCTCGACATCGTCAAAGAGCTGGGCGGGATACCCGTCGCGGTGGTCGTCCTGGTCGAGCTTCCCGCGCTTGGTGGGCGGGAGCGCCTCGCACCGTACGGCGTCGACGTCGTCTCGTACATTCAGTACGACTGAGGGCCTCCGCCGCTTTGAGGGCTGAAATCGGCTCTGGTAGAATGCCCCTGGCGCGGGTAGGACAGTAGCCACGGCACATTTCCTGGCGCATTCGTCTAGCGGCCTAGGACACCGCCCTCTCAAGGCGGAGATCACGGGTTCGAATCCCGTATGCGCTACCAGCTCCTTTCGCCGTGCGCGTGCCTCCCGCCGTTTCGCGTTAGCATGGGCAAGCTCAGGACCGCCAGGGTTCGCCGCTGTGCCCGCACTGAGCCGGCGTGGGGAGGCGTTGCCATGAACATCGTCGTCTGCATGAAGCAGGTTCCCGACACGACAGCAAAAAAGGAGCTCGGTCCGGACTTCCTGCTCAACCGTGGAGATCTCGAAGCGGTGATCAATCCCTTCGACGAGTACGCCCTCGAAGAGGGCTTGCGTCTGAAGGAGTCGCAAGACGGCGAGGTCATCGTGGTCACCATGGGACCGGCGAGCGCCGAGGACACAATGCGCAAGGCGCTGGCCATGGGGGCCGACAGGGGCGTTCTGATCACTGACCCGGCCCTCAGGGGCACCGACTGGCTGGGCACCTGCAAAGTCCTGGCAGCCGCCATCACGCAGTTGAATCCTGATCTGACTCTCACGGGGATGGAGAGCACCGATGCCCGCTCAGGTCTGGTCCCAGGAGGGCTGTCAGAGCTACTTGATGTGCCCCTCCTGACCTATGCCGCCTCCGTGCACGTGGGCGAGGGAACCGTCACCATAAGTCGCCAGATCACCGGAGGGTTTCAGCAGGTGGAGGCGCCTCTGCCCAGCGTGGTCAGTGTGGTGAAGGGCGCGAATGAGCCGCGATACCCATCGCTGAAGGGCATCATGGCGGCCAAGCGCAAGGAGATCCGGAAGCTCGGTCTGTCCGATCTCGGGCTCAGCCCAGAGGGGCTCGGGCTCGCAGGGACCCGAACTCCGGTTACCGCTGCGGCTCCCAGGCCGGAGAAATCCGGCGGTCAGGTGATCAAGCCCGAGTCTCCGGAAGAAGCGGCACGCCAGATCGCCGATTACCTGGCCGCGAACAAGTTCATCTAGGGGGCCGATGGTGGCAGCCAACATTCTGATCTACGTCGACCACGAGAACGGACAACCCAAGCGAACCGCGCTCGAGGCGGCGACGAAGGCTCGGGAGCTGACCGATTCGGGCGGTGGCAAGGTGGCCGCCGTTGTGCTCGGTCCGGGCGCTCCCGCTGCTGCCGAATCGCTCGGGCGCTATGGCGTGGACGACGTCTACGTGGACGAGAATCCCGCGTTCGAGCAGTACCTGACCCTGCCGCACATCGATGCAGTGGCCCAGGCCGTGGAGCAGAGCGGCGCGCAGATTATCCTCTTCCCCGACACGCCTGACGGCCGCGATATCGCGTCTAGGCTGGCCGCCCGGCTCGACAGCGGCCTGGTTTCGGCCGTCGTCGATCTCGTGCCGGGTGATGGTTCCATCGAAGCGAGAGAGACAATCTTCGGCGGGGCCTACACCACGTCGGTCGCCGTGCGGGACAGCCGCGCGGCAATCTTCCTCATCCGGCCCAACGCCTTCAAACCGACGGAGAGCCCGAAGCAGGCGGCGGTCCACGAGCTCAGCACGACCCTGGGCGACCGCGCGATGCGTGCCCGGCGGGGAGAGAAGACGCAGGAGGAGGGTGCGCCCACCCCGCTTGAAGAGGCGAGCATCATTGTCTCCGGCGGACGCGGTTTGGGAGGGCCCGAGCCGTTTGCCTTGCTCGAAGATCTCGCGCGTGAGCTGGGCGGCGTGGTGGGCGCCTCGCGTGCGGCCGTGGATGCCGGGTGGATAGCGTACTCACATCAGGTTGGTCAGACCGGTCGCACGGTGAAGCCGCAACTCTACGTCGCCGTCGGGATCTCCGGGGCGGTGCAGCATCGCGCGGGCATGCAGACTGCTGAGACGATCGTGGCCATCAATCGCGATGCGGACGCCACTATCTTCAGCCTGGCCGATCTCGGAGTGGTCGGCGACCTCTTCAAGATTGTGCCCGCGCTGACGGACGAGGTCCGCCGACGGAAGGGAGCCTGAACTGGATTTCGACCTCACCGACGAGCAGAGGATGATCCGCGATCTTGCTCGAGATTTCGCAACCAACGAGATCGCCCCACGCGCTGAGCACTTCGACCGGCACAAGGAATTTCCCTACGACATCGTGGCGCGGCTGGCGGAGCTTGGGTTCCTCGGCTTACCCGTCGCGGAGGCGTATGGCGGCGCGGGCGCCGATACGGTCACATATGCGCTCGTCGTCGAGGAGCTCTCTCGAGCCGACGCATCGGTCGGGATCACGGTCGCGGCCCACACCTCACTGGGCACGAAGCCGTTCCTGCTCTTCGGCACCGAGGAACAGAAGCAGGAATACGTGCCGCCGCTCGCCGCGGGTGAAAGGCTCTGGGCCTTTGGCCTGACCGAGCCCAATGCCGGCTCCGACGCCGGCGCCACGCGAACTCGGGCGGAGCTGGTCGACGGCGAATGGATCATCAACGGAGTCAAGTCTTTCATCACCAATTCCGGGACCAGGATCAGCGGCGGCGTAACCATCACAGCAGTTACCGGGACCCGCGACAACGGCCGGAGTGAGATATCGAACGTAAT
>Ga0066662_10001533_pt1 | contig 10685 bp, 10 predicted proteins | sample GraSoiAngelo_111_FD_133939 | JGI IMG/M metagenome (GOLD analysis project Ga0066662, IMG submission 133939) | Grasslands soil microbial communities from the Angelo Coastal Reserve, California, USA - 14_0903_12_40cm | ecosystem: Environmental > Terrestrial > Soil > Grasslands | place: USA... | reverse complement strand
TGCACATTCGAGCATGAATTAAGAGAATTTTCGCATGGGCGGGCGGCAGCGGGGCAGATTCCTCCGCCCTACTCACGCGCTGAAGAAAACGCGCGTGAGCTTAACGGGCGTTCGGAATGACATTTCTCACTGGGATACAGCATGGTCTTCCCTAAAGTAAGTGGCATTACCCGCCCTTGGCTGCGCGGGAGAATTCGTCGCAAGCAGGGAAGAATTCGAATGTTAGTAATACAGAGGAAAGGAGGGAACAGAGGATTTTTGATTTCCTCTGCTTACCCGGTTCCTCTGTGTGAAAAGCTTTTCTTGAGACCAGATGAAAATTGAAGGAAGTCACAAGATTTCTGCATCGAGAGCGCGCGTCTTTGAAGCGCTGAATGATCCTGCTGTCTTACAGAAATGCATTCCTGGCTGTGAGTCGCTGGAGAAGACTTCTGAGAATCACTACAACGCCAAACTTTCAGCAGGAGTAGGCGCAATCAAAAGTAAATTCACCGCTACAGTAATTATTTCCGATCTGGTAGCGCCCTCACATTACAAACTCACGGTTGAAGGCAAAGGCCAGCCGGGCTTCGTGAAGGGTTCCGGCGATCTCAGCCTGGAAGAATTCGAGGGCGGAACGGAGATCAAGTACACAGGCGAGGTCAACGTAGGTGGCGTGATCGCCAGCGTCGGCCAGCGCATGATCCAATCCACGGCCAACATGCTGGCCGGAAAATTCTTCACCGCACTCGAATCAGAAACCAAGGCTGAATCTACCCCGTAAATTGATTCCATAAAAAGGGGAACTGCGGGCCGGAAGCCCGCAGTTCCTCAGGACTATAGGACTATGGTGAAGTAATGGTGAAGTTGTCATACTTCACATTGGTGTCATAGTTTTCCATGCCCGGCACACCGGTTGTAATCTGGCTTGCAGAGCTATCGTCGAAGACGATCTTCTGCACCCCGTTCAGCCACACTTCGAGATGCACCGGACTGGCGCCCGATACCAGCAGCTTCAGGTTGTAGCTGGTATTAGGGACAATTCCGGCGGCTATGGCGGCCAGTTGTGTCCAGCCCCAATCGTTGCGTCGGTAGAGATAGATGTTGCCATCGGTTGCGATTTGGGCCGTATACAAATTACGGTCAAAATTTGCCGGGTCACTGCTGCGTGCCACCAGTCCCGAATCGAGTGAGCCTGAGGGCACGATTATGTCAGCGGACACCGAGTAGTTGTTGGTTCCCACGGCCGGCACGAGTGCAGCCCAGTTGCCTGTGCCGCTGGAGGTCATGGTACCGGAGACTGCGAGGTTTCCATCTGTGGAGAAGCTCCCGTGCTGGACGGTCCACGCGGTTCCCAGTCCGGTTGTGCGGTTGAAGTCATCCACAAACAGCGGAGCGGCGGTCACGGTGAAGTTGTCATACTTCACGTTGGTGTCATAGTTTTGCAGGCCGGGTATGCCGGTCCTGATCTGGCTGGCGGAATTGTCGTCAAAGACGATCTTCCGTACTCCGTTGACCCACGCTTCCAGATGGACGGGGTCAGCGCCGGACACCAGGAGCCTCAAGTTGAAGCTGGTGTTGGCGACAATGCCGGCGGGCGCTGAAGCCAGTTGTGTCCATCCCCAGTCAATACGTCGATAGAGATGGACGCTGCCATCGGTAGAGATTTGGGCCGCATACAGGTCCTGGTCGAAACTGGCAGCGCTGCTGCGCGCCACCAGCCCCGAAAACTGCGAACCCGCCGGCACGATCAAGTCAGCCGCTACCGAGTAGTTATTTGTTCCCAGGGCGGGCACGACTGCTGCCCAGTTGCCTGTACCGGTACCCGTCATGGTGCCGGCCACGGCAAAGCTTCCGTCTGTGGTGAAACTACCAGGACTGACGGCCCAGTTGGCGCCGAGCCCGGTTGTGCGATTGAAGCTGTCTGCAAAAAGAGCCGCCTGCACGGTGAAGTTTGAATGAGCAGGCGCCAACTCGATAAAGTTGGTGCCGTCAAAATAAGCAGGCCATGCGCTGTAGTTGCCCGCAGTCGCGAATGACCGCGTAGCCGTGTAAGTAAATGTTGCTCCGGGTGCGATCGTTTGCTGGCCGGAATTCAAAAAGTCTACGTTGGCATTCGAGGGATCACGCGCTGGTACCAAGAAGTACGGCACGGTACCGGACGCCGTACCGGTGTTCTGCACCGTAAACGTGGCCGTCACGGGCTGGTTGGTTCCTGGTGATCCCGGTGACAGTGACAGAGGAGTGATCAGCGTGTACTGAGGCGTGCCGGTGCCGCTTGGTGGTGGCGTGGTAAATGTGAAATCCGCCGCGCTTGCAGTGCCACTGGCATTGGTCGACTGTACCTGGTAGTGATAGGTTGTGCTGGCGGTCAAGCCAGACAGGCTGACCGAGTGTGAGGTTACCGCCGTTGCATCATGTTGTGAACTCCCGTAAGCGCTGGTAGTGCCATAGTTCACCGTGCTGTCAGCGGCAGTATTGGTTGTCCAGGTAATCGTGGCCGTAGTAGCGCTTGGAGTTGTCGATTGAACGTTGGATATCACCAGGCTGCTGTTTGACCATGAGCAGGTAGTCCCGATGCATGTGCCAGCGGCTCCATTGAATGTTGCTGAAGTCGCACCATTGGCCTTTACCTGGGCTGATGTGGGAGGAGTGGTGGCGCTCCACTCAACGGTCACGGCAGTGCCGTTCCACCGCGCTTCCGCCGAATCCACGGCTGTATTGAAGTTCAGCTCATCCGAGGCGTCATACTGAACGTCAGTGCCTTCAAAGAGTCCCGCTCTAAGTATTGCGCCGCTGCTATTGGTCGCAATCACTCCGGCAATTCCTGAGAGCGTGAGCGAGTGCGGCGTGGTTCCGCTGCTGCGCGTATCAGTTGGCAGGCGATTGAAGATCCACTGTTCGGTTTCAGCAGCCGCGCCATTGAATGCTCCGGTTACCAGCAGAGATCCGCCTGAAACCAGGTCGCCAGCCGGCACTGAAACCGAAGGACGGTTAGCCCAGATTCCGCCGACAGCGCCAATGGGAGCGATCAGATGCAGAAACGTCACATTCGCGCCGCTGCTCTGCACTTGAGCGAGTTGGTAGGAGGACAACCCGTCAAAGTCATTTGTATTAACTGGAGATTGCGACTGGGTGGCGACAATGTTCGCCCCAGAAGGCGCCGCGACAAAGATTCCCACCTCGCCGCCAGTCTGGGAAGTTCCGTGCAGCCAGCCAGTATCCAAAACCTGGGAGGCCTCGAAGTGCCAGTCCACCTCATAGGAATGGCTGGATGTGGATTCAATCACGTCGCGGACGATGCCGTAGCGGCCCCCATGAGCGCGCGACATAAAAACATGCCGGTCAAAACGCTGCAGCGGAGATGAGTAATCCGCCGGGCTTGCGAACAACGAAGAGAAAGTTTTGTAATAGAGGCTTTTTCCATCGCCCATGGCATAGGCGAATGAGGTGGTGCCGGCATGATACTGCACGTGGCCATAGCGATTGCAGTACCAGGTGGTTGTATCATCCTCGCCATGCACGCCTGCGCTGAGGGAGTCGGCTGAGTTGAAGGTCCAGTGCCCGCCGCCAAACTGCCCATGTCCATCCACGAGCAGGCTGTTGTGGTAGACCGTGAGATTCGCCGGCTCTCCCGGAGAATCAGCGTGGCCGATGAAATAGCCTGCGCCCTCCGGTACCAACTGGTCTTTGCCAAATGTAAGGTAGAGACCGTTGTCGTCGGAGTGGTTATGGCCGTAGTTCAGCTCAATCGTGCCCTTATTTTGTCCATTATTGTCACAGATGTGATGCCACTCAGCGTCACCGCCCAGGTTCCCGGACTTGAGAGTGAGCAGCATGGTGTTGTTGGTTGAGTTGTCGGGAGCGCCCCGCATAGTAAACATCTGTGCGTCTCCCAGATAAAGATCGCTGGTTGTCGCCGGCGGCACCGCGCTCGATGGCAAGATGCCCGTGTCCCAGTTGAACAGTTCGAACACCAGCACTTCGTCATCCGGCGCGTAAGTGTTGTAGCCGCTGACAAGATTCGTGCCCCTTCCGAAGTGACCTGCGCCGTTGCGCCATGCATTGGCCAACCACTGCGCCGACGCGGCAAATTGCGGCGCGCTCGCCCCATACTGCCACGCTGCCCAACGCGCCACCACAGGATGCTCCTGGCTAAACCCGAAGAAGTCGCCATGGTAGTCCGGACCTTCTCGCGCTACCTCCGGCATGTAACTGCCGAGTTGGGCATTCACATACGCTTTGAAGTAGGAAGGCGAACTGGGCGAATCGGTAATATAGTCTGCAACACCCATGTTCTGGAGTACGGTATAGATGAGGAGCAATGACCCTACAGATTCCTGGTAGGACTGGCCCTCATGCCAGGTTCCGTCGGTAATGGATTGCACTCTGCTGTGCACTCCGCTGAAGTTCGTACTCACTGCATTGATCCAGGTGTTCGCGTCCGCTGCATAGGGAGTGCCGGGATACCGGGACAGAGCGCAGGCCCCCACGCCCAAGGACCCCCAACTGGACCAGTTGTGATTCTGCAGTATGGTAGCTTTCCAGTACGGCGGACTTGCGCTGTTGATGGCGTTCCACAGTTGCACACCGGCGCTGTGAATGTCGTTCAGGAGCGTGGTACGCTGGCTTGCAGTCAGCCCATCATAACCAATATCAAGCGTCAGAGCTGCGGCAGACAGCATGCCGGGGAAGGCTGTATCGAACTGGCTCTCACCCGTCGATTTGAATTGGAAATTGTTCCATGCACCATCAATAAAATTGAATGCAGTTGTTAAGGCGGTAAGGTCTCCCGTGGAAGCATATTTTCCCAGCCATACCATGGCGACCCCTCCGTTCTCGCCTACTACGCCTGGGTTGGGATTGAAACTTGAAAAGCTGGGATCAACACTCAAATTGATAATTGCATTCTTGAGAGCGCCCCGGCATGGTCCGCTGCAATTCGTGGCATCGGCACGAATGGAATCGATCCGGCTCTGGGGAACATAGCACCCCAGAACACTGGCGCCGGCCGTGGATGAGGAGAGTAAAAGCGCGAAGACTGCGACGAGCGCCGTCCGGCAGAAGGCGAGCGGCTGCCGCAGCGCGGTCACGGTTTCGGCAAAGATCGTGCCGGCGTTCCATACAGCCAGTCTTTTCAGCGCAAACGTGCATCGTTGACGAAGCGCAAACGTGTGCGCATATTTGCTTTGCACAAACATGGTGTTATCTCTCTGGCAGTTGCTTGTAGGGGAAGAAGGGCCCTGATGCGTAATGCATCGATGACACTGCCAGCGGCATGGGACGGCAGATCATCGCACGGCGGTTACCGCGCAGAGCGGTCCTTGTTGAGCAAGAACTGATCCGAATAGTTTCGACGCATCAACTTGCAATTAAGATGTCAGCAGTAGCATGGAAAAAAGCTTCGCTGTTTTTATCCGCGTCCTGTCACAAAACTGACAATCGAAGGTAAAGTCATTTCCGGCTGCTCACGCACATGCCGATTCCAATGTCTATGAATGAATAGAAGTGATCGCCTGTCCACAGTCCCAATTCCCGCAAAGGGCGGCAAACCATAATTTTAATTTTCTCCAAAGCTTGCATGTCGCCTGTGGTATAGGTAGGATATCTTCATATGTAGGCTACCTAGGCCTTGAGGTGATTTTTGCCCGAAGATAAATCAGAACTGCTGCAGGGTACGCTGGATCTTTTGATCCTGAAGGTCGTGGCGCTCGGTCCCATCCACGGATACGGCATCGCGCAGCGCATCCGGCAAATATCGAAAGATGTGCTGCAGGTGCAGCAGGGCTCACTCTATCCCGCATTGCACCGGCTGGAGAAACGTGGATGGCTCGAATCGGCATGGCGCGAGTCGGAGAACGGACGCCAGGCAAAGTTCTACAAGCTCTCTGCCAAAGGCCGCAAACAACTGGCACAAGAACAGCAGAGCTGGCAACGGCTCAGCGGCGCAATCAGCCTGATTTTGACGACAGCGGAATAGGAGTTTCCAATGAATCTTCCTAAGTGGGTTCAGCGCAAACAGTCCCTGGAGAGCGAATTCGACCGCGAACTCCGGTTCCATATCGAGGAACTCGAGCAGAAGAACATCGCCTCCGGGATGCCACCCGGGGAGGCGCATCGCCAGGCGTTGCTGGAATTCGGCGGGAAAGAGCAGACGACCGAGCAGCTCAGGGCAATCCATTCGATTCCCATGGTGGAAACCGGCATTGCGAACCTGCGGTTTGCGATGCGTATCAGCGATTGTTTATGGCGAGACGGCTGAGACATGAAGACGTTGGCGCAGCGCTCCAAACACATTCTCGAAACCCTGGCCACGATTCCCGGAGTTGAAGCTGCGACAGATGTCTCCTCGCTGCCGGGCATTCCCGGCCAGCGCCAGACGGAGTTGAGAATCATGGAAGGCGAGCAGGACCCGAATCGCAAGATACTCGCCGACAGCCGCTTCGCCACTGTGCGCCGGCGCGAAGTCGGGTTGCGGCTGGCGCTTGGAGCACAGCGGCGGCAGATCGCGCTGCGCTTCCTGCTTCAGGGAGTCTTCGTGTGCGGAATCGGTTGCATCTCTGGACTGCTTCTGGCCCTGGCCTCGGTGCGTTTGCTCTCAGGCATGCTCTACGGCGTCTCGCTTTTCGATCCGCTCACCTTCACCACGGTGGCCGGAATTGTGCTGCTGGTAGCAGCCATCGCAACGCTGGTTCCTGCCACCCGCGCCGCCCGCACCGATCCCATGCGAGTGTTGCGGGAGGAGTAATCAAGGCGCAGCGACTCTCCGGCTGTCTCAGTCTAGAGGTTCACTCTACGCCTTTGCGACAAGGCCATAAAGGTGAAAAAAGCGACCGCCAAGCACAGAACGAGATTCTTCATTCGGTGATCTCCTGCAGCGTGGCGAGCCACAACCAAACGGCCTTAACCGCAGAGAACGCAGAGAGCGCAGAGGAACGCAAGTAAGCCGCGAATGACGCGAACTGCGCGAATCTCGGGAATCAGAAATGGGATTAGCATTTAGCTGCCCAAGCAGAATTCTTCGCGGCTTGAGACGAATTTGATTGTTAGCAATGCAGAGGACGCAAAGGACGCAAAAGTAACAAAGGTAGTTGATGTGTATTGAATTTGGCGGTGTGTTGCTCCTTACGACCGCACGCGCCCTTGGCTGCGCGGGAGAATTGGTCGCAAGCAGAGAAGAATTCGATCGTTAGTAATGCAGAGGATGTGCGGGGTGTGATGTTAGCATCGCAAAAGGCAAGATGAAGCGGAACACGGAACAAATTGAGCTAAGTGGTTATACTGCTTGGGGTTGCGCTGTTCCGGTTGGCGTTTCCTGTTCCGGTACACAAGCGGAACAAGCCGCTTCCGAGGTGTCATCAAAGTACTCCCGCCACAGAACTAAAGATAGTTCACCAGGTAGCTGGTGAGGCGCGGGGGGTGCGGCTATACCGGTTTAGCAAATAGTGTGCCGAAGCAATCCTCTTTAGAATCAGACATTTAACAGCCAGGTATGCGGTACACTATTTCACAAACCGGTATAATGCCACTTACTTTGCACATTCGAGCATGAATTTAAGAGAATTTTCGCATGGGCGGGCAGCAGCGGGGCAGATTCCTCCGCCCTACTCACGCGCTGAAGAAAACGCGCGTGAGCTTAACGGCGTTCGGAATGACATCTCTCATTGGGATACAGCCTGGTGTCCCTAAAGTAAGTGACATTAGGGGGGTGCGGCTTCGCTGAAAGGCCCCGCGAATGTCATGCAGAAGGTTGATCGAAATGCAACCGCAAAGGACGCGACGGAGACAAAGGTAGAGCAGGTCTCACACCGCCACCGGAGCACAAAATTCCGTGAAAACGCAGTGACGGTGTGACAACCACACTTCACCCAAGGCGCACGGCTGCCGGTTCGCAAGCAGTCCTATGGTTATTCAGTTGTCAAAGAGCGGGTACAGCATGTCACCTAGGTGACGCTGTAACAGTAGTACTATAGAATTGGAAAGTCAAGGGACAGGACAAGAAAATTCAGGGTCAAATTCTCAGGTTTGTGGAAGGCTGCCGAACCATTACCTTGCAAGCATCATGCGCGCGCTTTCAACAGTTCCGTGAGAACACCTTGTAACAGCATGGTGGAGCAAACATCTTCGGGTGTTCCTTCGCTTCGCTCAGGACAGGCTCTCCACTCCGTCCTCCCTCCTACGCCGGTCGGACTCCGGTCGGAATGAGAAGAGGGGTGTGAATTCCCTACCCCTCAACCTAAAATGCTCTAATGCGCAAATCTGAGCCGCTCCTGCTGTACTGCATAACGGACTGTCTGCTTGTCTCGTGTATCCCACTGCTTTGCATGGCGGCTTGCAGCGGAATTAAAAAGAACAGCGTCGGTGTTGCTGTCCGTTTCGGAGACCCCGAAATCCTGGTATGAATGAACGTGGGCGGCATGCAGCAACGGATATTCATGTTGATGCAAGTCGGCAACCGTCTTTCTGTCCAAGATGGTGGCGGTCAATTCCCCTTCATCCGTCAGGGAGAATTGGGCGACAAAGGATGACAGGGGACGGACGCTTGCCACTTCACTGGCTGCCAAGGGGAGGGCTTTGGCTGTGGCTTCTTCTTCGCTGGAAGCATCCGCTATGATGCAGTTGCCGTCACGCAAACGTAAGACATAAAGAGACATCTTCACTCCTCACAGAATGTCCGTACCCTGTGCAACGCTGTTCTTGAGAGGCTCAGTTTCTTGATCCCACGATGAGAACCGCCATCTCCTCAAGAAACTGGTCGCGTTCTTCATTTGTTCCCCAGCCTCCGGACACCAGACCGCATTTCCTGCATTCCATTACGTAGGGATGGAGGCGGGCATATTGCTTTTCCGCCATTTTGATTACTTGTCCGGAGCAGCGCGCACAAACAAATTCTTTGCCCTCAACCGTGGCTCGGGCGGTAAATCCAATCTTAATCATTCATACTCTCCATCAGCCGAATAACACCGGCTTCAGCAGAAACTGCGAGGTCTCCGCGGCAGTCAATGGCTTGGGAACTTCACTTCCCGGAGAACCTGCAAAAAGGCCCTCGGAGTTTATTTGCAGCTCTCCGCTATGCCGCATCCAATGATTGGACTGCCGGGTGGGAGCCGAATACTTCACGACCAGGGCACGCGGATCGAGGTGCAGTTCCAGAATCGATCCAAGCTGACCTGCATGATGCAGGCTGATTTGCCCCGCAGATTGATTGAGTTGCAACTGTGTTCTTTCATTTTTGCAGTTCCATTCCGCAAGGTTCGCCTCTATTGCCGCAATCAGGTTCAGCCAGGCGGATGGCGGCTGTTGCTCCAGTTGGTGTGTTTCCTGCTGAACGCGTTTCTTCTCCTCCTCGTCCAGCCTGAGGGCCTCGAGCCTGGAATCCATCCAACTCATAAATCATTTCCTTGCTGTCGCAGTGGCAGCTCAAGCGCGAGCATAGATATCAGCAATGGGGAGTTTCTGCCGCTCATCGCGCGTGCCTGATAGCTTGCAGGAGATCGTCCTGAAAGGATTCACTTTTAAATTGCAACAACGCGAGTTGCTGGTTCACGTCACCAAGAATAACTCCAAACCAGCCAGCCTGCACGTCACCATCTTTCAGGAATGGATCGCAGATAAGATAAAAATTCTTGCTTTCGATGGAGAAATAGATCCGGCCGCGAACGCCTGTATTTGCACCTTCAAATCGAGGAGACAAAAGAGCCAGCAGGCCGGGTTCCAGCGCGGCGGCCAGGCTGCGGGCCATAGAAGCCACGGCACGCTGCCTGTTGCTCTCTTCTCTCTCCACTGGCGTCTGGGCATTCTCTAAATCACTTCTCTTGCGGATGCGAATGTCAGAGGCAGCAATGAACGAGTCAAGCTCTCTCATGCATTTCCCCCTGCCCGGGCTCTTTGATCAACAGCAGCCCTATATCCGTAAACGAGAGTGCAGGCTGCTTTTCGCCGGGGCCGCCACGCAAAAAGCGGACAGCCAAATCAGAAATACGCAAGGCCAGCGCTAAGAGCCACATGAATGAAGTCCTCCCCGTCCGGCAATTCTCCGGCCATGACACCGTGATTCACGGGCCTGCAAACGACGGACGATTGCAGCACCCGGAACCAAGTGCTTAATTAGATTGTCAACGCCAGCCGGTAAACAATCTGTTCCAAATTGAACACTTTTACCAGGGGCTGGACCAGGCATTTCGAAGTCATCAAAAAAACAAAACTGTTCTTTTCTGCTCAGATTTACGGGAAGGCGGGTGAGACTATCTGGAGCAAGGCAGTAGCAAATGTTTCGGCAGGAAAGGCAGCGGCCCAAGGTGTCAACGAGGGACTTCATAGCATCTATGATTGAGTTCGTAGATTACAGTCTTGAAAGCCACGCGACCAGAGAAGAAGAGCGAGTTGAATCCGGCCGGATCAGGCGGTGGCTCAGCCTTGCAGACCAGGCCCTCAAAACCGGCCATGATGATGGGCCGCCACCACCAGACCTCTGAGACTTTAGCGACGGATGAGCAGGGCCGCAGGCGCTTGCCTGTGGCCCGCTCGGATTGCCGGCAAATCTCACCGATTACAACGGCAAGTTACGTGTCTACAGCCGCGGTTGAACATGATTCCCCAAGAGTAATGGAATATCCCAGGCGCCGCGCGGAATCAAGGATCTGAATAATCGCCGTCCAGCGGGTTTCCTAATTTAATCGTCACCAGCACTTCGAGCAGTGTTGCGC
>Ga0066662_10001532_pt1 | contig 10687 bp, 12 predicted proteins | sample GraSoiAngelo_111_FD_133939 | JGI IMG/M metagenome (GOLD analysis project Ga0066662, IMG submission 133939) | Grasslands soil microbial communities from the Angelo Coastal Reserve, California, USA - 14_0903_12_40cm | ecosystem: Environmental > Terrestrial > Soil > Grasslands | place: USA... | reverse complement strand
GCGGCTTGCCGGCTTCCTCGGAAATCGTCCGCGCTGCGTCGTCGATCCGTTCTTCGAGCAGGCGCGCGGTCGCGTCGAGGATCCGTGCGCGCTCGTGCGCCGGCAGCGGCTCGAGCAGCACGGCTTCGGCGGCGTCGAGCGCGGCGCGCGTTTCCGCTGCGCCCCCTTTCGGAACGTGGCCAACGACCTCGCCGGAGAAAGGGGAACGGACGTCGAGCGAGTCGGCGAGCTTCGCCACTCCTCAACTGTAATGCGAGTATGACGCGGTGAGCGGGAGGAGCGGACTCAGGTTCTGGGCGCCCGTCGCGTGGGCCGTGGCGTCGGCGGCGATGGTGGCCACGGTCGGCGTGCCGACATCGCGCGATCTCGTCTTCCTCTGGTTCGCGCTCGGCATGGCGTCCGTCTGCATCACCGACCTGCGGCGGCGGCTGCCGCGCTTCGTCGTCGAGTGGTCGCCGTTCATCGGCGTCCTCTTCGTCTACGACCGTCTGCGCGGCTTCGCGGACGGGCTCGTCTTCCCGGCGCGCGAGCTCCCGCAGATCCACGTCGAGTCGGCGCTCTTCGGCAACCCGGTGCCGACCGTGTGGCTGCAGTCGCACCTCTGGCACGGGCCGAACCACCTGCACTGGTGGGATTACGCCTCGTGGTTCGTCTACCTGACGCACTTCTTCGCGACGCTCGTCGTCGCCACCGTCCTCTGGACGTGGGCGCACGATCGCTTCGCACGCTTCGCGACCATGGTGTGCGTCCTCGCGGTCACCGGCTTCGCGACCTACGCGCTCTACCCGGCGGTGCCGCCGTGGCTCGCTGCGCGGCACGGCAACCTCGGTGAATCGAATCGGCTGATCGGCACGGTGTGGCACCACGTCCCCATCGCGCACTACGGCTCGCTGTTCGAGAAGGGGCAGAACTACGCGAACAACGTCGCGGCGATGCCGTCACTGCACGCTGCGTACGCGCTGCTGATCGCGCTGTATCTCTGGCGGCTCGTCCCGCGCTGGTCGCGCGTGCTGCTCGCGCTGTATCCGCCGGCGATGGCGTTCGCGCTCGTCTACTCCGGCGAGCACTACGTCGTCGACTGCCTCGCCGGGTGGGCCTACGCGGTCGCGGCGTTTCTCGCCGTCAACTGGGTCTTCGACCGCCGCGCCGAGCGCGTGCGCGGGCTCGAGCCGGCCTTCGCGGACTAAAGTTCAGCCATGGACGCCTACATCGTCGACGCCGTCCGCTCGCCGATCGGACGCAAGAACGGGACGCTCTCGACGCTCCGCGGCGACGATCTCGCCGCGCAGGTCCTGAACGGGCTCGTGCAGCGCCACGAGCTCGACCCCGCCGAGATCGAAGACGTGCAGATGGGCTGCGTGACGCAGATCGGCGAGCAGGGCTGGAACGTCGGCCGCATGGCGGTGCTCGCGGCGGGCTGGCCCGTCGAGGTGAGCGCCACGACGGTCGACCGTCAGTGCGGGTCGTCCATGCAGACGAACTTCAACGCCGCCGCGGCGGTGATGGCCGGGCAGCTCGACCTCGTCGTATCCGCGGGCGTCGAGATGATGTCCCGTGTCCCGATGGGCTCGAACGGCGGCTCGATCTCCGACCAGGTGACCGGCCGGCACGAGATCGTGATGCAGGGGACCTCCGCCGAGCTGCTCGCCGACGAGTGGAAGCTGACCCGCGAAGCGCTCGACGCGTACTCGCTCGAGTCGCACCGCCGCGCGCTCGCCGCATCCGACGAAGGCAGGTTCGAGGGCGAGATCATCCCGATCGAGCTGCCGGAGGACGCGGCCGGCGGCGGCGTCGCGACCCGCACCGTGTTCAAGGTCGACGAGGCCGCGCGTCGTGAGACGTCGCTCGAGGCGCTCGCGGCGCTCAAGCCGGCGTTCCGTCCCGACGGCGTCGTGACCGCGGGCAACTCGTCGCAGATCGTCGACGGCTCGGCCGCGGTGCTGATCGCGAGCGAAGCCGCCGTCAACCGCCTCGGCCTGACACCGCGGGCGCGGTTCGTCTCCTTCGGCATCGCCGGCGTCGATCCGACGCGCATGCTGCACGGCAACCCGCCCGCGATGCAGAAGGCCGTGGCGAAGGCCGGGCTGACACTCGACGACATCGGCGTGATCGAGGTCAACGAGGCGTTCGCGTCGGTCGTGTTGCAGACGGCCAAGGACCTGCACCTCGAAGAGCGCATGGACGACGTCAACCCGAACGGCGGCGGCATCTCGCTGGGTCACCCGCTCGGCGCGACGGGCGCGCGCATCACGGCGACGCTCCTGCCCGAGCTCGAGCGCCGCGGCGCGCGGTACGGGATCGCGTCGATGTGCGTCGGCTTCGGCATGGCAATCGCCGGCGTCGTCGAGACGCTGTGAAGATCGGCGTCGTCGGGCTCGGAGCGATGGGCTCCGGCATCGCGCAGCTCGCCGTCGAGGCGGGCTTCGACACGATCGGTCGCGAGGTGGATCTCGAGCGTGCCGAGAAGGCGCGCGACCAGATCGCGCACTTCCTGACGCGCAAGGTCGAGAAGGGGCAGCTCGAGCAAGGCGCGCGCGACGACGCCGTCGCGCGGCTGCAGCTGACGACGGCACTCGCCGACCTCGCCGACTGCGACGTCGTGATCGAGGCCGCCTACGAGGACCTCGCCGTCAAGCACGAGCTGTTCCAGGTGCTCGAGAGCGTCGTCCGCGCCGACACGATCCTCGCGACGAACACGTCCGCGCTTTCCGTGACCGAGATCGCGTCGGTGCTCGAGCGGCCGGAGCGGGCGCTCGGGATGCACTTCTTCAACCCGGCGCCGTTGATGCCGCTGGTCGAGATCGTCAAGGCCGAACGCACGGCGGACGACGTGTTCGAGACCGCGTTCCAGCTCGGCGCGAAGCTCGGGAAGACGCCGATCCGCTGCACCGACACGCCGGGCTTCGTCGTCAACCGCGTGCTGATCCCGCTGCTCAACGACTGCGTGCGCGTGCTGGACGAGGCCGGCGTCACGCCCGAGGATCTCGACGCCGGCATGAAGCACGGCGCGGGTTGGCCGATGGGTCCGTGCGCGCTGCTCGACCTCGTCGGCGCCGACGTGCACGTGCACGCGAGCGAGGCGCTGTACGAGAAGACGCGCGAGCCGCGCATGGCGCCCCCGCCGCGCCTCGTGCGCATGCTGCAGGCGGGCAAGCTCGGCCGGAAGTCGGGCGAGGGCTTCTACACCTACGACTGACGCCGTCCGGCCCCGCGCCTACCGTGAAGCGGCAGATGGCGATGTGCCAGGTCTGCCGACGCACCCTGCTCGCCGGTGAGCGCTACCGGACGTGGCGCTGGTCGCGCCGCGACCACACGGTCTGCGTCGTGTGCGAGCCCGCCGCACGCGACGGCGGTGCCGTGCGCGTCGTCGATGCGTACGAGCGCGTGCGGGCCGACGGGCTCACGCAGAACGTCCGCCGAGTCGCCTAGCTGCCGCGGGGATCGTCCCGCCCTGCACGACGACCGACGCGAGCACGACGACGAACACCGTCTCGTAGATGCGCGAGGCGTCGTGGACGTGATGGCGCACCGCGAACGTCGCGAGCAGGATCGGGACCGCCCCCTTCAAGCCGCCCCAGATCACGAACAGGCGCTCGCCGTGACGAAGATGCACCGGCAGGAGCAGGAGGCCCCCGATCACGGGCCGCGCGAGTAGCGAGACGAACGCCGCGAGCGCGAGGCCCTCCGCCCAGCGTCCGCCGTCGATCCCGGTGATGTGGATCGTCAGGCCGAGCGTCACGAACGCGACCGTCTCCGCCCACGACGACATGCGGTCGAGCCATTCCTCGGACTCGCTCTCGATGTCGCCGACCGCGAGCCCCATCACGAAAACGGCGAGGAAACCCGAGCCGTGCGCGAACGTCGCGCTGAGATACACCGCCGCGAGCAGCGCACTCATGCGCAGCCGCCCGACGCGGCCGAAGCGGTGGCCGACGTAGCCGCCCGCGAGCCCGACGCCGAGGCCGACGGCCATCTGCTCGACGAACGTGCGGACGACGATCCAGAAGCTTGCGTTGTCGTGCGTCGCGAGCGCGATCAGCCCGAGCATGAGCGCGATCCCGACCGGGTCGTTCGCGCCCGACTCGCCTTCGAGGATCGTGCGCGTCCGGCCGGCGATCGTCTGGCCGCCGAGCACCGAGAAGACGACGGCCGGATCCGTGGGCGCGACGGCGGCGCCGAGGAGCCCGGCCGTCAGCCATCCGAGCCCGAAGGCCCAGTGCGCGAAAGCCGCGACGGCGCCGGCGGTGGCGAACGTCCCGAGGACGCCGAGCGTGACCACCGGCACGGCCGCCGGCTTGAACCTCCGCCAGCCGATCGCCGCACCGCCGTCGTAGAGAATGAGGACGAGCGCGGCCGTCACGATCACCTCCGCGGTCTTGATCGACGGTGCGATCCGCGGCACGAGATCGGACGCGACGGCGGCGAGCACGAGCAGCACGGCGGCCGGCGGGACCGAGAAGGACAGCCTCGAACGCGGAATTCCGATCAAAAACTCCTTACCTTTCGCTCATTGGGGGCATAATTCGGAAGGAAAGACTGTTTCTGCCGATGCGCCGGCTCTGCATCATCCTGCTCTGTGGCCTCGTCGCCGTGCCTGCGGCGGTCGCTGCCTCGCGCGCGACCGGCGACGGGACGTTCGAATTGCAGACCGCGAACGGCACGTTCACGATCAGCGGGACCCGCGGCACTCTCTGGGGCCAGATCGGCAAGGGCCGCGTGATCGCGACCGACCCGGTCGCAGGCGACGGCTCGATCCTGATCAGCGGGGCCGACACGAAGAAGGTCCTCGCGCCGAACGCGACGCTGTACATCGGCAAGGACATGCACTTCCGCGTGACCGGCGGCAAGTACAAGCTCTGGCTGCGCGGCACGGACGTCGACCTCGCGGCCGTCGGGATCGGCACCGCCCAGGTGCTGGCCGACCCCGATGCGGACGACTCGGGTGATTACGCGCTGGACGGCGGGAAATGGACAGCCGTGCCCCTCACGCAGCGCACCATCTCATTCGGCGTCTCGACGAGTCCCTGACATGAGCAGCCCGGCCCCGAACATCCTGGTGGTCGAGGACGAAGGCTCGATCGCCAGCTTCGTCGCGCTCTACCTCAAGAACGCCGGCTACGGCGTCCGCACCGCGGCGAACGGCAACGACGCGCTCGCCCAGGTCGCGCAGGAGATGCCCGGCCTGATCGTCCTCGACTTGATGCTCCCGGACATCGACGGCATCGAGGTCACGAAGCGCATCCGCCAGTCGAGCGACGTGCCGATCCTGATGTTGACCGCACGTGACGAGGACGTCGACAAGATCATCGGCCTCGAGGTCGGCGCCGACGACTACCTGACGAAGCCGTTCAACCCGCGTGAGCTCGTCGCGCGCGTCAAGTCGATCCTCCGTCGCGCGTCGCCCGAACGGCGCGAGCGCGAGAGCGAGACGATCGAGCACGGCGACCTGCACGTCGACGCCGGGCGGCGCGAGGTGCGCGTCGGCGACGAGGAGGTCCAGCTCGCCCCGAAGGAGTTCGACCTGCTCTGGGAGCTGCTCGACCATCGCGGGCTCGTCCTCACGCGCGACCAGCTGCTCGAGCGCGTGTGGGGCTACACCTTCGCCGGTGACACGCGCACGGTCGACGTGCACGTGCGCCAGCTGCGCCGGAAGCTGGGCGACGCGTCGCCGATCGTCACCGTGTGGGGCGTCGGCTACAAGGTCTCGCCCGCGAAGGACGCCAAGAGGGACACGGCGAAGACCTAGCAATGTCCGTCGGCCTGCTCGGGTCGCTTCGCGTCCGGTTGCCGCTCGTCTTTCTCGCGGGGATCGTGCTCGCGGCCATGCTGACGACCGTCATCTCCGTCAAGCTCTTTCAAGACTTCGCGCGCCATCAGGCCTTCGGCAACCTCAGCCATGAGGCGAACGGAATCGCGCTGCTCTATTCGCAGGCGATCAAGGCGGCATACGGCAACCAGAAGGGCGGCAAGTCGACCGATCGCCAAGCGCCGACGTTCGCCGCGCCGACGCTCGAGAAGGCGACGGGCGACACGATCTTCTTCGTCGGCCCGGGGCTCTTCCCGGGGCAGGGCTTCGTCGGGCTGAAGCACCTCAACCCGAGCCCCGTCGACTGGCACGCGGGCAAGTCGGTCAGCTTCGAGTTCACGCCGCCGGGCGCGCAGCGGACGTACTACGCCGTGTCGAACCCGATCGTGAACGAGGGCACGGTGATCGGCGCGCTGATCGTCGCGACGCCGAAGACGAGCGTGAGCAACCTCGTCTCGTCGCTCGTCGAGCGGCTCGCCGTCGCGCTCCTGCTCGGCCTCGTTGGGGCCGCGATGCTCTCCTGGTACCTGTCGCGCCGGATCGTGCGCCCGGTGCTGCAGCTCTCCGACGCGGTCGACGCTGTCGCCGCGGGCAGCCGCGACGTCGCCGTGCCGAGGAACGCACCCGGCGAGCTCGGCCATCTCAGCGAGCGGTTCGCCGAGATGGCGCACCGGCTCGGCGAGATCGAGGAGATGGAGCGCAACTTCCTGATGTCGGTGTCGCACGAGCTGCGCACGCCGCTGACCGCGATCCGCGGTCACGTCTCCGCGATCCTCGAAGGCGTGATCGAAGATCCGGACGAGCGGCTGCAGTCGCTCGAGACCGTCGAGATGGAGACGCAGCGCCTCGAGCGGCTCGTCGGAGACATCCTCGACCTCGCGAAGCTCGACACGCATCGCTTCACCGTCATGACCGAGGAGGTCGACATGGCGGAGCTGATCGACCAGGCGTACGAGCGCTACCGCGAGGAGGCGCACCGCCGCGCGATCGAGTACAAGCAGGAGGTGCATGCGCGGCCCGTGCTGCTCTCCGACGGCGACCGCGTGCTCCAGGTGGTCGGCAACCTGCTCTCGAACGCGTTCCACGCGACGCCCGACGGCGGCTCCATCTCGCTCGAGCTCGCGCAACAGAACGGCACCGTGCACGTCGCGGTCGAGGACAACGGGCCGGGCATCCCGCCGGAGGCGCGCGACCGGCTCTTCCGGCCGTTCGTCTCGAACAGCTCGGGCGGCACCGGGCTCGGGCTGGCGATCGCCAACGAGATCTCGACCGCGCTCGGCGGGCGAATCGACCTGCACTCCGAAGTGGGGAAGGGCTCCCGCTTCGAGCTCGTGCTGCCCGTGCGTTAAGCGCTGTCGCGGAGCCGGACGACGTTCGTCTCGACGGGCTGCAGCGCAGCCTCGATCCGCTCCAGGCGCGCGTTCAGCGCGCGCCAGCCCTCGGTCAGCAGCTCGACGAGGAGCGCGAGGTCGTCGACACGTGCGTCGCGCTCGGCGTCGAGCGTCGCCTCGATGCCTTCGAGGCGGCGGATCGCGTTGTTCGAGAGCCCTTTGACCTCGGCGAGCCGGCGCGAGATCGGCGCCGCCTCCTCGCGCAGGCCGTCTCGTAGGGCGTCGCGGATCTCGTCCATGCAGCCGAAGCTACCGTCCTCGTCGGATGGAATCCGCCGAGCTCGACTACGACCTGCCGCCGGAGCTGATCGCGCAGCATCCCGCCGCGCGACGCGACGAATCGCGCCTCCTCGTCTACTCGCGCGCGAGCGGGGAGGTGTCGCATCACGTCTTTCGCGAGCTGCCCGGGCTCGTCGACGCGCTGACGGTCGTGAACGACACGCGCGTCGTCCCGGCGCGGATCGCGATCGACAGCCCGCGCGGCGAGGTGCTGCTGCTCGAGCGTGTCGACGGCGACGTGTGGGAGGCACTCGCGCGGCCGACGCGGCGGCTGCACGCGGGCCGGCGGTACGGCACCGGGGGTCAGAACACGGTCGAGCTGCTCGAGCACCTCGGCGAGGGCCGCTGGCGCGTCAGGCTCGACGGCGAGCCGGACGGTGTCGCGCCGCTCCCGCCGTACATCACGGAGCCACTCGCCGACGCCGAGCGCTACCAGACGGTCTTCGCGCGCGACCCGGGCTCGGCCGCCGCGCCGACGGCCGGTCTCCACTTCACGCCGGAGCTGCTCGCGCAGCTCGACGTCGAGCGCGTGACACTGCACGTAGGCCTCGACACGTTCCGGCCGCTGCAGGCGGAGACGGTCGAGGAGCACCACATCCACGGCGAGCGCTACGAGGTCGAGCCCGCGGCGTGGGAGCGCATCCGTGCCGCGCAGCGCGTGCTCGCGGTCGGGACGACGACGGTCCGCGTGCTGGAGACGCTCGCGCGCGACGCACCGCTCGCGGGCCGCACCGAGCTCTTCATCACGCCCGGGCTCGAGTTCCGCCGCGTCGACCACTTGCTGACGAACTTCCATCTCCCGCGCTCGACGCTGCTCGCCCTCGTGATGGCGTTCGCGGGCGTGGACGAGACGCGCCGCCTCTACGAGCTCGCCGTCGCCGAGCGCTACCGCTTCTACTCCTTCGGCGATGCGATGCTGCTGCTGTGACGGAGTTCCTCCAGCCGGTACCTGGTACCGAACCGGTACCAGGTACCTTCGTTACGACGGCCACCGACGGTGCGGCTCGCGCCGGTGTTCTCTCTACCGCGCACGGATTCGTCGAGACGCCCGTCTTCATGCCGGTCGGGACGAAGGCGACCGTCAAGACGCTGCACCCCGACGAGGTGCGCGACCTCGGGGCGCAGATCCTGCTCGGCAACACCTACCACCTGCACTTCCGTCCCGGAGCGGAGTTGATCCGCGACCTCGGCGGCCTGCACCGCTTCATGGGCTGGGACGCGCCGATCCTCACCGACTCGGGTGGCTTCCAGGTCTTCTCGCTGCGCGACACGATCGCGAAGGTCGACGACGACGGCGTGACGTTCAACAGCGTCTACGACGGAACCGCGACGCGGTTCACGCCAGAGCTGGCCGCGGAGATCCAGCGCGACCTCGGCAGCGACATCGCGATGTGCCTCGACCAGGTCCCCGCAGCAGGGGTCTCGCGCCGCTCGCTCGAGGATGCCGTGCGCCGCACGACGGAGTGGGCGCGCCGCCAGCGGAACGCGCCGCGCGCCGACGGGCAGCTGCGCTTCGGGATCGCGCAGGGCGGGACCGACCCCGAGCTGCGGAGGCGCAGCACGGAGGAGATCGTCGAGCTCGACTTCGACGGCAATGCGATCGGCGGGCTCGCGATCGGCGAGGACCGCGGCGCGACCTTCGAGACGACCGACTGGTCGGCGCAGCTGCTCCCCGCGGACAAGCCGCGCTACTTCATGGGGATCGGCGACCCGCTCGGCATTCTCGAGGTGATCGAGGCGGGGATCGACATGTTCGATTGCGTGCTGCCGACGCGAACCGCGCGCACGGGGAGCGCGCTGACGAACGAGGGCCGCCTCAACCTGCGCAACGCGCAGTACGCGCGCGACGAGCGTCCGCTCGACGAAACGTGCGACTGCCCGGCCTGCACACGCTTCACCCGCGCCTACATCCGCCATCTCGTGAACCAGAACGAGCTGTTCGGCCTGCGCTTGCTCTCGCTGCACAATCTACGCTTCCTGATCGAGCTGACCCGCGGCGCGCGCGACGCGATCCTCGCCGGCAGCTTCGCCGATTACAAACGCACCCGACTCGAAAGGCTCCCGTGAGCGCAGGCGGTTTCGTGATCGTCCTCATCCTGGCCGGCCTCGTCTGGTTCTTCCTGCTCGTCCCGGTCCGGCGGCAGCGGCGCAACCACGCCGAGCAGCACGCCGCGATGCAGGACTCCGTCGAGGTGGGCGACGAGATCATCACCGCCGGCGGCCTGCACGCGACCGTCCGCGGAGTCGACGAGGACGAGCTGAAGGTGGAGATCGCGCCCGGCGTGGTGGCGACGCTCGACCGGCGCGCCGTGGCCGCGGTGGCGACCGAGGTCGAGGTCGAAACCAGCCCCGGAGAGGGCGCCGAACCAAGCTAACCTACCCCGCGCGTGGCCTCCTCCCGGCGTTCCCACCTGATCCTGGTCTTCCTGATCCTGCTCGCGCTCGCGGGCACGGCGCTGATCGCCCTGCCGCAGAGCCCGTGGCACCGCGGCGTGAAGAAGGGCCTCGACCTCCAGGGCGGCCTGGAAGTGGTTCTGAAGGCTCAGCCGCCGAAGGGCCACAAGCTGACCGTCGACGACCTCGACCGCTCCGTCTCGATCATGCGCAGCCGCGTCGACAAGCTCGGCGTCGCCTCGCCGGAGATCCGCAAGCAGGGCTCGAACCAGATCGTGATCCAGCTCGCGGGCGTTCACGACCCCGCGCAGGCGGCGCAGATCATCGGCAGCACGGCGCAGCTCGAGCTGTACGACCTCGAGACCGCGCTCGTCTCGCCGTCGATCACCGTGACCGGGAACCCGGTCGCGACGCGGCACGTCTACGACCTGCTCTCTCGCGTGCAGGCGAGCGCGAAGAAGGGCACGCCGACGGGCTACGTCCTCTTCAAGCCGCTCAAGGTCACGACGGGCACCGGGAAGAAGAAGAAGACGGTCGTGACGTGGGTGCGCCCGGCCGACGGCGGCCCGACGGCGACGCTGCACCGCGACCCGACGACCGGGAACCCCGGCCTGCTCGACAAGTACGGCGGGAAGGTGCCGAAGGGCTGGAAGGTCCTGCCCGTCCCGGCGAACACGGTCGTGATCACCTGCTCGAGCACGGCGACACTCTGCCCGGGCGACAACTCGCAGTTCGGCAAGCCGCCCGCGGGCCAGACCGACTACTACCTCTTCAAGCACGGCCCGTATCCCGGCGACCAGAGCGGCCCGTACCCGAG
>Ga0066662_10001529_pt1 | contig 10692 bp, 8 predicted proteins | sample GraSoiAngelo_111_FD_133939 | JGI IMG/M metagenome (GOLD analysis project Ga0066662, IMG submission 133939) | Grasslands soil microbial communities from the Angelo Coastal Reserve, California, USA - 14_0903_12_40cm | ecosystem: Environmental > Terrestrial > Soil > Grasslands | place: USA... | reverse complement strand
TGACGTGGTACCGCTTCATCGCGCACACAGGGTATCGGCCGACGGGTTCGATGCCCGTCGGCCGATGCAACCTGATTCCGCGGAGCGGAACCAGGTTGCTGGGCTACGCCAGCGAAAACTCCTCAACCTGGTTCCGGCCTTCGGCCGCAACCAGGTTGAATGCGCGAGTGCGCTGGGAAGAAGCGGAATGGCGGCCGTTCCGGCCGGAGGAGGCCGCGCGGCGCTTCGCCGGCCTCGACGTGCCGTGGGCAGTCGCCGCCGGCTGGGCGATCGACCTCTTCGTCGGCCGCGAGCGCCGCGAGCACGAAGACCTCGAGGTCGCGATCCCCGCCGACGCGGTCGACGCGGTGAGGGCGAGGTTGCCGGAGCTCGACTTCTGGGTCCCGGTCGGTGGCGGCACGCTCGTCCCGCTCGACGAGGCCGATCTCGACGACACCCACCAGACCTGGGCGCTCGACACGGCTGCGCAGGAGTGGCGCATCGACCTCTTCCGCGAGCCGTCCGCCGACGGCCGGTGGGTGTGCCGGCGCGACGAGAGCATCCGTCTCGCCTACGACGAGCTGATCGAGCGCACGGCCGAGGGCATCCCGTACGTGCGCCCCGAGGTCGTCCTGCTCTTCAAGGCGAAGGAGGCGCGGCCGAAGGACGAGACGGATCTCGCCGCCGCGCTGCCGCTTCTCGACGCGTCACGGAAGCGGCTGCTCGCGGAGTGGCTCGAGCTCGTGCACCCCGGGCACTTCTGGCTCGACGACTTACGCCGCGTCTAACCGCTCGACGGGCGCGCCGTTTCGCCGCGCTTCCTGCTTGTTCGACGCGACGTCGACGGCGCGGCTCTCGCGGATCACGGTCACCTTGATCTGGCCGGGATACTCGAGGTGGCTCTCGATCTCACGCGCGATCTCGTGTGAGAGCAGAACGGCGCCGTCGTCGTCGACCTCCGTCGGCTTCACGAGGACGCGGATCTCGCGGCCGGCCTGGAGCGCGTAGACCTTCTCGACGCCGGGATGGTTCGACGCGAGCTGCTCGAGGTTCTCGAGCCGCTTGATGTAGTGCTCGAGGCTCTCGCCGCGCGCACCCGGGCGCGCGGCCGAGATCGCGTCGGCCGCGATCAGCAGCACCGCCTCGACGGTCTGCGGCTGCACCTCGTAATGGTGCGCCTCGATCGCGTGGCACACGGCAGGGCTCTCGCCGTAGCGGCGCGCGAGCTGCGTCGAGATGTGCGCGTGCGACCCCTCGACCTCGTGCGTCATCGCCTTGCCGAGGTCGTGCAGCAGCGCCGCGCGCTTGGCTGTCTTGACGGAAGCCTCGACCTCCGCCGCCATGATCCCCGCGAGCTGCACGACCTCGAGCGTGTGCTTGAGCACGTTCTGCCCGTAGCTCGTCCGGTAGCGCAGCCGACCGAGGATCTTCACGAGCTCCTCGTTGAACTCGCCGCAGTTCGCCTCGAAGATCGCCTGCTCGCCGGCCTGCCGGACGTGCTCGTCGAGCTCGGCCTTCGAGAGGTAGTACATCTCCTCGATACGCGTCGGGTGGATGCGCCCGTCCTCGATCAGCTTGAGCAGCGTCATGCGCGCGATCTCGCGCCGGATGCCGTCGAAGGACGAGAGCACGACCGCGTTCGGGGTGTCGTCGATGATGAAGTCGACGCCGGTCAGGTGCTCGAGCGCACGGATGTTGCGGCCTTCACGGCCGATGATCCGCCCCTTCATGTCGTCGGAGGGGAGCTCGACCAGCGTCACGGTCGTCTCCGCGGCCGCGCTCGCCGCGACCCGCTGCAGCGCGTCGGCGACGAGGTTGCGCGCCCGCCGCTTCGCTTCCGCCGCGGCCTCCTCCTCCATCTGCCGCACGCGGCCCGCGAGCTCGTGGCGCACCTGCTCCTCGGACTCGGCCAGTATGCGCTGGCGTGCTTCGCCGCTCGTCATGTTCGCGATCCGCTCGAGCGCGCGCTTCTGTCCGTCCTTCAGCTCCTTCATCTCGTCCTGGAGCTGGCGTAGGTGCACCTCCCGGTCGGCGACGCCCTGCTCGCGCCGCGTCAGCTCGGTGAGCTTGCGGTCGATGTCGTCTTCCTTCGCGATCACGCGCTCCTCGATCTTCACGACCGCGTCCCGCCGCTCCTTGAGCTCGTTCTCGACCTCGGCGCGCAGCTTGACCGCCTGCTCGCGCGACTCGATCGCCGCCTCGCGGCGCGTCACCTCCGCGTCGCGCCGAGCCTCGTCGAGCAGCAGGGTGCGCTCGCGTCGTGCTGCGTCGAGCCGGGAGCCCACGAGCAGGCGCAGCGTGATCAGCGTGCCGGCAATCCCGGCGGCGATTCCGATCACGACTGCCACGGCAACGAGCATGGGCGCTCCTACGGGCTGGTCGCCCGCACGCCGCGCATCCGCCGATCGGCGTTCGGTGGCGCGCCACGGGGCGCGCCGTTCGATCTCAGGTCAGGGTCTCTGTGTGAACGTGCCCGAGGGGTACTGCCTGGGTGATCGAGGGTCGAAGGTCGGGTTCAAGGAACGTTTCAGTGATCAGGTGGAATCTGCGTTGTGCAGGCAAAAATTGACTTGGGTATCGGGAACTCTACAACTCAGCCCCACGTGCCCGCAACGGCCGATTCGACGGCGTCCTCCCCGAAGCCCTTCCGGCCCAGGTGCGCGGCCGTCTTGGGCCCCGGTCCGAGGCGGGCGATCACCGCGGCGGCCCGGTCGCGCTCCGGCGGGAGGTCGGCGATCGCCCTAGCGGCTGCCTCGCCTTCCACGCCGTGCGAGGCGAGGTCGTGCCTGATCCACTCGTCGCCGTAGCCACGGTCCGCCAGGGCCCCCGCCCGGGCCCGGGCGAACCGTGCGTCGTCGACGTAGCCGACGCGCTCGAGTGTGTCGAGCGCGTCGGCCCGCCGGTCCTCGTCGATCCCCGCCTTCGCGAGCCGCTCGTCCACGTCGCGGCGCGAGCGGTCGCGATGCTTCAGCGCCCGCGCTGCGAGCTCGACGGGATCGACGTCGTCCTTCAACCGACTACTTGACGCTCGCGGTCTCTTCCTCTTCCTCGAGCACCGGTGTGACCTCGGCCGGCGCGTCGACCTGAGGCAGGAGCCGCGCCGAGATGACCTGCGTCCCGTCCGTCGGCATCTGCGCCTGGATCCCCTGCAGGATCTGCTGCACGACGTCCGGGTGCTCCTTGAGGAACGCAGTCGCGTTCTGGCGGCCCTGGCCGAGGCGCTCGTCGCCGAAGGAGAAGTACGAGCCCGACTTCTGGACGACCTTCTTCTCGATGCCGACCTCCAGCACCGTGCCCTCCCACGAGATGCCGTCGCCGTAGATGATGTCGAACTCGGCCTGCTTGAACGGCGGCGCGACCTTGTTCTTGACGACCTTGACGCGCACGCGGTTGCCGATCGCCTCGACGCCTTCCTTCAGCGTCTCGATGCGCCGGATGTCGAGGCGGATCGACGCGTAGAAGCGGAGCGCGCGGCCGCCCGAGGTGGTCTCCGGGCTGCCGAACATGACGCCGATCTTCTCGCGCAGCTGGTTCGTGAAGAGGCAGATCGTGTCGGTGCGGTTGAGCGTGCCGGCGAGCTTGCGCAGCGCCTGGCTCATCAGCCGCGCCTGCAGGCCGACGTGCGAGTCGCCCATCTCGCCTTCGATCTCCGCCTTCGGCGTGAGCGCCGCGACCGAGTCGATCGCGACGACCGCGAGCGCGCCGGAGCGCACGAGCAGCTCGCAGATCTCGAGCGCCTGCTCGCCCGTGTCGGGCTGAGAGACGAGGAGCTCGTCGATGTTCACGCCGATGCGCTTCGCGTACGCCGGGTCCATCGCGTGCTCGGCGTCGATGAACGCACAGATCCCGCCGCGCCGCTGCGCCTCCGCGATCACGTGGTAGACGAGCGTCGTCTTACCGGACGACTCCGGGCCGAACACCTCGACGATCCGGCCGCGCGGGAGCCCGCCCACGCCGAGTGCGAGGTCGAGCGAGAGCGAGCCCGTGGAGACGGCGGCAATCGCCGTCTGCGCCTGCTCGTTCATCTTCATCACGGCGCCCTTGCCGAACTGGCGCTCGATCTGTCCCAGCACCGTGTCGAGTGCTTGTTCGCGATCCATTTGCTTACCCTCCTAGGGCTGCCGTTTCCAAGACTTCATACCGCGCCCCGGTGGGGCCGAGCACCGAACGGTAGAGCGCGGCTCGGACGTCATGAATCGAACACATGTTCGGTGGTTCCAATCGTAGTCCTGCACGCTCGCGGAAGCGCAGGACGGTGACGTGCGGGAGCCAGGGCCGACCCTCCCGGCGATAGGCCCCGAGCCGCTCGAGGCGCTCCTGGACGTCCTCGGCGAGTGCGGTCGCCCCGCCGCCCACGTCCTCGTAGACGATCATCCCGACGCTCCGCGTCTCGCGATAGCGGAGCGGGCGCAGCTCGACCGGCCCTGCCGCCGCAGCGGCAGCGCGCAGCTCCGCCCCGATCGCCGCCGCTTCCCGTGCCGGCCGGTGGCCGAGGAAGGCGAGCGTGAGGTGCAGGTGCTCGGCCGGGACGGACCGCCCTGCGCCCGCCGGCAGGTGCTCGGCCTGCCACGCGGCGAGGCACGCGACGGTCTCGTCGGAGGGTTGCAGCCCGCAGAAGAGCCGGATCCGGTCATCTCCTCCGACGCTACCCGTGATCGCTCCGGCTTCTGTCACGCCTCCGTGACAAGTCTGCGCACAAGGTGCAACGCCGCGACGGCCGCGCGGAGACGGATCGTCTCCCGGTCGCCGGGGAAGTCGAACTGGCGCGCTTTGTCTCCCGCGGGCCCGCTCGCGTGGAGGTAGACGAGCCCGACCGGCTTCTCGGCGCTGCCGCCACCCGGGCCGGCAATGCCCGTGACCGACACGGCGACGTCGGCGCCGAGCCGCTCGCGCGCGCCGCGTGCCATCGCCGCGGCGACCTCGGCGGACACCGCGCCGTGCTCGCGCAGGAGCTCCTCGGACACGCCGAGCCCGGCCGACTTCACCTCGTCTGCGTAGGCGACGACCGCGCCGAGGAAGACGTCGCTCGACCCGGGCACGTCCGTGACCCGCGCGGCGACGAGACCGCCGGTGCACGACTCCGCCGTCGCGAGCGTGAGCCCCCGCTCGCGCAGCAAGCCGAGCACGAGCTCGGCCGTGCCGACCTCCTCGCGCGAGAACAGATGCCTGCTCTCGAGCGCCGACTCGAGCTCGGCTGCGCGCGCCTCGGCGCCCGGCTGCACGAAGAGGTCGACGTGGATCTCGAACTCGCGCGCGCAGATCGTCACGTCGACGCCGTTCCCGTCGCCGCCCGCGTCCGCGAGCGCCCGCGCGACCTCCGACTCCGACGCGCCGTAGAACCGCAGCACGCGCCGCTCCACCGGCCTCGCCTGCGCGAGCAGCCGGCGCACCGGCTCGGTCTCGAGCACGCGCGGCCACAGCGTCTGCAGCTCACGCGGCGGTCCCGGCAGGGCAACCGCGATCGCGGCACCCGTGTCGAGCACGACCGCAGGCGCGGTCCCCGCGAGCCCGACGACGATCGCGCCGTCGGGGATCGTCGCCTGCTTGCGCACGCCTTGCTCGAAGTCGGCGTACGGGCGGTTCAGGCGCTCGGCGACGCGCCGCGAGATCTGCTCGATCTCCGCCGCGAGCTCCTCGTCGACGTGGACACCGACGCCCGCGGCGTGCGCGAGCAGCTCGATCGTGCGGTCGTCGTGTGTCGGCCCGAGCCCGCCCGAGACGGCGAGCAGATCGAAGGCGAGCCCTTCGCGCAGCGCTGCTTCGAGGTCGGCGGCGTCGTCGCCGACGACCGTGATGCGCGCGGGATCGACACCGAGCCGCAGCAACGACTGGGCGAGGAACGGCCCGTTGCGGTCGTGACGGTCGCCGCGCACGAGCTCGGAGCCCGACGCGACGATCGCGGCGCGGGGTTGGGTCGGTGCGGTCACGTTGCGATTGGGGCCGTCATCGACCAAGCCAGGCGACGCGGAGGTACGTCGCTCGTAGCAGTGAACTACGGGTGACGTGCGGCCGTGGCGACCGGCGCCGCGCCGAGGGCGTCATCCGGCGCGACGTGGTCGCGCCGGCCCAACCCACTAGGCCGGACGCCAACCGGTGGGCGTGACGACGATCACGCGCGGCATCTGCCCTGGCACGTGCACCAGCTTCCCGCGCACCTCGACGCGCAGGTTCTCCGGCGAGTCGATCTGCACCCAGAGGCGGCGGCCGCGGATCGCGACCGGCTGGTCGCCCTTCGCGATCGTGCCGTCGTAGGCGACGTTGCCGCGGGCGTTCGCGACGCGCGCCGCGACGTGCGTCGAGCCGCGGAGCGGCGTCAGGAGAAGCAGCGGCGCATACGCCGTCTTGTGCGTGACGGTGCGCGTCGCTGCGGCGTGCTTCTTCGGCGGCGTGTCGCTGCTCGCCTTCCACGCGGCGACGACGATCACCGTCGGGATCGCGATCGCCGCGAGCGCGATCAGGACGACATTCGTCTCGATCCTGCGATGACGCTTCTGCGGCGCGCGCGCGGCCGACCGGCGGACGCGCGGCTCGTGCTCCTCGCCGCTGACGAAGCGCGAGTTGAACTCGTCGACGTACAGCTGGCCGTCGAGGCCGAGGTACTCCGCATAGGTGCGCAGGAAGCCCTTAACGTACGTCTCGGCCGGAAGCACGTCGAACTGCTCGTCCTCGAGCGCGCGCAGGTACTTGCCGCGGATCTTGGTCGAGAGCTCTGCCTGCGCGAAGTCGATCCCGCGCCGGACACGAGCCTCACGGAGGCTGTTGCCGATCTCGAACATGAGGAACGGGTAAGGGTAGCGGCGTTATTGCGCCGCGCGCAACGCGGCGTACACGGCCAAGGCAACGGCCCCGATCACCGCGCAGTAGAGGCCTGCCCAGGCCAGGAACGACGCCGATCCCGCGCTTTCGGGCCGGATGCTGCGAGCGCGGGCGAAGCGCGCCCGGCGGTTCGCCGCGACCGCGACCAACGCAAGGACGAACGCAACCGGCACCGCGACGTAGAGCGACTGGAGGAGCGTCACCCCGTGGGTGTACCGCGAGGCGACGATCGCCACCGGGATCACGAGCACCGCGAGCAGCCCGAACACCCGGGCCACGCGTGCGGGGCCGCTACTGCTTGACATACGGGCGGCCGGCGGCGGCCGGGCCGATGGAGCGCCCGATCACGCCGGCGACGGCGACGAGCGTCAAGACGTACGGCAGCGCCTGGAAGAGCGTTCCCCACTGGTTGCCGTACGCCGACGGCAGCCGGTCGGCGAGCGCGCTCGAGAACCCGAACAGAAGCGCTGCCATGTACGTCGGGAACGGCCGCCACTTGCCGAAGATCAGCGCGGCGAGCCCGATGAACCCGGTGCCCGCCGTCATGTTCTCGTTGAACGAGTGCACGAAGCCGAGCGAGAGGTACGCCCCGCCCATCGCTGCGATCGCTCCCGACGAGATGACCGCGATGTAGCGAATCTTGTAGACCGAGATGCCGACCGTGTCGGCCGCGCGCGGATGCTCGCCGACCGACCGGAGCCGCAGCCCGTACGGCGTCCGGAAGACGAAGAAGTACGTGCCGATGAGGAGCAGGAACGAGATCCAGATCATCAGGTTGAGCTGGCCGATGATCGGCCCGATGAAGTACCAGTTCTGCAGGAACGAGATGTGGATGTCGGGGATCCCGTAGTCCGTGACGTTCCCCGGCGTGCCGGTGTCGCCGTACTTGTCGATGAACAAGTAGCCCGTGATGCCGACCGCGAGAAAATTGATCGCGGTGCCCGAGATGATCTGGTCGACCTTGAACTGGATCGCCCAGACGGCGTGGATCGCCGCCATCACCATCCCGGCGAGCATCGCGGTCACGATGCCGACGATCCAGGCCGAGTTACCGGCCCACCCGTGCGCCCAGATCGCGCCGAGGATCCCGAAGAACGCCCCGGTCAGCAGCATCCCTTCGAGCGCGATGTTGATCACGCCGCTGCGCTCGCAGAAGAGGCCGCCGATCGCGGCGAACGTCAGCGGTGTCGCGTAGCGCAGGGTCGCCGCCCCGAGCGCGCTCCAGACCACGACCTGGTCGAGGTGCGCCGTCGACGAGCGTGTCGCAAGCAGGCCGAAGACGATCCCGAGCGCGCCCGCGGCAACGGCGCCGCCGCCGATGCGCCGCTGGTCGCGCGACCACGCCCAGATCCCGGCTGCAACCGCGAGGATCCCGAGCGCGAGCGGGAGCACCGCCGTACGGGTCGCGAGCGGCGGCAGCGCCGTCCAGAACGCGAGGACGCCGAGAATGATCCCGACGATCCCGACCGTCTTCGGATGTCTCCAGCGGATACCGCGGATCGGCGTGCCGACGACGCTCATGCGCTCTTCCGTCCGAGCCGGCGCCGGAGCGCGATGAAGAGGCCGGTCAGGTTGAGGCCGACGAAGAGGATCACGAGGCCCTGGATGATCGTCGTCAGGTTGCCTGCGAGATCGGGGCGGAAGATCGACGGGTCGAGCTGTCGCCCGGACGTCCCGTTGATCAGCGCGCCGAAGAGCAACGACGCGAAGCCCACGCCGAGCGCGGTGTTTCGCCCGAGCAAGGCCGCGGCGATCCCGATGAACCCGATCTGGCTCGCGGGGATGTCGTTCTGGCCGATGTGGTACTCCCAGCCCGTGATGTCGAGCGCGCCGGCCAGGCCGGCGAACGAGCCGGAGATCGCCATCGCGAGGAAGTAGTTGCGCGCCACCGAGATGCCGCCGTAGCGGGCGGCCTCGGGGTTGAAGCCGACCGCGCGTACCTCGAAGCCGAGCGTCGTGCGGTTGATGATCAGCCAGTAGACGAAGAGCATCGCGATCGAGATGAAGATCCCGATCGAGAGGCCCTGCAGGAGCTTGAGCCCCCAGATCACGGGCAGCTTCGCGCCCTCCGCGATGTCGTGCGAGATGGGGATCGACGGCTGCGAGCCGATCAGCGGGCCGCCTTGGCCGAACAGGTACTCGCCGACCCAGACCGCGGTCCAGTTGAGCATGATCGTCGAGATCACCTCGTGCGCGCCGACGGTCGCCTTGAGGATGCCCGCCATGCCCGCGTACGCCGCGCCGGCGAGCGCGCCGACGACGAGCACGAGCGGCACGTGCAGCCACGGGCTCATGTTCAGGAACGACGAGCCGAGCCAGACGGCGAAGATCGTGCCGACGAGGTACTGGCCCTGGCCGCCGATGTTGAACATGCCGCACCGGAACGCGAACGCGACGGCGAGGCCGGTGAGGATGATCGGCGTCGTCAGGAGCAACGTCTGTTGCAGGTTCTGTGCGGCGACCGACGCGGTGTTCCACGGGAACCACATGTGCGTCGTCCCGAACGGGACGCGGGCCGAGTAGCTGCCGACGTGGAAGAACCAGTTCAGGCCGGTGCCGTTGAAGATCGCGTTGTAGACCTTGAACGGGTTCTTGCCGGTGAGCGCGACGACGAGCCCGCCCATGAAGAACGCGAGCACCGTCGTGAGGATCGGCGCGATCACGCTCGGCCAGCCGCTGAAGCGCGACGCAAAGTGCATCGAGGGCGGCGGGGCGGCGCCCGGGGCGAGCGGCGCCTGCTCGATGTCGTCCTGCGACTTCGCGAGCTCGATGTCCTCGGAGGCGCGGAAGTCGTCGTCGGGTGGCCGCGTCACGCAGCCTCCTCCCCGCGCCCGCCGCCCGTCATCGCGAACCCGATCTCTTCCTCGGTCGCGCTCGGCGGGAACTCGCCCACGATCTGCCCTTCGTAGATGACAAGGATGCGGTCCGAGAGCGACAGGACTTCCTCGAGCTCGAGCGAGACGAGGAACACCGCACGACCCGCGTCGCGCTGCTCGACGAGGCGCCGGTGCACGAACTCGATCGCTCCGACGTCCAGCCCGCGCGTCGGCTGCGCAGCGATCAGCACCTTCGGCGCGCCGTCGATCTCGCGTGCGAGCACGACCTTCTGCTGGTTGCCGCCCGAGAGCGCGCTCGCCGGCGTCGACGGGGTGCCACCGCGCACGTCGAACTCGGCGAGCAACCGCCGTGCACGCGTGACCATCGCGCGCAGGTTGAGGTAACCGCGTCTCGAGTTCGGCGGCTCCCGGTAGGAATGCAGCGCGAGGTTCTCGGTCAGCGAGAACGGCAGGACGAGCCCGCGGCGATGTCGGTCCTCCGGGATGTGGCCGACGCCGGCGTCGAGCGCGTCCTTCGCGTGCGCCTGCGTGATGTCCTCGCCGTCGACGACGATCCGGCCGGACTTCACGGGACGCAGGCCTGCGATCGCATCGATCAACTCGCTCTGGCCGTTGGCGTCCACACCCGCTAGGCCGAGGATCTCGCCGGCGCGCACCTCGAGTGAGATGCCGCGAACGGCTTCGAGGCCGCGGTCGTCGAAGACGTGCAGGTCCTCGACCGTGAGCAGTGGCTCGCCCGCCTGGGCCGTCTTCTTGTCGACGCGCAACAGCACCTCACGCCCGACCATCATCCGCGCGAGGCTCTCCTCCGTCGCGCCCGCCGCCGGGATCGTGTCGACGACCTTGCCGCGACGCAGCGTCGTGACGCGATCCGCGATCTCGAGCACCTCGTTCAGCTTGTGCGAGATGAAGATGATCGACTTCCCCTGCTCCTTGAGCGACCGGATGATCTCGAACAGCTCCTGCGCCTCCTGTGGCGTGAGCACCGCCGTCGGCTCGTCGAGGATCAGGATCTCCGCGCCGCGATACAGCGCCTTGAGGATCTCGACGCGCTGCTGTT
>Ga0066662_10001528_pt1 | contig 10692 bp, 8 predicted proteins | sample GraSoiAngelo_111_FD_133939 | JGI IMG/M metagenome (GOLD analysis project Ga0066662, IMG submission 133939) | Grasslands soil microbial communities from the Angelo Coastal Reserve, California, USA - 14_0903_12_40cm | ecosystem: Environmental > Terrestrial > Soil > Grasslands | place: USA... | reverse complement strand
ACGGGCGGAATTGTCCCCGACGATGATGCTGTGATCCCTGCGAACATTCTGAAGCAGGCCGCGTCTGCGATTGAAGAGGCGCAAGTGCTCGTCTGGGTAGTGGACGCGCGCAAAGGTATCACGCCGCTCGATGAAGAGCTTGCGCGGCTGCTTCGTTCAACTGGAAAGCGTGTGCTCATTGCTGCGAACAAGGCCGATGCAGCGCAGATCGAAGTGGACGCGGGCGAGTTCTTTCGCTTCGGGTTTGATGACGTGATTCCCATTTCGGCTGAGCATAGTAACGGCATTGGCGATCTACTGGATGCAGCGGTCGCAAATTTTCATACTGTCGTTGCGAATGAGACGGAAGAGAAGAGTAGGCGTCGTGAGTTGCGACTTGCGATTGTTGGACGACCGAACGTTGGCAAGTCGTCGCTTCTCAATCGGCTTCTCGGCGAAGAGCGCGTCATAGTCTCGCCCATTGCCGGCACGACGCGCGACGCTGTTGACACCTTGCTCGAAGCCGAGGGACAGAAGTTTCGTATTATTGACACAGCAGGAATCAGGCGCAGGGGCAAGACGGAAGAGATGGCGGAGAAGCTGTCCGTGATAATGGCTCGAAAGAATCTGGAGCGCGCGGACGTGGCAATCGTCGTCGTGGACGCTGCGGAAGGCGTCGCGGCGCTGGATGCGAACATAGCTGGCTACGCGCATGACGCTGGCTGCTCGATCATCATCGCTGTGAACAAGTGGGATGCGGTGCAGAACAAGGAGACCGGAACGACTGCGGCGTTTGAGCGAGGCTTGCGCGAGCGCATGAAGTTTCTGGATTGGGCACCGGTCGTCATGATCTCCGCTTTGACCGGGCAGCGTGTTGAGAGAATACTGCCGCTCGCCGTGCGCGCAAACGAAGCGCGCAATCGTCGCATTCCAACTTCGCAGTTGAACTCATTTTTCGAGCGCGCCGTGGCACAGCCTCGCGGCGGAGGCGCACCCGCTCCCGTCAAAGGCGGAGTCTCGCGCCTGCACGTTCAATACATGACGCAGGTCGCCGTGCGCCCGCCCACATTCGTCCTCTTCACGGCAGGAGGCAGACCCGGTCTTCATTTTTCTTATGAGAGGTACTTGCAGAATCGCCTGCGCGAAGAGTTCGACTTCTTCGCAACGCCGTTGAGGATTATTGAGCGACATAGAAAAGGCAGGAAATAGTTTTCAGTTTTGAGTTCTCAGCCGATAGCCGCGACTCAAGTTCTGAAAACTGAAAACTCAAAACTCAAAACTGGTTTTTATGAATAACCCCGATACAGACCCCGCTTTGCAGGACTCTGTAGTGACGAGCGACGAAACGAGCGCGCTCTTTGATTACCTGCGCGAGGCGACGGAGCAGCTTGAGGTCATCAACCGCGTAGTCGCCGCCGTAAATTCCAGTCGCACGATTGAAGAGGTCTTCGGGTTGGCGAGCGAGCAGATGCGCGCGATGATTCCCTTTGACCGCGCTTCCATTGCTCTATGCGAAGAGGGTGGGCTTACCCTTCGTGTCTTTGCGATGGCGGGCGAGCACGCAGGCTCGCTCGCCGTGGGCGCGACCGCTCCCATGCATGGCTCTGTCACAGAGCAAGCTCTACGGCAGCGTGAGATGGTCGTGATTCCAGAGTTGAGCAAAGAAAAACGTTTCAATGTTTATAAAGATTTGCAAAGCGAAGGATTTCATTCGGCAGTCTGCTGCCCGCTCTTCTCAACCCGTCGCGCAATCGGAAGCCTCAACCTGACATCTAGGAAGCCCGATGCTTACGGTCGCAAGCATCTCTTGGCGCTCGAACGTCTAGCGCCGCCGCTCGCAATCGCTATCGAAAAAGTTCTCCTGCTCGAACAGGCAGAGAAGCGTTCGCGCGAGTTAGAGGCGACTGCGCGGCGCGAAGAGTTGGCCGGGCGCATTGGAAGAAAACTCTCCGGCTCTCTGGACCCTTCGGCAGTTTTGCAGGAGACGGTTGACGCTCTGGGCGCGGCGCTGGAAGCGGACCGATGCCACGTCACACTGCTTGACGGAGAGGAAGATTACGCGCTAGTCGGATACGAGTATCTCGCGCGGCGCGAAACGGGAAGCCTTCGCGGCCATAGAATACCGCTTCGCCTGAGCGCGTTCGCACGATGCGTGATTGAGGCGGGCGCGCCCGTAGCTCACAACGATATAAGAGAGATGGACGAAGACGAGTTGATTAGGCTCTACACGAAGTTGGATGTCTGCTCAGTGCTCGCCGCGCCCGTTTATGTTCACGGGATACACAGAGGGCTTCTTGAACTTCACATGAACTGCGCGCCGCGCGAGTGGACCGAAGATGACGCGAAACTTCTTGGCGCTGTTGCGGCTCAAGTCTCTGTCGCCCTGACGAACGCACGTCTTTATGAGGCGAGCCGTCGCCGCAGTCAGGAGTTAGAAGGGCTTTACAAAATTTCGCGCGTGTTCTCCACCCTGACAGACACTTCAGAGATTTACGAGCGGTTGACGAGCGCGATTGCGGAGCTTGTGGGCGGCGAAAAATGTCTGCTTGCAACTTACGACAGAAGGCAGGAGATTGTGCGCGCCGAAAGTCCCGGCTACAATACGCCGCCCGAAATGATCCAGGAGTATCGGTTCTCGCTCAGCCCTGAAAGCGCGAGCGAATACGTTTATAGAAGCCTCGAGAGCGAGCACATCTACAAAACAGGCGAGCCGTTTTTCTCGAACGAGCCTTCCAAAGATGAGCGCTTCAATCAAGAGTTCATAGCGCGCTACTGTGTTCGCTCTGTACTTATCGTGCCGCTTCTAATCAAGCGCGAGTTGATAGGCTTCGTCTATGTTGCGAATCGTCCCGGCGGCTTTCGCCAGCGCGACATGCAGCTACTTGAAATCTTCGCGGCGCAGGCTGCCGAGACGATTGCAAACGCGCGACTTTTCTCAACAATTCAGGCGCAGGCAGAGCGCGAAGCCGTAGTCAATCGTCTTGTGCTCGCTTTACAGCAAGCGGCTGAGCCGAAGCGCGGCGTCGAGATGGTTGTTGAGCGCATCGGTCAGGTTCTGGGACTGGACCGTTGCATCGCGGTCGTGTTCTCAGACAACGAGCAGTCTGACATTTACGGCGAGTGGTGCGATGAGGGTGTAGCGCGCATCGGCGGCGATCCTGAGATAGTTGAGCGCTCGCCCGTTGCACAATGGGTTAAAGACCACAGGCAGCCGCTTGTTGTCTCAGACGTGCGCGAGCACAGGCTGGCGGAAGGCATAGAGGATTTAATCGAGAAGATAGAGCTTCAGAGCATAGCTGTTGTACCCATCATGCACCAGGGGCGCGTCATAGGCTCTCTGAGCGGACATCAAACGACGGGGCAGCGGCGATGGGCAGAAGATGACGTTGATCTGCTGACAGCCGTAGCAACGCAGATAGGCTCTACGCTTGAGAACGCGCGGCTCATCTCCGAACTGCGCGAAGCCAACAGGCTGAAGGATGAATTTCTTGCGACACTCTCGCACGAGCTACGCACCCCTTTGACGGCGATCAAAGGCTGGGTTGATTTATTGAGCGAGAACGAGGCGCTTGAATTTGACGAAGAGTTGGCGGACGGAATCGAGGTCATAAAAAATTCTGCTTCATCGCTCACGCAGTTAATCTCTGACCTGCTCGATCTGTCGCGCATACAGCGCCGCGTGCTGCGGCTTGATCGCAAACTGTCGGACATCAATCTCTCAATCTTGGACGCGGTGCAGGTGGTCCGCTCGTCCGTCGTTGCGCGCCATCAGGATTTACAACTTGAGTTAGAGCAGAATCTTCCCGCAATCTATGTTGACCCGCATCGCATACAGCAGATTGTCTGGAATCTACTGAACAACGCGGTGAAATTCACGCCCGAAGGTCGTCGCATAACTGTGCGCTCGCGCCTTATAGACGGCTCAGGCATCATGCTCGCGGAAGATGAAGCAGAGGCTTCGCGCTGGATTGCCATTGAAGTAGAAGATACTGGCGAAGGCATAACGCAGGAGTTTCTTCCCTTCGTGTGGGATCGCTTCCGGCAGGCCGATGGGTCTTCGACCAGAAGGCACGGAGGCTTAGGCATTGGCCTGGCCCTCGTCAAAGAGTTGGTGGAAGCTCACGGCGGGCAAGTATCGGCAAAGAGTGATGACGGCGCTACATTTACAGTGCGGTTGCCGTTGAAAAGCAAGAATGAAAGATGAAGTAAAACGATGAACGCTGAATGCTGAACTAAAACGCTTTTGTCCTAACTTCATCCTTCATCCTTGCTTTTCGCCGTGAGCGATTCGATCCATTCAGCATTCGTTTGGGTCAAAGGCAGAAAAGCTTCGCGTTGCGCTCCCCTTTTTTTATAGCTCAACGAGAGTTGGCTATCACGCCCAGAGTCAGGATGATTACGACAATCAACAGATATACACAGTTCAGGACCAGACTGACGACCGCCATAGCTTTCGAGTTCTGCGGGCTTGTGTCACGACCTGCCTTTACAACGGCGACGATACCGAGCACCGCGCCGACCAGACCAATGAGCGCGCTCAGGAGAAAGATTCCTCCGAGCAGATTCGGATTAGCGCCAGCCGATCCAAGAGCGATGCAGATCACTAATAGTAGGAATCCTGCTATGGCGCAGATGAGTGATGTTATAGCCAGCCCTCTTCCCTGTCTCGGTGAAATCATCGGATACATCTGCGGCTGTTGCATTGGCGACCAAGCGGGTTGAGGCTGTGTGTAAGGTTGAGGAGGTCTAGGCTGCACGGGCGCAACGGGCGCGGTCTCAGGTCGCACAGGATTCGTAAGACGCGGGTCTGCAATTATCAATGTCGCTGGAAGGTCAGATGCAGCCGACCCCTCGCTCACAAGAGTCGAGCCGTCTTCCAGACAGAACGCGAGCGAATCGTCTTCATAAGTGCGCTGGCACGCAGGGCATCTTTTCATCGTCTGATTCCTTATAACTATGAAAGTCCGTTCGATTGCGGATTGGAATGCGGAATGAGGACTGAAAAGACAAGATCGCTTTCGTCTTTATTAAATCCGCAATCTAAAATCCGCATTCCGCAATTGATAAGATATAACATTTATTCTCTCCCTTTCACTACATTTCAGAAAAATAATTATCCCCGTACTTGTCTTCGGGCGAAAAGAATTTGATAATGGGCGCAAGCTTTCAGCAACACCATTTTTTAAGCTTCTGGAATCAAAGCTAGAGCTGTCTTTTAAGGAGGGCTACATGCCAGAACAGAACGATCTCAGACCGGACGAAACAGTTGAGCAGCCGTCATCAGGACTCCTGCTCTCGGTCGAACCTTTAACGCCAGAGGGTTCTAACACCTCTTATCGCTTGGCAGACGACTCGGACGCAACCGATACATCGGATTCAGATGGAACTGACTCGGACGGCAGCGACACGAGCGATTCGGACGGCAGCGACGCAGGAGGCGGCTCGGACGCCGACGGCACTGACGCTTCAGACGCGGACGGAACTGACACGGGAGTTGACGCCGACGGCTCGAAGCCATTAGGCATTGGCGACAGCGATACAACAGATACAAGCGGCGACACAGACGGAAGAGACGCGAGTTGACGCGGCAGCCGAACGGCCTTGAATGAACGGGTCAATCAACACTCTTGAGAAACTTTTAGAGCCGTGTCTGCCGGAAGAGTTTCTGCAAACAACCTGGGGCAAGACTTACAGGCATATATTGGGTTGGCGGGGGAAGTTCACGCATCTTCTTCCCTGGAATCGCTTGAACGAGATTCTGGCGGAGCATCGCCTGGACTTCCCTCGCCTTCGCCTTGCTCGCAGCGGCAAGAATCTTCCGGCATCCTCTTATCTCAGATACGCAAGAAGCACGCGCGCACGGTCCGCAATCCCAAGACTTCTATCAACTGAACTGACAAAGCAATTGCGCGAAGGGGCAACGCTCGTACTCGATGCTGTTGACGAACTCCATGCGCCATTGCGCGAGTTGGCCGAAAGTTTAGAGTTCTTCTTCCGCGAGCACATACAGATTAACGCTTACGCCGGATGGCAGGTTGAGAAGGGTTTCGATCTGCACTTTGACGACCACGATGTATTTATTCTTCAGGTCGCAGGCCGTAAGCAATGGAAAGTTTACGGCATGACGCGCGCCTTTCCTCTAGCCTCTGATCGCAGCACTGCCGAGAAACCAGACTTTGATCCGCTCTGGGAAGGAACGCTCGTGGACGGAGATGTTCTATACATCCCGCGCGGGTGGTGGCACGTAGCAGAGCCACAGGCCGAAGCGACGCTTCATCTGACAGTCGGCGTTCACAATCGGACCGGCGTTGATCTCTTACGCTGGTTCGTTGACAAGATGGTTGCCGAAGCTGCTTTTCGCAAAGACCTGCCGCGCTTTTCTTCTGATAGAGAAAGCCAATCGCACATGTGTCAGTTGAAAGAGAAGCTTTTGGCTCAGTGGGATGAATCTCTTCTCAAACGCTACTTAGACGAAACGGATGCGCTTGCCCTACCGCGCCCGCAAACCTGTTTGCCGCTGAGCGTGATGAACGATATTTTATCTTCCGGCACGCTTATAAGACTTACTGCGCCGCGCCCCGTTAACATCGCAGTTAAAGATGGAGTTTTGGAATTCGACTGCAACAAGAAGCACTGGAGGTTCGCGGCCAAAACTCTACCGCTTTTTCGCCGTCTCGAAAATAGAAATGTCTGTTCTGTCTCAGAGTTGTGCGAAGCTGCTGGAGCTACGATTGATGAAGAGAAGGTTCGCGCACTTTTGAACGAACTGCTTTTCCACGGTCTCGTCACGCTTGTAGAGCGTCACCGCTGAACATGGCCTTTGAATCCTTCTACTGCTCTGATCTATCTCGCAGCGCTTCGGAAAAAGTTTTCGGGTCGGCGTCAATCGGAGAGGTCTGGATTCTGATTGAATACCCTTTCGGCTGGGGCGTTAAGGCTCTCAACGACAGCAATCTATCCGCCGAGATTAAAGCTCATCTCAAGCAGGTTATTAAAACAATTCCTCGCTCAAGAGTCCTCTTCATAAAACAGGACAGGGTTTGCAGAGAGACCGTCAATTTGTTCGTCATACGCTGCCGCGAGCGTGAACCTTTCATCGTCAAATTTGAGTTAGAAGACTATCGGCTGTTGATGGAGATTGACTTTGCGGAAGTCGCCGCAGGAAATCTCTCTTCAGGCGGGAGCATCACGAGCGAACCTCTCTATCTTGTCTGCACGCACGGGCGGCGCGACAAGTGCTGCGCCAAGTTCGGATTCCCGCTTTTCAAGTCTCTACGCAGAGAGGATGAACAAGCGGTCTGGCAATCATCGCACGTCGGCGGAGACCGCTTCGCAGCCAATCTGGTCTGCTTTCCTCACGGACTCTTTTACGCGCACGTCCGCGAAGAGTCTGGAAAAGAGATCATGAGAGAGTACAAAGAGGGGCGAATCGTTAATCAAAAATATAGAGGCCGCGCCTGCTATTCGCATCACGTTCAGGCAGCAGAGTTCTTCGTTCGCACAGAATCAGGAATCAACCTCATAGATGACTTGCATCGAATGGATTCCGCGCGCATTGATAAAGAGAGATGGCAGGTCAGATTTTTTGAGAGAGCAAAAGGAAGCGTTCACAGCGTGAAGGTTGGTCGTCTAATGTCTAACTTTCAAAACTTCATCACTTGTCACTCAACCGATGTACAGCGCGTGCCGCAATTCAGACTGGACGGTTATGAAATCGTTTGATTGTAAAAGCATGAGCGTCGCGCCACTGCCTTTCAGGGCTTAATTACAACGCCCCAAGGGCCATCGCCCGCTTTGATCGTTCGAACGACCTTGTTGCTCGCCGCATCAATGACTGAAACATCATTCGACAGTCCATTGGCCGTATAGACCTTCCTGTTGTCCGGCGTGATTGCGATTCCCCAGGGGCGTTGCCCGACAGGAATCATCGTGAGAATTTGATGAGTCTTTGTGTCAATGACGACAACACTGTTGCCGCGTCCCGTTGCGACGTAGAGCCGAAGGCCATCGCTCGTTAGAACAGCGCCTTTCGGTTTCACCTGCGGCTCCGTGCGCGGGAATTTAATCGTGTCAACAACCGTGTGATTTTGAGTTTCAATCACGGAGACCGTTCCGCCGTTCTCTGCCGTAACAAAGGCTTGCGCGCCGTCCGGCGAAAAGATCGCCTCGCGTGGCCGCGCGTCAACGATAAAAGTCTTCACAACCTGATTGGTCCGAGTGTCAATGACCGAGACATTGCTGCTGCTTTCCGAAGTCACATAAGCCCATCGCCCATCTGGACTGACAGCGATGCCTTCAGGCTCAAGCCCTACGACATCAGTTGCTATAACCTGATTCTTCTTGAGGTCCGTGACCGAAGCAGTTCCCGCATCCTCGTTCGCAATGTAGCAGCGCGTCCCGTCCGGGCTTAAAGCGAACTGCTCCGGGTCCGTGCCCGCGTCGTACTTGGCTACTACCTTGTAGCTCTCAATATCAATCGCCGCGATCTTATCTTCGCCCTCGCGCTTATTGCTCGGATAACTCAGCGCAACGTAAAGAAGTTTTCCGTCAGGACTGATTCGTATTCCGCGAGGACGCGCGCCGACTTGAATGCTGAAGACCGGCGTGTCTGTCGCCGTGTCTATGACCGTGACTGTTCCATCCTTTTCATTGCTGACAAAAGCGAGCGGCCCCTTCGGCTTCTTCGAGCAGCCGAAGCAGAAGCAAAGCGCGATGATGATGGACAGGCGGAGCAGACGCGGCCCATCCAGCTTTTGCAAACTGTTTTTAATATTCACTCTGTTCTCCATCAAGCGTCCTCAACTCGTTAACCTCGCAAAGCAAGCGCGGGCGCTTCGGGTCTGTCAAATCCAACTTGTTCCACGGCACTCTGTAGCCGTCATGTTTTTTCCTTGCGCCGAACAGTTGCAGGATCGCGCGACCGATTGAAAGGGCCGCGAGTCTTTCAAACATGGCGTAAGCTCCGATGAGATACTCTTCAACAAAACATTCGCCTTCCTTCAACTCCGCGCGAATCTCTTCCAGATACCCGATTGATCTGCCGTTCAAGGCGCGAACACGCTTGCCTATCAACAACTCAAGATTGATTTCCTGCTTTGCCATTCCCTTCACGCTCCCGGAATTCGCCCTATGATTTTCCTGCGCAGCCATTTCTCCCAAGCGAGCGCAGGCGTCTCTTCTGCGTCCACGGCAACCGTCACGTCAATGCCGGAGAGCACAACCTTCGACCAGGGGATGCGGAAAGGATCGTTGCGGTCCACCTTCCACCTTTTTGAGATTCGCTCAACCCACTTTGCAAGGCGCGAATTAAGACGCCGCGCCTGTATGACTGCGCCCACTTCCAGAAAAGCAACGCGCGGGCGCACGCCCCTTTCAAACTCCATCACGATGCCGTCAACTCTTCCCATCTTCCGCCCATTGCGGTCAATCAACTGCTTATCTAGACAGTCGCGCACAAGCTCCATCTTTAACCTCCAAATATTTCCAAAGGAATAGTCACAATCGCAAGCACGAACGCCAGGCCGATAATCAAAAGCACGACCGCGTTGCTGAAAAAACTGTTGCGATGCTCATGCACGTAGCTCTTGTCATTCATCAGAAATAGAAACGGAACGATTGCGACAGGCAGCGTTGCGGCTGTGAGCGCCATAGAGAAGATTGTAAGCTTCAAAGGGTCAATGCCCACAATGACAAGTAGCGCGCCCATGATGATGACGATGATATAGATCAGACTGAAGCGTGCTTCTTCAAGTGGGCGCTGGTTCTCGCTCCAGTTCCAGCCGAACCCCTGAGCGACCATGTATGCGATTTCGAGCGTAATCTCAAGCGCAGCGCCAAGACACGCAATGCCAAGCGACGCGGCTAAGAGTATGAATCCCCAGTAGCCGAGCACGTCAATCAAAATCAGCGGCAGTTGAGCGTAATGCTCGACCTGTATGCCTCTTGGCAACAGGACCATCGCGGCGACAATAAGCACGGCGATGGAAAGAATGCTTCCGAAGCTCATCCCCGTCGTTGCTATGACGCGATTAACGCTCAAGTAACTTTCGTCCCACTTGTCTTCGATTGCGCCCGCAGAGTAGAAGAACATCAGATAAGGCGAGATCGAAGCGCCAAGTATGCTCACGACCACAAACCAGTAATGCACCTTATCGTGGTCCGGCAGAGTCGGCAGCGCACCCATCGCCACATCTTTCCAGGGCGGATGAAGCATTATGGCCGCGACCAGAAAGCAGACTGTGACCAAGCCTAATAGCGAGACGCCATTCTCTATCAAGCTGAAAGTTCCCTTCCATATAATCAGCCAGAGAAGAATTGCCACGGGCACAGCCCACCACTGAAAGCCTATGCCCGTTACAAATTCCAGCGCGACACAGATGCCTCCGATTTCAGCGCCTAAAACTAAAAGCATAACGAGGGCAATAACAATCAGCAGAAAGATGTAGTAGCTGAAACCGAAGCGCTCGCGTATGGCATCGGGAATGGTGTGACGACTGACGGCTGAGAGTCTGCCAGATTGTTCTACTAGAAATATCAGACAGAGTCCGCCCAGAACTATCGCCCAGATGAGTTGAAAGCGAAACGCTGCTCCGCCCTGTGCGGCTGTTGCGATAGAGCCAATCTCAAGAAAGCCGCCGATGCTTGTGACGATTCCGAGCGCAATTTCCAATGCCTTCTTCATCGTTGACCCGAAACGTTTTTGATGAAAGATTT
>Ga0066662_10001526_pt1 | contig 10710 bp, 10 predicted proteins | sample GraSoiAngelo_111_FD_133939 | JGI IMG/M metagenome (GOLD analysis project Ga0066662, IMG submission 133939) | Grasslands soil microbial communities from the Angelo Coastal Reserve, California, USA - 14_0903_12_40cm | ecosystem: Environmental > Terrestrial > Soil > Grasslands | place: USA... | reverse complement strand
GCGGTGACCGGGCCAAGACCGGCGGTCAGCAACAGGTCCGTATAGCCGAGCATCACCGCGAGCGGAGTCTTCAACTCGTGGGCCGCTGAAGCGAGGGCCAGCGTCCTCCTGAACACTTCCCTTTTCAACCATCCATCAAGCAGTAGAGACACGCCGTCCGGCATTGCCCGCAGCACGCTGGGGCTGGCTTCTGAAGTCAGATCTTTCAACACATCTACTTCCCTGGAGACTCAAGCAACATGCAGTTCCGTCGCTGCAACGATGCTATGTCCACCTTCTAGTTGTTAACTGGGGTCCTTCGGGGGGCGAAAGAACCTATATGCTGGGGTCCGTCAAAAAGCACATGCTCTTTGCATTCACGTGCATGCTGCATTAATTAACGAGGCAAGGTGCCTGCCGCATGCCGGTCACTTACGTGTGACAAGAGCTACTGGTGTTACGAAAGTATTATTGACAAGATGCATCAGTACAACAGCCATGTCAACAAAATTCTCTGTAAATTCATGATAATCATAGGTTTCTAATTTACGGATCACTCTGCCAGCATATTTCTGAATGGTTTCTAATAACAGAATCGATTTGGATCCTTCAGTGTGAGAGGGTATTTCCTATCACAGTTCCGTGGATGGTTCGTTCGGTTAGAAATTACTCTTGAAGAAAATCAAAGGCCTGGATGGCTGTAGCGATTCCTTTGCTGCTGCTGCCATTCTGCTGCTCCAGGCGCAACACCTTTACCCGGCAGGCCACGCGGACCTCTGATGGGCTTAGCTGGTAAGGCAATGCCAGCGTCAATTGGATTTCATCCGATGTGTGTACAGGCGCATCGGCATACAAGAAGATGCCTCCGCCGCTGATATCGCGGGTGGTGCCGTGGACCTTGAGACCAGCGTCAGGGACGGTCAATGTAATCGGCACCTGCAAAGCAAAACGCGGCGAGATGCGCCTTTCCTTAGGCAAAAGCTGACCTCCGGCCCGCAAACATTTCATCAGCACAGCCGCCCTTGGCTGCGCGGAAGATCTTCTACTGTAGAAATTTGTACAATAGTAATACACAGGCCTATTGTGACTATGCATTTAGAAAGCCGCGCCGCTGTGCATAGATAATCCTTCAAACACGGGACTTTTTTGAAAAATCGCATTTCTCTGTCACTACTTTCATGCCATCCACATTCTTTCAGGTGAATGGAGTTGCAGCTTTTCTCTGCCGAGCCATTGGTTTGAGGGGTCATAGTTCCCTGACGACAGGGAAAAACTCTTCCTAATGTGAAAATGTTTTCACACCATATTCGTGGCTCAGGCTGGTTCGGCTGCTCCCCACGAGACCCGGCCATCAGTCCTGAAATTGAGCTTTGCTGTTTGTATCCAATGACTTGCTCACATTGCAGCGCACCTTTATCCATTCATTTGTAGAAGCTGCCAGTTGGTGTTTCGAGTGCATTCAACATCTGTACCAAAGAATCCAGACAATGCTTATTACCCGAGGCAGCACCGAAATGGTTCGTTATGGCCCGCCGCAGCCGACAGGCGAAAGAGGCGGGCTTCCGCCAGAGGAAGTAATTTTTGGCAAAGCGCCGGACATGGCACTGGTGCGCAAAACCATGGCCAAGGTCGCGGCCACCAGCATTCCTGTGCTCATCACCGGAGAGAGCGGAACGGGAAAAGAAGTGATTGCCCGCTTGCTGCACCGGGATTCGTTGGTGTCCGGCAAGCCATTTGTGCAGGTCAACTGCGCCGCCATACCGGGGACACTGCTGGAGAGCGAGCTGTTCGGTTATGAAAAAGGCGCGTTCACCGGCGCCATGACTGCCAAACCCGGACGCATCGAATTGGCCAATGGCGGCACACTCTTCCTCGATGAAATCGGGGAATTCGATCCGAGCATCCAGGCCAAGCTGCTTCAGGTCTTGCAGGACAGCCAGTTCAGCCGCATTGGCGGGCAGACAGATAAACAGGTAAATGTCCGCTTTGTTTTTGCCACCAACCGCGACCTGGAAGAGGAGATCGCGATCGGTAATTTCCGTGAAGACCTGTTCTACCGCATCAACGTGGTCAATATACATCTACCACCGTTGCGGGAGCGCCTGGAAGACATTCCTGAGCTTTGCGAGTATTTCATCACCCGGCACAATGAAACTTTCAATTGCCGCGCGCGGATGCTCTCAGAAGGACATATTGCAGACCTTCAGAAATATCACTGGCCGGGAAACATCCGGCAACTGGAAAACCTGACGAAGCGCTATGTGGTTCTGGGATCGGAAGAAGCAATCCTGTCTGAGCTTCAGGACCGCGAACAGGACATCTTCAAATTCGTAATTCCGGCCGAAGGCCACGTCTCACTCAAGCAGATCACCAAGCAAGCCGTGCGCCAGGTGGAACGCAAAATCATCCTGAAGATGGTTGAGGCCAGCAACTGGAACCGCAAGCATGCGGCCAAGCGCCTCAACATCAGCTATAGGGCGTTGCTATACAAACTCAAGGATGCAGGAGTCCCCTCTGAACGCAGAAAAGCATTGGAGAAGAAAGCCGCGGAGCGAAAGACGCAAAGCCTCAACATTGCCCCGCCGGCTGATGATCAGCAAACATAAAATCCCTTTGCTGCTGATTACGCCGGAAAAATCAAAAATCTCTGCTACGACAGCCAGCCTTTATCACCGCAGAATCATCTGTGAGCCGCGCTAAAACAATTTCAGAGTTGGTGTAGACCGGCATTCATCAGGAGGAAACAGCAGCAGGGGCTAAAAGCCCAGAATCTTTTTTGCTCTTTCGGTACGACTGAAGTCATACCCTGTTACTCGTCTCGCTCGTGGACGGTCTACATTAACTCCAAAAATGCTCTAAACTCGGGTCTCAGAGGCGGTGCAAAGCACCGTCTCTACGGCAATCATCCTTTTGATTCCCACAAGACTCACAGGCCAGGGCGGCTCGGTCTGTAAAAGTCTATGAAGAAGATGGGCCGCCGACTGCATAGCGATAGTATTTATAATCCTTGTCTCCCACTTCTTCACATGCATTCAGCACAACTCCGGCCAGCTTTTTAGGGTCCACTCGGGCGCATGTCTTCGTAAACGTCTCAAGGCTGGTCTTTCCGGAGCGGGCCACCAGCATCACAGCTTCGCAGGGCGAGGCGATCAGCTCGAAATCGGCCAGGTCGAGCATTGGCGGGGAGTCTATCAGCACCAGCTTGAATGACTCAGAACTCCAGCCGATAAACTCCTTCCACGCCGCTCTTGAAAACAACTCAGGAGCGGGCGTAGATGACTTGCCCGCAGGCAGCACGTACAGGTCAGGCACATCCGTCTGCAGAACGGCCTGGTCATAAGCACAATCAGATTCAAGAATATCTGCCAGCCCCGCAGCCCCGGCCCTCCCCAGCAATGAAGACATTCCCTGGGTGCGCAGATCGGCATCCACCAGCAGTACTGGCCAGTTCTGTATGCGGGCAAAGCACAAAGCCATATTGAACGCGGTAAGGGTCTTGCCATCTCCTGGCGCGGCGCTGCTGATCACCAGTGAGCGCATGCCGTGCCTGCCTTCGTGCTTTACCAGGCGGGTCCGCAATGTCTGGTAGGCCTCCATGGCCTGCTGCATAGGCAGGTTGTATTGAGGGACGAGCAGCAATTGCTCGTTGTCTCGCGGCAGGCGAATACTGCGGCAGTTCTCCAGGCGTGCAGCTACCACCTGGGAAGCAATGTTATTCGCATCTTCCAGGGGCGCGAGCACCTGCCGCACTTGAGAGCTGGAAGGGCGCGAATGCGTCTCAAGGCCTTCTCTCAACCTGCTGATGTGCTCCTGCAAGTCCACATTGCGCGGGCCCACAGTCACATGGCGGGAAGCTTTACGGCTCTCATTAAAAAATCTGCTCATTGTTTACCCATTACTCAAACTTGCTATGGCTGGAACTGTTGATAGCACGGGCGGCCCGGCTATGATGCTCAGGTCATCGGCGGCCTCACTGACTACGTCAGGGCTGATCTTGTGCATCTGGCAGCGGCAGCCTACGGCGAGCGCCCGGTCACATATTGTATTCATCAGCCGGGGCACGCCATTGCTGCGCCGGTGGATCTCCTCAAGCCCCGGGGTCGTAAATGGAACTTCTCCACGCAGCCCGGCAACATGCATGCGTTCGGTGATATAGGCCCGCGACTCAACCAGCGTGAGCGGCCTGAGCCTGGTAAACACCGAGACCCGCTGCTTCAGGGCGGCAAACTCCGGCCGCGCCAGCAGCGTGAGCAATTCCGGCTGTCCGCATAGCAGCACCTGGAGGACGTTGACAGCATAGTTGTCCAGGTTGAGCAGCAACCGCACCTCCTCCAGCAGCGCGGGCGAAAGCAGGTGGGCCTCATCAATAATCAATAACAGCGTGCCGTTCCTGCCATGGCCTTCGCACAATATCTCATGGAAGGCCCGCAGGTAAGCCGGCTTGGTCTTTGCCGGCGGCGGGACTTCCAACTCGTCGAACAGCATCTCAAAGAACTCCAGTGAAGTAAGCACCGGATTGACAATAAAGGCGGTGCGTACCGGATGCTCCGGTACCGCTTCATGCATCAATATCTGCTGAAGGCAATACAGCAGCGTGGTCTTGCCGGTGCCAATCGGCCCTACAGAAACCTGCAAGCCTTTCCGGGAAGACACCCCTCCCAGCATGGCTTCAAGCACGTTCCGGTGAGGCGATGCCAGGTGCAGGAACCGGGGATCAGGATTGAGCCGAAATGGCTCCCGCTCCAGCCCATAGAACGCCAGATACATTGCTTACCTATCCCAGACCGCGCCTGGATACGCGCGCCTGGCCTTTCTTGCCCTCAACCGCAGGTTTATCGCAATCCAGATGCCATTTTGGAGCTATATCTCCCTTTATTCCATGGCCCTCCTGAGACTGCTATGTGAACAACTTTTCATCCTTCAGCCCGCTGGTTCTGGCCTTCACAGCCGGACTATGTGCAAAGTTTTTCCTACGAGTCTCAGTAACTTTCCTTGCACATGCCTCCTGCCGCCCCAGGCTGGGCAGATACAGACAGCCACACAGATAAAGCCCATCTCTTCAGATCATTACAGTTCCATGCATTCGCCTTGCAGGGCGCTTATTGGTACATCACGTGCAATCCACCTGTGTAGATCAACTCATAAGGAACTATAGGAATTATGTTTATGAACCGACTCAAGGTGGCCCAGGTGGGATGTGGTTACTGGGGACAAAACTTAATCCGCAATTTCTGGGAGCTTGAAAGCGCAGAAGTCGTAATGGCCTGCGACCCGGATGAGAAGGCCCGGTCACGCATGGCGCGGCGTTATCCCACGGTGCAGCTTGCGCGCAGCTACGCGGAAGTATTGTCGAGTCCCAATGTTGAGGCCGTAGTGCTGGCTACTCCGGTTTCAACTCACTACGAATTTGCCAAACAGGCCCTGCTGGCCGGTAAACATGTGCTGGTGGAAAAGCCTATGACCACCACCAGCCTGCAGGCCATTGACCTGATTGAAACCGCAGCACGCGAAGGCAAGACCCTGATGGTGGACCACACCTTTCAATACACCGCAGCGGTGCGGCGGATGAAGGCGCTGATTGATTCCGGAGAGCTGGGCGAATTGCTCTACTTTGATTCGGTGAGGATCAATCTCGGCCTGGTGCAGAGTGACACCAATGTGCTGTGGGACCTGGGCCCGCACGATTTTTCGATCATGGATTTCCTGCTCGGACAAGAGCCGGTCTCGGTGTCAGCCATTGGCGTAAAACACCTGCGCACGCCCTACGAGAACATGGCGTATGTGACGGCCCAGTTTGATTCCAGCCTGATCGCGCATTTCCATCTCAACTGGCTGGCCCCGGTGAAGGTACGGCGCACTCTGGTAGGCGGCAGCCAGAAGATGCTGGTGTATGACGACATGGAATCCAGCGAGAAGGTGAAGATCTATGATCGTGGCGTAAGCCAGAACCACGATCCCGCCAACCGCGAACGTCTGCTCACCAGCTACCGCAACGGCGATAGCCTCGCGCCCAATCTCGATACCACTGAAGCCATGCGTCTGATGGCCTCTGAGTTCGTGAATGCAGTCCAGGAGAAGCGCGCGCCATTGAGCGATGGCTACTCAGGCTTACGCGTGGTGCGACTGCTGGAAGCGGCGCAACGCTCCATCCAGCAGGACGGCGGGGTTGTGCTTCTGTCGCCCATGATACCGCGCCCGCAAATCAGCAGGGCGGCAGTGGCAAGCGTCGCCTAATTTCCGGAGAACAAGAAATGGAATTCTGTCGTATCGCCCCTGACGTAAAGCTTGGCAGCAACGTGACCTATCACGCATTCATCAACCTCTACGGCTGCTCGGTTGGAGACAACAGCCGTATCGGGACCTTTGTCGAAATCCAGAAAAATGCCCGCATAGGCAGAAACGTGAAGGTCTCCAGTCACACGTTCATCTGTGAAGGCGTAGTAATCGAAGACGATGTCTTCATCGGGCACAATGTCTCGTTCATCAACGATAAATATCCCCGCGCTACTGACGGCAATGGCAAACCGCAGTCAGAGGCGAACTGGGCGGTTGTCCCCACGCTGGTGAAACGGGGCGCTTCCATTGGCACCAGCGCCACCATCCTATGTGGAGTCACCATTGGCGAGAACGCCATTGTGGGAGCAGGCAGCGTGGTAACGCATGACGTTCCTGATGGAGCAATTGTGGCCGGCAATCCGGCACGGACGATTCGAAAGGCGGTGGCAGTATGAAGATACCTTTTGCAGATTTGCGTGCCCTGCACGCTCCTTTGAAAAATGAATTCATGGGGGTGCTCGAGCGTGTGCTTGAGAACAACTCTTTTATCCTGGGCCCGGAGGTGCGGGCATTCGAAAACGCATTCGCCCAATTTGCAGGCGTGGAGCACTGCATTGCCGTTTCCAATGGCACAGCGGCGCTGCAACTCGCGTTATTGGCATTGGAAATTGGGCCCGGCGATGAAGTGATCACCGTGGCCAATACGTTCATTGCCACCGCGGAGGCCATCAGCGCCGTGGGTGCGCGACCGGTGTTTGTAGACGTTGACCCAACCTGTTACACCATGGACACGGCAGCCGCGGAGAGAGCAATCACCTCCAGGACCCGCGCGATTATTCCAGTCCATCTTTATGGGCAGACCACAGACATGGATCCTCTGTTGGAATTGGCCAAAGCCCACGGGCTGTTCGTACTTGAAGATGCCTGCCAGGCCCACGGCGCTGAGTACAAAGGCCGCAGCGCAGGCAGCATGGGAACGTTGAGTTGCTTCAGCTTCTATCCGGGCAAGAACCTCGGCGCTCTGGGTGAAGGAGGGGCCATTGTGTGCAACGATGCAGCCCTTGCCAACCGCCTGCAAATGCTGCGCGATCACGGCTCAGTCAAAAAGTATGAGCACGAGTTTCCCGGATACAACATGCGACTGGAAGGCTTGCAGGGAGGGTTCCTGGCAGCCAAGCTGCCCTACCTTCATGAGCAGAACGAAGCCCGCCGCACCGCCGCGCAAATGTATAACCATCTGCTTGCCGGATCTGAGATCGTCACGCCCGCGGAGAGGTCCAACGGCAAACACGTCTACCACTTATATGTGGTACAGGTGGATGAGCGCGATGCCTTGAAGCAGCAACTCGGCGAACGAGGCATAGAGACTGGCTTGCATTATCCAGTGCCGCTTCATCTTCAGGAAGCCTACGCCGGGTTAGGACACAAACGGGGCGACTTCCCGGTCTCGGAACTGCTGGCCCAGCGGATTCTTTCCTTGCCCATGTTCCCCACCATCACCCCGGAGCAGGTTGAATACGTCTGCACAGCAGTTATGGAGTTCACCGAGTGTCTGACAGCCAGAGTATAGAAACCATATCCGAAGTGCGCAGAGTTGAGGCGGTCTTTGGTGCTAAGAAAACGCGCCCTGATCCCCGCTGGGAGCATGAATTTGCCGCACACCTGCGCGAGACAAATTCAACCAGCGAATTGATGTCGCTGTTTGGACGCTTCCGCGCGGGCGAAAATGCTTTTGATTATTTTATGCGCCGCCTGATCATGCGCGCGCTCTGCAAATCGGTCGGCGATGATCTTCAGGTCGCGCCCAACGTAGTGCTGAAGCATCCGGAGACCATGGAATTCGGCAACAGCGTCTTTATCGGCGCACAAGCCATGATTCAGGGCCGGTTCGATGGCACTTGCCGCATTGGCAACCACGTATGGATCGGGCCGATGGCCTACTTCGATGCGCGCAACCTTGTCCTTGAAGACTACGTAGGATGGGGGCCGGGGGCAAAAGTTCTAGGGTCAGAGCACACCGGAGATCCGGTAGACGTTCCTATCATCGCCACGGCCCTGACGATCAAGCCGGTAGTCATCGGCCAGGGCGCAGACATTGGCACCAATTCCACCATTCTGCCGGGAGTGCGGATCGGCGCCAATGCAATCATCGGCGCGGGTGCGGTCGTGAACCACGACGTGCCCGAATACGCGATAGCCGCAGGCGTTCCGGCGCGAGTGCTGCGTTCACGTCTGAACACCAACGGCCATAACCAGGTTGAAATCGGGGAGAAACAATGAACCAGATCAAGGGTGCGCGCTTCCTTATTACAGGGGGCGCAGGATTCATCGGCAGCACGATCATTGACCAACTGCTGGAGGCGGGGGCCGCAGAAATCCGCGTCATCGATAACTTCATTCGCGGAAGCTGGGCCAACCTGAAACCGGCACTGGCCAGCGGCAGAGTCAATGTGACCGAAGGCGACATCCGCGATGCCGAGCTTGTAGATGAATTGACCGCGGGCGTGGACTACGTTTTTCATCAGGCGGCACTGCGGATCACGCGCTGCGCTGAAGCTCCCCGCGAGGCGGTGGAAGTGCTGATGACCGGCACTCTCAACGTGCTGGAAGCGGCTGTCCACCACAATATAAAGAAGGTAGTGGCCGCGTCGTCCGCTTCCGTTTATGGCGAACCCTCTTATCTGCCCATTGACGAGGCCCATCCATTCAATAACCGCACTATGTATGGCGCGGGCAAGATCGCCAACGAACAGATGCTGCGCGCCTGCTACACCACATCCGGGCTGCCCTATGTGGCCTTCCGCTACTTTAATGTCTATGGGCCGCGCATGGATGTGACCGGGGTCTATACCGAAGTGCTGATCCGCTGGATGGATGCAATTGAGAATGGCACTGCCCCGCTCATCTTCGGCGATGGCGAACAATCCATGGATTTTGTCTTCGTTGAAGATGTGGCGCGCGCTAATGTTATGGCCATGCAGTCCGAGGTCACCGATGACGTTTTCAACGTGGGCACGGGCATACAGACATCATTGAATGAATTGTGTGCCGCGCTGCTGAATCTGACCGGATCAAGGTTGAAACCGGAATACCGTCCGGCCCGCGCCGTGGCCAATGTAACTCGCCGTCAGGCTTCAATCGAGAAAGCAGAACGGCTGCTCGGATTTAAGGCCGGAGTCTCTCTTGAGCAAGGTTTGCAAAAGCTGATTGACTGGCGCAATTCCAGCGACGTGAAGCTGGCCATGGCGGAGACAAGAGCATGAGCACCGCAGTAAAACCTGCACTCACTATCCCGGTTGCGCGTCCTTATTTTGGGACCGAAGAAGAGCAGGCCGTGGTGTCCGCATTGAAGAGCGGCTGGGTAAGCCAGGGACCGAAGGTAGCGGCGTTCGAGCAGAGCTTCGCGGAATATGTGGGTTCCCAGTATGCCGTGGCGCTCTCCTCCTGCACCACTGCCCTGCACCTGGCCATGCTGATCAGCGGTATTGGAGAAGGCGACGAGGTGCTCTGCCCCAGTCTCTCATTCATCGCCACTGCCAATTGCATTCGCTATGCAGGAGCGCGCCCGGTCTTCATAGATATCGACCCTGTCACTTACAATATTGATCCCAACCGCGTGGAAGAAGCGATTACTCCGCGCACCAAAGCAGTCCTTGTCGTTCACCAGATAGGACTACCGGCAGCCATGAAGGAGCTGGCCGCCATCGCCGAGCGCCATGGCCTGATACTGCTTGAGGACGCGGCCTGCGCCATCGGCTCAGAGTACCTTGGCGAAAAAATAGGGCGGCCGCATTCGCGCATGGCCTGCTTCAGCTTCCATCCGCGAAAGATATTGAGCACCGGTGAAGGCGGCATGATCACCACCAATGATGAAGCCGTTGTTGCTCGCTTGCGCCGCCTGCGCCAGCACGCCATGACCACCTCTGACCTGGCACGGCACAGCGCCACGCGCGTAATGGTCGAGAGCTATGACGAGGTCGGCTACAACTACCGCATGACTGACCTCCAGGCTGCAATTGGCCTGGAGCAGTTGCGCCGCCTGGATTCCATGCTGGCCAGACGCCGCCATCTGGCAGCGCGCTACACTGCCCGTCTTAAAGACGTCGGCTGGCTCTTGCCGCCGCACGAACCCGCTGGACTCAGGCACAATTACCAGTCCTACATGACACGGTTAGCGCCGAATGCACCCATAAGCCGTGACCAGCTAATGCAGTGTCTACTGGACCACGGGATTTCAACCCGCCGCGGCATCATGGCCACCCATAAGGAAATGCCATACGACAGTCCCAGGTGGGAGCATCTTCTGCCCGAAACCGAACGCGCCACCAGGGAAACCATCATCCTCCCGTTATTCCACCAGCTAACAGAAGAAGAGCAGGATTATATTCTCGACATGATCAGCGAGGCGGGAAGGGTTCACACATAAAGAGCATCAAAAGATATTTGAATGTATTG
>Ga0066662_10001524_pt1 | contig 10721 bp, 10 predicted proteins | sample GraSoiAngelo_111_FD_133939 | JGI IMG/M metagenome (GOLD analysis project Ga0066662, IMG submission 133939) | Grasslands soil microbial communities from the Angelo Coastal Reserve, California, USA - 14_0903_12_40cm | ecosystem: Environmental > Terrestrial > Soil > Grasslands | place: USA... | reverse complement strand
TCTCTCATGTAGACCGAGCTATCCTTCTCATCTGCCACTCGCGCACAACGAATCAGGCGGCTGGCCGCGCCAGAATGGTGACGGCTGAGATGGTCAAGCCTGGAGCAGTCGTCATCGACGTGGGCATCAACGCGTTGCCCGATGGCGGTATGGTGGGTGATGTTGATTTTGCCTCCGTGCGTGAAGTTGCCGGGGCGATCACACCTGTCCCGGGGGGCATTGGGCCGCTCACCAATGTCGTGCTGCTCAAGCAATGTGTGCAGGCGGCGTGGCAAACGGCGGGCGAGAAAAAGGATTTTAAAACCGCTGCTTTGCGATGACAGATGATACCTGGCCAAGAGTCCCTGGCCATTCGCCAATTTTGATGATCGGGCTCACAGTTGAACATTTCACGATCATAATGCTCTCGACCTTGATCTTGATCTACATTTCTAAAATGTTCTTCTGCTTGTATTCATGAGTTTAGTTCAACGTGCACTACCATGATTGCTTGCTCCTTTCCTTCCAAAGACGGTGTCGTAAATGGTTCTCACTACGGCGTCAACGAAATAACTATCATAACTCAATTCTACAGTTCTCTACGTAAACTCTGCAACTCCCAAACCTCTTCAATAAATCTAAATTGATATAAGGGGTATGTTGTGAAAGGATGGTACCTACAAGGCTGGCATATATGGAAGGGTAATATGTTTAAAGTGTATGATATGAGGGATGCGTAGCGAAAAGGGAGGAAAAAACCGTGGACATGTATCGAGATAAACCCTTACACTATTACCTTGATGAACTTGCTTCGGCGAAATCTACGCCGGGAGGCGGCTCTGCATCCGCACTGAGCGGTGCGATGGGGGCTGCGCTTGCCAGCATGGTTGCTCGTCTGACGCTTGGGAAGGCTGATTATGTTGAGGTACAGCCCGAAATCGAAGCTCTTTTGCAACAGACAGAGAAACTGCGCGGGCGCTTTCAGGAACTCATGCAGGAAGATATAGAGGCCTATGGGAGGCTTACGGCCTCATTTAAGATGCCTCGAGGTACGCCAGAGGAGGTAGACGTGCGCAGCAAGTCCATACAGGAGCAACTGGTTGAGGCGGCGCTTGTGCCACTAGAGATGGCCGAATGTGGCTCTGCACTGGTGAAGTGCTGCCATCGCATAGCGGAAATTGGTAATGCGAATGTACTGAGTGATGTAGCTACTGGAGCGCTCCTGGCCTCGAGTGCCGGAGCTGGCGCGGCGTGGATAGTACGTGCCAACTTGCTTTCAATGAAGGAGCAGGAGCTCGTAGAGGTATTGAGTAAGCGTCTTAGTACAGCTCTCGATGATATCACTATTTATAGCCAGCAGATAACAAGCATCGTAGGGGAAAGAGCATGACGGCGCACATTCTTGATGGGCGGGCGATGGGCACGGAGATCAAAGCGGAACTGCGGGACGATGTCCGTCGCTATATTGAAGTAACAGGAAGGGTGCCGGGCCTTGTCATTGTGCGCGTAGGTGGTGATGCTGCTTCGGGTGTGTATAGCAAAGTTATATTGCGCGTTGCTGAAGAGGTCGGTATCCAAGCCAGTTTAGAGCAATTACCTACCCTTACTTCAGCAGATGAACTGCGCTCGCTGTTGATGCGCTTGAATAGCGACGAGACAACGCAGGGTATCATTGTGCAGATGCCGTTACCTGTCCACCTGTCGCAAAGGATGGTTGCCGATACAGTGTCTGCGAGCAAAGATATCGATGGTATCAGCCCTCGTAGTGCTGGGGACCTCTTTCTTGGCTTACCGAGCTTCTTGCCTTCAACAGCGGCAGCGGTGATGGAAATTCTTGAGCGTACACAAACGGTACTTGCAGGCAAACGGGCGGTTATCCTGGGACGGAGCAACGTCGTGGGTAAGCCGCTCTCAATGATGCTGTTGCAGAAGAACGCCACCGTCACTGTTTGTCACTCGCGTACTGTCGATCTAGCAAAGTTTACACGGCAAGCTGATATATTGATTACAGCAATGGGCAAGGCTCGATTGATTCATGCCGATATGGTGCGTCCTGGGGCAGTGGTCATCGACGTAGGTATTAATACGACGCAAGAGGGGGGGATAGTGGGCGATGTCGATTTTACATCGGTACGCCAGGTTGCTGGCTCGCTTACTCCAACACCTGGAGGCGTCGGGCCGCTTACTAATGTGCTCCTGCTCAAGCAGTGTATGCAGGCGGCCTGGAGTATGCTAGATATTGAAGTGCCTGACCACCATTCGGCAGGGAGGTACCGCTGAATGGCACTGAGCGTGAGCAGGATAACATCGATGAGCACATACACGATGATAACGCTATTTTATCTGCCCTGAAGACCCAGTTCTCCCAGGTGCATGGCGTCCCGGTAATCTATTATAAACACATCATCTGGTCGAGGAGTCAACAGCGCCTGACGCTCACCTTTTCTGTTTTTAACCCATTCAAACCTCATCGGTAGTGATTTCCAATTTTTATGGTGTGCTGCTTGTTGAGTTATTCTTCCCCACTTACGCTTTACCACTGCGTCTTCGCCGGGCAGCAGCAGCCTTTTGACGACGCTCACGCCGATGTTGGACGCTGATTGTTTTTTGCTTGAGTGACGTTATGTCATCTGTGCCGGTTGACTCAAGTGTTTGACTACCAACGCTGTTGCGAGAGGGTTGAGAAAGAGACTTCTGGCTAGTACGACGAGAATTGACAATGGCCTGGCGGATGACAAAACCGGCAAGTACCGCAGAGGTTAGAAGCGTTATCAGGTAGAAGGGAACGACTATACTTTTCAAACTACTGGGGAGCGTATGGTTATTGAGATTGATACTCATCAAGAAGACGAATGAGAGAAGCAGATACTCAAGGCCTGTTAGGAGGTTGATCTGTTGATACCAGGCTATCTTTAGTCCTCGTGCCTGTGCTTGTCGCAGGCGCTTGAGACCCGTGAAGATGTTGTAACATCCCAGGAGGATAAAAACTATGGTAAAAATTGTGAGAAATTGTGGATTATTCATGTTTATTTTGATTCCTTTTCTCTCCTTGTATAGAGTAGTCGGAGGAGTACACCTAATGCCAGGCACAAAAGAAGCCCTGTTATTAGATTGAGCGTGAATGTAAGTGGGTCCAGGATATTCAGCGTGCGTATCGGTATCGCGATGACCGGATTTTGTAAAAGTCCTTGCAGTCCTCTGGCAATCCAGAGATCGGCGGGCAGCACTAAGAGGAGACCAAGGAGAATTTCCAGTGAAAGATACATTGGCCAGTGTACTTGTGGAGATCTATCAGGGTTACCAGGCTTTTGATTTCTCAAGGTCAGGAGCAGTAAAGCCAGTGCAGCACCATTGAAGATAAATGGTTCCAGAGCCTGTATATCAAACATCGTTGGGTTCCCAAGAAACACGGGGAAGCGCCAGAGTTGCCATAAGAAAAAAAACATTAAACTTGGAGTGCCGAGGTTCATTGAGATGGGAACTTGCCAGGGGAGAAACGCGCTGAGCAAACGCAGCGTTGGATAAGGACCTGGGAAAAAGTGATTGATTCTGAGCATATAGTCGAAAGCAGCAGAGAAAATGTATCCGGTCACAGTGGGGGCTAGGCCAAGCAATACTACCGAGATGAAGTAGCCAGTGAATGAGCGCTGTTGTGAAACCGCGCCGGGTAATGGGGATGGCTGAACTTTTGTATCGTTTTCTTTTACTTCTATGGTAGATGAAGCCTGGAATGATTCCGTCTTTCTACTGGCGGGTGAGGGTCGTAGAGGTGCAAATGCAAGGTGACCCAGCGTTGCTCCAATGACGCTGAAGAGCAAAGAGAATACTGCTATCAATGCCCATGTGGTGAAAAAGCCTGATGCTTGATCGCCTGCGAGGCTCAGACTATTGATAACGTTGGGGTAGGAAATGGCGGCGATAAACTGAAAAAGCGCCAGGAAAACACCTCCCAGAGCAGCTTCAAATAGGCCTGGACGCTGTGAAGTGCGAAGTTTACGAATAGCGGTAACGAGTAATCCGCAGCCTGTTGCGCTGAGAACGGCGGCAGGTGCGATTGAAGTTGATGGTTGTGGATTGAGGCGTGCTAAAAGTGCGAAGAGCGCAGCAATGATAATTACCACGCCAATAGCGAGCCAGTCAAAGCCTGATTCTTCTGCGATCATCCCTGACATGGGAGTAGATGTAGTTGCTGACAGTTGACTTTCCTGTATTTCATCAGCTGGTTGCTCAGTTGGCTCCTGATGCTCTGACGTAATTTCTGTATGATCTTGTCGTTGCATGTGTCTTTGCTGCTCCTTTTGTAGTCCACATGAGGGATACTAGCATAATAGCGAGTGGGCGGCAAGTGGGTAAGGAGTGGCTTTTCTTGTAAACCTCGTCCTGGGGCAGGCAGTCATGATGATTTTTTTGACTTGTTCATCTGGAGGGCGGAACATGCAGCGAGGACCGATCAATCAGCACCTACGGATGACCTAATTCATTGGTTAAAGAGCACTATGTCCTGTAATTCAGGAGCTTGATTTCAGAATCTGTATCCTAGAAGTTCTTCTTCTCATCGTTTTAATAGTGATTAACTGGGTATTGCCTTCCTCGATGGCAAACTAGTCTAAACGTCAACTGATAGGATTTGTATCTTTGGCCCTTGACTATCCGTAAAAAAACGCTAAAATCTCTAGTGAACTACTTACATTTTTGAAGATTTATGAGGTTCGCGTGCATATCATTGTTGTCGGGGTTGATCATACTACTGCACCTATAGCGTTGCGTGAACGGCTAGCATGTTCATCACGCCAGGTATCCCAGGTACTCAGGATTTCACAACAAGTAGTGCAGGAGAGCATTTTGCTCTCGACCTGCAACCGCATAGAACTCTATGGCGTTTGTCCAGAAGCCAGTGAGGGAGTGGCAGACCTGCTGCAAGTGTTAAGCGAAGCGCGCGATGTGACGTTATCAGAGCTACAACCACATTGCTATAGCTTTATTGACGGTCAGGCAGTATCACATCTCTTTGGTGTCACAAGCGGTTTGTATTCGGTAGTACCAGGCGAGCCACAGATTCAAGGTCAGGTAGCGGATGCCCTGGAAGTTGCGCAAGGTGGCGGCTACGCGGGACCAATTACATCAGCGCTCTTTCGTGCTGCCCTGGCGACGGGTAAGCGCGCACGAAGTGAGACTGGCATCAGTCGCAATGCTACTTCAATCAGCCATGTCGCTGTGCAGTTGGCGCGACAAGTATTCCCCAAACTGAACGAGGCCTGCGTTCTCCTTGTCGGATCAGGACAGATGAGTGAGTTGGCCGCACGTAACCTGTGTGATAATGGTGCGCAGCGACTTGTCATCATGAACCGGACACAATCGCATGCAATTGACCTCGCGCAACGCTTCGGCGCTCTGCACCGCACCTTCCCAGAACTTCCTGAAGCGTTGGTAGAGGCAGATGTCGTTATCAGTTCTACGGCCGCTCCCCGGGCCATTATCACGCATGAACTCATGTGCAAGGTAATGAACGGGCGGAGTGGCCGTTCGCTGCTTTTGATCGACATTGCTCTCCCGCGAGATGTCGACCCTTCCGTCGCCACTATACCAGGTGTTCACCTCTATAACCTGGATGATCTCCAGGCAAGTGTGAGCGAAGGTATCCGCCTGCGGATGCAGGAAGTAGAACACGTGCAGTCAATTATTGCTGAGGAGGTCAGCGCCTTTGAGCGATGGTTGCGGTCACTCAGCGTCGTCGATACGATCAGCGACTTACGCCAATATGCTGATATACTGCGCCAGCAGGAACTCGTACGCGCCATGCGGCAACTCTCCCCTTCACTTTCTCAAAAAGAGGAAGCGGCGGTGCGAGAACTGACTACACGTCTGGTGAATAAACTGCTCCATACACCGATGTTACGACTCAAAGATGCCGCGGTACAAGGTCAGGGTCATCTCTATGCTGAGGCGATACGCTATCTGTTTAATTTGGAAGGGAAGGCTGATGAAGAAACATCTTACGATAGGAACGAGGGCCAGCAAACTGGCTATGATACAGACACGCCAGGTGATCGAGCGATTACAACGGCACTGGCCGAACTTGCAGATAACCATCGAGCAGATTCGCACTGTGGGTGACCGAGAAAAGGATGCCCCATTATCTAAGATAGGTGGAGATGGGGTGTTTGTCACGGAGATTGAACGCGCACTCTATGAGAAACGTATTGACCTGGCGGTACATAGCTTGAAAGATTTACCGACTACACAGCCGCAAGGGATGCGGCTCATAGTTCCGGGCCCACGTGAAGATGTGCGAGATGTCTTTGTCTCAAATGGAAACCTGCAGCCTTTCCTGGCAGAACAATTTGCGGGAGAGCAACCAAAAGAAATACACTCTCAGGGGGAATTACGAATTGGTACAGGTAGCTTGAGGCGCATTGCACAAATACGCGCCCACTTTCCCGGTGCACAACTATTGCCGATACGGGGAAATGTCGACACGCGTTTGCGCAAGCTCGAAGCACATGAGTATGATGGCATTGTGCTGGCTGCGGCCGGTCTGCATAGACTGGATATGATGGAGAGACTGGTTGGTCGCATTGTCTACCTCCCAATTGATATAGTGATGCCAGCGCCGGGACAGGGGGCACTAACAGTAGAGATGCGCGATGAACCTGGGATGCTCGAGCTTCTATCACCCCTCAATGATGCGATTATGCAGGCCACAACCAGTGCTGAGCGCATGTTTATGCGGCGGCTAGGTGCGGGTTGCTTTCTACCCGTCGCTGCCTATGGAGAAGTTACGGGTGAGACTATGACGCTGCGAGGGTTAGTCATAAGCCTGGATGGACAACGCCAGGTGCGGGTGCAGCAAAGTATACATTGGACAACAGAAGGCACACTAGAAGATGCTGAATTGTTGGGAATGAAAGTGGCGGAGCAAGCCCTGGAGCAGGGGGCTCGCGAGATTATTGACTCGTTACTACCCAGGAGCGAACAGGAGCGCCTCCATGTCTGAAAAGGACCCTCTACTTGAGCAACAGCAGCTTTATATAGACTCCCTGAAAAAGGGCGACGATGCGGATGGCGGTCTGCACACAACGGGACAGACAAATGCACAGCGAGGGATACTCCAGGGCAAACGTATCCTGGTAACACGTACCCGCGAACAGGCCGGAGTGCTCAGCGAACGTTTGCTGGCGCTAGGGGCCAGACCCGTAGAATTTCCGACGATTCATATCGTGCCACCGCGCAATTGGGATTCACTTGATAGGGCACTCGGAAGACTCTTCCCAACTTCTACGGAGAAGGATGGTCACCGTGGTTGTCCCTATGCGTGGCTTATCTTTACCAGCGTGAATGGCGTGCACATCTGTTGCGAGCGCCTGCTCAAACGAGGGTATGACTTGCAGACCATGTGCCCGGTGCGTGTGGCCGCGATTGGCCCAGCTACCGCTGCCGCGCTAGAGCGCTATGGAATACACGCTGACCTGGTGCCTGATATCTATGTGGCTGAAAGCGTGGCCGACGCGCTGATCCATGATAGCCAACAGAGGGGAGAGACGTTGCAGGGGAAGGGGATATTACTACCGCGTGCCGCCGAAGCTCGCAACGTATTGGTCACAGAGTTACAACAAGCGGGTGCGGTCGTAGATGAAGTGGCGGCTTATACAACCGTCTCTGTTGCCAGTGACGATCAACAGGGACAAGAAATTGTGAAGCTCTTGCGGCGTGGTGAACTTGACATAATAACATTTACCAGTTCTTCTACAGTGCGAAACTTTATGCAATGGCTTCGTAGTTGTGCGATAGATGATGCCATTTTGCATCATCTACGATTGAAAATTGCTTGTATTGGCCCAATTACTTCGCAGACCGCGCGTGAACTTGGCCTGGATGTCGATATCGAGGCGAAAGAGTATACTATTGATGGTCTTGTCGAGGCGATCGTTGGGGCATCTCTAGCGGATGCTCCACTACAAGGTGAGGAATAACATTCTATGACAGAACAAACAACTCAGGAGGCAACGCTTGAGCAAGCTCAGGCTCCATCTACGCAAACAGTGCCGGCCAGGCCGAAGCAACCGCGCCAACTCGTGCGTTTCACCTTCTTTAAACTAGATCCACAGTGGCAGTTACTACCTGCCGATATTCGCCAGCAAGGCAAACAGGAACTGCTCAAGATATTCGAGGAATATGCGGAAAACGGCCTCATGCGTAGTTTCAGCTTATTCGGTATCCGTTCGGACTGCGACTTTATGTTATGGCAGGCGACCTACGCTGTTGAAAACCTGCAAGGCGTCAGTAGCAAGATACGACGGAGTAGGATGGGACCATATCTGCGCGAGACACACGCATTCTTATCAATGACCAAACGATCGGTGTACGTTGGGAAGAATGCCCGTGGTGCGCATGACCCTCGCCTGGTGATTATGCCCGAGGATAAGAAATATCTCTTTGTCTATCCGTTTGTGAAGACGCGCGCCTGGTATGCTTTGCCCATTGCCGAGCGGAAGCGGATGATGAATGAGCATATTCGCGTTGGATTAACCTATCCGTCGGTGTCACTCAATACAACCTACTCTTTTGGACTGGACGATCAGGAGTTTGTCGTAGCTTTTGAGACCGACGAGATCAGCGATTTTCTCGACCTTGTGCAGGAGCTGCGTGAGACGGAGGCAAGTTCTTATACGCTGCGCGACACACCTATGTTTACCTGCGTGGCACAACCCCTTGAAGATATACTGGAAGCGATTGGAGCCTGACCGGTGAAAGATCAGATACAGCAAGTTGGGGGCCATCTTACACTGTCACATTCGCATACGCTCTTCCAAGAGGCACAACAGCTTTTACCTGGGGGAGTCAACAGCCCTGTGCGGGCCTTTCGTGGCGTGGGGGGCGAACCCATCTTTATTGATTCCGCTCGTGGTCCCTATCTCTTTGACGTAGATGGCAATCGCTATCTCGATTATGTCCAATCCTGGGGTCCGATGATTTTAGGACATGCGCATCCCAGCGTAGTAGAGGCTGTGATCCAGGCCAGCAAGCGTGGTTTCAGCTTTGGTGCGCCAACAGAGGCTGAGAGTGAACTGGCCAAACTGGTGATCGCGAGCATGCCTTCGATAGAAATGGTACGCTTCGTCAATTCAGGCACCGAGGCAACCATGAGCGCACTGCGTCTTGCGCGGGCATTTACCGGTCGCCACAAAATCATCAAATTTAGTGGCTGTTATCATGGTCATGCCGATATGTTGCTGGTACAGGCTGGCTCGGGTGTAGCAACAATGGGTTTGCCAGACAGTCCAGGCGTTCCTCCGGAGGCAACGGGCAATACGCTGATCGCTCCTTATAACGATATTGAGGCCGTTGAAACGCTCTTCCAAACCTATCCAGCTGAGATTGCCGCTGTCATCGTTGAGCCTGTAGCGGCCAACATGGGGCTGGTATTGCCGCAGCCGGGCTTCCTCGAGCATTTGAGGAGCATCACTCAAGCATGTAGTTCGCTCTTGATTTTTGATGAAGTGATGACGGGTTTCCGTGTTGCCCCTGGTGGAATGCAGGAGCGGATGCGTATTTCTCCCGACCTGACCTGTTTAGGAAAGATCATCGGTGGTGGACTGCCCGTAGGCGCCTATGGGGGGCGTCGCGAGATAATGGAACAGGTTGCTCCACTGGGAGCTATGTACCAGGCAGGAACGCTCTCGGGCAATCCCCTGGCAATGGCGGCGGGTATAGCCACGCTGACCGAGATGCGTAAACCTGGCCAGTACGAGGAACTGGAACGAAAAAGCCAGATGCTGGGCGATGGTTTAGAGGGAGTGATAAACGAAACGGGCATGGAACTTCAATTCGCCAGGATCGGCGCTATGTTCTGCCTCTACTTCACAGGGAAGCCTGTAACAGACTATGCCAGCGCCAAATCATCCGACACCGCCTCCTATGCCCAATACTTCTGGAATATGCTGGCGCGCGGTATTTACCTGCCACCTTCCCAATTTGAGGCATGTTTCATCTCGCTGGCCCTTGACGATGAGATGATCGAGGAAACTATTGAGAGCATGAGATTAGCATTGTCGGGAGAAAAACCATGACGAAATTTCCTACCGTGCGACTGAGGCGTACCCGCCAGAACGAAAAACTACGGGGCCTCGTGCGCGAAACTCGCCTTTCTGTTGATCAGCTCATCTACCCCCTCTTCATAGCAGAGGGAATTCATGAAGCACACGAAATAGTTTCGATGCCAGGTATCATGCAGTGGCCGTTGGAGCAACTCCAGCGGGAGGCTGAACGGATCGCCGGTCTTGGTATCCCGGCAGTGCTTCTTTTTGGTATTCCCAGCGAAAAGGATGAAGTGGGCTCGCAGGCCTATAACACGCGGGGCATTATTCAAGAGGCTATTCGTCTCCTCAAGAGCGTCAACCCTGAATTGCTCGTCATCACGGATGTCTGCCTCTGTGAATATACCAGCCATGGGCATTGTGGCCTTATTCATAACGGGAGCGTGCAAAACGATGCATCGCTGGAATTGCTAGCGCGTATGGCCCTCACGCATGCAGAGGCGGGCGCTGATCTGGTCGCGCCGTCGGACATGATGGACGGTCGCGTTGGTGCCATTCGTCACGTGCTGGATGAACAGGGCTTTCACCAGACTCCCATTATGGCCTATTCCGCCAAATTTGCCTCGGCTTTCTATGGGCCTTTCCGAGAGGCCGCGGGTTCAACCCCTCAATTTGGAGATCGCCGCGCCTATCAGATGGACCCCAGTA
>Ga0066662_10001523_pt1 | contig 10721 bp, 8 predicted proteins | sample GraSoiAngelo_111_FD_133939 | JGI IMG/M metagenome (GOLD analysis project Ga0066662, IMG submission 133939) | Grasslands soil microbial communities from the Angelo Coastal Reserve, California, USA - 14_0903_12_40cm | ecosystem: Environmental > Terrestrial > Soil > Grasslands | place: USA... | reverse complement strand
TGGGTAACTCCTTCAAAACGCCAACTGTGAAGAGGCACCCCCACAATGGGAGAGGCGTTCACCAGGATGCCGATGGCGATGAGAATCAGGCAGCGCTTGAAAACATGAAACAAGATTTGCGGTCGGGACTCGCCACGCGCAAGCCGCGCAGAAAACGAGAACACCATGGAGACGCCGACCAGAAACACGAAGGATGGAAAAATGAAATCAGCCGGGGTCCAGCCGTTCCATTGGGCGTGCTCGATGGGCCAGAAGGCGTTGCCGTCGCTGCCGGGATTGTCCACCAGGATCATGCCGGCGACTGCGAGCCCGCGAAAGATGTCAACGGACATCAGACGGGCCGAGGGCGGCTTCCTGCTTTCTTTACTTTCGATCGGTTCTGTAGCGGGCGTGACTGCTGGCGTGGTTGCCATATGCCGCAACAATATAGCTGGGCTGGCGGTTTACGTCACTGGAGAAATCCACTGGCTGGAAAAAACTGCTTTGATGTTCTTGTCCTTACTCCCATTCGATCGTGCCTGGCGGCTTGGAGGTGATGTCGTAAACGACGCGGTTCACGCCCTTGACCTCATTCACGATGCGGCTGGAGAGTGTCTTCAATACCTCGTAGGGCAGAGGGGCCCAGTCGGCGGTCATGCCGTCTTCGGAGTGCACGGCCCGAATGGCGCACGTGTAGGCGTAAGTGCGCTGGTCACCCATTACCCCTACCGACATCACCGGCAGGAGCACGGCGAACGACTGCCAGATTTTGGTATAGAGGCCGGCCTTCTTGATTTCGGCGACGACGATGTCGTCGCAGTTGCGAAGAATCTCCAGGCGTTCGGGAGTGACCTCGCCGAGAATTCGCACCGCAAGGCCGGGCCCGGGAAAGGGCTGGCGCTGAAGGATTTCGTCGGGCATGCCGAGGTCGCGGCCGATCTTGCGAACTTCATCCTTAAACAAATCCTTTAAGGGTTCGATCAGCTTGAGCCGCATCTTCTCGGGCAGGCCGCCGACGTTGTGGTGAGTCTTAATCGTCTGCGACGGGCCGCGCACGGAACGCGATTCGATGACGTCTGGATAGAGGGTTCCTTGCACCAGGTAGTCAACGCTACCCTCTTCTTTTTCGATGCGGTGGGCTTCTTCTTCGAAGACCGCAATGAATTCATTTCCGATGATCTTGCGTTTCCTCTCGGGGTCGATGACACCTTGAAGTTTGCTGAGGAAGCGCTCGGTGGCATCTACCGCGACGAGGTGAAGGCCGAGATTGTCACGCAGGTTCTTCTGGACTGTTTCGAACTCATCTTTGCGGAGCACTCCGTTGTTCACAAAAATCGAAGTCAGGCGCGAGGGGGCTTTTTTGTCACCGTCTCTTTTGTCACCATCTCGGAGAGCGCGATCTACTAGGGTTGCGGCGACGGAAGAATCCACGCCGCCGGAGAGGGCGCAGATGGCGCGTCCTTTGCCGACGGTCTGGCGGACGTTTTGGATCGTGGCATCGATGAAATGCTGGGCGGTCCAGTCGGGCTTCGCGCCGCAGATGTTAAGTGCAAAGTTGCGCAGGATTTCGGTGCCCAGCTTGGTGTGGTGCACTTCGGGATGGAACTGCACCGCCCACATTTTGGTCTCTGCGTTCTCGATGGCCGCCACGGCGCTTGGAGAGCGCGCGATAAGGCGGAATCCAGGGGGCAACTCTACAGCCTCGTCGCCGTGCGACATCCAGACTGCCAGTACTTTGGGCAAACCGCGGAAGAGTTCGGAGTCGGCTATTCGTTCGACGGTGGCGTGTCCATATTCGCGCTTGTCGGCAGGGCGCACTTTCCCGCCTAGCGCGTGAACCATGAATTGCAGTCCGTAGCAGATGCCGAGGACGGGGACACCGAACTGGAGCACACGCGGGTCGGCGGGGGGAGCGGCGAGGTCATAGACCGAGGATGGACCGCCTGACAGGATGATGCCCACGGGCGAATAGCTGCGGATTTCATTCAAGCTGGCGGTGCATGGGAGGACGACGGAAAAGACGTTCTGTTCGCGGATGCGGCGCGCGATGAGCTGCGAATATTGCGCGCCAAAATCGAGGACGACGATGGACTGGGTTTCCACTGACGAGTGTCTCAAATCGGCAGGATAGTGTAAAGCGGAAAGGCGGCGAGGGCCAGGCGCCCCCGGCAGAGAAGCAGATTCCTCGCCGGCTGCGCCCGTTCGGAATGGCAAAGTAGAGTCGACAACCTGCTACGAAGGTTGCGGAGCTGGGCCGCGGAGTGGAATGTCGCTCAGGATGTCGTCCTCTGATGCAGGCTGGACTGGAGACCGATGAGAATCGGTTCCCACGGGCGAGATGGGCTGCATTGTGACGACGGGCTCGGGCGGAGAGTCCGGCTGCTCGATAATGCATAGGTAGGCGGCGAGGCGTCCCACGTAGAGAAAATCCGCGACCGCAAAATAAAGCAGCATCACCAGCAACACGCCGCCTAGAACAACCCCTGCGGGCAGCACACGGACAAACGCCAGTGGAAAAGCAGCAATTGTGGTCGTCACCACCAAGGCGCAAACGTGGGCCAGAAAGAACCAGAAGCCGACACTTAGTACTGGTCCCATGCGCGCGCGACAGAGATCCACGGCGGCGGAGATTGCGCCGAGTATGTCGTTGTTCTGTTCGATCAAGAAAAGTGATGCCAGAGACAAAAACCAGTTCAGCACCGACCACAGCAACCAGACCAAGAGAACCAGGGGCATGAACAACAGAAAGACCAAGCCTGGCTGTGTATCAGCGGGCGCAGAGGCGAACCCTGCCAGAATGGCGGCTCCCACGCCTGCTATCGCCGTAGCCAAGGTCAAAACAACGCGCAGCAGATTCAGTCCCACCAGCGAGCGGAGAGTGGGCTTACTTTCCACAGCATGAGAACCATTGCCGGAAGGAATATTTAAGTTGCGAATGGAGAAGTAATCGAGAAGACCTCTTACTGTGGCTGCTCGCCCGAGTGCGGCTATGATCGCCCAGCCGATCGCCAAAGCAGTCAGCAAAATGATGGCGGCAGCGGCAAAGCGAAAAGCGCTGCTATGAAAAATGTGGTTGATTGCCCGCGCAATCAAGAACGGTTGACGGCTACGCAGTAACAGAATGTCATTGACGCTAACTGGTAGCGTATCGAAGTACTCGAGTAAGGAAATGCCGAGCAGAAAGATGGCAGCAACACCGAAAGTCCAGCGCCAGGCGATTTCCGCAAGGGGGACTGCCGGCTGTTGAAACACAGCGCGGAAGCCTTCGAGTGTCGGCGAATGCTGTTTCATGAGATGGAACAGGATAGCTTATCGGATGCGGAGGTACCAAAATCACTTCGAGGCAGCGGCAAAAGCGGATTCTTCACGGGCTGACGCCCGCTCGGAAGGACAAACACTAGGGCTAGCGGATCACGATGTTCACTAGCTTACCGGGGACAAGGATTATCTTGGCAACTTGCTTACCATTCATTGCGGCGCGCACTTTCTCGTCAGCGAGAGCGCGTTCACGAACGAACTCTTCATTTGCCCCGGCAGGCACAAGTAAGCGACTGCGCAGCTTGCCATTGATCTGCACGGGGATTTCGATCTCATCTTCTTTCGCCAATGCAGGATCGTATTTTGGCCAGGGGGCCCGGAGCAGGTTACCCTTCTCCCCCAGCGTCTCCCAGAGTTCGTGCGCGAGGTAGGGAGCAAAGGGAGCGAGCAAGAGAATAAGATCACGGGCAAGCTCTCTTCGGAGCGGAGCTGGAAGTTCTTGCTCGCCCGGAGTTCCCTGCTCGATGCCAGGCGCGGCGTTGATCGTGTTGACCAACTCCATCAGGGCGGCGATGGAAGTATTGAAGTGCCACCGTCCCTGAAAGTCTTGGGTCACGCGTTTGATAGTCTGATGAAGTTTTCTTTGTATGGCTCGTGCTGTCGGTGACAAATCAGTGGGAACCGGCGCCTTCCAACCAGGTTCGTCTTTGTTAAAGCAAAGCTTTAAGTTTACCAATCTGAACAATCGGGCAAGGAAACGCGAGATCCCTTCCACGCCTTCATCCTGCCAATCAAGTTCGCGGTCCGGTGAGGTGGCGAAGAGCGTGTACACACGGGCGCTGTCGGCGCCGTAACGCGCGATCATAACATCGGGTGTAACCACATTACCCAAGCTCTTGGACATCTTGGCGCCATCTTTAATCACCATGCCCTGGGTAAAGAGGCGTTGTAGGGGTTCATCGTTCGAAACTAAACCAAGATCGCGCATGACCTTGGTCCAGAAGCGCGAATAGATGAGGTGCAGAATCGCGTGCTCGACGCCGCCGATGTACTGGTCAATGGGAAACCAGTAGGCGATGTTCTTACCGTCGAATGGAGCTTTGTCATTGCGGGCGTCGGTATAGCGATAGAAATACCAGGACGAATCAATGAAGGTGTCCATGGTATCGGTCTCGCGGCGCGCGGGGCCGCCACACTTGGGGCAAATGGCGTTGAGAAACTCCGGCACGTGAGAGAGCGGAGAGCCGCCGGTGAGGGTGATATCAACGTTCTCCGGCAAAATGATCGGCAAATCTTTTTCGGGAACGGGTACGATACCGTCCTTGTCGCAATAGAGCATCGGGATGGGCGTGCCCCAGTAACGTTGCCGCGAGATGCCCCAATCCTTCAAGCGATAGGTAACGGTCGCTTTGCCGAAGCCGTGCTCCTCGGCGTGGCTCGTCATTTTTTTAATCGCTTCCTCACAATCCAGACCATTGAACGGGCCGGAATTTACCAGGATTCCATCCAGCGTAGTGAAAGGGAGAGGAGGCTCGACCATGGTCTCTTCCGGATTGCTGGATAGCGGCATGATCACGAGCCGAACCGGCAACTTGTATTTTTTGGCGAACTCGTAATCCCGCTCGTCGTGCGCCGGTACACTCATGATGGCGCCCGTGCCGTAATCCATCAGGATGTAGTTCGCCACCCAGATGGGCAGTTTCTCGCCGTTGAATGGATTGACGGCATAGCGGCCGGTGTTGACACCATGTTTTTCGATCGCGCCAATGTCGCCAATTTCTCTTGCTTTACGCTGCTCGGCGATTAGCTGGTCAATCTTCGCGCGCAAAGCAGCGTCATTCGCGGTCAAGTCGGCCACGATAGGATGCTGGGGCGCAAGTTGCACGGAAGTCGCGCCGTATATGGTGTCTATGCGAGTGGTAAAAACGGTGATGGTCGAGCCCGCCGCCCCTGCGGCGCCACCGAGTTGGAAGTCAACCAGGGCGCCTGCGCTGCGGCCGATCCAATTGCGCTGCATGACGCGCACTTTTTCGGGCCAGCCCTCGAGCTTGTCCAAGTCGCGAAGTAGCTCGTCTGCGTAGTTGGTGATGCGCAAAAACCATTGCTCAAGCTCGCGCTGCTCGACCAGTGTGTCCTCGTGGCGCCAGCAGCAGCCGTTTACCACCTGCTCGTTGGCCAGCACCGTGGCACATTTCGGACACCAGTTCACTTTGCTCTTCTTGCGATAGGCGAGTCCCTTCTCGTAAAACTTCAAGAAAAACCACTGGTTCCAGCGATAGTAATCGGGCAGGCAGGTGGTCACTTCGCGGGACCAGTCGTAGGCGAATCCCAGGCGCTTCATCTGCGCCTTCATGTTGGCGATGTTGCGAAGCGTCCACTCGCGCGGCGGGGTGTTGTTCTGGATGGCTGCGTTTTCCGCCGGCAAGCCAAAGGAGTCCCAGCCCATGGGATGAAGCACGTTGTAACCGTTCATCCACATGTAGCGAGCGAGGGTGTCGCCGATGGCGTAGTTGCGCACGTGGCCCATGTGCAGCGCGCCCGAAGGATAGGGCAGCATTTCGAGCACGTAATACTTCGGGCGCGTCGAAGGGGACTCGGCGCGATAAAGAGAATCGTCCTGTTGCCAGCGCTCGAACCATTTGGTCTCGATGCGCTGGGGGTCGTAGCGCTCGTCGCGGGAGGCCACGTCTTTTTCGTCGGGCGACATAGAGGGTTGCTTAGATCTTGGACAATCGTTGATTTTACAACGAGGAAGGTAGAACGAGTGTGGAGCGGACACGTTGATCGCGAAAACGGTCAACGATATATATCCTTGCGGTGGCCTATTCTCAACACGAGGACGGTGATCTTCTCATCCTGGATGTCACAGATAAGGCGGTAGTCGCCGATGCGATATCGCCACAGACCACCCTTATCGCCGTGAAGAGGCTTACCCCACTGTCGAGGATTGTTCGAAGGCTGCACCCGCTCCCTGAGAAAGCGAGTGATAAAGGTTTGGGCGCCTCGGTCGTGTTTCTTTATCTGTTTTTCGGCGGTGCGGGTGATCTCAATCGTCCAACCCAAGGCGCCGCTCCAACTCGTCGAGTGTAATGGTGGGCTCGCGGCGCTCCAGAGCAGCAATACCTTTTAAGTAGTCTTCACGGTCTTCTAGGTACTGGCGGATGGCTTCGCGGGCATAGTAGCTCTTGCTACGGCCGGTTTCTTTGGCCAGAGACTCCAGCTTTTCTTCCAGTTCGGGTTCGAGGCGGATGCCTAGCATGGTTGTTAAACATGTTTAACATAGCAGATTTCACGACGTTCCGCAAGATTGTTCTAGACTTTGCGCGGATCTCACCGAATGACGAGCACGATCTGGACGATGCGGGATCTATTAGCAGCGCAGAGTTAGGGAATCCAAATGAAACTTCTGAAAATTCTCAGCAAGCCAGGCGCATTGGTAAGCGGATGGACGAGTGCAATTCTTTGTTTCAGTGCAGCTAGCGGATTCTGGCTAGCCGGGGAGCGCGGGAAAGCGATCTGCTGGACAGTGCTCGGCGCGGTCGAAGTGCTGGCGATTGTCTGGTAGCAACAATTAGTTCACTACCCTATTGTTTTCTGACCAGCCTTTTCAGCGCCGCAACGTTTCTTCGGTCATCGCCGGGCTCATCGATCGGAGTTTCGGCGATGAAGGCGGCGTGGGTCAGCCGGGAATCGTTCAACAAGCGACGAAAGACTTCGTTTCCCAGTTTTCCCTTCCCTATGTGCTGGTGGCGATCGAGTTTCGAGCCGCGCTCGGCTTTTGCGTCGTTGCAGTGCCAGACACGGACATTCTTCAACCCTACAATTGCGTCAAGGTGTGCAAGAGTTAGCTGCATTCCTTCGAGACTGACGATGTCGTATCCCGCAACGTGGACGTGGCAAGTATCAATACAAGCTGCCACCGGCACAGTGCCGCGCAGGCGCTCAAGTAATTCGGCAACCTGCTCGAAGGTGCCAGCGAGGGAATATTCCGCGCCCGCTGTGTTTTCGATCAGCACGGTCAGCTTCCCCTTTGCCAAGTCGAGTCTTTGTATAGCAGCGGTGATTGAGTCCGCGACACGCGCTAAGCCTTCTTCCCTGCTCGCGCCGCGGAAGGAGCCGGGATGCAGCACGATGTACTCGGCACACAACTCCAGGGCACGCTCCACTTCACCGCGAAGAGCACTAACAGCTTTCTCCAAAAACACAGGTGTCGTGCTGGCCAGATTGATCAGGTAATTGGTGTGGATCGCGAGCGGCTTCAGATCGTACCTCTGGCGCAAGCGGTTCATGATTGCGCATTGGTTAAGGCTGAGATCGTATGGCCGCCACTGCCGGGGGCTGGTGGAGAAAATCTGGAAGGTATTGCATCCCAGGCGGTAGGCGCGTTCCGCCGCGTTCTCCACTCCGCCGGCAATGGAAGTGTGAATACCGATGCGGCGGGAGGTCAGGCGTGGCGAGCGTTTCGGAGGAGGCGAGTTCAGGATGTCCTGCTCACGGGACATGGAACGCGGCATAATAGAAGTATAGCGGGAGCGGCGAGGAAGACGTTGCGAGCAACGTCTTTACCATAAGCTGGCGTTTGCCCGAACCGCGCTAGTGGCGATAAACTTCAGGTTTCGAGGGAAGATCATGTTAGTTGTCATGCAGGCGCACGCCACCCACGAGCAGGTGCGCGCGGTTTGCCAGAAGATCGAGGCCATGGGATACCGGGCCCATGCCATGCCCGGAGCACAGCGCACTGCCATTGGCATTACCGGCAATCAAGGCGAGATCGAGCCGGGCACGCTGGAAGAGATGCTTGGAGTCCAAGAGCTCATTCGCGTCAGTAAGCCCTACAAGCTGGTGAGCCGCGATATTAAGCAAGACAACACTGTCATCCGCTTTGCCGGCACGGAGGCGACTATCGGCGGCCCTGGGCTGGCCATTGTTGCCGGACCCTGTGCCATAGAGAATCGCGAGCAGGCGTTTGCCGTGGCCGAGCGGGTGTGCCGCGCTGGCGCGCAGTTCTTTCGGGGCGGAGCCTATAAGCCGCGAACTTCACCTTACTCATTCCAAGGACTGGGCGAACAGGGATTGCAGATCATGGCAGAAATCCGCCAGCAGTTTGGGATGAAGATTATCACCGAAGCCATCGACCAAGAGTCGCTGGAATTAGTGGAGGAATATGCCGACGTGATTCAGATCGGCGCGCGCAACATGCAGAATTTCTCGCTGCTGAAGCGCGCTGGGCGCTGCAAGAAGCCTGTCCTGCTCAAGCGCGGCATGTCGGCCACGCTGGAAGAGTTTCTGATGGCGGCAGAGTACGTGATGAGCGAAGGTAACTACAACGTTGTGCTGTGCGAACGAGGAGTGCGAACTTTTGCCGACCACACACGCAACACGCTTGACTTGAGCCTGGTGCCGGCGGTGCAGCGCCTCAGTCATCTGCCCATACTTGTGGACCCAAGCCATGGCACCGGCAAGCGGAACAAGGTGACACCACTGTCGCGAGCAGCGGTCGCGGTGGGCGCAGACGGGCTCATGGTGGAAGTCCATCACCAACCGGACCTGGCGCTATCCGATGGGATGCAGTCACTTTATCCCGAACAGTTCGACGAATTGATGGTGCAGATTCGCCAGATCGCGCCAGTGGTGGGGCGCACCGTGCCGGGCATTGGCCGGCAAACGCCGGCGGTTACAGCCCGTCCACCACGGACCGCGGCAGCCACGCCAGCCGCGGACTGATCTTGAGAAAGTTTCTTCTCACCGTTTTTCTGCTTCCCATCGCCACCGCGGCGGGATGGTGGTACTTCCACCAACGAAGCCTGCCCGATTACGGCCCCGCATATCGTGAGTATGCGTACATAAGCAATGGCGGGAGCAATACGGTGAGCGTGCTTGACCTGACTCCGACGCCGATTCCCAGCTTCAACGTAATCAAGACCATCGCCGTTGGCAGCAATCCGACTGGGGTAACCGCCAACAGCAGAAAGAATGAAATCTACGTCGTCAACACGGTCTCAAACAATGTCAGCGTGATTGACGCCGAACGGAATCAGGTTGTGGCAACCATTGGCGTGCAGGGTAAGCCTTATTTCATCGATGTTTCGCTGGATGGCAAACGTGGCTACGTGGCTAACTCGGGTTCGGCCAATGTGTCCGTTATTGACCTCGAAAAACGGGTGGTGCTAGGGAACGTGCGCGTCGGCACCTCGCCAGGACTGGCCAGAGTTTCTCCCGATGGTAAGACAGTCGTGGTGAGCAATCGCGCCGATAATACGATCTCCCTGATCGATACCTCCCGTCTTGTGGTCCGAACAACTCTGCCGGGTTGCCAGCAAGCAGAGGACATAGCCATCATGGCCGACTCTACAAAAGCGTTTGTCGCTTGCACTGGCGCGGGACAAGTCGCGGCGATTGACCTGAAAAACGACAAGGTTTTGGCGTTACTGGATGTGGGGCGCACGCCGGTGCACTTGGCTCTGAAGCCCGATGGCGGCGAGTTGATAGTTTGTAACTTTGATTCAAATAGTGTGTCTATCATCGAAACCAATAACAATGAAGTCGGCGGCAGCTACTTGATCGGGACCAAGCCGGCGCGCGCGGTATTGTCAGCCGACAGCTCCCGCCTTTACGTCAGCAACTTTGCCTCCAATACGGTGGCGGTTTACGACATAGACAACGGCAAAGTCATCGCATCGATTTCGGTCGGCAGCCGTCCGGACGGACTGGCGCTTTCAAATAGTGAAGATTATCTGCTGGTGCTGAATTCCCAGTCTGGTGACGTTGCAGTCGTACAGAAGCGCAAATCTACGAGGCTTGATCCTAACGAGTATTCGCTGCTGACTATGATTCCGGTGGGGGTTCAGCCGAATAACGTAGTGGTGAAATCATTCCTTGTGACCAGGTCCGCGGAAAAGTAAGCAGTGCTGAGCGCAAAACCTGGGTGCCCTTCAACTAGACTTCATCCCCAATTCCAGTTAAAATCCCTATAGATCAAACGACAACCGCCCGTGCACAGATTTGTGCGCGGGCGGATTTTTTTTGCCCAGAAAAGGAGCCGCCGTGATAGACACCGTCCACTATTCCGATGTCATGGAGATTGAATCGGTGGTGAAGAAACTTGAGAGTTGCGAGTATGCCAAGGACGAATTCACTCACGCCCGGCATCTGGCGGTTGCGGCATGGTATTCGACCCACTTCCCGGACCAGCAAGCTTTGGACAAAATGCGTTCCAGTCTGCTGCGATTCACCAAACACCACCAGGTAAAGGGCTACCATGAGACCATCACACGCTTTTGGCTCGCTCTGGTAAGAGAATTTTTACGGAGTTGTCGTGTAGATTCGAATTTCTCCGAGCGGGTCAATGCACTGATCCAGCTATACCGCGACAAGAATGTTTTATTCGAGTTTTACAGCCGTGACCGCGTGATGTCTGACCACGCCAGAGAAGTCTGGATCGAGCCCGACCTGAAGCACCTCAGCAACCTGTAACAGAACTTACC
>Ga0066662_10001522_pt1 | contig 10729 bp, 10 predicted proteins | sample GraSoiAngelo_111_FD_133939 | JGI IMG/M metagenome (GOLD analysis project Ga0066662, IMG submission 133939) | Grasslands soil microbial communities from the Angelo Coastal Reserve, California, USA - 14_0903_12_40cm | ecosystem: Environmental > Terrestrial > Soil > Grasslands | place: USA... | reverse complement strand
GTATTCGCCGACACCAGGGCGGCGCTGACCGGAAAACTGTCGCACGCCGACCTCACCACCTATAATTATGTGCAGAAACTGCTCTATGCCGGCATCATCGCAGTCGGCATCGTGGTGGTGCTGTCGGGGCTGTCGATCTGGAAGCCGGTGCAACTGCAATATCTGACCACGCTGTTCGGCGGCTACGACGTCGCGCGCTATGTGCATTTCGTCTGCATGGCGCTGATCGTCGCGTTCCTGGTGGTTCATGTCGCGCTGGCGCTGTTGGTACCGAAAAGCCTGCGCGCCATGATCATCGGGCGCTGAGGAGGATCAACCATGGGACGCATCCGCAAACTGCTGATCCCCGGTGTCGACAAGACGCTGCTGATCAAGGACGCGACAAAACTGCTGCCGGACCCGACGCGGCGCCGCTTCCTCGCCGGCGGCGCCAGCCTCGGCGCGCTGACGCTGCTGACCGGCTGCGACGTCTCCGACTCGTTCTCCGCCGAAAGCATGCTGAAGCGCATCTCGAAATTCAATGACGGCGTGCAGGCCTGGATGTTCAATCCGAATGCGCTGGCGCCGGAATTCCCCGAGAGCGCGATCACGCGGCCGTTCCCGTTCAACGGCTATTACGACCAGGACGACGCGCCGGAGATCGACGGCAAGGCGTGGAAGCTCGAGGTGCGCGGCCTCGTCGACAACAAAAAATCCTGGACGCTGGATGAGCTGTATCAATTGCCCCAGGTCAAGCAGGTGACCCGCCATATCTGCGTCGAAGGCTGGAGCGCGATCGGCAGCTGGACCGGGACGCCGCTGCGCGATTTCCTTAAAGTCGTGGGCGCCGACACCCGCGCCAAATATTGCTGGTTCCAGTGCGGCGATTCCGACGGCTACAACTCGCCGCTCGACATGGCGAGCGCGCTGCATCCGCAGACCCAGATGACCTTCAAGTTCGATAACGATATCCTGCCGCGCGCCTACGGTTTTCCGATGAAAATCCGCGTGCCCACAAAACTCGGCTTCAAAAACCCGAAATACGTGATCTCGATGGAGGTCACCAACGACTACAAGGGCGGCTACTGGGAAGACCAGGGCTACAATTCCTTCAGCGGAAGCTGATCACTTGCAGGGCGCCTAGGGTGGGCAAAGGCGCGCTTGCGCCGGGCTCCTTATGGCAGCACACGCGGCTAGGCCAAGCCCGTGGGGCTCTACGACTCCAGCGGCAGCCTGATGCGGAAAGCGGCGCCGGCGCCGGCTTCGTTTTCCGCCCACATTTCTCCCTGGTGGGCTTCGACGATGGTGCGCGCGATCGACAGTCCCATGCCCATGCCTTCGGTCTTGCTGGTGAAGAACGGCTCGAACACCTGGCGGACCTGATCGGGGGCAAGGCCGGGGCCGCTATCCGTCACCGACAATTCGGCAAAGCCGCCGTCGCGCGCCGTGCGGATGGCGATGCTGCGGCTGCCGGCGCTCTCCGCCATGGCGTCCATCGCGTTGACCACTATGTTGATGAGAACCTGCTGCAGCTGGATGCGATCGCCGAGGATCGGCAGCGGCTCGGGCCCGGCCGGGCCGGTCAGCGCGATGCTGCGCGCAACGGTCAGCATGGAAAAGAAGACGACGGTTTCCCGCACCACCTCGTTGAGGTCGATCTTCTTCAATTCGAACGGCGCCTTCTTCAACAGGCTTCGCATCCGCCGGATCACCTCGCCGGCGCGGCGGTCATCATGCAGGATGTCGCCGACGATCTGCTTCAGTTCGGCGATATCGGGCCGCGGCGCCTCCAGCATGATCTGCGCGCTCTCGGCGTTGGCGAGGATCGCCGACAGCGGCTGGTTGATCTCATGGGCAAGCGTCGCGGTCAGCTCGCCCGCGGTCGAGAAGCGGTTGACATGGGCAAGCTCCGCCATGCGCTGGCGCGACTGCACCTCGGCGAGCCGGCGGCGGCGGTGCTCATGCAGCAGGATCGAGATCAGTCCCGCCTGCAGGATGATGACGGTGATGACCAGCGCGATTTGCCAACGATACTGCTGCCATACGCTCGGTTCGCGGAAATACACCTCGCTGCCGGGTGGCAGGTTGCGCTCGGCGATGTTCCAGCGCTGCATTTGCCGCCAGTCGAACGCCGGCGCTTCGAACCGGGTCGGCGATACCTTGACGTCGCCGGCTTTTTCGCCGTTCAGGATTCGAATTGCCGCCGCCGCCGCGATCGCCATCCCATGCTGCACCGAATGCATGGCGCCTCCCACGATCTCGCCGCCGAAGAACACGTCCAGGTAGGAAAAGATCGGAGCGTTGGCGGCGGAGGAGAGCCTGCCCAGCGCGGTGCTGGACTCGTGCGCGAGGCCCGCCGCGTCGACGCTCATCAGGTGCCAGAAAATGGCGCTGTGAGGGGGAAGATTTGCCGCATCCTTCAGGATGTCTTCGAAGGACATCGCGTTGTACCACCTCAGCTTAACGCGCGCGCGCAACGGTGCGAGCTCCCGCTCCAGCACGCCTTGCCAATACACCTCGTTCGGAGAAGCGCCGTTCACCACCGCGATCAGTTTGGTGTCGGGCAGCGCCTGCAGGATGGTTTCGAAGGCGGCGGGAAAGTCGTGGGCTACCGCCGCTACCGCATCGTTCGCGGTCAGCTTCTCGTATTGCACCCGCCGTGCCTCGACCGCGGTAATCAGCATCGGCGTCGTTGGAAAAAGCCGATCGCGATAGCGCTGCACGAATTCGGCGGCCGGAGCGCCGAGCGCAACGATGAGATCGGGAGCCTTGTCGGCATAAAGCGCCCGAAGATAATCCACGAACGGTCCGACCGCCTTGTCGTCATCCACGCGGGCGGTCAACAGCGCTTGGTCCTGAAAATCGATCGGCGCTTTCGATTGCCGAAACATTTCAGAGCGGAGCATCTCCGCGTAGTCGGTCCAGGGCTTGAAGCGAAGACCGAACGAATGCAGCATCACGACGCGTTTGGGTTCGGCATTTCCCTGCGCCGCCGCAGGCTGCGCCAAAAAGGCCGCTGCCGCCAGGCCAAGGATGGCCGACAACATCGGGAACGATAGCGCTAACCGCCAAACACGCATTGCCGCCCTTCTTCGCTCCCAAGCAAAGGATGGTAGCCCTCGTGCAAAACGAATGACAGGGAAAAAGCCGCCGGGTGCGGTACGACCGCTCGGCTCTCGCGGTGTCCGGAAATATGCTTGGTCCATGTCAATGCGGCGGTCGCGGAGCGCCATCCTCTTTGGCCATTGAAAAAGCCCGAGAGGAGAAGTTCATGCGCGTGTCGAAAGCAACCATTGCCGCGGCGATTATCCTCGCGGTCCCAAGCTTGGTACTCGCACCGGCGCATGCAGCTTCCGAGTGCCCGGTGGCGGGGATGCTCTCGACTTGGGGCATCAACTCGGCCGGCATCTTCAACGTCGCCTCCGGCGACGCCTGCCTGTTTCCGCTGCGGCTGGAAGGTGTCATCGCGCATTCGAGCATCCTGCTCCCGCCCGAGCACGGAACGTTGCGGCAGCTCAACGAGTCCACCTTCGAGTACACCTCCAGCGCCGGCTATATCGGCCCCTGACACCTTTGCCGTTCAGGCCACCGGGAAGGGCCCCACGGCGACCGGTACCTCGGTCATCACCCTGACCGCGACCGTCCGGTAGCGCGTAGGATGGGTCGAGCGCTCGCGAAACCCATCATCAATGTGAACCGTCATTCCGGGACGCGCTCTCTGTGCGGGGCCCGGAATCCGGCAACGCGCGCCCGGCTGTAGATTCCGGGTTCGCGCGTTTCACGCCCGCCCCGGAATGACGGGGGGCGGATCGGTTGCGACCGCGGGGATCGCCAGATCGAAAACGGAGCCGCCGGAGTCCGATCTGACCAGCCGCAACTTGCCGCCGTGGTTTTCGACCACCGAGGCGCAGATCGCCAGTCCCAGTCCCATGCCGCCGGCCTTGGTGGTAAACAGCGGATCGAAAATGCGCTCGCGATCCTGCTCGGTTATTCCGGGGCCGGAATCCTCGACCGACAGCGATACCGTCGCCTGCCCGTCGAAACCGGCGCCCAACCGCAGCCGCCGCGCCTCGAAGGGCTGCGAGCTCATCGCCTCCACCGCGTTCTTGACGAGGTTCAGCAGCACCTGCTGCAGTTGGGTCCCGTCGAGATGAACCTCGGGGAGGTTTTCCTCAAACTCGGTGGCGACCGTTATCCGGTTGACCTGGAGATCGTGGTTCAGCAGTCGCAGCACCAGCCGGACCGCATCCTCGACGCGGGAGCGCGCGCCGTGATCGACGGTCTGGGTGGTGATGCCGCGCATGCCCGAAATGATGGCGCCGGCGCGGTGGCTGTCCGCCTCGATGTCCACCAGGATGTCCTCGAAGTCCGCCGGCGCGCGGCCGGCGCGCAGCTCGCCAAGCGCCGAGCCGGCATTGAGCGCGATGGCCGCCAACGGCGTCCGCAGTTCGTGGGCGATGGCGCCGGTGACGGCCTCCACGCTGAGCAGGCGGTTGGTGCGTTCGCGCCGCTGCAGGATGATGGCGTTGGCGAGCCGGGAATACAGGAACGTGGTCTCGACCAGGAACACGCACAGCAGCATGCAGCTACCGACCAGCACGAAGCCGCGCGCCGCGTACCACCCGATCGTATATCGCACCGAGGCGCCGATGATCGCCACCAGGAAGTTCGGCATATAGGCGATCAGGATCACCATCAGCCACAGGTCGAGCACCGTGCGCCGGCGAAACACCAGCGCCGTCAGCGCGACGCACCCCCATAGCCAAAGCGCGAGATTGACCTGGTTGCCGAGCCGCGTCTGCTCGTTGACGTCGCTCGGATAAAAGCTCGGCAGATACTGGGCGTGGGTGGTGACGAGCCAGGTCAGCACGGCTATCGCGGCGAGCACGCCGGCAACGGTTGCTGCGATGGCCGTCCGTGCCGGTCGGCCCGGCGGCCCGCCCGCCTTCGAATCCTTGGTCAGCGTATAGGCGAGCACCGCCGCGGGAAACGTCGTATGCCAAAACACGTAGATCCAGGCCGGCGTGTTGGGCCCGTCGCCGATCAGCCCATTCGGGGCGTAGCCGCCCGGAAACGCCAGCGTCTGCAGGAATGCGAACGAGCCGCTGAACAGATAGCCGCTGGCGAGCGCGAGCAAAGCGCGCTGCGGCTGGATCGAATATTGCGCGAACAGAAGGATCGCGGTGGCGAGATCGGCGAGGCTGATCACGGTCTGCAACACCGGAATGAAGGCGTCGATCCGGCCGAGCTGGATGCGCGCGAACGGCGCGATCGCCGCCACTGCGACCAGTGACGCAACGATAACGCCGATGGCGATCGCCTTCTGCCGCTCGGTCGCCGGCATGGTCGCGATGACCAGCGGGAATTCCTGCGTCCCGGCAGCGACGGACGGTCCGGCCGCGATCTCCGGCGACGAAGCCGTGGCCGCGCGAGATGCCATGAACCCGCGACGTCTCATCTCCGTCCCTTGCTCGCGCCAGCGTAGCGCCGGATGATAACCGATGTGTGAGGCACGTCAAAAAAGGCGGGTAGGGTGGGCAAAGACACCGGACGCGAACGCGTCCGGCGGCGTGCCCACCATCGCCATCGGCGCATCCGGATGAAGATGGTGGGCACGGCGCAAGGGCGCCTTTGCCCACCCTACTGGATTCCGGGTCCGCGTTTCACGCGCGCCCCTGAATGACCGGTGGGAGCCGCGGCGTTGAGTTAGATCAACGTCCGCCGCGGCGGCGGGTGCACCGGTCAAGGACATCTCGAGGAATCCATCCACCTTGACCAGGCCTGCCGAGGCTAGCACCACGCGCAGCGATCCGACGGCGTTAAAAAACGCCGGTTCGACCAGGCTCGGCCGCTTGTTCGGCGCGGCGGCGGAGCGGCATCCGGGACTGTCCGGGTTCAGCCTTTTGAGCGAGGGGCGCGAGGCGTTCACCGTGCGCTTGGCGCTGGCCGACCTCGCCGAGCAGAGCCTCGACATGCAGTATTACATGTGGGACGGCGACACCACGGGGCGAATCGTCGTCGACCACGTCATGAAGGCCGCCGACCGCGGGGTCAGGGTGCGGCTCCTGGTCGACGACCCGTTCTACAAGGACAGCGATTCCATCAAGGCCTGCCTTGACGCGCGTCCCAATGTCGAGATCCGGCTGTTCAATCCGCTGACCAGCCGCCGCTGGGCGATCCTCGATTTCATGTTCGATTTTGCCCGCGTCAACCGCCGCATGCACAACAAGCTGATGGTGGCCGACAACGCGGCAGGCATCGTCGGCGGCCGCAATATCGGCGACATCTATTGCGGCGTGAACGCGGTCGCCAATTACCGCGATCTCGACGTGCTGGCGGCCGTGCCCGTGGTGCGCGATCTGTCCTGTGTATTCGACCGCTTCTGGAACAGCCCTTCGACCGTGCCGATCGGCGCGCTGGTCGACCGTGTCCATGGCGCGTCCGATCTCAAAGCCATCATGGCGCGCCTGCAGGAGGAGATCGCCGCGGCGGATTATCCTTATCCGATTGCCCAGGACATCGACGCGCTCAGAGCGAAGAGCACCGCACTTTGCGATCAGCTGGTGTGGGCGCCCGGCCAAATCGTCGCCGACGACCCGGAAAGCGTCGCGGCCGGCAGAGACAGCGACGACGTCATCGAATTCATTCGCACGAAGCTCGCGGCGCTGAAAGCGGAGCTCCTGGTCGAATCGCCGTATTTCGTGCTGCCCGCGGGCGCGCAGTCAACCGTCAAGGCGCTGCGCGCGCGCAATATTCGCGTGCGGGTGCTGACCAACTCGCTGGCGTCGAACGACATGCTGCCGGCGCATTCCGGCTACGCCCGGACGCGGCGGCTGATCGAGAACGGCATGGAGCTATATGAATTGCGCGCCGACACCTATGCGTTCCGGCCGGGCTGGTCGCCGCTCTCGGCCCGCTCGCAGGCGGCCCTTTACGCCAAGGCGATGGCCGTTCGACGGAGAGGCGGTATTCATCGGCAGCTTCAACCTCGACCCGCGCTCGGCTTCGATCAACACCGAGGCCGGCCTCTATATCGAGAGCCCCGAGCTCGCACGGCAGCTGACCGACCGGATGGCGGGCGGCGTGTCGCCCGCCAACAGTTTTCGCGTGAGCCTCGCGCCCGAGGGCGGGCTGGTCTGGGAGACGATCAAGGACGGCGCGGCGGTGCGCTACCGCAACGAGCCGCACACCGGCTTTCGCCGGCGGCTGGCCGCCAATCTGTGGAAGCTGCTGCCGATCGAGTCGCAGCTGTGATGACTTCGTAGGGTGGGCAAAGGCACCGGACGCAACCGCGTCCGGCGATGTGCCCAACATGCCGGGCGTGACGACCGAAATGGCGGGCACCGCGCGAAGGCGCGCCTTTACCCACCTACAAGAGGGGACCGCGATGCCGTTGTGGCTGATCCCGTTGCTCTACGCGGCGGCGAGTTTCGTTGGCGGGATCGCGCTGCCACGGCTGGAGCAGGCGCATTTTTCTTATAATTCCGGCATTTCGGTTGCCTCGGCGCAGGCGTTCTTCTCCTCCGTGGCGGCCGGCATGATCGCGCTCACCGGCATCGTGTTCACCATCGGTCTCGTCATGGTGCAGTTCAGCGCGGTCGCCTATTCGCCGCGGCTGGTGCTGTTGCTGGCGCGGGACCCGAAGCTGTTTCATTCGCTCGGCGTGTTCATCGCAACCTTCACCTATTCGCTGTCCGTGCTGCTCTATGTCGACCGCGACGGCTCCAAGGCGGTGCCGCTGATCTCGGGCTACGTGGTCGCGGGGCTGCTGCTGCTTAGCATGCTGTTGTTCTCGGCGCTGATGAAGCGCTTAAGCGACCTGCAGGTCACCAACGTGCTGCACGTGATCGGCGACAACGGCCGCGCGGTGATCCGCGACATGTTCCGGCGCCTCGACGAGAAGGCCAACGGCCGCGCCGGGCCCGCGCAGCAGGCCTGCGATCTCTCGACGCTCGGGCCGGTAGTGCAGCGGCTGAAATATTTCGCCGCGCCGCGTACCATCGCCAAATTCGATATCGACGACCTGGTAGGCCTGGGCGAACGGGTCGACGGCGTCATCGTGATGGCCTGCGGGGTCGGCGACACGCTGGTCGAAAACACGCTCTTGCTGCAGGTCCATGGCGCACGCGCCGCGCTGCCGGAGGGCGACTTGATGCGGGCCATCCATGCCGGGCTGGAGCGGACCTCCGAGCAGGACCCCAAATACCCGATCAGGCTCCTCGTCGACATCGCCATCAAGGCGCTGTCGCCCGCGATCAACGATCCCACCACCGGGGTGCAGGCGATCGACCAGATCGAAGATCTGTTGCGCCGGCTCGGCGGCCACGAGCTTGACGCCGGCTACGCCTACGATGCGGCAGGAGAGGTGCGGCTGATCTTCCCAATGCCGACCTGGGAGGATTATCTCGTGCTGGCATTCGACGAGATCCGCTTTTACGGCGCGGGTTCGGTACAGGTGATGCGCCGCTTGCGCTCGGCGCTCGCGGGGCTTGCCGATTCCTTGACCGCGGCGGCGCGCATCGCCGCGGTGCAGCGCTATCTCACCCAGCTCGATTCCACCGTCGACCGCGCCGGCCTCACCGCCGACGACCAGCAAACCGCGCGCCAGGAGGACCGCCAGGGCCTCGGCCTGCCGCGTCGCATCCCGTAGGGCGGGTTAGCGAAGCGTATCCCGCCATCTTTTTTAACGGCCACCATCGCGGATTACGCTGTCGCTAATCCGCCCTACGAATTTCCGCCGCTTACCAGCGGAAGCCGAAATCGAAGCCGAGCGGGAACGGCGCGGGGATGTAGTAGACCGGGCGGCCGAAATAGCCGAAGACGGGACGCCGATCGACGACCCGCGTGGTCAGAATGTGATGATGGGAGCCGTGATGGCGGGCGTGCACCGCTTGTGGAACAGCCTCCGCCGCCGGCGCGATGCGGAGTGGCGCGGCCAACGCAATCAGCGTGACAGCTGCAATCAAGCCTTTCATCGCCGTGCCCTCCTCGCGTGCAGGCAGGTGTAATAACGCAAGCCGTCGTGCCATGCAAAAACGGGCCCGCATGAGGGGCCCGTTGCAAGGTCGATCACCAGCGCCAGTGGCGGTGATGCCAGCGATGGTGCCGCCAGCCATAGTGCCGATGCCAGCCATAGTGGCGGCGCCAGCCGTAATGCCGCCGCCACCCGTGGTGCCGGCGCCAGCCATAATGCCGGCCCCAGCCATGGTGACGATGCCAGCGCACCTCGCTGGTGAGTTTTGCATTGTCGTCCTGCACCGCCGCGGCTATGCCCGGATTGCTCAGCGACAGCGCCTGCGCACGCTCGGCCGGCGCCGCCAGCACGAGCAGCCCGCCGATGGCGAGCAGGCCCAGAATCTTTTTCATGTTCACCTCTTCCTCCTTTGGTCGTTGACATCCAAACGCCGCGGCCGGCTTAAGCCGCTCGCTTCGCGCGCGACGCGGATGCAAAATTAAAGCGCACCACGTGAATGCGTCGTGAATGTCCGCGCCGCAAACATGAATGCGGATCGGCGGCGCCGGTTCCCTAAATCATGCAGCGTCATTGCGAGGAGCGCTTGCGACGAAGCAATCCAGACCTTCTCTGCGGCCTTGGATTGCTTCGCTTCGCTCGCAATGACGCCTGCCGCCGCTAGCCCGGGCGCCAGAAGCAGTTGACGCGCGGAGTGATCACCGTGCCGCTGGGGCGGAATTCCTGGACGTAATGCGCGGTGCAGTCGCGTACCGCGTGGGGGCCGGGATCATAGCGCGGGTAGACGTCGTCCTGCTCGAGCCGCGGATAGATCCGGATCCGCGGCGGCCGCCGGTAGATGCGGGCCTGCGCCGAAAGGTCGGTGGACGCTGCCTGCGGCGCGGGCGCGCGCCGCTCCGCCTGCGCCGCATCGGCCGGGGCCACATACAAGCCGGCGACCAGCAAAAATGCCGTACCCGCGATGCGCATCGTCAAGCCTCACAAGCCATTCCCGCCGCTACGCTCCCCGATTGCCGCGCGCGCGTCAACCTTTTGCCGAAACCGTTTTTGCGCTGCCGGCGCCGATCTTCTACACAGGGAGGATGTGGAACTTGCTGAAAGCACCGTCGCTGGCGGAGATGGAAGAGATGGCGCACGAGATGTTCGCGCGCCTGCCGAAAGGTTTTCGCGCGCTGTGCGAGGGCGTCATCCTCCGCGTCGACGATTTTCCGGCCGACGAGGTGCTCGACGAGATGAACGCGCCAAGCGAATTCGACCTGCTCGGGCTCTTCCAGGGTGTCGGCCTGCCGCAGCAGAGCAGCGGCGACATCGCAAGGCTGCCCAACATGGTCTGGCTGTACCGGCGGCCGATCCTGGACTACTGGGCCGAGCACGACGAGACGCTGGGCCACATCGTCCGCCACGTGCTGATACACGAGATCGGCCATCATTTTGGGCTATCGGACGACGATATGGAGGCGATCGAGGCGGCCGCCGATTAGGCCAATTTGCCCTTTAATGCCGGGCGCATTCGCGATAAACCACTCGGGATATACCTAATTTTCAACCCGAGAAGTGCGATCGATGGAAAAATTCACCACACTGGAGGGCGTGGCCGCGCCCTTGAAGATCATCAATGTCGACACTGACATGATCATCCCGAAGCAGTATTTGAAGACCATCAAGCGCACCGGCCTTGGCAGGGGGCTGTTCTCGGAACAGCGCTACAAGGACGACGGCGGCGAGAACCCGGATTTCATCCTCAACAAGCCGGCCTACCGCAACGCCAAGGTTCTGGTG
>Ga0066662_10001520_pt1 | contig 10739 bp, 13 predicted proteins | sample GraSoiAngelo_111_FD_133939 | JGI IMG/M metagenome (GOLD analysis project Ga0066662, IMG submission 133939) | Grasslands soil microbial communities from the Angelo Coastal Reserve, California, USA - 14_0903_12_40cm | ecosystem: Environmental > Terrestrial > Soil > Grasslands | place: USA... | reverse complement strand
TCGGCGTTCATCCGCTCGGGCTCGCACACCGACGACTGGTCGCGCACGACGTCGTCCCACCACACGTCGCGCCCGTCGACCATGTCGACCGGATCGCCGATGCGCTTCGCGACGACGACGTGCTTCAGCGACGGCATGCCTTTCGCGATCGCCTCGTCGACGTTCGCTTTGAGCGGCACTTTCTTGCCGCGCCGCCAGCCGTAGTCCGCGGTGATGACCGCGACGCAGGCCGAGTCGTTCACCCGGTCCACGATCGAGTCGGGCGAGAAGCCGCCGAAGATCACGGAGTGCGCCGCGCCGATGCGCGCGCAGGCGAGCATCGCGACCGGCAGCTCGACGATCATCGGCCTGTAGATCGCGACGCGGTCGCCTTTGCGGACGCCGAGCTTGCGCAGGCCGTTGGCGAAGCGGCACACCTCCTCGAGCAGCTGGCCGTACGTCACGGTCCAGCGGTCGCCGGGCTCGCCTTCGTAGTAGAACGCGATCTTCGCGGCCTTGCCGGCGTTCACGTGGCGGTCGAGCGCGTTCACCGACGCGTTGAGCTCGCCGTCGGCGAACCACGTCGCGAAGGGTTCGTTCCACTCCAGAACTTTGGTCGGCGGCGTCATCCACTCGAGCCGGTCGGCCCACGACTTCCACCACGCTTCGTAGTCGCGGTCCGCCTCGTCGTAGATCCCGGGCTTCGCGTTCGCCTGCGCGGCGAACTCCGGCGGCGGCGGGAAGCGGCGTGCTTCGCTGAAGAGCGCTTCGATGGCATCGCTGTGCGTCGGCGTCGACATGGCGGCGTGGATTCTCGCGCGCGAGGCGGTGCCCCCCCGGCGGCGAACTGCGTCGTGCGATATGGTCCGGTGGATCGACGGCTTCAACGGCGGGCTGATCGCGGGCGGGACGAGCGCGTTGTTCTACGCGGTCGTCGCGGTCGCGTGGCTGCACGACGTCACGCTCGGCGGCTTCTTCGCGCAAGTCGCGCAGGCGCTGCCGCCGTTCCACGGCGCGCCGGTCTCCGTGCCGCTGGCCGTCCTCGGCTTCGTGCTCTACCTGCTGCTCGCGGCGGCGTTCGGGATCGCGTACGCCACGCTCGCCCGCCGGCTTCCGTCGATGTGGCGGGCGCCGACCTCGGTCCTGTGGGGCTTGGCCTACGGGCTGCTCGTCTGGTGGATCGTCAACAACGTCCTGGTCCCGGTGACCGGCGTGATCAACGTTCAGCCGCTGTGGGAGGGCCTGGTCGGAACCGTGCTGTTCTACGGCGTCGTTCTCTCCGAGCTCACCACGCTTGCGCACCGGCGCGAGGCGGGCGTCGCGCCTTGACCCCCGAGTCCCGGGATGGTACGCTACCATGAAGCCTGGCACTCCTCCGTGCCGACTGCTAAGGGCGCTCCTCCGGTGAACGACAAGCTCGAGCTCGACAAACGAAAGGCTTTCATCCTCGCGACCGTCGTGTACGAGTACATCAACACGGCCGAACCGGTCGGCTCCGTCACGCTCACCCAGAAGTACAACCTGGGGGTGTCGTCGGCGACGATCCGCAACGAGATGGCAGAGCTGGAAGCGGGCGGTTATCTGGTGCAGCCGCACACATCGGCGGGCCGCATCCCGTCGGACGCCGGCTATCGCACCTACGTCGACCGGCTGATGCAGCCCGAGACGCTGACCAAGGACGACTCGCGCCGCATCCGCGACGAGTTTCGCGAGGCGTCGCGCGAGCTCGGCGACGTGATCGAGCAGACCACCCGGCTGCTGTCGGGCTTGTCGGGCAACTTGGCGATCGCGATCGCGCCGTCGCGCGACTCGCACGCGTTCAAGCACGTCCAGCTCATCTGGCTGTCCGCGCGCACGAGCCTCATCGTCATCGTCACCTCCGGCGGCGTCGCCGCGCAGCGCGTGGTCGAATGGTCGGCGGACGTCGCGGCCGACGATCTCACCCGGCTGTCGAACGCGCTCAACTCGCGGTTCGGCGGGCGCGTGATGGAAGACGTCGCCACTTCCGACGTGGACGCGGTGTGCGCGGAGCTGCACGTCAACGCGCAGATTCGCGACGCGGTGCGCGCGGTGTTCGGCGCGGCGCGCGACGCGGGCGAACCGGAGATCGCCGCCGCCGGAGCGCAGAACCTGCTCGACCAGCCCGAGTTCCACGACCTGCGCAAGCTGCGCGCGATCCTGCGCATCGTCGAGGAGCAGCGCACGCTCTACGACCTGATCGCCGACGAGCTTGCCGCCGAGGGCTCCGCCACCGACCCCGCTCCGCACGTGCGCATCGGCGCCGAGCTGCGCGCCGACGAGCTGGCGGAGTGCAGCGTCGTCACGGTGCCGTACCGCTTCGGCGACCGCGGCGTCGGCATGCTCGCCATTCTCGGTCCGCGGCGCATGCCGTACGGCCGCCTCATCGCACTCGCTTCGGGGACCGCCCGTTCGCTGGGCGACCACCTCCACGACGTCGAGATCAGGTAACTTGCCGACCGATTATTATCACGTGCTCGGCGTCGAACGCGACGCTGACGAGAGCACGATCAAGCGCGCGTATCGCCAGCTCGCGCGCAAATACCATCCCGACGTCGCGACCGACAAGAAAGCGGCGGAGTCGCACTTCAAAGAGATCAACGAAGCGTACGAAGTGCTCTCGGACGCGCAGAAGCGCTCGAACTACGACCGCTTCGGCCATGCCGGCGTGCAGGGTGCCGCGGACGGCGGGTTCGGCCCGTTCGGCGCCGAGGGCTTCGGCGACATCTTCGACATGTTCTTCGGCGCGGCGCGCGGCGGCGGCAACGCGCAGCAGCGCCGCAACGGCCCGGCGCGCGGCAGCGATCTGCGCTACGACGTGGAGATCACGCTCGAAGAGGCGTACGCCGGGACGACGCGCGAGGTGTCGTTCCGCCACCTCGCCGGGTGCACGACGTGCCGCGGCAGCGGCGCCGAGCCCGGCACGCTGATCGTACCGTGCGACCGCTGTGGCGGGACGGGGATCCAGCGCCAGGTGCGCCAGACCCCGCTCGGCCAGTTCGTCACGCAGACGACGTGCTCGAAGTGCAGCGGCGACGGGCAGATCGTGCAGACCCCGTGCACCACGTGCCGCGGGCGCGGCCGCGTCGAGCAGGAGAAGAATCTCCAGGTTCGCATCCCGCCCGGCGTCGACGAAGGCTCGCGCATCCGCATCAGCGGAAGCGGCGAAGCGGGCGTGCGCGGCGGACCCGACGGCGACCTCTACGTCTACCTGAGCATCGCGCCGCACGAAGTGTTCCGGCGCGACGGCCTCGACGTGCTGCTCGAGGTCGGCGTGTCGTTCCCGCAAGCGGCGCTGGGCGGTGAGATCACGGTGCGTTCGCTCGACGGCGCGATCCCGCTGACGCTGCACGCGGGGACGCAGAGCGGCTCGCAGTATCGTTTGCGCGGCCGCGGCATGCCCAGCGTGCGCGGCGGCGCGAAAGGCGACCAGATCGTCACGGTGCACGTCGTCGTCCCGACGAAGCTCAGCAAGCGCGAACGCGAGCTGCTCGAAGACTACGCCCGCGCAGGCGGCGACCAAATCGAAGAAAAGTCGTTCTTCGACCGCCTGAAAGACGCATTCAGCGCGGACTAGCGCCGATCCGGCGCCGGCGGCCGCCTGGTATCAGCGTCGTACCGGCATCCGACAGCGCGATGACACGCGTGCAGCCTTTGACGCTCGCGAGCAACTTCAAATCCGTCGGATCAGATGTCAGTACGCCGCTACCCGGCACGATATCGGCGCTCGCAACGACGATTGCATCGATTGTACCGGCGCCCGCGCGCTGGTACGCATATCGCAGGGCTGCCGCAGATCGGGCGAGCCCGCTATCAAGCGCCATCAACGTCGCTTCTTTGAGGGCGCGGTTGACATTCGCGTCGCGCCGGTGGTCGCCCGTCGTTGCTTCGACGATCACAACAGTCGGCACGACGACTTGCGCGCGCTTCCTCAGTGTTTCCCGGAGCGCGACGCGCAACGCTTCGCTTTCTTCCGCGAGCGCTGAGAGCGCGCCGGAATCGAGGATGATTCGATCGCTTGCCACAGTCTCTCCCCCGCCGCGCGGCCTTCGTCGGAAATCGGGTTCTTGCGCTCCCACTCGTCGAGGAGCGCGATTAGGCCCAACCGGCGAATCTCGTCGCGAAGCGCGAAGGAGACGACCTCGGATAGCTTCGCGTCTTTTCCCGCGACGTGTTTGAACTCGTCCAGCAATGCGCGCTCGACGGTCACGGAGATTCTCGTCTTCGGCATCGCGGCGGATTCTAGCATGGGGTGATCGTACGCGCCATACCTGCCGGATCGTTGCCGCGCTGTTGTCAGCCCGAACGCCCGAGTGCCCGGGTTCCGGCCGACCCGCAAGGAACGGGCGGGGCGAGGCAGGGGACGGCGGGGCCGAAAGAACAAAGTGGGTGCTCGTCCCAGTGCCGACGTAAGCATTGTTTAGGAGATGACCGTGATGCGACGCAGTCTTTTTGCTTTTCTCGCAGCCGTGGTGCTCGCCGTTTCCGTGTTCGGCGTACCGCCGGCGGCACGTGCCGCGAACGGGCCGCGGGTCGCGGTGCTCGACTTCAGTACCGTCGGCTTGACGTCGAACTGGTGGGGAAACTTCCAACCCGGCGTGGCGCTGTCCGATCTGCTCACCGACCAGATCGTGAACAGCGGCAAATTCGACGTGCTCGACCGCAAGAACATCGACACGACGCTGGCGGAGCACAAGCTCAGCGCGAGCGGCGAAGTCGATCCCACGACGGCGATCGCCGCGGGACGCCTGGTCGGCGCGCGTTTCCTGATCTCCGGCAACGTGCTGCAGCTCGATCACGTCGGGCGCAGCGGAGCGTCGGCCGGCTCGCTCATCGGCGGCATCGCGGGCGGCCTCGCGGGCTCCGTCAGGAGCGACAAGGTCACGCTGAAGGTGGCGGTTCGCGTCGTCGACGCGGTCAGCGGCCGCATCGTGCAATCGTTCACGGACGAGAAGACGCAGAGCGCGACGTCGATCAGCGGCGCGGGCTTCTCCAACTACACCGCGGGCGGCTACTCGAACTCCACGTTCGTCAACTCGTCGATGGGGCACCTCATCAACGACGAGGCGATCCTCATCGCGCAACACCTCGATCCGGACAAGTTCGTTGGGGGCCCAGCCCCGCCGAGCCTCAGCGGTCGCGTCATCGAAGTCGACGGCACCAACGTCATCCTCAACATCGGCTCGGCCAAGGGCGTCACGGTCGGCACGTTCTTCGACGTCGTCAAAGTCAAGCAGATCAAAGATCCGGACACCGGCAAGATGCTGACCGCGCGCACGACCGTCGGGAAGATTCAGATCATGACGGTCAGCACCGACACGGCGGTCGGCCGGATCGTCTCCGGCAAGATCACGGTGGGTGAATCCGCGACGTCCGAGTGATCCTGCAGAACGGATTCAGGCGATCTCCGCCGCGCCTTCGTTCGCGCGGCGGAGATCGTCGTCGAGCGTACCGGTGAGCAGTCCCCAGCACATGCGGTAGTCGCTTGCGAGCGACCGCAGCGGCGCGCTGAACGTTTCGGGCTTGTTGCGCTCGATGAAGGCGTGCGTGTACCAGGCCGGACCGTAGCCGCACACCAGCGCCGCGCCGACGAGCTTGGGGCTGCGGCGAACGATGCCGGCAGCGGCGACCAGCGTGGCCAAGACGGTGCCCGCCGCGTGAAGCCTGCGGGTCCGCGGGTCGGCATGGGCGCGCAAGTAGCGCAGCCAGAAGGCGTCGTCCATGCGCGGGCCTTCCGCGCAAGCGGGGCGAACGGCCTGCCGCGATGCGGGACCGGTTCTTCGTCGAGGGCGTGCATGCGGTGGGCGACCGCGTCGCCTTCGCCGCCGACGACGCGCGCAAGCTCGCGACCGTTCTGCGCAAGCGCAGCGGCGACCGCGTGCAGGTCGTCGCCTCCGGCGGCGCCGCGTTCGCCGCGACGCTCGACGTCGACGGCCTGGGCCGCGACGCGCGCGTGCGCGCGACGCTCGACGAGCGCCTCGAACGCGGTGACGCCGAGACCGTGCTGCGCGTGACGATCGCGCAGGCGGTGCCGAAGGGCCAGAAGATGGACCTCGTCGTCGAGAAGGCGACGGAGCTGGGCGCGCACGCGATCGTGCCCGTGCGCAGCGCGCGCGTGATCGGCCACGACACTAGCCCGGCGAAAGTCGAACGCTGGCGCCGCATCGCGAAGTCGGCCGCGCAGCAGTCGGGCCGCGCACGCGTGCCGCACGTAACGGACGTGCACGGCTGGGAAGCGCTGCTCGCGACGTTCGGCGATTTCGACCGCGTCTACGTGCCGTGGGAGCTTGCACCGCCGGCGCCGCTGCGCGAGGTGTTCGAGCGCGAGCTCGAGCACGCGCGCAGCGTGCTCGTCGTCATCGGTCCGGAGGGCGGCTTTTCCGTCGACGAGATCGAGCGCGCACGCTACGCGGGCGCGAGCGCGATCTCGCTCGGCCGCCGCATCTTGCGCACCGAGACGGCGGCGCTGGTTGTGCTCGCCGCGATCCTCTACGAACGGGGCGATCTGTGACTTGCCTGAGAACATGATACGCACATGAGAATAGCGGGCGAAGCGTAGACACACCGTTGAGCGTCGCGCAACCGATCCGCGAGCGCGGCTGTCCGTGCAGGCGTGAGCCTGCACGTCTGGCTGGGCTTCGCGGCGTTCGCGCTGCTCGTCTCGGTGGTTCCGGGCCCGGCCGTCGTCGCGGTCGTGTCGAGCGCGCTGCGCGGCGGATTTCGCGCCTCGCTTGCGGCCAACGCGGGCGTGCTCGTCGGAGACGCCGTGTTCGTCGCGGCGGCCGCGCTCGGCCTGGGCGCCGTGCTCGTCGCATCGCACACCGTGTTCGTCGCCGTGCGCTGGGCCGGCATCGCGTACCTCGCGTATCTCGGCGTGCGCGCACTGCTCGCCCGCGGCACGGCGTTCGCCGCCGAACCGGGGGATCGCGGGCGGCGCGCGTTCCGGTTCGGTCTCACGACGCAGATGGCCAATCCGAAAATCATCCTCTTCTTCGGTGCGCTGCTCCCGCTGTTCGTCGATCCGTCGCGCCCTGCGGCGCCGCAGTTCGTGCTGCTCGGCGCGACGTTCATCGTGAGCGACGCGCTGGTGTTCGCCGCCTATGGTGCGCTCGCGCACCGCGCGCGCCTGCTGCTCAGCACGCCGCGCGCGGCGCGCGTGACCTCGCGCGTCACGGGCGTCGCGATGCTCGGCGTCGCTGCTCGCCTCGCTGCGGAACGCTGACGCGCCTCAGGGCTTAGGCCGGAACCGCTTCGCGCACCACGCCCGCGAAGCGCTCGAACGCGCTGCGGTGCAGCGTGTGGCCGTGTCCGCCGAACGTTTCCACGCGCACGCGGGCGTTGCGCTGCGCGAGATCGTCGGACGCGACGACGGAGTCGTCGCCGGCAAGCAAGATGATCGTCGAGACCTTCAGCCCCGCGAGCCGCTCGCGGAGATCCCAGCCGCCTTCGTCTGCGCGGTTGTCGCGGCCGAGCCGGCGCAGCGTCTCGAGCTCGAGCGAAGCCATCGCGTGCACTTTGCCGTCGCGGTCGCGGGGGTCGGCATCCGCGAACGCATCGCGCACCGCCGCGTAGCGCGCGGCGCCGGGCGCGTGCGCGAGAAGCGGCGCGAGATCGTCGACGTACTCGCGCTCGAACGAGCCCGGCGCCACGCGGATCATCGGATCGACGAGTACGAGCGCGCGCGCGATCTTCGGCCCGCCGACGAGCGCGACCGCGCCGCCCCACGAGTGCCCGACCACCGCCGCGACCGTGCCGATGCTGTCGGCGACCGAACGCAGGTCGGCCGCGAGCGCGTCGAGCGTCAGCGGCGCGTCCGTCTCGGCGTCGCCGTGCCCGCGCTGGTCGTATGCAAACACGCGGTGCGTGTTCGCCAGCGCTTCACCCAGGCGCGCGAAATCGCGCCGCGACGAGCTGATCCCGTGCACGCACAGCACCGCCGGGCCCGCGTCGCCCCAGCACTCGACGATCGTCGTGGCGCCGCTTTCCAGGGTGACGCGCCGCGCCTCCGCGGCGATCACGCGTTCGACCGCTTGGTGGAGCTCTGCTCCCGCCCTGGAAACGTCAGCTCCGCGATCGCCGACTTGTCCAGCTCGCCGTGCCCCGCGGCGACGAGCCGGTCGTACTGCGCCTTGGTCGCGGCCGCGAGCGGCAGCCGCAATCCGGCGCGCTCGGCGAGCGCGAGCCCGATCCCCGAGTCTTTCGCGGCGTGCGCGGCGGAGAAGTACACGTCGTGCTCGCGGGCGATCATGTCGGCCCCGTCGGTCTCGAGCACGCGCGAGTTCGCACCGGTGTGCGCGAACACGTCTTGCAGCGCGGCGAGATCGAGCCCGAGCGCCGCACCGAGCCCCAGCGCTTCGGCGAGCCCGGCGGTGTTGATGTTCATCAGCATGTTGACGAGCGCTTTGACTTGCGCCGCGCGCCCCGGCCCGCCGACCCAGCGCAGCGACACGCTCATCGTCTCGAGCAGCGGCTTCACGCGCGCGAACGCGGCCTCGTCGCCGCCGCAGATCAAATAGAGGCGGCCGTCGCGCGCCTGCGGGATGGAGCTGGCCATGCAGGCCTCGACCGCCGCCGCACCCGCGCCGCGCACCAGCGCGTCGACCTCGACGTGCACGTCCGGCGTGACGGTCGCGCAGTTCACGAACACCTTGCCGCGCGCGCCGGCGAGCAGCGAGTCGCCCTCGCGCGCGAAGATCGCGCGCATCGCGGCGTCGTCCGTGACCACGGTGAGCACCACGTCGCACGCGGCCGTGACGCCGGCGAGTGAATCGGGCGCCTGCGCGCCGATCTCGCCGGCGAGCTCGCGGGCACGATCGCGGGCGGCGTCGGCGACGGCGGTCACGGCGTAGCCAGCGTCGCGCAGCCGGCGCGCGATGTTCGCGCCCATGCGCCCGACGCCGACGATGCCGACGCGCGTCACGCCGGCGGAGACGGGTGGATCGTGCGGTGCCGAGGACGCGGTGCTCATGGACCGGCCCTTCTCCGCGCTGCCTGCGATCAGCTTTGCCGCCGCGAGAGCGCCGCCGGCTTGCATTGATGATATCACCATGGTATCATAGGGCGACCATGCGTGCGTTTCCAGCGCGCCTGGACGACCATGTGTACGACGAGCTGAAACGACGGTCGGAGTCCGAACGCAAGAGCATGAACGCGGTCCTCAACGAATCGCTGGAGCGCCATTTCCGGGGACGGTCCGACGCGAAGGATGCGCTGCTGCGCGCCATCGCCGCGCTGGATGCGAGCGAGCGGAGCAAGACGTGATCGCGGCGTACAAGTCTGGTTCGACCATGGCACGCACCCTCGAATCGCTCGACCCAGGGACCCCCGTGTTCGCCGGCAGCACCCGCGTCGGCGAGGTGCGCGCCGTGTACGCCGAGGGCGACGCGCGCAGCGCCGACCTCGTGATCGTCAGCTGGGACGCGCGCGGCGGCGACGACGTCGCCGTGCCCAGCACCGAGATCTTGAGCGTCAACGACGACGGCGTGCAGCTGATCCGCCAGGAATCCAACCAGTACGCGGACCTCGCGCCGTTCGACGCCGCAAGCTTTCCCACGATGAAGCAGTTGAAATGACGTCGGCACCCGTCGCGACGCAGCTCAAGTTCTCCCTCGTCGTCCCCACGTACAACGAAGCGGGCGGCATCGAGAAGCTCGTCACGACGCTGCGCGACGTGTTCGCCGCGAACGATTTGGATGGTGAGATCGTCGTGGTCGACGACAACTCGCCGGACGGCACCGGCGCGATCGTCGACCGGCTCGAACGCGAAGGCTATCCGGTGCGCTGCCTGCACCGTCCCGGCAAGATGGGGCTCTCGTCGGGCGTGATCGACGGCTGGAAGTTCGCGCGCGCCGACTCCGCCGCGCTGGGCGCGATGGACGCCGACTTCTCGCACGACGCGACGATCCTGCCGCGGATGGTGCAAGCGCTGGCGGACGGCGGCTACGGCCTCGCCGTCGGCTCGCGCTACGTCCCCGGCGGCGGAATCGAGAACTGGCCGAAGCGCCGCATCATCACGTCGCGCGTTGCGATCGCGCTCGCGCAGCCGCTGGTGCCCATCAAGGACATCACGTCGGGCTATTTTCTGGTCAAGCGCGAGGCGCTCGACGGCGTCGAGCTCGACCCGATCGGCTTCAAGATCGGCCTCGAGGTGATGGCGAAGGCCCATTACGGCCGCGCGCTCGAGGTGCCGTACGTCTTCACCGACCGCGTCGCGGGCGAGTCGAAGCTGAACCAAGGCGAGATCTTCAACTACCTCAAACAGCTGGCCCGCATCTACGGCGCACGGCTACGGGGCAAACGCTAGCATGCCGATGCCGGAGTGGCTGCGGCTGCGGCGCGCGACCCCGATCGCCGCCGACCAGGCGGCGCAGTGGACGAAGTGCCCCAAGTGCGGCGCGATGATCTACCGGCCCGATCTCGCCGCGAACGTGTGGGTGTGCCCCACGTGCAGCCATCACTTCCGCATGCACGCGTTCGACCGCATCTCCCTGCTGGTCGACGCGGACTTCACGGAGATCGGCGGCGATTTGATGCCCGGCGATCCGCTGGGCTGGGCTGATAAAGTGCCGTACACGCAGAAGCTCCAGCGCGATCGTGAGAAGTCCAAGCTCACCGAAGGCGTCATGTGCGGCTTCGCGTCGATCGGCGGCTACCCGGTCGCGCTCGGCGTCATGGATTTCAATTTCCGCGGCGGCACGATGGGAACGGTCGTCGGCGAGCGCGTCGCGCAGCTCTTCGAGCGC
>Ga0066662_10001519_pt1 | contig 10743 bp, 14 predicted proteins | sample GraSoiAngelo_111_FD_133939 | JGI IMG/M metagenome (GOLD analysis project Ga0066662, IMG submission 133939) | Grasslands soil microbial communities from the Angelo Coastal Reserve, California, USA - 14_0903_12_40cm | ecosystem: Environmental > Terrestrial > Soil > Grasslands | place: USA... | reverse complement strand
CTCGTCGCCGTCCTCGTGGACGTGCCCTTCGACATCCTAGAGAAGCGCGTGACGGGGCGGCGCAACTGCCCGGTCTGCGGCGAGATTTACAACGTCTATTTCAAGCCGCCGAAGTTCGACGAGGTCTGCGACCTGCACCCGTCGGCAAAGCTCCACCGCCGCGCCGACGACAACGCCGAGACGATCAAGACGCGCCTGGCGACCTACGGGCAGGAGACACAGCCGCTCATCGAATACTACGAGCGGACGAGCCGCCTCCGGCGCGTTGACGGCACGCGCGGCGTGGAGGCGATCTACGCGGACATTGAAAACGCAGTGACGGGTGACAAGTGACGAGTGATAAGATTGCCCTTGTCTTAGCTCGTCACTTGTCACTCGTCACTTGTCACTGCTTTTGAATGATCATCGGAAAGTCGAAAAAAGAGCTTGAGAAGATGCGGGCCGCCGGGCGGCTCGTGGCGCAGGTGCGCGAGGAGCTGCGCCGCATGGTGCGCCCCGGCGTCACCACGCTCGAACTCGACGCGGCGGCGGAGAAGATGATCCGCGACGCCGGGGCGCTACCGACCTTCAAGGGCTACCACGGCTTCCCCTTCTCGATCTGCGCGTCCGTGAACGAGCAGGTCGTCCACGGCTTCCCGTCCGCCTACGCGCTCAAGGAGGGTGACATCTTCTCGATTGACTGCGGCGTGACGCTCGCGGGCTACGTCGGCGACACGGCGACGACCGTCCCCGTCGGTCGCGTGAGCGAGGACAGATTGAAGCTCATCCGCGTGGCCGAGGAGTGTCTTGAGCGGGCGATCCGTCAGTGCTGGCCGGGCAAGTACCTGGGCGACATCGGCTGGGCCGTGCAGTCGCACGCAGAGGCGCACGGCTACGGCATCGTGCGCGACTACGTCGGCCACGGCATCGGGCGCAAGATGCACGAAGACCCACAAATCCCGAACTACGGGAAGCCGGGCACGGGCGTGCGCATCCGCGCGGGCTACGTCTTCGCCATCGAGCCGATGATCAACGTCGGCACTCACCGGACGAAGACCCTGGCCGACGGCTGGACGGTCGTCACGCTCGACGGCCAGCCCTCGGCGCACGTCGAGCACACCGTCGCCATCACGGAAGAGGGGCCGGAGGTACTGACGCTTCTGGCCGAAAGCATGCCGGAGGCCGAGGCCGTGAACGCCTGAGACCGCGCCCGCCCGCGCGACTTGGAAATGGGCGGTAAACGTGTTATTATCCGTAGTTTGCCAGCCGGCTCAGGTTTTTCACTAGAGACAGTCGCAGGGTATGGCGAAAGAAGAAGCGATAGAGGTGATGGCGAAGGTCGTCGAGACTTTGCCGAACGCGATGTTCCGCGTCGAGTTGGAAGAGAGCAAGCATCAGGTTCTGGCACACGTCTCCGGCAAGATGCGCAAGAACTTCATACGGATACTTCCGGGCGACCGGGTGCTGGTCGAGCTTTCGCCTTACGATTTGAACCGTGGACGCATCACGTATCGCTACAAGTGAGGGGCGGCCCGGCAGCAGTTTCCCGAAAGGGGTGAGGACTCGAAATGAAGGTCAGGGCTTCGGTCAAGAAGATGTGCGACAACTGCAAGGTCATCCACCGCAAGGGCGTGGTGCGCGTGATCTGCACGAACCCCAAGCACAAGCAGCGCCAGGGGTAGGGGATTTTTGATTTGCGATTTTTGATTTTCGGTTGAAGGACGAGGCCCGCGACGCCTTTCAATCGCAAATCAAAAATCAAAAATCGCAAATTGATTTTGACTCGGAGATAGAATTGAAATGGCTCGTGTAGTCGGCGTTGACCTGCCGGTCAACAAGCGGATCGAGATCGGACTGACGTACATCTACGGAATCGGGCGCTCGCGCGCGAACTCCATCCTCCAGGAGGCGCAGGTCAGCCCCAACCTCCGCGTGCGCGACCTGGACGAGGCGCAACTGAACCGCATCCGTCAGATCATCGAAGGTCAGGGCGAGGTCGAGGGCGACCTCCGCAAGCGCGTCCAGATGGACATCAAGCGGCTGATGGATATCGGCTGCTATCGCGGACTGCGCCACCGCCGCGGACTTCCCGTGCGCGGCCAGCGCACCCACACCAACGCGCGCACCCGCAAGGGGCCGCGCCGCGCCACGGTCGCCAAGAAGAAAGCGCCGGGCAAGAAGTAAAGAAGCTGTTGGCCGTTAGCTATTAGCTGTTAGCTTTGGTCTGATAGCGGCGGCGTGAGTTCACATTCAAGACGGTTAGCCCGGTTAGTTTTAGCTAACGGCTAATCGCTAATAGCTAAAAGCTGAGTCATGGCAAAAGCGACAACCGGTAAGAAGAAGACTTTCCGCAAGAAGGAAAGGAAGAACATCCCCGTTGGAATCGTGCACATCGCGGCGTCGTTCAACAACACGATGATCTCGATCACGGACATGGAGGGCAACCTCATCGCGCAGTCCTCTTCGGGCGCGCGCGGCTTTCGCGGCTCGCGCAAGGGCACACCGTTCGCCGCGCAGCAGGCCGCCTACGAGGCCGCGAACAAGGCCAAGGACGCCGGGATGCAGCAGTGCGAGGTGAGGGTCAAGGGGCCGGGCGGCGGGCGTGAGTCGGCCATCCGCGCCATCAACAGCGCCGGGATTCGCGTCACCGTCATCCGCGACGCCACGCCCATCCCGCACAACGGCTGCCGCCCGCCGAAGCGGCGCAGAGTTTAAGAGAAGTGATGAATGATGAATGCGGAATGATGAATTGTAAGCAGGCTGCTTTAATTCATCATTCATCATTCCGCGTTCATCATTTTTACCTAAAGGATGAAGGGCCGCGCGCAGCGCGTTGCGGTCTGTAAACTTTTCCGTCTGACATTTAGACTGGAGGCAAAAAGAAGTGGCTAGGTATCGTGGTGCGGTGTGCCGTCTGTGCCGCCGCGAGGGTGCGAAATTATTTCTGAAGGGCGACCGCTGCTACAAGCCTTCGTGCCCGATTGAGAAGCGCGGCACGCAGCCGCCCGGACAGCACGGCAACTCGATGCGCCGCGGCAAGGCGCTGCAAGGCTACGGCCTTCAGTTGCGCGAGAAGCAGAAGGTCAAGCGAATCTACTTCGTCCTCGAAGGGCAGTTCCGCAACTACTTCGAGCGCGCGGCCCGCATGAAGGGCATCACGGGCGAGAACCTTCTCTCCTTGCTCGAACGCCGCCTCGACAACGCCGTCTATCGCGCGGGCTTCTCCACGTCGCGCCGTCAGGCGCGGCAACTCGTCAACCACGGGCACGTCGAGGTGAACGGGCGCAAGGTTGACATCCCCTCGTTCCAGGTCAAGCCCGGCGACACGGTCGGCGTCAAGGAGTCGAGCCGCAAGAACGCGCACATCGAGGGCGCCTGGCAGACCGCGGGCGGGCGCGGGCGACCCGCCTGGATCGCGCCCGCCGACGGCGAGATGAGCGCGCGCGTGGTGACGACGCCGGCGCGCGGCGACATTGACCGCTCGATCAACGAGCAGCTCATCGTCGAGCTTTACAGCAAGTAACGACGGCGGCGCGGCGACGCGCGCGGGCTGCGGCCTCAGAGAGCCGCCGCGCGCTCGGTCGCCGCGCTATTCGAGTGCCCTTTTTCATACGAAGGTTCATGACTATGGCAATGGATCAACACAACCTCTGGACGGGTTTTCAGATGCCGCGCCGCCTCGCCGTCGAGGGCGAGACTTTGACCGAACGCTACGGGCAGTTCTCGGCCCAGCCGTTCGAGCGCGGCTTCGGCACGACCATCGGCAACAGTCTGCGGCGCGCGCTGCTCTCCTCGATTGAGGGCGCGGCCATCACCGCCGTCAAGATCGAGGGCGTCGAGCACGAGTTCTCCTCGATTCGCGGCGTCGTCGAGGACGCGACCGACGTCATACTTAACCTCAAGCAGATTCCCTTCAAGCTCCACGGCACGGAGGCGAAGACGCTGACGATTCACAAGGGCGGCGCGGGCGAAGTCACCTCCGCCGACATCGAGCACGACGGCGACGTTGAGGTCTTAGACCCCGACGTTTACATCGCCACCGTCAGCGACGCCGGCTCGCTCACAATCGAGATGCGTCTCAGGCGCGGGCGCGGCTACGTCCCCGCCGAGCGCAACTTCGACGAAGACCTCTCTCTGGGCTACATCCCGATTGACTCCGTCCACACGCCGGTCAAGAAGGTCAACTACGCCGTCGAGGCCGCGCGCCTGGGCCAGAACACGGAGTTCGACAAGCTGACCATCGAGGTCTGGACGGACGGCTCGGTGAAGCCGGACGACGCCATCGGGCTGGCCGCGAAGTTGATCAAGGATCACATGCAAATCTTCATCAACTTCGAGGAGGACACAGACGAGTTCGCCTACCAGAACATCGAGCGCCCGCCGCTGCCGCGGAATGACGTGCTCGACCGCTCGGTGGACGAGCTGGAGCTGTCGGTGCGCTCCTACAACTGCCTGAAGAACGCGAACATCCGCACCATCCGCGACCTCGTGCAGCGGAGTGAGCGCGAGATGCTGGCGACGAAGAACTTCGGCAAGAAATCTCTGAACGAGATCAAGGAGATATTGCACGGCATGGGGCTGGATTTCGGCATGGCCTTCGACGAGCAGGGCAACCCCATCCCCGGCACGGGCGGCGGCGAAGACCTCAGCGACTTCGCGGACGACGAAGAGGAATAAAAGCCGTGAACCGTGAACCGTAAACCGTGACAAGTTAAAAGCAGACTTCTCTCGTCACGGCTTACGGCTCTTTCTTGTCACGGTTCACGGTTTACGGTTTACGATAGGATTTGTCATGCGACACTTGAACGCACACAGGAAACTCGGACGCACGAGCGAGCACCGCATGTCGTTGCTCCGCAACCTCGCGACCTCGCTGATTAACGCGCGCGACGAGCGCATCAAGACGACCGTGCAGAAGGCGAAGGAGCTTCGGCCCTTCGTCGAGCGTGCCATCACGCTCGCCAAGCGCGCGAGCGCCTTGCAGGGCGACAACGCTGCGGCGCAGGCCCTTCACCTGCGTCGCCAAGCTGCCTCGTTCTTCCACGCGGGTAACCAGGGCGCGGGCGTCGCCGCACGTCGCGGTCAGGCGCGCGCGCCGCGCACGGCGGGCGTCGCCGCCTTGAAGCGCCTGTTCGACGAACTCGGCGAGCGCTACCGTGAGCGTCCGGGCGGCTACACGCGCATCATCCGCCTCGGCCACCGCGACGGCGACAACGCCGAACTCGCCATCATCGAGCTGGTTGACAATCCGCGCGAGCGCGAGGCCGCCGAGACTGCCGCGAAGCGCTCGAAGTCCGCAGCCTCCGGCAAGAAGAAGCCGGCGAAGAAGGGCGGAAAGGCCGAGACTTCGAGCGCCGACTCGACGAAAAGGGAAGGCCGCGGGGGGCGGCGCTCGAAGAAAACCGAATCAACAGCCGCCGAGCAGGAGACCGAGTAGTTAAAGCGGGCGAGAAAGGGCCGGAGCGCGCCCGCTCATGCTTTAGCCGCGCGCTCGCCGAGAGACTTTTTCGCCTGAGACCGAAAGCCCCACACGCACGCTCGCGCTCGGCAAGCGGCGGCGGGGCTTTTCTCTTGCGTTGACAATGAAGGCGCGCGCCCGGCAATCATGCGCGCACGTTCGGAGGCAGAGGATGAGCGCGAACGATCAGAACCAGTCGCAGCCGCACGGCGGCGAGCGCGGGACGGGCGCGGCGGCAGCGCCGCAGGCCGAAGCGTCGGGCGCGGGCGCGTCGGAGCGCGCGCCGCGTCACGGACGCCGCCGTCGCGGTCGCACGGAGCAGAAGCCGCAGCAGGCGCCGCGCCGCGCGGAGTCCGCTCTCAACATGGACGAGCTGCGCGAGCTGACCGAACTCTTCACGGCGCACGGCCTGACCGACTTCGAGTTCGAGAACGCGGACATACGCGTCCGCCTCAGCCGCAACCCCGCGCCCGCCGCATCGGGCGCGCAGGCCGTCTCGGCGCAGGCGTTGACGCCGCACGACGCCGTGCAGTCGGCGGCCAGCGCCGCCGCGACCTCGGCGGGTGCCGAAGGTGCGGCGCGCGCGGTCGGGGCCACGACCGCCGCCGAGTCCACGGAAGAGGAGTTGCACATCATCACTTCGCCAATCGTCGGCACGTTCTACCGCTCGCCAGCGCCGACCGCCGACGCGTTCGTCAAGGTCGGGAGCCGCGTCGAGCACGACACGGTCGTCTGCATCATCGAGGCCATGAAGCTGATGAACGAGGTTCTGGCCGAGACGACCGGCACGGTCGCCAAAGTCTATGTCGAGAACGGCCAGCCGGTCGAGTACGGCCAGCCGCTGTTCGGAGTAAAGAAGTAGTTCAAAGTTCCAGGTTCAAAGTTCAAAGTTAAGAACATGGCTTCCGGCTTTGAACTTTGAACCTGGAACTTTGAACTTTGAGCTTACATGCGAAGATTCCGCAAAATTTTGATCGCGAACCGCGGCGAGATCGCGTGCCGGATCATCTGGACGTGTAAGGAGATGGGCATCTCCACGGTCGCCGTCCATTCGACCGCCGACCGCGACTCTCTGCACGTGCGCTTCGCCGACGAGGCCGTCTGCATCGGCGGCCCCACCTCTTCGCAGAGCTACCTCAACATCCCCTCGGTCATCGCCGCCGCCGAGATCACCAACGTTGACGCCATCCATCCCGGCTACGGCTTCCTCGCCGAGTCGTCCTACTTCGCCGAAATCTGCGAGGCGTGCAACATCAAGTTCATCGGCCCGCGCCCCGACGTGATCCGGCTGATGGGCGACAAGGTCGAGGCCCGCCGCGCGATGAAGGAGGCCGGCGTCCCCATCCTGCCCGGAAGCCCCGACCCTTTGAAGTCGGAGGACGAGGCCCGCGCGCTCGCGCGCGAGATCGGCTACCCCGTCATCATCAAGGCCGCGGCGGGCGGGGGGGGGCGTGGCATGCGCATCGTCCGCACCGAGGAGGAATTCGGCCACGCGATGCAGACCGCCGCGACCGAGGCGGCGGCCTCCTTCCGCAGCGCCGACCTCTACGTCGAGAAGTTCGTCGAGAACCCACGCCACGTCGAGATTCAGATTCTGGCCGACGAGCACGGCCACTGCATACATCTCGGCGAGCGCGACTGCTCCATCCAGCGCCGCCACCAGAAGATCATCGAGGAAGCACCCAGCCCCGCGCTCACGCCGGAGTTGCGCGAGCGGATGGGCGCGACGGCGGTCGCTGCCTGCCGCCGGGTCGGCTATTCGAGCGCCGGCACGGTCGAGTTCCTCCTGGACGAGGACGGGCAGTTCTACTTCATGGAGATGAACACGCGCATACAGGTCGAGCACCCGGTGACCGAGATGATCACGCTCGCCGACATCGTGCGCAACCAGATTCTCGTCGCCGAAGGGAAACCGCTCTGGTACAAGCAGGAGGACGTGCTCTTCGTCGGCCACTCAATCGAGTGCCGCATCAACGCCGAAGACCCGCAGACCTTCGCGCCCTCGCCCGGCCTGATTACGGCCTACAATGCGCCGGGCGGCCCAGGCGTCCGCCTCGACACGGCGGCCTATCCGGGCTACGTCGTGCCGCCCTACTACGACTCGCTCATCGCCAAGCTGGTCGTCCACGCGCGCACGCGCGAGGTGGCTATCGCGCGCATGCGCCGCGCGCTCGAAGTGATGGTCGTCGAGGGCATCAAGACGACCATCCCGCTGCACCAGGGCGTAATGGAAGACCCGTACTTCCGCGCGGGCGAATACTCGACGCGCTTCATGGAGCAGTTCTTCGAGCGCCGCAAAATTCAAGGGGGGCTGGCCGCGTCGGGCGGGGCCTGAAGGGTACGGGGGCGGCGCACGAAGGCGCTCGGAAAAAGGCCGCCGCGCGGTTTGACTGACCGCGCTATCGTTTTTATAATGAAGGACTTTTCTGGGGCGGGTGATCCCGCCCGTGTGGGAGGAGCAAGGAGATTATGGCTTACGCGATCATACGTTCGGGCGGCAAGCAGTTCCGCGTCGAGGAGGGCGCGACCGTGCGCGTCCCCTCGCTCGACAAGCAGGCGGGCGAGACGGTCGAGCTTGAGGCGCTGGTCATCGGCGGCGGCGAGGACGGCGTGAAAGTCGGTTCGCCGGCGGTCGAGGGCGCGCGCGTTACGGGGACGGTGGTTGACCACGGTCGCGGCGGCAAGATCATCGTCTTCAAGAAGAAGCGCCGCAAGCAGTACAAGCGCACGCAGGGGCACAGGCAGAACTACACGACGGTCAAGATTGATTCAATCGGGTAATGATGAATGATGAATGCGGAATGATGAATTAAAGCACTCAAGCCGCTTCATGTTCATCACTCATCACTCCGCATTCATCATTAGGAGTTTTAGTCATGGCACATAAGAAGGGCGTCGGCTCGTCGCGCAACGGTCGCGACTCGCACTCGCAGCGGCTCGGCCTGAAGAAGTTCGGTGGCGAGCAGGTGCTGGGCGGCAACATCCTCGCGCGCCAGCGCGGGACGAAGTGGAAGCCGGGTAAGAACGTCGGGCGCGGCAAGGACGACACGCTGTTCGCGCTCGTGGACGGCGTGGTGAAGTTCGAGGACAAGGGCCGCGGCGGCAAGTTCATCAGCGTCTATCCGCCGGAGGCGGCCAGCGCCGCACCTGAGCAGGAGGCATCGCCGGCAGCCCGTTAGCCTTCAGAGGACGAGCAGGTTGCTTCTGATGCGACGCCCGCGCCGAGTGCACAACTCAAGCGACGGGCGTCATTTGCATTTTGGATTTGCGATTTTTTGATTTTCAATTTGAAGCCGTTGGCGGTTAGCTATTAACTTCCAACTTCGGACGAAAAGCTAAGGCCCAACGGCTAACAGCTAACAGCCACCAATCGCAAATCAAAAATCTAAAATCAAAAATTGTTTATTGACCGGGTGAAGATTCGGATTCGCGGGGGGCACGGCGGCAACGGCGTGACGGCCTTCCGCCGCGAGAAGTTCGTGCCGCGCGGTGGGCCGTCGGGGGGCGACGGCGGGCGCGGCGGCGACGTGTGGCTCGTCGCCGACTCTTCTTTGAACACGCTGCTGCACCTGCGCTACAACCCGGAGCACACTGCCGAGCGCGGTCGCCACGGCGAAGGCTCGAACCGTTCGGGCAGGGAGGGCGAGGATACAATCGTGCGCGTGCCCACGGGGACGCAGGTGCTCGACGCGGAGGCGGGGGATTTCCTGGTTGACCTCGCCGAAGACGGGCAGCGCTGGCTGGCGGCGAAGGGCGGGCGCGGGGGTTTCGGCAACGCGCACTTCACGTCTTCCACGAACCGCGCGCCGCGCTACCACCAGGAGGGAAGTCCGGGCGAAGAGTGCGAGCTACAGTTGGAGTTGAAGCTGCTCGCCGACGTTGGCCTGGTCGGCTTCCCGAATGCGGGGAAGTCAACCTTGATCTCGACCGTCTCGGCGGCGAAGCCGAAGGTGGCCGATTACCCGTTCACGACCCTGGAGCCGCACCTCGGCGTGGTTGACCTCGGCGACTTCAAGACGTTCGTCGTCGCCGACATCCCCGGCCTCATCGAGGGCGCGCACGGCGGGGCAGGACTCGGCGACCGCTTCCTGCGTCACGTCGAGCGCACGCGCCTTCTGCTCCACCTCGTTGACGTGTCGTCGCAGTCGGGCCGCGACCCCGTAAGTGACTACGAGGTCATCAACCGCGAGCTTGCGGCCTACGACCCGCAACTCGCGGAGCGACCGCAGTTCGTCGTGGCGACCAAACTCGATGCGCTCGACGAGCCGGAGCGACTTGAAAAATTAAGACGGCGCGCGCGCGCGGACGGGCGCGAGTTCTTCGAGATTTCTTCGGTGACGGGTCGCGGCCTACGCGAGCTTGTGCCGGCTGTGGCGCGTAAGCTCGAAGAGATTAACGCCCGCGCTGATGAGGGGCGTGGTGTGGGCGCGGCGGAGTACGGGAGTTAGGGCGGGGCGGTTGCTCAGAGTCCACGCTTTAGCGTGAAGTCGTTCCGTTCAGAGTTCACGCTTTAGCGTGCGGCGTCGGCGGCCTGAAGGCTGAACTCTGAACTCTTTATTCGTGATGGAGAGGCGCAGGCGCATCGCGCTCTACGGCGGGACGTTCGACCCCGTGCACGCCGGGCACTTGGCGGTCGCGCGCGGCCTGCTGCTGCTGTTCGCGCTCGACGAAGTTCTTTTCATCCCGGCCTACGTCGCGCCGCACAAGCGCGGGCGGCGCGTGAGTCCCGCGCTCGACCGCTACGCGATGCTCGCGCTCGCGACGCAGGGCGACGAGCACTTCCGCGTCTCGACCGTCGAACTGGAAGCGCCCGAAAGTCCGTACACGGTCAACACGCTGTCGAGCTTTCGCGACCGTTTGGGCGACTTGGCGCGACTCTTCTTCGTCATGGGCGCGGACTCCTGGGAGGAGATAACGACGTGGCGCGAGTGGGAGCGCGTGCTGACCCTGACGGATCACCTGGTCGTGACGCGGCCCGGCTACGAACTCTCGACCGCGCACGTCACGCCCGCTATCCGCGAAAGAATAGTTGACGTGCGCGGGCGGACGCGCGAGCAGGCCGAAGAGCAGTTGGAAGAAGCGCGGGGCGAACGCATTTATCTGACCGACGCGGCGAACGTTGACGCGTCGGCCACGGATATTCGCGCGGTCGTAGGCCGCGAAGCTTGGGGCGAACTCGGCGCGCTCGTCGCGCCGCCCGTCGCCGAGTACATACGCAAGTACGAACTTTACCAGGAGGCGAATGGAACGGAATTCTCCGATGCCGGAATCAAGGGAACGCACTGAAAAGGAGCGTGGGCGCGAGG
>Ga0066662_10001518_pt1 | contig 10745 bp, 14 predicted proteins | sample GraSoiAngelo_111_FD_133939 | JGI IMG/M metagenome (GOLD analysis project Ga0066662, IMG submission 133939) | Grasslands soil microbial communities from the Angelo Coastal Reserve, California, USA - 14_0903_12_40cm | ecosystem: Environmental > Terrestrial > Soil > Grasslands | place: USA... | reverse complement strand
TCGGCGCTGCGGCGGCCCTCGCCGCGCTGCCCGCCGCCGGCCCAGCCTCCGCCAAGGTCGCGCTGCAGCGCATCAGCAGCGACCCGTTCGCGAACACCACGAGCCAGCACCGCACGGAGGTCGAGCCCGACACCTTCGCCCACGGCTCGACGGTCGTGGCCGCCTTTCAGGTCGGCCGCTTCTTCGACGGCGGCGCGTCGGACATCGGCTGGGCGCGCTCCGGCGACGGCGGCCGCACGTGGACCTCGGGCTTCATGCCCGGGATGACCACGAACTCGGGCTTCGCGGCGAGCCCGTACGAGCGGGTCAGCGACGCCTCCGTCGCCTATGACGCCGCGCACGGGACATGGGTCGTCTCGTCGATCCCGCTGAGGCCTGACACGAGCGTCCCCACGGTGCTCTTCAACGTCTCCACGGACGACGGCCGCACCTTCGGCGCGCCGTACTCGATGCCGGCCCCGGTCTCCAACAGCGTGGACCTCGACAAGAACTGGACCGTCTGCGACAACGGCGCGGCGAGTCCCTTCCGCGGCCACTGCTACACCGAGCTCGACAACTTCGGCGACGGCGACCGCGAGCTCATGAGCACCTCGACGGACGGGGGGCGCACGTGGAGCGTCCCGGTGCAGACGGCCGGTCACGACAAGGGCATCGGTGGTCAGCCCCTCGTGCAGCCCGACGGGACCGTCGTCGTGCCGTTCGAGTCGCTGAGCGGCAGCATCGGCGCGTTCAGCTCGCACGACGGCGGTCAGACGTGGAACAAGGCGGTCAAGGTCGCCAACGCTCCCAGCCACACCGTCGACGGCGGCCTGCGCACCAGCGTGCTGCCCAGCGCGGAGGTCGACGGTGCGGGCAACGTGTTCGTCGCGTGGCAGGACTGCCGGTTCCGCAAGAGCTGCTCGAGCAACGACATCGTGTTCTCGCGCAGCGGCGACGGAACGACGTGGAGCGCGCCGGCGCGCGTCCCGATCGACGACGTCACCAGCGGGGCCGATCACTTCATCCCGGGCCTCGCCGTCGACGCCTCGACCTCCGGCTCGAGCGCGCACCTCGGCCTGACGTACTACTTCTACCCGCAGGCGGCCTGCGCCCCGGGCTGCCAGCTCCAGGTGGGCTACATCAGCTCGCCCGACGGCGGCGCGCACTGGGGGGCGCCGCGGCAGCTCGCCGGGCCGCTCACGCTGGACCAGATCGCCTCGACCTCGCAGGGGCCGATGGTCGGCGACTACATCTCGACCTCGTTCTCCGGCGGCCTCGCCGTGCCGGTCTTCGCGGTCGCCGGGCCGAAGCAGGGCTCGACGTTCGACGAGGCGATGGCCGCGCTCACCTCGCCGCTGGCCGTGGCGACCCCGAGCCAGGCCGCCCGGCCCGCGTCGAGCGCCGGCGCGCAGAGCGGCCAGGGGCAGGGGACGACCAACCAGGCCGTCCGGCGCGACTGACGCACCGCTGACGAGGAGCACCGCGGATCGCCCGCGGTGCTCCGCCGCGATCACACGTCGGCGGTCGCGCCCGCCAGGTCCCGCACGAGCGCGCCCGCGGGCCGAAGGTCGCCGATGCGCGCGACGCATTGGCCCGCGTAGAGCGGGCCGGCGTCCACGAGCGAGGCGGGATCGCCGGCCGTGGCGGCCGCCGGCCCGAGCAGCGGCGTTCCGGGCCGCTGTGAGTGAGCCGCCCGTTGGATCATGGACACCGGCATCCGCGACAGCGCCGGGGCGGTGGCGCGATGAAGGGCCCGCACCCAGCCCGGGACCGTCCCGTCGCCGCGCAGCCAACGCTCGGTGGCCGCGTTGGGGACGACCCGATGCCGCGCCGGCCAGCCCGCGCCGAAGAGCTCGGTGAGGATCGTGTCGGGCGCACCCAGCAGCCGGCGCTTGTACTCGGGATGAGCATGGCTCTCCTCGGAGAGCAGGAACCGTGTGCCGACGACGACCGCGTCCGCGCCGGCCGCGAGCGCGACCTCGACGTCGCCGCGCTCGGCGACGCCGCCGGCGAGCCAGATCGGGCACTCCGCGCCGAGCGCTCTCTGCGTGCGCTCGAGCAGCTCGAGCCCGGGCGTCGTTCCCCGAACGTGCCCGCCCGCCTCGACGCCCTGGACGATGACGCCGTCCGCGCCCGCGTCGACCGCCGCCCGGGCCTCGTCCTCGGACCCGCACTGGTGCACCCAGATGCCCCCGGTCACCCGGCGCGGCGTGCCCCAGAACGTCAAGACGGCGTCGGCCTCCCGCGCGACCTCCCAATGTGCGCGGCGGGTGAAAGGCAGCAGCAGATTCAACGCGACGGGCCGCGAGCTGCGCGCCCGGTGGGCGGCGAGCTCGGCGCGCAGCATCTGCGGCGGCATGAGCCCCAGCTGCCCGAGTCCACCGGCCTGCGCGATGGCCACCGTCAGGTCGGCTCGCGACAGCCCGCCGCCGAGCCCCGCACCGACGATCGGGTGCTCCAGCCCGAGGCGCTCGCGCAGGCTCATCGGCGGATCGTACGCGGACCGGCGGGGTCCTCAGTACGTCGTCGCCTCAGCGACGTCGACCACCGTCGGACCCGACTTCAGCCGCATCCCGCTGCGTTCCAGGGCGCCGGAGCCGATCAGGCGTTCACGGAACGTCGTGGCCTGCTCGACCGATGGGAACTCGATGCGGATGAAGACCTCGTTCGGGTTCTCGACCGCGCGTGAGACCACGTGGCCGGTCGCACCGCTCTGCGCCCGGCCCGCCGGGTCCTCGTCGAACCTCGGCTTCCATGCGTCGAAGTCGTCGATCTCGAAATTCAGGATGAGCATCGCCATGGCCACGCGACCCTATAGCCCGCTCGGCACGGCTGACAACCGCAGATGCGGGGCCCGGCCTCCTAGGCGGTCAGCGCGTCCGAGCGTGCGGCTCGTGGCTGCGGGCCGGCGTCGAGCTGGGCGTCGAGCGCCGTGACCTTCTCGGTGTCGAGGTGCACGCTGATCTCGCGGATCAGGCCGTACCTGATGACGATGTGCTCCATCCCCTCGTTCTCGTAGACATAGCCGTTGGGAGCGACGATCCGGTCACTGAAGAGCATGGAGACGCGCATGTTCCACGGAGGGCCGGCGACCGTCGCGTCCCGGACGGTGAACTGCGGTCGCAGTGACGCGAAGCGCCGCATCCACGCCTCGATCGCGGGCTTCCCGCGATGCTCGCCGCCGAACGAGCTGCTGCCGGCGAACGACAGGCGGGCGTCCTTCGCCAGGCCGAGCAGGGCCAGGCGCAGATCACCCTCGCTGACCCTCCCGTAGAGGAATCCGACGGCCCGTCCCACGATCCACGAGTACATGACGCCTCCGCTCTCCAGGATCCTGTGCACTGACCCACCGGAGAATGCCGGACGCTCGCGGGAGCGGCGCGCCACGTGCGGGGGCACTTTCGGAACGGTTGCGTAGTTGACGACCTCTATGGTCGCCAAGTGCGCAATCGATCGTCACTCAGGCACGTGCGCGTCCGGTAGCACACGAGCCTTCCGGCGCCGGCCGGTCAGACGGATGCGACGAGGCGCACAACCTCGCCGGCGACGCGCACCTCGTCGCCAGGGCGCAGCTGGCGCCCGCGCCGGTTCTCCGCCTCGCCGTTGACGAGCACGTCGTTGGCGGCCAGGAAGCGCTTCACGTCGCCCCCGGCCTCCACCACACCGGCCAGCTTGAGCAGTTGCCCCAGACGGATCACGTCGCCGCGGATCGGCACCTCGCGGGCCATCGCGGCAGCCTAGAGGCTCCTCGAAACGGCTAGGTGGGCGGGAACTCGCGCAGGACCCAGTCGGGCCCGAGCTCGTCGCGCCGGTAGGGCCGGCCGTGGATGAGCACGTAGTCGCGGGTGCGCAGGTCGATCGGGAGGCGGCGCTCGATCGGGAACCACTCGTTGTGCCGGCGGATGAGCTCGTTGACCTCGTCGAAGCGCCAGGTGGCGGCCACCTCGCGCCAGCGGTCCGGGAAGCCGGCCGGGTCCTCCTCGCGCATCGCGGCATGGAGCGCGGCGAGCTCGCGGCGGGCCCGGGCGGTGAGGCGCGCGATCTCGGCGAGGCGCTCCATCCACCGGGGCGGGACGCCCGCGTCGAAGTAGCCCTCGAGCGAGCGCTCACGCTGGAGCGAGGAGCGCTCGAGCCGCGGCGGGTCCTCGGCGATGCCCGAGGTCTTGCGGCGCAGGTAGCGCTCGACCGGGGTGTCGTCGGCCATCGCGGTTCAAGGTACGACCCTCCACTCGTCGCCGATCAGCCGCAGCCGGAGGTGGTGCGGCGTCCCGTCGGCCCGAACGACGGCCCTCGCGTGGTGGTAGTCGGACGCCACCGAGACGAGAGAGACCTCCAGCGTCCTCGGATGGAGGCGCGACGCCGCCCACGAGCGTGCCGCGGCCTTGACGCGCGTCGGAGTCGGCGTGCCGCCCAGGCAGCCGGACAGGCCGACGCACGCCAGCAGCCCGAGGAGAGCAGCGCGCCGCGTCATGGCGTCCCCCTTACCCACTTTGATTTGGCGCACCTCCGCGGGGGTAGCGCACTGACCGCCTTATGCGACGCCTGATGGCGAGCGTCCTCTGGGCCGCTCCGATGTTCGCGCTCTGGCTGGCGCTGACCGACAACACGCAACCGCTCGACATGCTCGTCGGAGCGGGCTGCTCCCTGCTCGCCGGCGCGGCGGCGGAGGCGACCGGGGTGCTCGGCCGCATCGGCTTCCGCCCCCGCCCGCGGTGGGTCTTGCGCACGCTCAAGGTCCCGTGGTGGATCGCCAGGGACAGCGTGCTGGTCCTCGCCGCGCTGTTCACGGGGCGCGAGGGCCGCTTCGTCACGGTCCCCTTCCGCTCGCGCGGCGGCGAGCCCCGCGACGTGGCGCGCCGGACGATCGCCTACGCCGCCGGCTCCGCCGGCCCCAACACATACGCGATCGGGGGCTCGCGGGAGCACGACGTCCTCGTCGTCCACCAGCTCGTGCCCAGCGACGTCATCACCCCGGCCGAGGTGGTGCGCGAACCGTGAACCCCTGGATGATCGCCGCCGCCATCCTCCTCGTCACGCTCCTGCTGCCGCTGTATGCGTGCCTTCGCCTGCCGCTCATGGACGCGCTGGTGGCGCTGGAGATCACCGGGATCGTCCAGACGACGATCCTGCTCGTCCTCGCCGAGGGCTTCCACCGCCGCCAGCTCTTCGACCCCGCGCTGGTGCTGGCGATCATGACGTTCATCGGCGCGGTGGCCTACGCGCGGCTCATGGAGCGGCGGGTGTGAGCGCGCGCGACTGGATCGCGGGCGGGCTGCTCTTCGCCGGCGTCGGCGTGCAGGTCCTCGCGTGCATCGGGCTGATCAGGGCCCGCTCGACGTTCGACCGGCTGCATCTCATCGCCCCCGCCACCGTCGTGGGCGGGCCGCTCGTCTGCGCCGCGATCCTGGTCAACGAGTCCTTCTCGGTCGGCGGAATCCACGCGATCATCGTGGGCGCGATCCTCGTCGCGACCGGGCCCGTCCTCACCCATGTCACCGCCCGCGCCGCGCGCCTGCGCGAGACGCGCGGGCTCGTCGTGCTGCCCTCCGAGGAGCCATGAACGTCCTCCTCGGGATCGTGCTCACCCTCCTCGCCATCGCGGCCCCCGCGGTGGTGATGGTCGACGACCCGCTGCGCCAGTCGATGGTCCTCGGCTTCTACGGGCTGCTGCTGGCGAGCGCCTTCTTCATCCTGCAGGCGCCGGACGTGGCGCTCTCGATGATCGTCGTCTCGAGCGTGCTGATCCCGGCGCTCGTCCTTCTCGCCCTGGGGCGGATCCGCCATCTCGAGTCCAGAGACGACGAATGACCCCACGCGCGCGACAGACGCTGATGCTCGTGGCCGGCGCCGGCCTGCTCGCCTTCTTCGTCTGGGGTGCGGTCGGGCTTCCGGACTTCGGGCACTACCGGGGCCCGTACGGCCTCGTCATCAATCACGTCGCCGGCAGCGAGCGCCAGGTGACCAACGCGGTCGCCTCGCTGGTCTTCGACTACCGCGGCTATGACACGCTCGGCGAGGAGCTGATCCTCTTCGTCTCGGTCGTCGGCGTGGCCACGCTGCTGCGCGAGACGCGCGGCGAGGAGCTCCCCGCCGGGCGCGACGACGCCACCGAGGTCCCCGACACGTCGGACGCCCTTCGCGTCTTCGGGGTGGTCGTCGTTGGCGTGACGCTCCTGATCGGGCTCTACATCGTCGCCCACGGCAACCTCACACCAGGCGGCGGCTTCCAGGGCGGCGTGATCCTCGGCTCGGCGGTCCTGCTCGTCTATCTCACCGGCGAGCTGGTGATGGTGCGCTGGGTGGAGCCGGGCACGCTGCTCGAGATCCTGCACTCCGCCGGCGCGGCCGGGCTGGTGCTCCTCGGCCTCGGCGGCCTGATCGCCGGCGGCGCCTTCTTCCACAACTTCCTCTACACGGGCACCGAGGGTGGGATCAACTCGGGCGGGATCATCGAGCTGGGCAACGCGACGGTCGGGCTGGAGGTCATGGGCGCGACCATCCTCATGGCTTCCGAGCTGCTCGAGCAGCTCCTCGTCGTCCGGCGGGGCTCGCCGGCGTGAGCGTCTACCCCTACATCGTCGCCGGCTGGATCATGGTGGTCGGCTTCTTCGGGATCGCCCGCAGCCGCAACCTGGTGCACCTGATCCTGTGCGTGAGCGTCGTGCAGTCCGCGACCTACGTGCTGCTGCTCGCCATCGGCTTTCGCGACCACGCCACCGCCCCGATCTTCCAGGGGGTCGCCCCGACCGCGCGCGCCGTGGACCCGGTGGTGCAGTCGCTGACGCTGACCGACGTGGTGGTCGAGGCGACCGTCGTCGCGCTGCTGCTCGCCCTCGCCGTCGACGCGGTCAAGCGCTTCGGGACGCTCGACCCGCAGGACCTGCGCGCCCTGAAGGGCTGAGCCCGTGGCCGTCGCCCCGCTCGCGATCGTCGTCCCGATCCTCGCCGCGTGCCTGCTGATCGCGGGCGGCAAGCACGTGCCGCGGCGGCTCGCCGACCTCGTCGCGCTCGGCGCCGCGGCCGCGACCGCCGTGCTCTGCGCGATCCTGCTCGGCCGCGTCTGGCACGGCCACTTGGAGGTCTACTGGTTCGGCGGCTGGCATCCGCGGCCGCACGGGATCGCGCTGGGCATCGACCTCGCCGTCGAGCCGATCGGCGCGGGCGCGGCGACCCTCGCGGCCGTCCTGATGACCGCAGCGCTGCTGTACTCGCAGCGCTACTTCGAGGCGGTCGCGCCCTTCTTCCACGGGCTCATGCTCGTCTTCCTGGCGGGAATGGTCGGCTTCGCGCTGAGCGGCGACCTCTTCAACATGTTCGTGTTCTTCGAGCTGATGAGCGTGCCGGCGTACGCGCTGACGGGCTACAAGGTCGAGGAGCGCGGACCGCTCCAAGGCGCCCTGGGCTTCGCCATCACCAACAGCCTCGGCGCGTTCCTGACACTCAGCGGGATCGCGCTGCTCTACGGGCCAACGGGCGCGCTCAACCTCGCGCAGATCGGCGCGTCGCTGGCCGGGCACCACCCCGACGCGCTGGTGATCGTCGCCTTCGTCCTGGTCATCACCGGGTTCCTCGTGAAGGCCGCCGCGGTCCCGTTCCACTTCTGGCTCGCCGACGCCCACGCGACCGCGCCGGTGCCGGTCTGCGTCCTCTTCTCGGGGATCATGGTCCAGCTCGGGCTGCTCGGTGTCGCGCGCGTGTACTGGACGGTCTTCTCGGGCCAGCCGGCGCTGCACGCCCCGGCGCTCGTGCACACGCTGCTGGCGCTGGGCGTCGTCACCGCGCTCGTCGGCGGGGTCATGGCCTTCCTCGAGCGCCACCTCAAGCGCCTGCTCGCCTTCTCGACGATCAGCCACACGGGGATGTTCCTCGCCGGCATCGCGCTGCTGCACGCGCATGGGACCGCGGGCGTCGCGCTCTTCGTCGCCGCCCACGGGCTGACCAAGGGCGCGCTGTTCATGGTGATCGGGATCACCTCGCACCGGCTCGGCTCGGTCGACGAGGTCGAGCTGCACGGGCGCGGGCGGGGGCTGTGGGCGACCGGCTCGCTGTTCATCGTCGGGGCGCTCGCGCTGGCCTCACTGCCGCCCTTCGGCGCGTTCGCGGGCAAGTCGCTGATCGAGGAGGCGGCCTCGGGCCGGGGCTTCCACTGGATCGCGCCGGTCTTCGTGCTCGGCTCGGCGCTCGCCGCAGGGGCGATCCTGCGCGCGGGGCTGGGGATCTTCCTCGGCCTGGGCGAGGCGCGCCCGCCCGCGATGGAGCAGGAGGCCGAGGCCGAGACCGAGACCCCCGAGACGAAGGGCTCGGTGAGCCGCACGCCGGCGGTGATGCTCGTTCCCGCGACGCTGCTGCTCGCCGGCGGCCTCGCGCTGGGGCTCATCCCGCACATCGACGCCGCCTTCGAGCGCGCCGCGGTGCGCTTCCAGGACCGCGCGGCCTATGCGGCGCAGGTGCTGCACGGGCACGCGACGGCGCTCCCGTCCGCGCACGTCACCTCAGGCCCTGCGACGAGCTCGTACCTCTACGGCGCGGCGGCGGTGATCGGCGCGGTGGCCTTCGCGCTCGCAGCGCTCTACCTGCCGCGCGTGCGCGGTCGCGTCACGGTGCTGTCGCGGGCGGGCACGGGCGCGGCGCGCCTGATGCGCGCCTGGCACAGCGGCCACATCGGCGACTACGCGACGTGGCTCGCCGTCGGCGTGGTCATCCTCGGCTGGTCGCTCGGCGCCGCCATCCCTTAAGGCACCTCTTCGAAGCCGCCGGTCGCCGTGCGGCGCAGCCTGCGGCCGGTGAAGCCGCGCAGCGGGTGGATCCCGGAGTCGCGCAGCTCGCGGCAGATCCGGTGCGCGATCCCCCCCGCCACGAACGGCGCGATGAGCACCACGAAGCGGTAGACCCAGATCTGCGCCGTGTAGGAGAAGCCGATCGAGACCAGGAGGCGGTCGGCCGAGCCGGCGAAGAACACGAGGAACACCCACGTGAAGAAGCCGACGCCGATCGCGGTGCGCAGCGGGTTGTCCCGCGGGCGGTCGAGCAGATCGTGGCGGCGGAAGTCGCGCGTGATGAAGCGCTGCTCGAACCACGGCCACCCGTAGAGCACTGCGAAGCAGACCAGCGGGAAGGCGGCGCCGCCCCAGAACGGGTTGGGGATCCAGGTGTGGCCCCCGAAGCGCACGTCGAAGCCGGGCATCAGCCGCAGCCCGCCGATCAGCCAGCCGAGGAACCAGTCGGGCTGCGCGCCGTTGCTCCCCAGCCACGGCTCGAACGGTCCCCACTGGTAGATCGGGTTGATCTGGACCAACCCGCCGAGCAGCACGATGACCGCGGTGACCGCGGCGAACCAGCCGAGCGTCCGCAGCGCGTACCCGGGCCACAGCGGGGTGCCGACCACGTTGCGCTCCTGGCGGCCCGGCCCCGGGAACTGCGCGTGGTGCTGGCGCATGATCATCGCCATGTGGACGGCGATCAGCGTCCCGATGATCGCCGGCAGGATGAACACGTGGGCGATGAACAGCCGCCCGAAGAACGCGTCCGAGCCCGGGAAGCGCCCGTCCCAGATCAGGTTGGCGAGCTGGCCGCCGATCAGGGGCACGGACAGCGCCACCCCGTAGGCGATGACCAGCCCCATCCCGGAGAGCAGGTCGTCCGGAAGCGAGTAGCCGGCGAAGCCCTCCAGCAGCGCGAGCATGAGCATCGTGACGCCGACCGCGTAGTTGAGCTCGCGCGGCTTGCGGAACGCCCCGCTGAAGAACACGCGCATGAGGTGCACGAGGATCGAGGCGATGAAGACGTTCGCCGCCCAGTGGTGCGTCTGTCGCATGAGCAGCCCGGCGGGGACGTCGAAGGACAGGCGCACGACCGAGACGTAGGCCTGCGATCCCGCCAGCCCCTGCAGCGCCGCGTTGCCGCCGTGGTAGACCGTCTCGGACTGGCTCGGCACGTAGAAGAGCGCGAGGAACGTGCCCGTGGCGATCAGCACGACGAAGCTGTAGAGCGCGATCTCGCCGAGCAGGAACGACCAGTGGTCCGGGAACGCGTAGTGCAGCGCCTTCTTGAGCAGCGGCGCCGCGCCGAGCCGCTCGTCGACGAAGCGCACCGGCTCTGCGAGCGGGTCCTCCTTGCGTGTCCGGGTCCGCAGGCTCAATGCGCGACCCCCCACCAAGCGGGCCCCGGCGGTCCCGAGAGGGGGCCGGCGGCGCGCAGGTTGCGGGAGCCGTCGATCGCCAGCGGCAGCTGCGGCAACGGCCGCCCGGCCGGGCCGAAGGTCACGCTGCCGCCGTCGGCGACGTCGAAGGTCGAGTAGTGGCACGGGCAGACGAGCCCCTGCTTGGCGCCCGGCGCCGTCGGCTCGTAGAGCGGCCAGCGGAACTCGGCGACCGCGCAGCCGGCGTGCGTGCAGATCTTCGAGTAGGCCAGCAGGCCCTCGGGCGCCCAGTCCGCTCGCGCCCGCGGCAGCCGCAGGTCCCGCGGGTCGATCCGCACGACGACCACCGGCGACCCGAGCTCGCGCTTGTCGGCCCCCTGCGGGAACCCGGTCACGAAGGAGCCGACCTCGAGCGCGTCCGCGGAGATCAGCTTGTCGTCGGAGTCGACGAGCGCGCGGCCGCGCCGCCACGGCGAGTCCGCGAGAGTGCCCTCGATGCGCGGGCCGAGCGAGGCGAGCGGCGCCGCGGCCATCACGCCGAGGCCGCAGGCGCAGGCACCGGCGGCGCCCGTCAGCAGCCTGCGCCGCGACACGCCCTCGAAGCCGCCGCGCAGGTCGTCCGCGACGT
>Ga0066662_10001517_pt1 | contig 10749 bp, 8 predicted proteins | sample GraSoiAngelo_111_FD_133939 | JGI IMG/M metagenome (GOLD analysis project Ga0066662, IMG submission 133939) | Grasslands soil microbial communities from the Angelo Coastal Reserve, California, USA - 14_0903_12_40cm | ecosystem: Environmental > Terrestrial > Soil > Grasslands | place: USA... | reverse complement strand
TGTAGCTCGAGAGGTACCGGCCGCGCGTCGCGAGCCCGCGCAGCTCGGCCTCGCACGCGCGCGCCTCGTCGCGCCGGCCGAGCCGCGCGAGCAGATAGCCGCGCAACGCCACGAGCTGCTGCTCGTAGCCGTCCGGCAGATCGCCGCCGGCCAGCGCGAGCGCCTCGCTGTAGCGCCCGGCGAGCTGCAGGGCCATCGCGAGGTAATAGCGCGCGTGCACGTACTGCGGATCGACGTCGAGCACGGTGCGCAGCAGCTCCGCCGCCTCCTCGAACCGGCGGCGGAAGATCGCGGTCACCGCGAGCGTCGTCTGCAGGATCAGCGAGCACGGCTCGTGCGCGACCGCCGCGCCGAGCAGCTCGGCGCCTTCGGCGGCGCGGCCGGTGAGCGCCAGGAACCACGCGCGCAGCACCGCCGGCGCGACCGCGTGCGGCGCGAGCTCGACCGCGTCGCGATAGCGCGCGTCCGCCGCGGCCAGATCGCGCTCGTAGTAGCACGCGACCTCGCCCAGCACCGCGTATGCTTCGGACGAGGTGGCGTCGAGCGCGAGCGCGCGTCGCGCCGCCTGTCGCGCGCGCGGGAACGCGACGGACGGCACGAGCGCGAGATACTCGCCCGACAGTGCGTACGCGCTCGCGAGCCCGGCGTGCGCCGGCGCGAACGACGGGTCGGCGGCGAGCGCGCGCCGGAACCAGCCGATGCTGCGCCGCAGCGCGCCGGCGGTGCGCTGCTCGTAGCTGAAGCGCCCGCGCAAGTACAGCCGCTGCGCGGCCGAGCCGCACGCGCCGGACGCCGCATCCGTGCGCGTGACGCGCGCGACGAAGCGGTAGCCGCGGCCCGGCTCGGTCATCACGAACGCCGGCCGCGGCGCGTGGCGCGCGAGCGCGGCGCGCAGCGTGAACACGTGCTGCGAGAGATTGCCTTCGCCGACGTCCTCGTCGGGCCACAGCGCGTCGAACAGCTCGCGCTTGCCGAGCGTGCGGCCGGGGTTACGCGCGAAATACTCGAGCAGCGCGAAGGTGCGCGGCCGCAGCGCGACCGGCCTGCCGCGAAAGGTCAGCGTGCGCGCGTACGCATCGAGCCGGAACGCGTCGAAGGCGAACACGCCCGACGCTTCGGACCGGCCGCTCGGCGGCCCCGCCCGGCGGCATATCCCGGGCACTCCGCACGACGCGTCGAAATGGTGCGGCGATGCCGAGGTTGGAGGCGATCGAGCGGCGCGTCGTCGCGTGCCGGAAGTGCCCGGAGCTGCGGGCCTACTGCGCCGAGGTCGGGCGCGTGAAGAAGCGCGCGTTCCTGGGCCACGACTACTGGGCGCGCCCGGTCCCCGGCTGGGGCGACCCGAACGCACGCGTGGTGCTGGTCGGCCTCGCGCCCGGGGCGCACGGCTCGAACCGGACCGGCCGCGTCTTCACCGGCGACGGCAGCGGCGAGTGGCTCTACCGCGCGCTGCACCGCGCCGGCTTCGCCAGCCAGCCGAACGCCTCGCACCGCGGCGACGGTCTGACGCTGCGCGACGCCTTCATCACCGCCGCCGTGCGCTGCGCCCCGCCCGCCAACAAGCCGACGCCCGAGCAGCGGGCCCGCTGCTTCCCGTTCCTGCGCGAGGAGTTCGGGGCGCTGCCGAACGCGCGCGTCGTCGTGGCGTTGGGCAAGATCGCCGACGACACGGTGCACGCGCTCGTCAAGGAGATCGGCGCCTACCGTACGCCGCGCGCGCCGTTCGCGCACTTGGCGGAGACGTCGGTCGACCTCGGCGCGCATGCCGGGGTGACGCTTTTGGCGTCGTACCACCCCAGCCGCCAGAACACGAACACCGGCGTGCTGACCGAGCCGATGCTCGACGCCGTGTTCGCGCGGGCGCGCGAATTAGTGCTGAGGTCCTAAGGTTCGTTAGGGTTTGCCACCCCCAAAACCGGGTATCGGGTGGTCGACGGACTCCGCGCAATCGCGCCGTACGTCATCTTGTGCAAATGCGAGCGGCATCACGGAAGCGATGACCGCCGATTTCGTGCTCCAAAGTGTGAATAGCACCCCCGGAAGGTGGGCATAGTTTCGCGTGCCATGAACTTCCGGATCGACGACCGCGACCTCAGCGCCTTCCTCGTCTACGCGGCTCGCGAGCGGAGTCTCGACGCCTCGCTCCGCGCGGCCAACAAGTACGGCCGGTCGGACGAGCACAAGAAATCGATCGACGCGCTGCGCGAGCTGAACAAGAAAATGCTGTTCCGCGAGACGCGCCGCGACGTCCACCCGTTCTAGTCTTTTCACCGCGCGCTCGTCGCCTCCGAGCGGGCGGGGGCGAGCTCGACGGCGCCCCCGTAACTGTCCAAGCCACGCCAGGTATGAACCGGCGTGGCTTTTTCGTCGCCCGACCGGAACCGGCGGCGTGATCCGCTTTTCGATCCGCCCGGATTCAGCCCAGGCCCACCATTCGGCCACGACTGCACCTGGTCATGGAAGACGATCGTCGCATTCGTCGGCTTGGATATCCTCGCGTTCGGCTTCATCCCGATGTCGATCGTGGCGATCTACTTGCTCTTTACTTGCTGCTGGTGAGGCGTGCGCTGGCCGGGCGTTCGGTGCAACGCGTTCGCGGTCTGGGCACTGACCCTTAGAGGTCCTGACGAATCAGCGCATCGAGCGGGTGATCGTTCCCGCGCCGGAGCACGATGATATTGTCGGGTTCGGACGCGAACCAGACGAACGTGCCCCACGCTATCGTCCCGATCGTTCGGCGGAATGCGGGCGCTTCGCGATCGACGTACGCCGTTACGAACGCAATTCGCTTCCGGGCAAATCCAGCTGCGTCCGTTTGCTTCGAGATCGCGTCTCGCCGCCGTTCGGTCACCGGGCCGTCGGTGGCGACGACTTCCACGAACACGAGCAACGGCTCATCGGCTGCCAAGTCGACCAAGATCACGTCGGGAAGGTCGCGGTCCGCTTCGATCGCCAAGCCGATCGATGCAGCGAGATTCTCGTCTCGAGCGACGACCTTGTTGCCGCTCTCGCTGAGCCACAGCACCGCTGGATTGCGCAGAAAGCGCGCCCTCGCCGTACAGCCGCGCGCACTCTCCTTCGATCGCGCTTCGAGCCGCGCTGGAGGCCACGAGCCGGCCCAACCTACCGAGTTCGTCGGGATTCGGCAACGGGAGGGACTCCAGTTCGTATGCCGAGACGGCGACACTTCCGCTCACGCAGCGAAATGCGCGATCCGCCGCAACGCTGTTTAGGAATACCGCGAGAACACCGGCCGGAACGGCCGGCGCGCCGTGGATCGGGCGCACCATGTTCAGATGGTTCTCGACCACGACCGCACCGTGCTCCGCGATGAACGCCGCCGGCAGCTCGGCGCCGATCAACCGCCGGTGCTGCTCCTTTGCGGTCGTCCGTTGGAGCAGAACGCAAGGATCGACCACCATCATCCACTCGTCACCCGAACGAATCTCGAAGTACGGCAGGTGATGCCGCTTCTTCGCGCTCCAGGTGAACTGCCCGCCCGCGGAGACCGACTCGGCCCAAACGACCGGATACCGGTTCCGCGCTCGGCGAAGGCAGAGCTGAGCCTTGTACCGGTTCCACACGAGCGGACCAGTACTCACCTCGTAGCCCCAGTCAGCGAGACGGTGCGGCATGCGGCCTAGCGTTGCGGCGAGCGCGGCATCGGTTCGACCGCGCGGCAGGATCCACGGCGTCGAGGGATCGGCCGGAAGCGAAGCGACCGCCGCGCCCTGGACGAGCAGGTTGCGCTCGTCCAGCGGCGCGATCTCGTGTATCGCCACGTCCGTTACCGCATCCCCCCGCCGGTACGTCGCGAGGAGCGTCTCCTGCAGCACCTCGGCGAACACGCCGTCCCGAGCGGTGACGAAATCGATGGACCGGGGTGGAGCTTCACGCGCGAGCAGCGTGCGCAGCTTTTTGTAGTACTCGCCCGCGAGAAAGCTGGTCGGCGTGACGTATGCGATGACGCCGCCGGGCTTCGTGTGGCGTATCGCTATGTCGGTGAACAGCCCGTACAGGTTTGCGTGACCGAACAACGAGCGCTCGAACGGCCGGCGCTCGGCGGCGCTGAGCTTGACGCGCCCGTACGGCGGGTTTCCGATCACCAAATCGAACCGCTCGCCGGGCGATACGGCGCGCAGCGTGTCACGGACGGTGACCACGGCCGGCAACCGGTGCCCGCAAGCACGCGTCACGTCGAGAAACGCAGCGTCCAAGGTGACTTGGGACAGCCACGCGGCGAACGGATCGATCTCGTAGCCGCACAAGCGCCGTGCCACGTTTTGCAGAAGGATGCGCGGCTCGCACGCTGCTAGCGCGTCGACGATGCGGCGCGCGACGGGCGCCAAGAATGCGCCCCCACCGCACGCCGGATCGAGCACGCGCGCCGTTCGCCAATCGACTCCGGCGGCAGTCGCCTGATGGATCAGGCGCGCACCTACCGCCGGGGGCGTGTAGAACACGCCGTTGGCAGCACGATATGCCGGCGGCAGCATGCCGATGTAGGCCAGACCGACATTGTGCGCCCCCACCTCGACGTCCAGCGAGGCGAGTGACGAGCCGATGTTCGCGGCCAGCGCTTTCATCGCTTCGCTCAATCGAACCGGCCGGACGGGTTCGAACGGCTCGCGCAGCGCCAACGACTGGTCACCGCCGGTCAGCGCCGACCACCACGCCGCTACGACGTGACGGCAGAACGTCCGCGCGAGCGCGAGGCGACCGGCTTCGTCGAAATCCTCACCCCGGCGGCGCGCAGTATCGAGCCCGGCCGCGATCGCGAGCACGCGTGCTTTTCGGTCCTGGTCCGGACTGGTCACCGATCCATCATCGCTGCGATCATCGCTTCTCCAGCCGAGGCTAGCCACCTGCAGTGCCAGGTGCCTGTCACGGTTGGACGATGCGCAGCCCCAGGTCTTTCAGCGACTGGTCGGGGACGGTGGACGGGGCGTCCATCATGACGTCGCGCGCGCCTTGGTTCTTCGGGAACGCGATGACGTCGCGGATCGTGTCCTCGCCGCAGGCGAGCATCACGATGCGGTCGACGCCGAGCGCCATCCCGCCGTGCGGCGGCGCGCCGTAGCGCAGCGCCTCCATGAAGAAGCCGAAGCGGTCGTCGATCTGCTCGTCGCTCAGGCCGAGGCGCTTGAAGACGCGGCGCTGGAACTCGGCCTTGTGGTTGCGGATCGAGCCGCTGCCGAGCTCGTAGCCGTTCAGCACCAAGTCGTAGTGCTGCGCCGTGATCGCCAGCGGGTCGCTGTCGAAGAGCGCGTCCTGGCCGGGGAGCGGCGCGGTGAACGGATGGTGCGAGAACGTGATCTCGCCGGTCTCCTCGTCGCGCTCGAACAGCGGAAAGCCGAGCACCCAGCAGAACGCGAACTCCTCCGGCTTGCGCAGGCCGAGCCGGTCGCCCATCTCGAGCCGCAGCCGGCCCGCGACGTCGGACGCCGCGCCCGCCGCGTCGCCGACGAACAGGATCGCGTCGCCGTCCGCGGCGCCGGTGCGCTCGCGCAGCTTCGCGGCGAGCGATTCGTCGACGAACCGCGCGATCGAGCCCTTCGGCCCGTCGGGCGCGAGTGAGACGTACGCCAGCCCTTTCGCACCGAAGCTCTTCGCGAGCTCGGTCAGCGCGTCGAAGTCGCGGCGCGAGAGCGACGCGCCGCCCGGCCAGCGCAGCGCGATCACGCGGTTCGCATCGCTCTCCGCGAGCCCGGCGAAGAGCCCGAACGCGCCGCCTTTGAAGAGATCGCTGGCGTCGACCAGCTCGTGCCCGAAGCGGAGGTCCGGTTTGTCCGAGCCGTAGCGTTGCATCGCCTCCGCGTACGTCAGGCGCGGCAGCGGATCGGGGATCGCGAGGCCGAGCACGCGCTGCCAGACGAAGCGCATCGAGCTCTCCATCACCTCGATCACGTCGTCCTGGCCGACGAAGCTCATCTCGACGTCGAGCTGGGTGAACTCCGGTCCCCGGTCGGCGCGCGGGTCTTCGTCACGGAAGCAGCGCGCGATCTGCATGTACCGCCCGAGCCCGCCGATCATCAAGATCTGCTTGAGGAGCTGCGGCGACTGCGGGAGCGCGTAGAACGTCCCGCGGTGGACGCGCGACGGAACGAGATAGTCGCGCGCGCCTTCGGGCGTCGACTTGATCAGGTTCGGCGTCTCGATCTCGAGGAAGCCGTGCTCGTCGAACCAGTCGCGCATCGCCTTGACGATGGCGTGGCGCATCGCCAGGTTGCGCTGCATGCGTGGACGGCGCAGGTCGAGGTAGCGGTAGCGCAGCCGGATATCCTCGGCCGGCTCTTCCTCGGCGGCGACGACGAACGGCGGCGTCTCGGAGCGGTTGAGGATCTCCAGCTCGTCGGCGGGGAGCTCGATCGCGCCGGTCGAGAGCTTCGGGTTCTCGGTGCCGGCCGGGCGCAGGCGGACGGCGCCGCGCACGCGCACGACGTCCTCGCTGTGCAGCGTCTCGGCCTGCGCGAACGTCTCGCCCTTCGAGGGATCGAAGATCACCTGCGTGATCCCGTCGCGGTCGCGCACGTCGATGAAGATCAGCCCGCCGTGGTCGCGGCGGCGGTGCACCCAGCCGTCGAGCTCGGCGATCTTCCCCGCGTCCGCGGCGGTCAATGCGCCGCACGAGACGCGCACGGCGGAGGAGCTATCCACGCAGCGCTGCCTTCACTCCGGTCAGATAGTGGTACTGGTACGAGAGGGTGCGCGCGAAGCCGGGCTTCGCGGCTCCGCCCTCGATCCAGCTCTTCAGCCCCGGCACGCGCTCGACGACGTCGTGCAGCTTCAGCGATACCGGCGTCATCCCGAGCCGCAGCTTCACGTCCCAGGCCGGGTGCTTGCGGAAGAAACGCACCGTCGACTTGCCGGCGAGCTCGTACTTCCGCTGCTGCTCGTCCCACGGCACCGGGTGCCAGTGGTAGTTCACCGCGCGCGGCTCGTACTCGATCGGAATCCCGGCGCTCTGCACACGGTAGCCGAGCTCGAGGTCCTCGTGGCCGTAGCCCGTGAAGTCCTCGTCGAAGCGGCCGATGCGGTCGAGATCGGCGCGCGGCAGCGACGCGTTGCCGGTCAGGAAGTACAGCCACGACAGGCGCTTCGGCTTCTCGCCGTGCAGCGGCGCGCGCAGCGCGCGGTCGGCGCGCTTCGCGAGGTACTCCTCGTACGAGCCGACCTGCACTTCCATGCCGACGACCGCGCGCGTCCCGGGCCGGTCGTGGTGCTCGAGGTGACGCGCGAGCAGGTCGGGCGACGCGATGATGTCGGCGTCGGTGAAGAGCACGACCGGGCCCCGCGCCGCGGCGATGCCGGCGTTGCGCGCCGACGCGCGGCCGGTGTACGGGCCGGGCAGGTGCCGCACGAACGGGCTGTCCTGCGCCACGCCGGCCAGGTACTCGGCGGTGCCGTCGGTGGAGTTGGAGTCCGCGACGACGACCTCGTACTCGCCGCGGCGCAGGTCCTGCGCGAGCAGCGAGGGGATCACGTGGCGGAGCGTGTCGAGACGGTTGTACGTCGGGACGACGACGGAGATGCGCGGCTGAGTCATAGCAAGGATGCGACCGCGGCGACGATCTCGGCGCGCGAGGCGCGCAGCGAGCTCTCGGATTCGTCCGGCGGTTTGCGCAGGATCGCGTTCGGCACGCGGTACGGCGACCATTCCTGCGAGGCCAGCCGGAACCACTTGTGCTCGAACAGGACGACCGTCGGCGCCCGCACCGCGCTTGCGACATGGGTCGCACCGGTGTCGATCGTGACGACGCAGGCGGCGCGCTCGAAGACCGCGGCCCAGACGTGGAACGGCAAGCGGCCGAGCACCGCGTCGGCGACCTGTGCGCGCTCGACGTCCTCGCCGAGCGCCCGCGCGTCCTCGCCGTAGGTGGCCAGCAGCGGCCGGCCGAGCGCGCGCAGGTCCCGGAAGAGCTGCAGCGCGCTGGCGGTGGTCGAGCCTTTCTCGCTCCAGCGCTGGCCGAGCTGGACGACGACGGGACGTTCCGGCAGGTGCGCGACGGCCGCGCGGTCCTCGGCGGTCACCGGCAAGACGAGGTCGCGGACCAGCGTGCGCGCGCCCGCGGCGGCGGCGACGGCCAGCACCTGGTCGACCTCGTGCGCGATCATCAAGCCCGGCCGGCGCTCGGCGGTCGACGGGTCGGCCTGGCTCAGCACGACGTCGGTCAGCATCGTGCGCAGCACGAGGCGCGCGAGATACCGCGTCTCATAGGTATAGCCGACGCGGCGCGGCGCGCGCGTCGCCGCGACGATGCGGTGGTCCGCGTCGCGCGGCGCGAGCGCGACTGCCAAGTCGACGCCGCGGAAGCGCGCGCCGAACGCGCTCGGCTTCACGCCCGGCGGGACGGTGGCGATCTCGTCGACGTCGGGCGAACGGTCGACCGCGACCGAGTTGTAGCGGCTGCACGCCAGCGTCACGTGGGCGTCGGGAAACGAGCGCCGCACCGAGGCGATGGCGGGCGTCGAGAGGATCAGGTCGCCGACGCGATCCGTGCGCGAGAGCAGGATGCGCATGTTCGCCCGCTCAGCCGCGCTTGGCGCGCTCGAGCTCGTCGTAGTAGGCCGCCGCCGCGAGCAGGCGCGCCGCGGCGAGCTTCGGCGCCGGCAGCTTCGCCTCGCCGGCGGGCGCGGTACCGGCCGCGGGCGCTCCGCCGACGGCGCGCTCGAGCCGCGGCAGGAGACCGCTGCTGCGCAGCACGCCGGCGAGCAGCTTCTGCGGGCGCGTGTCGCCGATCGCCAGCGCGACGCGCCAGCTCGGATGCAGCTTCTCGAGCCGCACCGCCGTGCGCGCCTGCGCGCGCGCCTGGCGCAGCATCCCGTCGACGTTCTCGGCCTGCGGCCGCGGCTTGTAGTGGAACACGACGGCCCGGCGGTTGAACACCGCCTTCGTGCCGAGCGCGCGCAGGCGCAGGCCGAGCTCGATGTCCTCCCAGCCGTACTCGCTGAACGACTCGTCGAACCGCCCGCCGGCCGCGTCGAGCCGCGAGCGCCGCACCGAGACGTTGGTGGTCCAGAACCAGTTGCCGCTGTAGTTGCGCGGCGTCCACGCCGGCACCGGCAGCGCGTCGAACGACTCGGTGTTGATCGCCGCGCCGCGCACGACGACGTCGCCGTGCCGCGCGTCCGACTTCAGGTGCTCGGCGGCGAAGACCGGCGTCGGCAGGACGTCGTCGTCGATGAACGCGATCCGCTCGCCGGTGCAGCGCGCGATCCCCGCGTTGCGCGCTTTCGCGAGCCCGCCGTTCTCCTGGTGCACCACGGTGAACGCGCACGTCGCCAACCGGCGCACGCGCTCGATCACCGCCGGCGTGTCGTCTCGCGAGCCGTCGTTGACCAGCACGACTTCGTACTCTTCCGCCGCGAGCGTCTGGTCGAAGCACGCTTCGAGCACGCGCTCCAGCAGGCGTGCGCGGTTGTAGGTGCAGAGCTGGATCGAGAGCTTCATGCTGCCGCTCAGAACCGCGTCGTGCAGTAGGGCGGCTGGTCGGCACGGAACGCGGCGTCGACGCGGTCGAGCTGCGCGCGCGGTTCGACGGTGGCGAGCCGGTGCCGGACCAGGTCGCGCAGACGCAGCGAGCCCATGACGACGGAGGACAGGTCGGCGATCCCGATCGTCAGCGTCGCGTCCGGCGCGGCGCCCGCGCGCTCGCCGCGCGGCGCACCGTGCGGACCGAAGCGGAACGTCCACCCGCCGGCGGTCGGCGGAAAGAACGCGTCCTCGACCTCGACCCGCAGCGCGAACGGCACGGCCGCGGGCGGCAGATGCGCGAACGCCGCTTCTACGTCGAGGATGCGGTACATGATGCCGAGCCCGGTCGTCGCGGTACGGTGCGCGGCGGGCGGCGCGACGGCCTCGTCCGAGCCGTCGCGCGGATCGTTCGCGGCGAGGAACAGCGCGTCGTCCTGCGACTCGATCACGATCCGTGCGAACTGGTCGCGTTGCGCGCGCAGGTAGCCCAGCAGCGCGGCGCAGTACGAGGCGTCTTCGTAGACCAGGTCGCGCACGAGCAGCTCGTCGCGGTTGCGGAGCGAGGTGTCGCTCGGAGTCACCGCGTTCGTCTGCATGAACGCGCGGATCGCGCCGCCGTCCTCGACCGCGACGATGCGCAGCTCGGCGTCGGTCAGCGCGCGATCCGTCGCGACGCGGTGCCGCGCGATGAGCCCGTTCGTGTTGCGCCGCGCGCGCTCGTAGCACGCTTCGAGCGCATCCGCGTCACCTGGGCCGAGCATGCGGATCGTGCCGCGCGCGCCGTCGTTGCGCAGCGCCGCGGGCGCGAAGCGGTAGCGGTGGAACGGCGTTCCGTAGCCGAACCCGAGCGCGCGGTAAAAGTCGGGCCGGAACGGCCACAGCACCGCGAACGGCGCGCCGCGCGCGCGGTAGTGCTCGGCGTACCACGCGATCAGCGCGCGCGCGATCCCCTGCCGCTTGTGCGCGAGGCCGACCGCGACGCCGCCGACGCCGCCGGTCAGCGCGTCGCGGCCGCGCACGTTCATCGTGTAGTCGTACAGGCGCATCACGCCGGCCGGCGCGCCGTCCCGCTCGGCGACGACGAGCCGCGGGACCGTCCGCGGCACGGCGCGGAAGACCGCCCGCGCGGCGAAGAGCGGGGCGCGCCGCACCGCTCGCGGGCGCGGGACAGCCGCCCGGCGTAGCGCCTGAGCACCCAGGGGGTGGGGCTTCCGGCCTGGAGGCCGCACCCCCTTCAGTCCCCCAGCTCAGTCGCCGCGGCCCGCCCGCGCCCT
>Ga0066662_10001514_pt1 | contig 10753 bp, 13 predicted proteins | sample GraSoiAngelo_111_FD_133939 | JGI IMG/M metagenome (GOLD analysis project Ga0066662, IMG submission 133939) | Grasslands soil microbial communities from the Angelo Coastal Reserve, California, USA - 14_0903_12_40cm | ecosystem: Environmental > Terrestrial > Soil > Grasslands | place: USA... | reverse complement strand
TGGCTTTCCAGCTGGCCGCCGAGCTCGGCTATGACCGCGTCGAGGTGATGGTCTGGGCCGACGCGGTCAGCCAGGACATCACCGCGGTCGCGGCGCTGGCGGATCGCTATCGGATGCCCGTGCTTGCCTTGCACGCCCCCTGCTTGCTGATCTCCCAACGGGTGTGGGCAGCAGACCCGACGGTACGGCTGCAACGCTCCGTACAAGCGGCCACCGAACTCGGTGCCGGAATCGTGGTGGTACACCCCCCGTTTCGCTGGCAACAAGATTACGCCACGAGTTTCGGTCAGCAGGTCGCTGCGCTGGAAGCCTCATCTGGGCTCGCTATCGCAGTGGAAAACATGTTCCCGGTGCGGCGTGGCCGGCTAGAGGTATCCAGCTTCGTGCCATCGCCTGACCCCACCGACGTCGGATACCCGCATTACACGCTGGATCTGTCGCATACCGCCGCGGCGGGTGTTGATGGGCTGCGGATGGCCCGGCGAATGGGCGGCCAGTTGACCCACGTGCATCTGGCAGACGGCAGCGGTGCGCCGCGCGACGAGCACCTGGTGCCCGGCCGCGGTAGCCAGCCGTGCGCCGAAGTGTGCCTGGGATTGGTCGAGCGTGGGTTCACCGGCACCGTGGTACTAGAGGTGAGCACCCGCCGCGCCCGTACTCGCCGGGAGCGCCGCGCCTTGCTGATCGAGGCCCTGCTCTTTGCGCGCCTCAACTTATGAGCTGGCCAGCCACACCCACAGCTCTGCTGTTCCCGAACTCCACAGCAGAGCTGACGGGGGGAGCTCGAACAGCTCCCGTGAAGTTCGGCGGGTTGAGAGTGCCCCGGTGGCGCACGACACGCAGGCGGGGAAGGCACCGATTAGCGTGCACGCTGTGCTGCGTCCGCTGATTCTGTCCGTTGCGGGTAATGCGACCGTGCGGCGGCTTGTCGCCAGTGCGCCGGTCAGCCGGTACGTCGTACAGCGTTTCGTGGCCGGGGTGAACACCGAGCAGGCGGTGGCCGCTACTGCGGGCCTGGTGTCCGACGGCTTAGCGGTGACCCTGGACCACCTCGGGGAGAGCGTTGCCGATGCGGCCGGTGCGGAGGCCACCGTGCAGTGCTATCTCGAACTGCTGGCGTGCTTGGCAGCCGAAGGCCTGACCGGCCGGGCGGAGGTCAGCGTGAAGCTGTCCGCTGTGGGTCAGCGGCTCGACGAGGCGATTGCGCTACGTAACGCCGCTCAAATCTGCGCCGCTGCCGAACAGGCCGGTACCACCGTCACCCTGGACGCCGAAGACCACACCCTCACCGACTCCACGCTGCGCGTGCACGCCGAACTACGTCGTAGCTGGCCCGCTACCGGAGCGGTATTGCAGGCGTACCTGCATCGCACGCTGGATGACTGCCGGGGACTAGCGGTCGAACGTGCCCGGGTACGGCTGTGCAAGGGCGCGTACGCCGAACCACCCGAGCTCGCATTCCGGACCCCGGCGGAGGTCGCGGGTAGCTTTGTGCGCTGCGCCAACGTGCTGCTCGCCGGACCGGGCTATCCGATGTTCGCCACCCACGATTCGCGGTTGATCGACATCGTGGGCGAACGGACCCGCTGGTACGGTCGCCCGCCGAATAGCTTCGAGTACCAGATGCTCTACGGGGTGCGTCCGGCCGAGCAGCGCCGGTTGGCCGCCGCTGGCGACACGGTACGGGTGTACCTACCCTACGGATCGGATTGGTACTCCTACCTCACCCGACGGCTCGCCGAGCGACCCGGCAACGTCGCCTTCTTCCTTCGCGCCGCGGTGGCTGGCTGCTGAGCTGTCCGGCGGCTGAGCATCCGACAACCGGATCGCTGCCGCCGGTGGACCGTCGGGCCGCTGTGGCACCGTAGCGCCATGACCACGATTGCTGTCCTGGGCACCGGTAAGATCGGCGAGGCCGTGCTCTCGGGCCTGCTCGATGCCGGCCGCAGTCCGGATGACCTGATGTTTACGGAGCGCTATCCCGATCGGGCCGCCGAACTCGAGCACACCTACCGGGTACACGCGGTGGATACCGCCACTGCAGCCGGTAAGGCCGACGTCCTGATCGTCGCGGTAAAGCCGCAGGACATCGACCCGCTATTGGCTGAGCTTGCCGGGCTGATCCGCCCGAACACTCTGGTGGTGAGCCTGTGCGCCGGGCTGCCCACCGCGCTCTACGAGCGCCGGCTTCCCGACGGGGTGCCAGTCGTGCGGGTGATGCCCAATACTCCGATGCTGGTCGGTGAGGCAATGAGCGCGATATCCGCCGGTCGCTTCGCCGCCGACGCGCACCTGCAGCTGACCGAGGAGTTACTGGGCAGCGTGGGCAAGGTGGTCCGAGTACCGGAAAGCCAGCAGGACGCCGTCACCGCGCTGTCCGGGTCCGGCCCGGCCTACTTCTTCTACCTGGTCGAGGCGATGATTGATGCAGGAATCATGCTCGGATTACCCCGGCCGATGGTGACCGAGCTGATCACCCAGTCCGCGGTTGGGGCAGCCCAGATGCTACGCCAAACCGGTGAGCACCCAGTGCTGCTGCGAGAGGCCGTGACCTCTCCCGGCGGGACGACGATCATGGCGATTCGGGAGCTGGAGCGTCATGGCGTACGGGCCGCGATATTGGCGGCCATCGAGGCGGCTCGGGATCGATCGGTCGAACTTGGAGCTGCTCATCGGATCTGATGGTCACTACAAGCGGTGCGAAGTACAACTGATCGGAGTCGCACGGCCACCACCAGTCCCGCTACTCTCATCAGAACAGGTGTGTCACGGACCGCGGGAGGGGAAGCCCGGCGGCGCGTGACGGTGAGGACGCGATAACCCATGCTGATGAACGAACAGGCCGGGGCGGCCAAGGTACAGTTCCTCACGGTCGCCGAGGTGGCCGCGATGATGCGGGTATCCAAGATGACGGTCTACCGGCTGGTACATGCGGGCGAGTTGCCCGCGGTTCGCGTCGGGCGTTCCTTCCGCGTTCCGGAGGCTGCCGTGCATGGTTACCTGGAGAACGCTTATTTCGACGCGGGATGAGATCAGGGTCGGGTGCCGGCTGCGCCCGACTTTGTGGGAATCCTGCGATGAGGGGTAACCTGGGCGCCCGTTCGCGCCCATTGCTGGGCGCTCCGCAGCCTATCTGCGACCAGCCTGCCTGACGAACACAGCGACTACCAGCGAGGAGGCCGAGCATGGGCTCGGTGATCAAGAAACGCCGTAAGCGCATGTCTAAGAAGAAGCACCGCAAGTTGCTTCGCAAGACGCGGGTGCAACGCCGCAAGCTGAAGAAGTAATCTCTGCGCGCAAGCGCAGGGAGCAGGCCAGCATGTTGCCTTCCACGGTTCTTGTCACTGGAGCCAGTCGCTTCATCGGTGGGCAGCTGGCTGTTCGACTCGCGGCCGATCCCCGAGATCGACCACGCCCTCGCTGTGGACACGGTGCCTCCGGGTCCGGAATTGTTGCGGCGGCTGGGGCGCGCCGAGTTTGTGCGCGTCGACTTGCGTAATCCGCTGATCGCCAAGGCCATCTGTACTGCCAAGGGCTACGTCCGTGGTTTCGCGCGGCGGCACGACGACGTGGACGTCACGGTGCTGCGCTTCGCCAACATCATCGGGTCACGCGTCGACACAGTGCTCAGCCGGTACTTCTCGCTTCCCGTGGTGCCCACGGTGCCGGGCTATGACGGTCGGTTGCAGTTGTTGCACGAGCAGGACGCACTCGCCGGTTGCGCACCGAGTTCGGCTTCGGGCCCCGGTGGACGACTTCGCAGGCGTTCGACGATTTTGCGCGTGGCGCAGCGTTGCGTCGCACGGTCGACCCGAAGTGGGTGGCAACCGCCGAGCGAGGCGTGCTCAGCCTCGCGGGCCGGTTCCGGTAGGCGGTGATGGCAGGACGCCGCGCGCGCAAGTGATGCGGTCAGGGGCGAACGCGACGTTGATAGGCCAGGCGGGCAGCGACCGCGCCCGCCGCCATGCCGATGCCGACCGCGGAGGTTCTGGCCGCTTTGCGCCCGGTCCGGAAGTCGCGGATCTCCCAGCCCCGTGCCCGGGCGGTCTCTCGAAGGGCGGGGTCCGGATTCACCGCCACCGCGGTGCCCACCAACGAAAGCATCGGGATGTCGTTGGCCGAGTCGGAGTAAGCGGTGCACCGGTGCAGGTCGAGCCCTTCCTTGCTGGCCAACGCTCGCACCGCCTGGGCCTTCGCCGCACCGTGCAGGATGTCGCCGACCAACCGGCCGGTGTATACGCCGTCGACAGCCTCCGCCACAGTGCCCAGCGCACCCGTGAGGCCGAGGCGGCGAGCGATGATCGTGGCCAGCTCCACAGGAGTGGCGGAGACCAGCCACACCCGCTGGCCCGCGGCGAGGTGCATCTGCGCCAACGCCAGCGTGCCGGACCAGATCCGGTGAGCCATCAGCTCGTCGTAGATGTCCTCGCTAAGCTCGACGAACTGCGCAGTTGATCTACCGGCCACGAATGACAGCGCCTGCTCGCGACTGGTGCGGATCTCCGCGAGGCTGAGCTCCTTGCCGACTACTCTGAACTTCAGTTGCTGCCACGCAAACGACGTGAGCGCACCGGCGGGAAACAATTTCCTAGCGGCCAGGCCCTGCGCGAAGTAGAAGGCCGACGCGCCCTGCATCATAGTGTTATCGAGGTCGAAGAAGGCGGCCGCGAGGGGATCAGTGGGAACCGCCAGCGCGGCCTCTACTTCCGCAACAGCCAAGCCAACAAGGGTTAACCCAGCGGCGCCTTGCCCGGTAAGGGCGGTCAGGACGGCTGCGTCGTTCCGGATGTCCTCATGACTATCTCGCTGGTCGTCCTGGTTACACCGTGGCACTTGATCCTGCCCTGAATATCGGAGTGGGTTCCTTCCGCGTCCTTCTTGCTCAAAGCGCGAAGCCGATCACAAGACTGCCGTGATGACTTCTCCTGAGCAACCGAACAGTAAGGATCTACTCGACATACGGTGGGTGGATTTAAGTTGACGGCTATCCCGGTGGCAACAACCGCGGCTGCAGAATCCACGGTGGCAGCGGTGCAGCAGGCTTTGGTGAATCATGCGCTGGGAAGGGGCGCCATGGCTCCGGCTGCAACTGCTCGGATCCGGGTCGAGTCGGGTTCGGCAGAACGTCACCGGGGCTTCGGGTTGTGGGAAGCCCGGAGCGGCTGCTCGTGCCGTTATGAGCGGGAACCGGAACGGGATTCACTACAGGCGGATGAAGCAGCAGGTTGGGAGGCACAATTGCGCTGGGTGGGGTCACCGTTGGCAGAGCTGGCACGCCCGGCAGCGGTACTGCCGCGGAAGTTCCGTCTACCGGTGTCGGCTTGCAAGCTTCCTTCGCTGGCAACGCACCCAGCTCATCACGAAGGCCAGAAGTGATCGTGACGCAGCTGGACCGGTCGCTCAGCGCGGAAGCTCTCGCGACCACCCGATCTAGCAGTCCGAGTGTGCTGTCCAGCCGGGCGCTGATGGGCATTGGCAGCGCGGCCCGAACCACGGCCAGCCGGGCCTTCTGCTGCTCGGCCCAGCCGCGCAACGCAGCCAGGCTGCTGGGTTGGCCATGCAGGGCGAGACCGGTGAGTAGCCGGGCACCGGCAGTGGCGTCTGAGTCGAAGTCATCGAGCACCCGGACGAACTTGCCCTGACCGCCGGACCAATTGCCAGCGCTGTCGGCTTGTTCCGCCATGATCTCGATCTCGTTCACCCGATCGCCGGCGAACTCCAGATGTTTGAGGGCCTTGGGATGGTCCCCGAAGGTCAATCCGAGTTCGGCGGACTCGGCGGTGCGCTTGAAGGTGTACAAGGCATCACCGGGCACGGCATCGCGGGACAGCAACACGCTCATCCCGGACAGCGACATCGTCAGGCACAGTGCCGCCGCCGCTGCCACCACCACCCGTCCCCGCGTTTCGTCGGGAAGCCAACGGCGACGCCGAGCGGCCCGCAGCGGCAGGACTGGACTGTTGCCTTCGTGAACCACCGACGAGAATTCGGCCAAGACGCGCTGGCGCATCCGGTCACGTTCCGCGGTTGTCGGGCCAACCGTGGCGCCGGCATGACGCAACGCCGCCACCACCGTCAGGTCCCGCTGCAAGGTCCGGTCGGAGACGTCGTGGATACCGCTATCCACTGCGCGGGCGAAGTTGTCCTGCTCTCGCCCGTCGCTGCTCCGACCCCCGGATGTGCGCGTCGTCCTCACCACCTTCGGGCCCGTGGGCCGTGTCCTTGGGAGCAACGAGCGGTCATCCGCGTAGTTACGCCCAGGCGCACAGTGTCGGTGGTGAATGTGATAGTCATCGCAGCCCCTCCGGCAGCAGCTGCGCCAGCCGGCGGACCGCGCGATGTTGCAGCGCCTTGACCGCGCCCTCGTTGCGGCCCATCACGGCCGCGGTCTCCGAGACCGACAGGCCCTGCATGAACCGCAGCATGATGCACTCCTGCTGATCCCGGCCCAGTTGGGCGACGCAGCGCATGAGTTCGGCAGCGGTGGCCTCTTCGACCACCTCATGCTCAGGGCCGCGGTCATCCGCGCTGGAGTCCAGAATGTCGGCGGTGGTCATCTCCAGCCGGTACCGGCTGGATTTGACGTGGTCGAGAACCAGGTTACGCGCGATGGTGACGAACCAGGCTCCGACGTCACGGCCTTGGTAGCTCACCGACGAGATCCGGCGCAGGGCTCGCAGGAAGGTCTCACTGGTGAGGTCTTCGGCCAGTGGACGATCACTCACCCGGAACAAGATGAACCGGAAGACCACATCGACGTACCGGTCGTACAGTTGGCCGAAGGCGTTCTGGTCGCCCTGCTGGGCGGCCGCGACAAGGTCCCACGCGGCGGTGTCGACCTCCGGCCCGGCGTGTTCGATACCGGCACCCTCGGCTGGTTGGTCGGCGGCGCCGGGATCCGGTGGGACCGGGTCTGGTGAGTCGGGGTCTGGCGCGCGCGGATCTGGGACCGGCTGGGTGCTGGGGCGGGCGAACTTCACGCGATCAGGCGTCGGCGTAACCGGCGCAGCTGTGGTCGGGGACCCTCCGCACGCGCGGTTGCGGATCGGTCCTGGGATTCCGAGGACCATCTCGGTTGCGGCATGAGCCACTCCTCAGTTCGCTCGTGCCGACCGTTCGCGTCAACGGTCGCCTAGCGGGTCGCCTCAAAGGCGTGCGGAAGCATACGACGGCGACACGCTACGCGCTGCACCTCCTAGGCTCCGGGCAGTAGGTCTGCTAGAAGCGAACTGCGATGCGCGGGACAAAAAGCACCAAACCGGCCTGCCAGCTGCCGCCGGAGCTGACTAAACCCGGCCGTAACGGCAGTGGCAGGCTGACTCCGATGAAGCACGAGGTGACCTTGCTGGTCCGCGCGCAGTGCCATGCGTGCGCGGCGGCCCGAGCGGACATCGCCCGGATCTGCGCCGAACTCGACGTCGGGTGGCACACCAGCGACGTGGATGCGGACCCAGAACTGCGAGCCGAGTACGGCGACCGGGTTCCGGTGATCCTCATCGACGGCCGGGAGCACGGCTTCTGGGCGGTGGAGGAGCCGCGGCTACGCGCAGCGCTTACCGGGTAAGCACCATTACGATGTGAGCTCAGATCGAACCTTCACCCCGGCAAGTGCGAACTGGCGGACATGACTACGACCCGGTCGTCTCCCATCGCGGCGGCTCCTGATGCGTCATCTCGCCTATCCGCCCCAGTGGCAGGCCTGGTCGGGCTGCTGTCGATGGTTGCAGGGTTGGCGACCGGGCACCTGGTGGGCGGCTTCATCTCGCCGATTGCCTCGCCGTTCCTCGCGGTAGGCGCCAGCGCGATAGACCTGACCCCGCTGTGGCTCAAGGATTTCGCGGTGCGGACCTTCGGTAGCTACGACAAAGTCGTTTTGCTCTCGGGTATGGCCGCGGTGATCGGGCTGGTGGGAGTGGTCGCCGGGCTGATCTCGCGGCGCTCCCGCACACCAGGCCTGGTGCTGATCGTGGTGCTCGGCGTGGTAGCCAGTGTCGCGGTGCTGTCCCGTCCCACCGCGGGTTCGCTTGACGTGTTCGCTCCGGTGGCGGCGCTGATCGTCAGCGCGGGAGTCTTCGTCTTCCTGCACGGCCTGGCTCGGCTCAGCCAACGCCCGGCAGTCGGCGGCGTAGCGGGAGTGCCTCGTCGGACGCTGCTCGCCGGTTCGGTGGCGGTCGCCGCAGGTGCGGGGATCGCCGCAGCCGGTGGTCAGCTGCTGGTCGGGCGTAGTGGTCTCGAGGCCTCTCGCAAGGCGCTTGGGCGGATCGTGCCCACGGTGCCCGCCCCGCCGATCCCAGCGGGGGCCGATTTCGCCGCCGACGGATCTCCGACTTTCATTACGCGCAACCCGGATTTCTACCGGGTAGACGTCAACCTCACGCTGCCGCAGCTGCGTACTGCGGACTGGCGGCTGCGCATTCATGGGATGGTCGCTCGGGAGATCACCATCAACTGGTCTGATTTGATCTCGCGCCCGTTGATCGAGCGTCCGGTGACGATGACCTGTGTGTCCAACGAGGTCGGCGGACCCTACCTGTCCACCGCCAACTTCACCGGCGTGCTGCTAGCCGACATTCTCAAAGAGGCCGGCGTGGCCCGGGATGCTGATCAGGTATACACCACCAGCGTCGATGGATGGACCTGCGGCACCCCCACCGCGACGCTGCTCGACCGAGCAAGGCAAGCCATGCTGGTGATCGGGATGAACGGTGAGCCGTTGCCGATTGAGCACGGCTTCCCGGTCCGGCTACTCGTCCCCGGGCTGTACGGTTTTGTCTCTGGCACGAAGTGGATCACCGATATGGAAATCACTACCTTCGACGCGAAGCGGGCCTACTGGCTCCAGCGCGGCTGGGCGCAGCGGGCGCCGATCAAGACGATGTCCCGGATCGACAGCCCTGGGCCGTTCGAACGGGTCAGTCCCAGCACACCGATCACCGGGGTGGCCTGGGCGCAGACCAGAGGCGTCGAGAAGGTGGAGGTACGCCTGGACCACGGGCAGTGGCTTCCCGCTGAGCTGTCCACCGAGGTCAATGTCGACACGTGGCGGATGTTCAGGCTGCGGGGCCGCTGGGAACCCGGTGCCCATGTCGCCGAGGTGCGCGCGACGGATCAGACTGGATACACCCAGACCGCAGACCGAGCCGCACCCATCCCCGACGGCGCGACCGGATGGCATTCGGTACAGTTCACGGTCCAATGATCACCATCCAATGAGCAGCGTCCATTGAGGACGGCTCGCTTACAGCAGCAATGTGTCCTATTCGTAATCTGCGAGCCGCGAACCAACCGCTGTGGATTACCGAAGTAATACGTGTGAGGCCCGGATCGGCCGGGCAGCCCGATGAGGAGTTGAAATCGAGTGAGGAAGATCCAGCGACTGGCCGCGATCGGCGCTCTAGCGGCAGTGACTGCCGTGGTCGGCGCATGCAGCAATTCGCAGCAGCCGGCCACCGGAAGTCAAGCTTCCGCACCAGCCAGCGAGTCGGCTACGCCCTCCGGCGAGGCCACCGCGCCCACTGGTAGTGGCGTCACGAAGATCGGTGACATCTTCGGTCCGGTGTGCAGTCAGGTGCCCACGGAGGGCCCGGGCTCGGCGCAGGGCATGGTCAACGACCCGGTGGCCACCGCGGCAAGTCACAACCCGTTGTTGACCACGCTGACCAAGGCCGTGACCGCGGCCAACCTGGTTGACACCCTCAACAGCGCTCCTGCGCTGACCGTCTTCGCCCCGGCTGACCCGGCATTCCAGGCTCTGGAGGCCCAGCATCCGGGCATCCTCAAGCAGCTGACCACCGCTCCGGACGTGGCTTCGCCGAACAGCCAGCTGGCCAAGATCCTGACTTACCACGTAGTCGGCGCCCGCTACGATGCGGCGGGCCTGATCCAGGCGGGCACGCTGGACAGCCTGGAAGGCGCCAAGCTCAAAATCGGTGGAACCGCGGCGGCGCCGACCGTCAACGGCGCTCCGGTGTTGTGCGGCAATATCCCAACCAAGAACGCCACCGTGTTTGTAATCGGGCAGGTGCTGTCCCTGCCGGCCTCCTAGGCAAACCACAGTTACTCACCTCAGGGGCGGTCCGGATGGAGCCGCCCCTGACGCATGTCTCGCCGCCATTGTCGCTGGGATCTACGCTTCGTAACGATTTCGCATACACCGACCACATAATCGTTTCGGTGGTCAGGCCGCGGGAATACCCGATTCGTCATCCGTCTGGCGTGAATCGTCCTGGCGGGATCATCGAAAGTAATGCAGGCGAGGCGCAAGACTAGCCCGCCAGCAGACGAGGAGATCGAGTGAGGAAGATCCAGCGACTAGCCGCGGTCGGCGCTCTGGCGGCACTGACCGCCGTTGTCGGCGCATGCAGCAATTCGCAGGGGCCGGCAACCGGCGGCCAAGCTTCCAGCGAGCCACAGCAGTCGAGCGCGCAGGCTGCGCCCAACCCGGGGGTCACGGCGCCCACCGGCAATGGTGTCACCCAAGTCAGTGACATCTTCGGTCCGGCCTGCAGCCAGGTCCCCACGGAGGGCCCGGGCTCGGCGCAGGGCATGGTCAACGACCCGGTCGCCACCGCGGCAAGCCACAACCCGTTGCTGACCACCCTGACCAAGGCGGTGACCGCCGCCAACTTGGCTGACACGCTGAACAGCGCTCCGGCGCTGACCGTGTTCGCCCCGTCCGACTCGGCTTTCCAGGCTCTGGAGGCCAAGAACCCGGGCATGATCAACCAGCTGACCACCGCCCCGGATGTGGCGA
>Ga0066662_10001513_pt1 | contig 10754 bp, 6 predicted proteins | sample GraSoiAngelo_111_FD_133939 | JGI IMG/M metagenome (GOLD analysis project Ga0066662, IMG submission 133939) | Grasslands soil microbial communities from the Angelo Coastal Reserve, California, USA - 14_0903_12_40cm | ecosystem: Environmental > Terrestrial > Soil > Grasslands | place: USA... | reverse complement strand
TGCCCGTCACTTCCCAGAAGTGCACGCGCGCTGGCTCGAGGCGGCGGCCGGCAGCTTGGTAACCCGCGAACAGCTCCTCGCGCGTGCCGAATCCGCCGACCGGTCTGTCGATCTCGCCGAATCGCCAGGAGTTGACGCAGATCCAGCCGAGATCCTCCATCGGGTCGCCAAGATGCGCGAGCTCCCAGTCCAGTACCGCGCGCACGCTATCCGGTCCGACGATCAAATTGCCATGGCGGAAATCGCCATGAACCAGCGTCGTCTCCTCGGGCGCCCCGGGATCGTGGTCGCAGAGCCAGCGCAGCGCCAGCTCGAACACCGGCCGCGGCCAGTCGAAGCCGCGATATTCGTGCTCGAGCTGCGCGATCTCCGTTGTGGGCGTAATGCGGCGGAGTTCGGGCAATTCGGGCTGCGCTATGCCGTGGATCGCCGCCAGCACGCCGCCGCATTGCCGCGCTAGCCTCGCCCGCACCCGCGCGAATTTCTGGTCGCGCAGGATCTTGCGCGGGATGGTTTCGCCCTCCACCCGCTCCATGATGAAGCCGGTGCCGAGCTCGTCCTCCACCGTCAGGACATGCAGTACCCTTGGCGACGGCACACCGGCGACGAGGGCAAGCCGCATCAGCGCGGCCTCGACGTTCAATCCGGCCGCGCGCGTCGGCGCCGCGCCGTAACCCGGCGGCGCGCGGCGCAGGATCGCGCCGATATTGCCGTTCGGATGCACGACGTCGAACGACCAGGTCTCCTGGCTGGCGCCGCCCGACAGGCGTGTCGGGCCGATCACGCCGGCGGCGCCCGGACACCACCGGGCGACGCAACGCGTCAGCAGCTGTTCGATCCTCGCAGCCAAGCGCTATCTGCCTCTGAATTTTGCAGGCCGCTTTTCCAGGAAGGCGGTGACGCCTTCGGTGAAATCCTCCGCGGTCCCGGCCTCGCGCTGCAATCGCTGCTCGAGATCGAGCTGCTCCTCGAACGAGTTGTGCGGGCTCTCCCAGTAAAGCCTGCGGATCAGCGACAGTGCGATGGTCGGCCCGTTCGCAAGCCCATGCGCCAGCTTGATGGTCTCCTCCCTCAGCACCCCGTCGTCATGGACGCGGTTGACGAGGCCCCATTCCAGCGCCTTCTCGGCCGGCAGCCGTTCGCCCATCAGCGACAGTTCGACCGCGCGCGCCCTGCCCACCAGCCGCGGCAGCAGCCAAGTCGAACCGCAATCCGGCACCAGGCCGATGCGGCGGAAGGCCTGCAGGAAATAGGATGAGCGCGCGCACAGGATCATATCGCCCATCAAGGCAATGCTCATGCCGGCGCCGGCCGCGACACCATTGACCGAGGTCACGATCGGGCAATGCAGGTTGCGCAGCCGGCGCAGGATCGGATGATACGCGGTCTCCAGCGCCGCGCCGGCATTGCTGCGCGCTCCGGGCTTGGTGTTGCCGCGGCCCTGCAGATTGGCGCCGGCACAGAAGGCGCGCCCCTGCCCGGTGATGACGAGGCAGCGCACTTCCGCCTTGCGGTCGTCGATCGCATCGAGCGCTTCCGCAAGGCCGCCCAGCATTTCCATCGACACCGCGTTCAAAACTTCCGGATGATCGAGGGTCAGGATGGCGACCGGGCCGTCGAAATCGAGATTGACGTGGGTGAACTGCATGGCTTTCCTCGCGGGTGTCGCCGCAGATTGCCGCGGCGATTGCATGTTAAGCGCCATATTTGATTTTTAAGCGGGGCTTGTCCATGCTTGGGCGGCAACCCGAGGAGACGGAAACGCCCATGAACATCTTCGACCTCAGCGGCCGCACCGCGGTCATCACCGGCGGCAATGGCGGTATCGGCTTTGGCATCGCGCAGGCGCTGGCGAGCGCAGGGTGCAACGTCTCGATCTGGGGCCGCAACGCCGAGAAGAACCGGGCCGCCGCCGCGTCGATGGCGGGGCTGCCGGGCAAGGTCGATACGCGCGTCTGCGACGTCTCCGATCCTGCTTCGGTGAAAGCCGCGATGGCCGGCGCGCTGGACGCCTTCGGCCGGGTCGACGGCTGCTTTGCCAATGCGGGGATCGGCGGCGGCGGGCGACATGCCTTCGTCGACCGCACCGAAGAGCAATGGCGCACCATGTTCGCCACCAATCTCGACGGCGTGTTTCATGTGTTCCAGGCGGCCGCGCGTCACGTGACCGAGCGGGCGAACGCCGGCGACAAGTTCGGCCGGCTAGTGGCGACCTCGAGCCTCGCCTCGCTATTCGGCACCGCGCGAAACGAGCACTATGCCGCGACCAAGGCCGCGATCAACGCGCTGTGCCGCGCGCTGGCCGTCGAGCTCGCGCGCTACGGCGTCACCTCGAACGCGATTCTGCCGGGCTGGATCAGGAGCGACATGACCGCGCGCGTGCTCGCCGACGAAAAATTCGTCGGCGCGGTGATGCCCCGCATCCCGATGCGCCGCTTCGGCGAGCCAGGTGATTTCGGCGGCATCGCGGTCTATCTGATGAGCGGCGCCTCGTCCTACCACACCGCGGATACGTTCGTGATCGATGGAGGCTATACGGCGTTTTGATTCCACTCGTCATCGCCCGGCTTGACCGTGCGACCCAGTACATTGGAGAGATAGTAGTTAAACTTGACTGTGCCAAATACTGGATCATCCGCTTTCGCGGATGATGACAGCGGGGTTACGACACCGCCGCCTTCTTCGATCGCTCGGCCGCCGTCATCGTAAACCCCTCGTACCCTTTCGCAGCCACATCGTTGCAGATCTGCCGATACTGGCCGACGCCGCCGATATAGGGCATGAAGATGCGCGGCTTGCCCGGAATGTTGGCGCCCATGTACCAGGAATTGGCCTGCGGATAGAGCGTTCCGTGCGCAACATCGTTGACATGCGCGACCCAAGTGTCTTCGGCGTCTCGGTTGGCTTCCATCGTCTCACAGCCGTGCTCGCGCATGTAGGCGGCACAATGGGCGATCCAGTCGACATGCTGCTCGATCGAGACGATCATGTTGCTCAACACCGACGGGCTGCCCGGTCCGGTGATGAGGAACAGGTTGGGAAAGCCGTTGCTCATCAGGCCGAGATAGGTGCGCGGCCCCTCTGCCCATTTTTGATTGAGCGTCCGCGCCTGCCGGCCGGTGATATCGATCTTCGCGACCGAGCCGGTCATCGCGTCGAACCCGGTGGCCAGCACCAGCGCGTCGACCTCGTACAGCTTGTCGCCGGCGCGCACGCCAGTCGGCACGATTTCCTCGATCGGGTTGGCTTTGATATCCACCAAAGTCACATTCGGCCGGTTGAAGGCGGCATAGTAATCGCTGTCGATGCAGATGCGCTTGGTCCCGATCGGGTGGCTGGTCGGCTGCAATAATCGCGCGGTCTCGGGATCCTCAACGATCTCCGCGATCTTCTGGCGGACGAAATCGGCGGCGGTGTCGTTGGCGGCCTTGTCGAGCGCGAGATTATTGTAGACTGACATGAAGGTGAGCCCGCCGCGGCTCCAGCGCGCCTCGTATCTCTCCCGGCGCTCGTTGCCGCCGTCGTCCAGTGCGCCGCGGTCGGGCATATCGGTATAGATGCCGTTGCGCGCCTCCTCGCGGGCGAAACGGCGGATCTCGCGATAATTCTGGCGAAACGCCTGCCGCTCCTCGTCCGTCAGCGGCAGGTTGCGCGCCGGAATCGAGAAATTCGCGGTGCGCTGGAACACGGTGAGATGGTCGGCCTGCTCGGCAATCACCGGCACCGACTGGATGCCCGACGAGCCGGTGCCGATCACGCCGACACGCTGGCCGGTGAAATCCACCGGCTCATGCGGCCAATGCCCGGTGTGATAGACCTTGCCCTTGAAACCGGACAGGCCCTTGATGTCGGGCATCCTCGCATTCGAGAGGCAGCCGGTCGCCAGAATCACGAATTGCGCGGTCACCGTGTGGCCGTCCGACGTGGTCACCGACCATCGGTTGGCGCGCTCGTCGAAAACAGCCGATTCCACGCGGGTTGAGAACTGGATGTCGCGTCGCAGGTCGAAGCGGTCGGCGACGTGGTTGGCGTATTTCAGGATCTCCGGCTGCGGCGCGTAGCGCTCGCTCCAGTCCCATTCCTGCTGCAACTCGTCGGAGAACGAATAGGAATATTGCATGCTCTCGACGTCGCAGCGCGCGCCGGGATAGCGGTTCCAGTACCATGTGCCGCCGACGTCGTCGCCGTGCTCATAGACGCGGACGGAAAATCCCAATCCCCGCAAGCGATACAGCATGTACATTCCGGCAAAGCCCGCGCCGACCACGACGGCGTCGAAACTGCCGGCACGGGCGTTATCGCCGGGATTGGACTGCAAGGCAGGCATCGTTCGTGCTCCCGATCCAGAAATTTTCGATTTGACAGCAGCATTCAACCGGGCCGCCCAAAGCGCAAGACCCGAATCGGCTGTTCCGGCCGGGGATTGCTGTGCCCGTCGCGGGGGGCCATGATAGCCTTGTAGAATGGGTTGCGCGAAGCGATACCCATCAGGAGATAACAACAAGTTTGATGGGTTTCGCCGCGCTCAACGCCATCCTACGGAGTAAAACGCAACCATGAAATCGCCGATCTGCGACATGCTGGGTATCAAATTCCCCCTGCTCGCTTTCAGCCACTGCCGCGACGTGGTGGCGGCGGTTAGCCGTGCCGGCGGATTTGGCGTGCTCGGCGCGACCGCGCATACGCCGGAAAGCGTCGAACGAGAGCTGAAATGGATCGACGACCACGTCGACGGAAAGCCTTACGGGATCGACGTGCTGATCCCGGAAAATATCTCGACTGCCGGCGAGAAAAACGTCACCCGCAAGAGCCTCGAAGCACGGGTGACGCCGGCTCACCGTGCCTTCACCCGCGAACTATTGAAAAAATACGACGTCGAGCTGACGGCGAGCGATGTCGCCGACAACGCGCCGCAACCGTTCGATGCGCAATGCGCGATGGAGGTGCTGGACGCCGCCTTTACTCATCCGATCCGGCTGATCGCCAACGCGCTCGGCGTGCCGCCGAAAGCGATGATCGAGATGGGCCGAAAGCATGGCGTTCCCGTTGCGGCGCTGGTCGGCGCCAAGGAACACGCGATCCGCCAGGTCGCCGCCGGCGTCGACATCATCGTGGCCCAGGGCACCGAGGCCGGCGGCCATTGCGGCGAAGTATCCACCATGGTGCTGGTGCCGGAGGTGATCAAGGCGATAAAGCCGATCCGCGACGTTCCGGTGCTCGCCGCCGGCGGCATCATGACGGGCAAGCAGATGGCGGCCTGCATGGCGATGGGCGCGGCGGGGGTATGGACCGGATCGGTGTGGCTGGCGACGGTCGAATCCGAGACCACCGAGATCTTTCGCGAGAAGATGATTGCGGCCTCCTCGCGCGACGCGATCCGCTCCAAGGGACGCACCGGAAAGCCCGCGCGGCAGTTGCGCTCGGTGTGGACCGACGCATGGGACCGCGGGCCGGATAGTCCCGGGGCGCTGCCGATGCCGCTGCAGAGCATCATCAGCCGCGACGCCTTCAATTCGATCGACCGCTCGGCTGCGTCCGGCAACGCGAAGGCACGCGACCTGGTCAGCTATTTCGTCGGCCAGGGCGTAGGCCTCGTCGACAGCGTGAAATCGGCAGGCGCCGTGGTGCAGGAATTCAAGGAGGATTTCGCCGACGCCGTCGAGCACATCAACGCGCTGGTTGCGGAATGATTCCGTCATTGCGAGGAGCGCAGCGACGAAGCAATCCAGTTCTGCCTTGGGCTTCTGGATTGCTTCGCTTCGCTCGCAATGACGGTAAGAAAAAATGACCAGTGCAATATCGCTCGACCGTATCCCCGTCATCGTCGGCGTCGGGGAAATAGCCGATCATCCGGTCGAGCTGACCGCGGGGCTCGAGCCCTTGGCCCTGCTGGAAGCGGCGGTGCGGCGTGCCGGCGACGATGCCGGTGCAGCCTTGCTCCAGGAGATCGACTCGCTGGACGTGGTGAATTTCCTGAGCTGGCGCTATCGCGACCCGGAAAAACTGCTCGCGAAGCGGCTCGGCATTACGCCGGCGCATCGCGCTTACGGGCCGGTGGGCGGCGAAAGCCCGATCCGTTTTTTGCACGAGGCCGCCAAGCGCATCGCGCGCGGCGAAAGCAAGGTGGCCGTGGTCTGCGGTGCCGAGGCGCAATCGACCGCGACCAAGGCGGAGCGCTCGAAGCTCGAACTGCCATGGACGCCGTTCGCCCAGGACGTGCCTGAGCCGAAACGCGGCGCCGCGTACCAGAAGCCGCTCGCGGTGCAGCTCGGCGTGGCCAGGCCAATCACGGTGTATCCGTTGTACGAAGCCGCCACATCAGCGCATTGGGGCCAGACGCCGCGCCAGGGGCTGGCGGAATCAGGCGAGCTGTGGGCACGATTCTCGGCAGTCGCGGCGGCCAACCCGCAGTCCTGGATGAAGCGCCCGGTTGCGGCCGACGAGATCACGACGCCATCGCCGGACAACCGGCTGATCGCCTGGCCCTATACCAAGCTGATGGTCGCGAATCCGATGGTCAATATGGGCGGCGCGGTGCTGATGACCTCGCTGGCCCGCGCCCGCGACGCCGGCATCGCCGAAGACCGCCTGATTTACGTCCTCGGCGGCGCTTCCGCGGAAGAGCCGGTCGATTATCTGCTCCGCGACCAATTCGTTCAGAGCCACGCACAGAACGCCGTGCTCGAGACCATCCTGGACATGGTTGGCGGCGACGGCCGGGCGTTCGACGCGATCGAGCTCTACAGCTGTTTTCCGGTGGTGCCGAAGATGGCGCGCCGCACGCTGGGGCTCGGCCGCGATGTGCAGCCGACGGTGACCGGCGGTCTCACCTTCCATGGCGCACCGCTCAACACCTATATGACGCACGCGGCCTGCGCGATGGTGCGCAAGCTGCGGGGCGGCGGAAAACTCGGCCTGCTCTACGGGCAAGGCGGCTTCGTCACCAAGCATCACGCGCTGGTGGTCTCTAGCGAGCCGCCGCGCGAAAAACTTTTGCAGGACACCAGCGTGCAGGCCGAAGCCGACCGCCGCCGGGGCGCGGTGCCCGAGTTTGTCACCGAGGCAAGCGGCGAAGGCATGGTGGAAAGTTTCACGGTGATCTACGGGCGCGGCGGCGAAGCCGAGCATGGCGTGGTGATGCTGCGCACACCGGACCACAAGCGCACGCTGGCGCGCGTGCCGCCCCGCGACCGCGCGACGCTTGCGCATTTGACGGACATGGACCGCACGGCGGTCGGATCGCGCGGCGATATCGTCGCTGCGGAGGATGGCGTGCTGGAATGGCGGCATTCGTAATGGTAGCCCGGGTAGAGCGTAGCGAAACCCGGGGAGCGACGCATGCGATACCCGGGTTTCGCCACGCTCTACCCGGGCTACGTGTCGCTACTTCTCCGACACTTTCTTCGGCTCGCTGCCCTTGCCGGCGACGCGGACCTGGTCGCCGTCGGCGAGGCCGTCGGGCGGCGCTATGATAATGCGATCGTCCGGCGATATTCCCGAGGCCAGCTCGATGTCGCGACCGAGGTCGCGGGCGATGGTGACGATCTTGAACTTAACCCTATCATTCGCATCGACCGTGGCGACGCGAAGGCCGCTCTGGTTGAAGATCAGGGCGCTGGCGGGAATATGCAGCGGCACCTGGTCGCGCTGCAGGCTGAGCTTCACATTGGCGTATCCGCCCGGCATCAACTCGCCCTGCGCGTTGTCGAGCCCGAGCTGCATCCGCGTCGTGCCGGAGGCGACGTCGACCGATTGCGACGAGGCTTCCACCGTCGCCGCAAAGGTCCGGGTCGGATATTCCGGCATCGAGATGATCGCCTTGGCGCCGATCCTGATCGCGGGCACATAGCTCTGCGGCACGTTGACATAGACGCGAAGCTTGGAAATGTCGGAGACCACGAACATCGCGGGCCCCGTTCCGCCGCCGGCATTGATCAGCGCACCGACGTCGGTATCCCGTGCGGTAACCACGCCGTCGAACGGCACGGTGATGTTCTTGTAGCCGGCCAGCGCTTCCAGCCGCTCGACATTCGCCTGTCCGGAATTGACGGCGGCCTTCTTGTTGGAAAGGTCGGCAGTACGCTCGTCGATCTCCTGCATCGAGACGAAGTTCGATGCGATCAGCGACTTGCGGCGGGTCAGCGTTGCTTCCGACAATTTCGCGCTGGCCTGCTGGCTGGCAAGGTCGGCGCGCGCCTGGAGTAATTGCTGGTCGAGATCCGGCGCCTCGATCTCGGCGATCACTTGGCCGGCCTTGACCCTCGTGCCGATGTCGGCGCTCCAGCCTTTCAGATAGCCGCTGACGCGCGCATAGATCGGCGCGCGCTGCCAGGCTTCCAGCCTCCCCGGCAGGTCGAGGGTGGCGCTGAGCACCTTTGCGTCCGGCAGCGTGACGGCGACCGTCGGTACGGCTTGGTTGTCGGTCCATTCCCGGAGCTTGGCGCTGGAGTCTTCCCGCGCCCGGATGCCGGTCACCACGATCAGCACCGCGGCAATGCCTGCGATCAGGCCGAACAGTCCCAGCTTCCGGCGCGACACCGAGCCGTTTTCAGAAAGCATGAGACATCTCCAGCGCGGACTTGGCGGCCTGCTTCTTGTGCACCATACTGAACACCACCGGAACGAACATCAGCGTCGCGATGGTAGCAAAAAGCAGGCCGCCGATCACGGCGCGTCCGAGCGGCGCGTTCTGCTCGCCGCCTTCCCCAAGGCCCAGCGCCATCGGCGCCATGCCGATGATCATCGCCAGTGCGGTCATCAGCACCGGGCGGAAGCGGACGAACCCGGCTTCCAATGCGGCCGCAACCGGATCGCCCAGCTGTTCGTAGCGTTCGCGGGCAAACGAAATCACCAGCACACTGTTGGCGGTCGCGACGCCCATGCACATGATCGCGCCGGTCAGGGCCGGCACCGAGAGCGTCGTCTGCGTGGTGAACAGCATCCAGACGATGCCGGCGAGCGCCGCCGGCAGCGCCGAGACGATCACGAACGGATCGGACCACGACTGGAAATTCACCACGATCAACAGATAGATCAGCACGATGGCCGCGAGCAGGCCGAACAACAGTCCGGCAAACGCGCTGTTCATGGTCTGCACCTGTCCGAGCAGCACCACCGAGGAACCCTTGGGCACCTCCTTGGCGGTCTCGTCGATGGCGCGCCTGACATCGGCCGCGACCGAGCCGAGGTCGCGGCCCTGCGGCGTGGCGAAGATCTGCACCAGCGACTGGATATCGTATTGCGAGACCACCGCGCTGGAGGTCGAGCGCTTGATGTCGGCGATCCCGCCCAGGATCGGCGCCTGCGCAACGCCGGCGGCGGACACCGGCAAGGTCTGCAGCGCGCCCAGCGAATCGACCTGGTATTGCGGCGTCTGCATCACGATCGAATAGGACACGCCGTTGTCCGGATTGAGATAATACGTTGGGGCGACCTGCGCGCTGCCGGCGAGATTGACGACGAGGCTGTTGGTGACGTCGCGTTCGGTCAGGCCGACATACTGCGCGCGGGTGCGGTCAACGTCGATGTTGAAGGTCGGATTGTTGGGCGACTGCTGAATCCGCGCATCCGCGATGCCGGGAATGCGGCGGATGCGGTTGAGCAGCTTGTTGGCGTAGGCGAAATTGGCATCCAGATTGGCGCCGCGGATTTGCAGGTCGATCGGCGCCGGCGCACCGAAGTTCAGGATCTGGCTGACGATGTCGGCAGGCAGGAACGCGAACTGCATACCCGGAAACAGCCGCGGCAGCTGCTCGCGCAGCGCCTGGACGTATTCGTCGGTCGGGCGGTGCCCTTCTTTCAGCTTGATCTGGATATCGCCGTCGGCAGGCCCGATCACGCCGGTGTTGTTGTAGGTCATGTTGATGCCTGAGATCGGCATGCCGATATTGTCTGCCAAGGTCTCGATCTCTTTCGGCGGAATGATCTTGCGGATCGCCTTCTGGATATCGGCGAACTGGTTGGCGGTTTCCTCCACCCGGGTGCCCACCTGCGTGCGCACATGCATCAAAATGCCGCCGGCATCGACGGAGGGGAAGAAGTTGCGGCCGAGATAGGGCACCAGCAGGAATGAGACGGCGACGAGGCTCAGGAAACCGATCACGAACACCGGCCGTCGAACCAGCGCGAGCGCGAGCAGATCGCGATAGCCGCCGCGGAAACGTTCGAAGCGCGCCTCAAAACCGCGCTGGAAGCGAACCAGCGGGTTGCGCGACGGCGGCCGCTCGGTTTCGTGATGCAGATGCGGCTTGAGCAGGTATTTCGCCATGGTCGGCACCAGCGTGCGCGACAGGATGAACGACCAGATCATGGCAAACATCACCGCTTCCGCCATCGGCACGAACAGGAAGCGCGCGACGCCCTGCAGGAAGAACATCGGCACGAACACGATGCAGATGCATAGCAGCGACACGAAGGCCGGGGTCACGATCTGCCGCGCGCCGTCCATGATCGCCGGCTCGACCGCCTTGCCCTGCTCCAGATGGTAATTGATGTTCTCGATCGTCACCGTGGCGTCGTCGACCAGGATGCCGACCGCCAGCGCAAGGCCGCCCAGCGTCATGATGTTGAGCGTCTCGCCGACCGCCGACAGCATGACGATGGCGCCGAGCACCGACAGCGGGATCGACACCGCGATGATGACGGTGGAGCGCCAGCTGCCGAGGAACATCAGTATCATCACGCTGGTCAGCAAGGCTGCGATGACGCCCTCATTCGCGACGCCTTCGATGGCGCCGCGCACGAACAGCGACTGG
>Ga0066662_10001512_pt1 | contig 10758 bp, 9 predicted proteins | sample GraSoiAngelo_111_FD_133939 | JGI IMG/M metagenome (GOLD analysis project Ga0066662, IMG submission 133939) | Grasslands soil microbial communities from the Angelo Coastal Reserve, California, USA - 14_0903_12_40cm | ecosystem: Environmental > Terrestrial > Soil > Grasslands | place: USA... | reverse complement strand
GCGAGATCCACGCGCTGGTCGGCGAGAACGGCGCGGGCAAGTCGACGCTGGCCGCGATCGCCTGTGCGTCGGTCTCGCCGGTCAGGTGGCTCGCGACCACGCGCCCCGCGCGCATCACCGTCACGCGCCGCGAGTACGCGATCACCTCGGCCAGCTTGTGCGTCACCACCAGGATCGCCGTGCCGCGCTTTGCCAGGTCCTGGACCGTGGTGAAGAACGAGGCGATCTCGCCCGGCGCGAGCGCCGCGGTCGGCTCGTCGAGCAGCAGCACGCTCGGCTCGCGGTCGAGCTCGCGCAGCAGCTCGACGCGCTGCTTGATCCCGACCGGCAGCGTCTCGACCAGCGCGTCCGGGTCGACGCCGAGCCCGTACTTCGCGCCCAGCTCGCGCACGCGCGCGCGCGCCGCATCGACGTCGATCCGCCAGCCGCGCCGCGGCTCGCGGTTCAGCAGCACGTTCTCCCACACGCGCAGCCGGTCGATCAGCTTGAAGTGCTGGTGCACGAGGCCGACGACGCCGCCCGCCTCGACGGTGCCTTCGTCGGCGTGCACGGCGCCGTAGGCGATCGCGGCCAGCGTCGACTTGCCCGCGCCGTTCTCGCCGACCAGCGCGTGGATCTCGCCGGGGTTGAGCTCGAGGTCGACGCCGTCGACGGCCTGCACCGCGCCGAAGCGCTTGCGGATGCCGCGCAGAGTCAGAGCGGGACGCGTTTGAACGATGCCAGTTCCTCCCGCGTGGACGGCGCCTTCAGCGTGCCGCCGATCAGCAGTGCCTTCAGTTTATCGAGCACGGCGGTCTTCTGCGGCGTGACGACGCTCTTGGTGTACTTGAAATCGGTCAGGCCGACGCCGCCTTCTCGCAGGCCGAGCGTCAGGTGCGCGGGGCGGGGCTTCTTCGCGGCGGCCTGCTGGCTCACGCGGAAGACGCCGATGTCGACGCGCTTCACCATGCTGGTCAGGATCTTCCCGGGCGCGATCGCGTCCTGGTCGGAGTCGACGCCGATCACGAACGCGCCGTCGCGGTTCTTCACCTGGTCGATCGCACCCAGGCCGGCCTTGCCGGCCGCGACGTAGATGATGTCGGCGCCCTGCCCGAACTGCACGCCGGCCAGCTCTTTCCCGGACGCGACGTCCTCGAACGAGCCCACGTACTTCACCAGCACCTTCACCGACGGGTCGATCTCGCGCGCGCCGGCGGCGTAGCCGGCCTCGAACTTGCGCAGCAGCGGGATGTCGATCCCGCCGAGGAACGCGATCGTCTTGGTCTTGGTCGTCATCGCGGCCAGCGCGCCGGCCAAGAACGAGCCCTCTTCCTCTTTGAACGTCACCGACGTCACGTTGGGCGCGTCGACGACCGCGTCGATGATCGAGAAGTGCCGCTGCGGGTAGCGCTCCGCGACCTCGGTCACGTCGCGCGCCATCAGGAACCCGATCGCGAAGATCTCGTCGTACTCTTTGTTCGCCAGCACGGTCATGTTGATCTGGTAGTCCGCGGCGGAGCGCGACTGCAGCACCGTCGTGCCGACGTGCAGGTCGTTCTTCGCGCGCACCAGCCCGGCGTAGGCGGAGTCGTTGAACGAACGGTCCCCGAGCCCGCCGACGTCCGTCACCATCCCGATGCGGACCGTCCCGGCCGCGCCTTGGCGGGCCGCGCAGCCCGAGACGCACATCGACACCATCGCGAGGGCGACGAGCGCCGCGCGCCGAGGGAACCGCATCGCGGCCTCCTACGACCAGCGGTGCGGGGCGGCCTCTCGCCTGCGGGGAAGAGAGAGGGCGATGAACCCTGCCGTGAGACCGCCCGACGTCCCGCGCCCGCGCCGCCCGATGTCACGGGCGGAGCGCCGCGTCACGTTCTGGCTGAAGACGCTGGCCCTCGTCGCCGTCACGATCTACTTGATGGTCGGCGTGCTGAATTTTCTGGGCGGCGTCAAGGCGACGGCGATCCTGTTCGTCATGGCGCTGTTCTTCGCGTACCTGGTCTACCCGCTGGTGCGCCGCCTGAACGACCGGCTGCCGCTGGTGTGGGCGATCCTGCTGGTCTACATCCTCATCGCGATCCTGGGCGCCGCGATCTTGCAGCTGCTGATCCCGCCGCTGATCTCCGACATCCAGGGCGCGGTGAAGACCGTGCCGGGCCTCGTCGGCAATCTCGTCAAGGTGCTGCAGGACCCCAACAACCCGATCATGCACCGCATCCCGCCCGACGAGCGCGCGTACCTCTCGACGGTGCCGCAGCAGATCGGCGGGTTCTTGCAGACGAACGCGCTCGACACGGCGTCGAAGACGATCAACGTCCTGCTCTCGACCGTCTCGGTGCTGGCGACGCTGATCGTCGTCCCGGTGCTGGCCGCGTACATGCTGCTCGACGCCGAGAACATCAAGGAAGGCTTCCTGGGCCTGGTGCCGGCGAAGAACCGCCCGAAGGCCGACGCGATCATCGCCGACCTCGACAAGGTCGTCGGCGGCTTCATCCGCGGGCAGTTGATCGACGGCTCGATCCTGGGCGCGATGCTGACGATCATGCTGAGCTTCACCCACGTGCCGTACGCGCTGCTGATCGGCGTCGTGTCGGGCGCGCTGAATTTCATCCCGTATGCCGGCGCGCTGATCGCGTTCGTCCCGGCGGTGATCCTGGCGTTCACGACCGGCGGCTGGCCGCACGCGCTGCTGGTCGCGATCCTGATCTTCGTGATCCACCAGATCGACGGCAACTTCGTCGCGCCGCGCGTGCTCAAGGAGAACGTCGGCCTCTCGCCGTTCTGGATCGTGATCGCGATCCTGGGCGGCAGCGAGATGTTCGGCCTGATCGGGACGTTCCTGGCGGTGCCGGTCGCGGCGATGATCCGCGTGCTGCGCGAGCACCTGCTGCCGCCGCCCGTCCCGCGCAGCGTCGCGAAGCCGGCGCTTACTGCGGCGCCGCTGGAGGAGACGCGCCCGCCGGTCGCGACCCCGACGCTCCCGTGAGCGCGGCGTCCTCGACCAGCCGGCTCGTGATCAGCCGCACGAGGTAGATGCCGAACGCCGGATCGCGCCGGTACAGCGCCAGCACTTCGTCGCGGCGCATGACGTAGACGACCGCATCCTCCTTCGCGCGCGCGGTCGCGGTGCGCGTCCCGGCCGGCGAGAAGATCCCGATCTCGCCGAGCAGCGCGCCGGAGTACAGCTCGATGCCGAGCTCTTCCAGCACCAGCGTCCCCTGCGCGAGGAAGTACAGCCCGTCGGCCGGGTCGCCGCGGCGGAACAGTACCGAACCGGCCGAAATTCGGCGGCGGTCCATGAACGGCGTCAGCCACGCCGGCGACACTTCGCTCGCGGCCAGCGCGCGCTCGATCAGCCCGCGCTCGCGCAGCAGCTGGCTGAGCCGGAACGCGTTCAGCGGGAAGAGCGCGCAGTGCAGCAGCAGCGTCGGGTAGAGGTGCGCGGCGCCCGCCCAGGCCGCGTACGCGACGTTGCTGGCGAGCGCGATCTGGCGCAGCCGGACCGTGTCGGTCATGAAGAACGCGGCCAGCGTCAGCAGCGCCGCCAAGTAGCCCGCGTAGCTGAGGATGTCGAGCCAGGGCACGCGCGCGCCTTCGGCGCGGGGCTCGGCGGCTCCGCGCGGCGAACGACGGCGCGTGATCTCTCGAGCCGCCCCCGCTGTTGTCCCGAACCGCAAGCCGGTCGCGCGCGTGGACGTCGTCGGCGTGCCGATGGACCTGGGCGCCGACCGCCGCGGCGTCGACATGGGTCCCTCGGCGATCCGCTACGCGCGGCTGAAGGAGTCGCTGGAGAAGCTCGGCATCACGGTGACCGACCACGGCAACCTGCGCGTCCCGGTCCCCGAGTCGGCGAGCGTTTCCGAGCAGAACGCGAAGTACTTCCCGATCATCAAGGCGGTCTGCGACGAGCTGGCCGGAATCGTCCACGACGTCGTCGCGCAAGGCGCGTTTCCGCTGGTGCTCGGCGGCGACCACTCGATCGCGATGGGCACGATCGCCGGCGTCGGGCGGGCGCGCGGCAAGGCGCCCGGGGTGATCTGGGTCGACGCGCACGGCGACATCAACACGCCGCTGACCTCGCCGACCGGCAACGTACACGGGATGCCGGTGCACTTCGCGCTGCAGGAGCACGCGGTCGACCCGTCGCGCATGGTGTTCATCGGCCTGCGCGACGTCGACGAGGGCGAGAAGCGCATCATCCGCGAGCTCGGCGTGAAGGCGTACACGATGGCCGACGTCGACCGCCTCGGCATGAGCGCCGTGATCGAGGAAGCGCTGACGATCGTCGCCGACGGCGAGAGCTCGGTGCACGTGAGCTTCGACATGGACGGCGTCGACCCGCAGGAAGCTCCCGGCGTCGGCACGCCGGTACGCGGCGGCATCACCTACCGCGAAGCCCACCTGCTGATGGAACGCGTCGCGGCCAGCGGCACCCTCGGCTCGCTCGAGATCACCGAGATCAACCCGATCCTCGACAGCGAGAACCGCACCGCGATCCTGGCGGTGGAGCTGATCCTGTCGGCGCTCGGAAAGACGACGTTGTGATCCGCGACGCGTTCGACCGCGGGGCGTTCGAGTTGCACCGCGCGGCGCTCGACGGCATGCCGGCATAGACCAGATCGCCGGGCAGCAGGCGATGAGCAAGCCGCGTGTACTCTACATCGTGTACCAGTATCCCCAGCTTTCCGAAACCTACATCCGCGCGGAGATCGCCGCCGTGCAGGACGAGTTCGAGCTCGAGGTGATCTCGCTGGTTCCGGCCGATCTGCCGTACAAGGACCCGTATCCGTTCAAGCTGCTGGCCACCCGCGAAGAGATTCAGCGCGAGATCGACCGCTTCCGGCCGGACGTCTTGCACACGCACTGGATTCACACGCACTTGCCGCTCGTGATCGAGCTCGCCCACGCGAACGGCATTCCGTTCACGGTGCGCTCGCATTCGTTCGACACGCTTTTCACGCCGCCGGAGGTTCCTCCGGTGCTGGCGCACGCGCTCGATGCGCTGAACGGCGATCTCTGTCTGGGTGTCCTCGCGCTTCCGTTCGCGGTTCCGAACCTGATCGCTGCCGGGCTCACGCCGAGCAAAGTGCGATCGGTCTTCCCGGCCGTCGACTACGCGCGGTTCCTGAGCCGCGCGCCAAACGGAGACGGGGTGCTAGCCGTCGGCGCCGCACTGCCGAAGAAGCAGTTCGCCGACTTTGTGAAGCTCGCCGCACTCGTTCCGAGCCGCGAGTTCAACCTCTACCAGATCGGCTATCACGGTGCGGCGCTGCAGACGGTGAACGAGGCCTTTGGCAATCCCGTCACCATCCGGGAGCCGGTCGAACCGGACGAGATGCCGGCCGTCTACAAGCGGCATCGCTGGCTCGTCGTCACCGCGTCGCGCGAGATCGGAACGGTCGGATGGCCGCTCTGCATCGCGGAGGCGCAGGCGAGCGGGCTCGGCGTCTGCGTGCCCAGCCTTCGCGACGATCTCAAAGAGTACGCGGGCGAGAACGCGGTGTACTACGACTCGATCGAAGAGCTCACCGACGTCGTCACACGGCCGTATCCCGAAGAACTGCGCGAGCCGGGTTTTTGGCAGGCGCGGAAAAGCGACATCGCCGCGCACAAAACCGAGCTGACCGGCCTGTGGTACGCGGGCGTCAGCAGGTGACGCGGACTCTACTCTCGACGATCTGGTTTCCGCAGTCCGAGAACCAGCAATGGTTCTCACTGACCATGTCCCACCCGATGACGTACTCGCCCGGCTCGTCGGGCGCGATGAAGTCGACGAGGAAGGAGACGTCCGCGCCGGGCTTCACCCAGTGCGGCAAGAGCGTGCGCGGAGCGTGATCCCTGTCGACCGCGCGGCCGTCCGCCGTCGAGAGATGATAGCTCAGCCGCAGCATTGGCCATTGCGTCGCCGGCCATTGCGTGTAGGTCGGCGCCCAGGCGAGCATCCCCGTGTTGCGCAGCACCACTTCGACGACGACGCGCTCGCCCGACCGCACCGTCGCGGGCATGTCGGTTCCGACCAGCTTCGCGGACCACGGCGGAAGCTCGTTCGCAATCAGCTTGCGCACGGATCGGTGCACGACGGGAGCTGCGGCGCGCATCGGCTCGGCAGAGGCGACGCGCCGCGTCGCAGGGCGCCGCGGCAAGTCGTCCGCGATCCGGTAAAACGGGTCGGTGTTGACTTCACCCCCCGCGGCATGGTATCGCGCGACCTTCGCCGCGCGCGCTTCCGGGGAGCACCAGACGGGCTCGAAGTGCAGGATCGCACACCGCGTCTCATACGCCGCGGGTCCGAGGATCCGCTCGAGCGTGTGCGCGCTGGGCGGCTTCCACAGCAGGCTGCGGTCGTTGCGGAACAGCCGCGGCAGCCAGTCGGGATACCAGGGATGGGCTCGCACGTACTCCAGGGGATCCTCGCTCACGATCCACTTGCGCGCCAGGTAGTAATGCGTCACGCAAGGCGCGCTCATGAGCTCCGCCGCGATGTCGTCGAACGCCGGTTCCATGCTCTCGTCGTCGTCGAGCGAGAGAATCCAGTCGCCGCGCGCATAGTCGAACGGAAGCATACGGGTCGGCGCCAGCAAGCCGGGCTGGGGCAACGCGAAACGGTAGACCACGTCGGCGAGTGCGAGCGCGATCTCGAACGTCGCATCCTCCGAAGACGCATCGGCCGCGACGATCACCTCGTCCGCGAACGAGCGAACCTCGGCGATCAGCCGCGGCAGCCGTTTCTCCGAGTTGCGGGTAACGATATGGACGGAAAGACGCGGTCGTAGAGCGGCCATGGGCTACGGGCGTTCGGCGAGCTCCGCTGCGCGAAGCGCGTTGCGGCCGATGACGCAGAGCGGGACGTCCTGCCAGTGCGTCTCGAGGCGCTCGGGCCAGGCGTCGGCGAACGTGATGCCGTCGAGGCCGCCGAAGAGGCAGATCTCGGCGTCGCCGTCACCGTGGCGGAACTCGTAGTCCACGTCGGCGAGGTCTTGGACCGCGATTCCGTCGAGCGGCGCGCCGACCCGGGAGAGCGCGCGGTAGACGCGCGCCGCGTTGTCTTCCTCGGCGTCGTACCAGAGGCAGTGGTCGCGCGCGTCGGCCTGCTCGCCGTGCAGCTTCTTCGCCAGGCCGCCGACGACGAGCGTGCGCGCGTGCTCGCACGCGAGTGCGCGCAGCAGCTCGGCGAACGCGGCGTGATTCGGCATCGGCACCTCCGAAAGGACGGGCGTTCATCCTACTGCGGCGAAGCGCGCCGCTCCCGTTTCGAGACCCCGAAGCGCTCGGCCGAGGGCGTGCTCTCCGCCTCCGTGGACGACGGGACCGGCTGGCCGGCGAGGTGAACTTCTCTCGCACGACGGTGCGGCGGGAGATCAGCGATGACGGTTACGCGGTTGGCGTTCACGGTGCTCCTCGCGGCTCTCCTCGCGTCGCTGACCGGCCTCGCGGCGGCCACCGGAGATCGCTCCGTGTTCCCGTTCGTCAAGGGAACGACGTGGACGTATGCGGGCTTCGTGAGGTGGACGGACCCTCCGCATGCGGTCCGCAGCAAGAACAACGTGCGCTGGAGCTGCCAGGTGGTGGACGCGTTCGACCACGGTGACGTCGCGGCCGCGCTGCTTCTCGGTGGCGTTTGGGACCTGGGCGGCTGGTCGCCGGCAGCGCCCAAGAGAAGTCACGTCGTGCTGCGAGTTAGGACGCGGTACTATCGCGTTTTTGATGATGCGGAACGGACGTTCGCGGCCGTGAAGAGGTCGGGCCGTGCCGCGCTGCCCCAGAATCTGGCCCAGACAGTCTGGTTCGACTCGCCGCTGAAACAGGGAGAGGTGTACCGCCCGCCCGACTTCGGTCCGCGCGACGACACCTGGTACGGCTGGTGGGTCGAGCGCGTCTCATCGGCGAGGCTTCGTCTTGCCGGCGCGACCGCCCCGACACGGCCCGAGTACCTCTTGACCTACGTTACGTTGGCCAGCACGGAGCGCATGACGATGGTTCCCGGCGTCGGAGTCACGTCGTTCGAGTACCTGCACGACGGGACGGCCGCGGAAGCGCATCTTCGCCTAGTTGCATATCGCCGAGGCAGCGCGCGCTGAGCACCGCGCGGCGCCAGACTGCGAGCTGCGCGGCACGCTCCGATGCGCCGAGCGCGGGCATGAACCGTGCGCCGGCGCGCCACATCGCCGCCAGCGCCTCCATGTCGGGCCAGAAGCCGCACTGCAGACCGGCGAGCCCGGCGGCGCCGAACGCCGTCGTCTCGAGGCAGGCGGGACGCAGGACCGGCACGCCGAGCAGGTCCGCTTGGCGCTGCATCACGAGGCCGTTCGCCGATGCACCGCCGTCGGCACGCAGCTCGGCGAGCGCGATCCCCGCGTCGCGTTCCATTGCGCTGACGACGTCCGCCGTCTGATATGCCATCGCGTCGAGTGCGGCCCGTGCGATGTGTGCACGCGTGGTACCGCGCGTGATACCCGTGACGGTGCCGCGTGCGTGGGGGTCCCAGTACGGCGCACCGAGGCCCGCGAACGCCGGAACGAAATAGCAGCCACCCGCATCATCCACCTCGCGCGCAAGGCGCTCGACGTCGCCGGAGCGCTCGATGATGCCCAGCCCGTCGCGCAGCCACTGCACCGCCGCGCCCGTGGCGAAGACCGAGCCCTCGAGCGCGTAGGTCGCGCGATCACGCTCGAACGCAAACGCGATCGTCGATATCAGGCCGTGCTCGCTGCGAACGACGCGCTCGCCGGTGTTGAGCACGACGAACGAACCCGTGCCGTACGTGTTCTTCGCGAGGCCGGGCGCGAAGCCGGCTTGGCCCACGAGCGCCGCCTGCTGGTCGCCCGCCACGCCGGCGATCCGAATCGCGCCGCCGAGGTGCTCCGGCGCCGTCGTCCCGAAGTCCGCCGTGCAGGCTAGCACCTCGGGCAGCACCGCGCGCGGAACGCCGAACGTTTCGAGCAGCTCGTCGCTCCAGCGCAGCCGGTGGATGTCGAACAGGGCCGTGCGGGACGCATTCGTCACGTCGGTGACGTGCCGAGCGCCGTCCGTCAAGTTATAGATCAGCCAAGAGTCGACCGTTCCGAATGCGATATCACCCTTGTCCGCGCGCGCTTGCAGGCCGGCAACGTTCTGCAGCAGCCACGCGATCTTCGTCGCCGAAAAATACGGGTCGAGGAGCAGACCGGTTCGTTCGCTCACGAGCCGCTCCACGCCGCGCGCGCGAAGCGCTTCGCACGCCGGCGCGGTGCGCCGGTCTTGCCAGACGATCGCGTTGCCCACCGGCTTGCCCGTGTCACGCTCCCACAACAGGGTCGTCTCGCGCTGGTTGGTGATGCCGATCGCCGCAACATCGGCCGCCGAGAGCCGCGCCTTGCGCAACGCGCCGCGCGCCGTCGCGAGCTGCGACTCCCAGATCTCGAGCGGATCGTGCTCCACCCAGCCCGGCTGCGGAAAATGCTGCCTGAGCTCGCGCTGGTCGAATGCGACGACGTTCCCGGCTTCGTCGAAGACGATCGCGCGCGAGCTGGTCGTGCCCTGGTCGAGCGCGAGGATCACGCTCACAGGCGGAAGGCGTCCATCCCGCCGGGGTCGGGGAAGACCTTGCCGGGGTTCATGATGCCGAGCGGGTCGAGGGCGTCCTTGATCGTGCGCATCACGGCGAGCGCGTCGGCGCCGAGATCGAGCTCCATGAACTGCTTCTTCAACAGGCCGATGCCGTGCTCGCCGGAGAGCGTGCCGCCCAGCTCGACGGTCGCCTCGAAGATCGCGCGCGCTGCGGCGGCGACGCGGCGCATCTCCTGCGGATCGTGCTTGTCGCACAGGATGTTCGGGTGCAGATTGCCGTCGCCGATGTGGCCGAACAGCGGGATCTCCAGCGCGTGCTCGCGCGCGATCTCGCGCACGCGGCGGATCAGCGCGACCAGCGCGCGCGGCGGGATGCAGACGTCCTCGCCCAGCTTGTTCGGCCGCCGCCGCGCCAGCGCCGGCGCGATCGAGCGCCGGGCCTCCCATAGCTTCTCCGCCTGCGCGTCAGTCGACGAGACGCGCACTTCGCGCGCACCGTGCTCGCGCGCGATGCGCTCGATCGTCGCGAGGTCTTCGGTGAGGGCGCTTGCGTGGTTGCCGTCGACGCCGAAGATCAGGATCGCGTCCGCGTCGAGCGGCAACCCGATCGGCGAATTCGTCTCGACGCAGCGCATCGTCAGGTTGTCGACGAGCTCGATCGCCGCGGGCAGCACGCCGCTCGCCATCACGGCCGTCGTCGCCTCGGCGGCGTCTTCGATGCGGTCGAACACCGCCATCGCCGCGCGCGCGAACTTCGGCTTCGACAACAGCCGCAGCGTGATCTCGGTGATCGTGCCGAGCGTCCCTTCGGCGCCGGTGAACAGCCGCCGCAGGTCGTAGCCGGTGACGTTCTTCACCGTGCGGCCGCCGGTGCGGATCACCGTGCCGTCCGGCAGCACGACTTCGAGCGCCAGCACGTAGTCGCCGGTCACGCCGTATTTCAGGCAGCGCGCGCCGCCGGCGTTCTCGGCGACGTTGCCGCCGATCGCGCTCTGCTTCAGGCTGGACGGATCGGGCGGGTAGAACAGGCCGCGCTTCTCGACCTCCGCCTGCAGGTGCGCGTTGATCACGCCGGCCTGCACGACCGCGACGCGGTCCACTTCGTCGATCTCGAGGATGCGGTCCATCCGCGCCACGCCGAGGACGATGCTGCCGCCCAGCGGGACCGCGCCGCCGGAGAGGCCGCTGCCCATCGCGCGGGGCGTGATCGGGATGCGGCGCGCGGTGGCGAGG
>Ga0066662_10001511_pt1 | contig 10761 bp, 8 predicted proteins | sample GraSoiAngelo_111_FD_133939 | JGI IMG/M metagenome (GOLD analysis project Ga0066662, IMG submission 133939) | Grasslands soil microbial communities from the Angelo Coastal Reserve, California, USA - 14_0903_12_40cm | ecosystem: Environmental > Terrestrial > Soil > Grasslands | place: USA... | reverse complement strand
GATCACCAGAGGGATCCCCTTAGCTTTGAGGCAGGTAACAGCCTGCTCGCGGCTCGATCCGGTGCCAAAATTGAAACCGCCGACCATCACATCGCCTTGGCTGGTGCGAGTGGCAAACTGCGGATCGTAATTTTCCATCACGACCTTGGCCATCATTTCGAGTGTCATGTCGTCGCGATAGGTATAGTCCTTACCATAGATGGCATCGGTGTTGACGTTGTCCTGCGGCATGAAAATCAGGCGACCTTTCACGCGCTCCGGAAAGCCGGGCAGGATTTCGACTCTCTCGGCATGAGCTGCTTCTGCGAACTCCCGGTATTCTCGTTTGGGAGCACGATCGGCAGATTCGTAAGGACCCCGGATGTAGCCGGCCACCGCCGAAGCGGCCACCACTTCCGGGCTGGCGAGATAACACTGCGCATGGCGGGAGCCCATACGGCCTTTGAAATTCCGGTTGGTGGCGGAAATCCCAACTTCCCCTTCTTCAAGTAGCCCCACGCCGAGCCCAATGCACGGGCCGCAACCCGCCGGCAATGGGTGGGCACCGGCGTCAAGTAAGGTTCGCCAGACCCCGCGTTTTTCTGCTTCCTGCTGTACCCAGGCGCTCGCGGCTCCGAGGTAAAACTTCACACCGGAAGCGACCTTCTTCCCTCTGATGACCTTCGCGGCAGCTTCCAGGTCATCTAGGCGCGAGTTCACGCAGGAGAGGAGGTAGGCTTTTTGAATCGCTACTTTCTTCTTCTCCATTTCGGCAAGCGACTCGATGACTTGAACAGTATCAGGGCCTGAGACATGCGGGGTGACTTGGCTCAGGTCGAGCACGATGCGAGAAGCGTAGATGGCGCAGGCGTCTGCCAGGGGAGGGTTCTTGGCCCAGTTTTCGATGTCTTTCTCTGTAAACCGTTCGATCCTTTGAGCTTTCAGCCGCTGATGTACACCGTGCAGGTAGTTGATCGTGATTTCATCCACCGGGAACCAGACGACCAGGGGCCCCTATTCCGTGGCCAGGTTGGAGATGGAGAGACGCGCGGCCATGGAGAGGCTGGCGACTCCGAGGCCGGTGAGCTCGACCGCCGCGTTCAGCACTTCATCGTTGTTGTAAAGGCCACACAAGGTGATGATCACATCCTTACCGGTAGCGCCCGCGGGAAGTTCTCCTTCGAGGACGACCTGCACACTACGTGGGACCTGCCACCAGAACTCGCCAGTGGCCCAGACCGCAGCCGCGTCGGTGCGAACGATGGGAGTGCCCACGGCTCCCAACGCCCCGTACATATTCGAGTGAGAGTCAGAAGCAACTACAAACGCTCCAGGTACCGCATAACCGCGCTCGACCATGATCTGGTGTCCAATTCCCGAGCCTGCTGGGTAAAAGTCCACACTGTGCTCTTTCGCGAAAGCTTCAATGGCGCGGTACTTCTTCTGATTAGCCTCATCCTGGTTCTGGATGTCGTGATCGAGCGCAAAGACCAGTTGCTTCGGATCGTGAATCTTCTTTGCTCCAATGCCCTTGAATTTGCTCATGACTGCCGAGGTGTTGTCGTGAGTCATCACATGCAAAGGGCGAATGGAAACGAAGTCGCCAGTCCGTAGCGGGCGATTGGGCCCCTCGGCGAGATGGGCTTGCGCGATCTTTTCAACCACAGTTTGAGGCATAAGGGCCGGTGTTGTAGCGCCGGCATCTTGCCGGCAGTCCCGAGGGCATCTTGCCCTCGGCCTAGCTAAGCTAGAGCTCAAGCGCGCTTCGCTCGCCCAGACAGCCTAGGGCGGCTGTCCCTGCGTGCATCTGATTTCATTAATGCCATCAGCGTACTCACGGAATTAACCTTCTCCAAATTCCAGATCGCGTCTTTCAATTTTTGTTGTGCAGCTTTCGACAAGACTCCGTCTGCCAGAGCGATGAATTTCTCTTCGACTTCCTGGTCACTTAGGGGATTGCGGGGGTCGCCTTTGGGGTAATCCAGTTGCTTTGTGAACGAGCGTCCATCGCTGGTCCCGATGTTCACGATAACGCGTTGCAACGCCGGAAACGCTCTCTCAATCTCTGGGTCAGCGACCACTTCGATTTTTTTCAACTGCGCGCGAATAGCCGAGTCCATGATCTTCTGCATCGTGAACTGCGCTGGCGTGACCTTTCGATCCACCAGAGCTGCGGCGATCACATACGGCAGCGAGTGGTCGGCAGTTTCCTTGCTATGCGGATCGTACTTGCTGGGATCAGAGAGTATGTCGGCAGCGCGGGCCAGCGAGCGTACCTGAATTTTCTCTACCTGCTCTGGGTGGAGATCATTTTCTTTCACGAGGTCCAGGACCGCCGAAATCGGGGCATGGGTCAGCGCTTCGGTAGGAAAGAATTTCATTCCGCACTGGGTGATGCGCCAGGAGTCGCCCAGACCGTCAGTCAGCACATTCAGTTTCCAGTCGGGACCGAAGCAGTGCGTTAGTCCTTCTTTGCCGTCCACAACGTGCTCCGGGCCGGTGTATCCCTTTTCGGCGAGGAGCGCGGCGAGCACGCCACTTTGGGTCGCCATAGGATCGACCGTGTTCTTCATCATGGTGAGCTTGCCGGCAGTTACCGCGCCCAAGGTGCACTGGCGACTGGCGGAAATGCCGATGGCATTCTGAATCTGCTCCCAGCCCAGGTGCAGCGCGCGGCCGGCAATGATCGGCGAGACAAACGCAGTGAGTGTGGCGTGATGCCAGCCGCGTTCGCGAATTCCCGGAAAAGCGGCCTCGCAGAGGCGCATCTCGAATTCGTGTCCCAGAACGAGGTCCACGATCAATTCTTTCCCGTTACTCTTGGCTCGTTCGCAACAGGCGAGCGCAGCGGGGAAAATGTCGGAGGGGTGAGATGGGTCCTGCTTCCAGTAGATATCGTTGTAGTCCATGCAGCGGATCATCAGAGCATTGGCCAAGGAGGCGGAGACGGGGTCAATACGCTCGCCAGTGCCGATGACGGTAGACGGCCCCCGGCCGGCAATTTCATCCAGCACGCCGAGTGCAATTTTGACGTCGTGTTGCTGGTAGCCACCCAGGGCGCAGCCGATCGAGTCCAGCAGGAAGCGCTTGGCCTGATAGATCGCATCTTTGGAAAGATCGGCATATTGAAGGCCGGCGGCCCAGCGCGACATCTTGGCCGTGATGGTTTCTCTCGTTCCGACAGCCTCTTTGGACAACGTTGGCTCCCGTTGTGTCCTGTGTGGCGCGGACACTCCTGTCCGCGCTTTGTTCCGTCCCTACGGGACTCGGTACATTTTTCTTTGCTTTACCCAGCGCTGAAGCGCTGGGCTTTATCGCGACGCCCCTGCGGGGCGGTTTGTTCTAAGTACAACGACCTGCTCGAACCAGTAGCCTCGTTTCTTCAATCTGTCGTTCCTTATTGTTCAACGCGCCTTCACATTTCTCGGATTCTTGAAGGGCAAATATGCCATGAAATCGGCGTGGTGCACGATGTAGGCTTCGGTCGTGCGCTTCACAAGATCGCCTTCCCCCGCGTGGGCGGCGATGATGTGACAAACTGCGTCCGGAACACCGCATTCCAAAGCCAAGGCTACACCCGTGAACGGATGCCGCAGGGCTTCACCGCGCTCGCTTTGACGACTGTTGCCGTCGGGACCGAGTTCGTATTCCAGCAACTTTCCGACGTCCGCCAGAATTGCGCCGGCAACCACTGTGTCCATGTCAATCGAGAGGCACCGGCCCATGAACTCCTGCATGGCCTTGGCACTCTCGCGGGCGATATGTACTACGCAGCGCTTGTGCTCGATGAACGTGATCGGGCAATTTGGGATCAAGAGCGTGAAGGGAATTCGCTTGAGGTCGTCTGCCTTGAGTGGGCTGCGCTCGAGGGCTTTCGTCCAGGTTTGCGTTACCTGTTCGCGCAGCCGCGTGTCCTTGATCCAGTCGATTTCCGGCCAGAGCCGTGCGACAGTGTCACGCATCGTTCCGCCCTCTTAAGTTAACTCTTTAGCTTACCTTGTGGGTAGAGAGAGAGTCGAGGGCCGAACCGCTGATTATCCAATGTTCACGTGGCTCACGGCATATTTTGCCGGCGAGACGCCGGCGCTACCAAGTTGCTCATGCTAAACAAGCGGGCGTAGGATGCCGCCATGAGAAATGCACGTACATGTTTTCTTTTATGTATTGTCAGCCTGCCAGTCGCCTTGGGCACCGCCCAGACCACAGCGCCTGCACGGCGATCCAAGCCCGCGTCGAAGCCCGCAACGCCCGAGAAACCCACCAAGGAGGCCTTGAATGTCTACATTCAACAGGAAGGGTTTGTCGACGCGAATGGCTTGATGATTTATTACAAAACCCTGGGCAAGGGTGAGCCACTACTTATGCTGCACGGTGGTCCCGGGGCTTCGCATGACTACTTTCTGCCCTACCTTCTGCCTCTAGCCCGGCACAATCGGTTGATCTTTGTTGACGAGCGCGGCTCAGGGCGTTCTCAGAAATTGGAGGATCCAGCCGGCTACACCATCGAAAACATGGTCGAGGACGTGGAAGCGGTGCGACAGGCGCTTGGTCTCGGCAAGATCAACCTGCTGGGGCATTCTTATGGTGGGGCTTTGGCCCAGGCCTATGCACTCAAGTACCAGCAGAACCTGACACACCTGATCCTGGGCAGCACCTGGTCAAGCACAGAAGCGATGAACAAGGTATTCGTGAAAATGAAAGCGAACATGTCACCCGAGCTACGGGACCGCATCGACAGGCTGGAAGCGGCAGGACTCTTCGGCCATGGCAAGGTTTACGAGCAGAACCGCTACACCGCGGAGTACATGATCGCTTCCTGGGGTGAGGGGTATTTCCCCTACGTCTACCACAATCGTCCCGACCCCAATTACGACCCGATCGCCAATGGAAATATCTCCTGGTATCTGTATCGCCAGATGTGGGGCGAACATGGCGAATTCATCATTGATGGGAATCTCAAGTCGGTGGAGTACACCAACCGCCTGGCGGGCATCAAGGTGCCGACCCTGTTCGTTGTGGGGGATCATGATGAGTGTGATCCTTCGCTATCCCAGGCAATGCGGGACAAAATCGCAGGCTCGAAGCTGGCAGTTATGCCCAATAGCGGGCATATGACGTTTGTGGATCAGCCGAATTTATTCATCAAGACAGTGGATGAATTTTTGCATCCTACTGCAGGAAAACCATGACCCGTGCGAGGCCGGGTCTTCGACCTGGCCAGGCGGGTCCGAGACCCGCCTCCACACGAGCATTTATTAATGAGGACTAGCGCAAAGTTCACTCGTATCTTCGTGATCGCGGTGACCGCGTTCTATCCCTATTCCGCATGGTCGCAACAGGCTCTGCCTCCCGCACCGGCCCCGCTCGCGATTACAACTGACAGCCTGCCGCAGGCGGTGCCGCGTCAGCAGTACCGGGAGGCTCTACAAGCGACCGGCGGAGTACTTCCTCTACACTGGAGCATCACCGTCGGCGCACTTCCCCATGGGCTTCGTTTGGACCCGGAGTCGGGTTTGATAGCCGGCATTCCGACCGAGGTTGGCGATTTCCACTTCACCGTAACGGTCACGGATTCGTCTGAGCCGCCACAGAGTGTGAGTCGGGAACTGTCTCTGCCGTCAGCGGCGGGCCTTTCCCTGGAGTGGTCCACATACCCGCGCGTAAATGTCGACCAAATTTCCGGCGCGGTCAAGGTCGCCAACGGCACCAGGGACGAGGTTTTTGATCAGACCGTGATCATCCTCGCAGTAAACGAAATTGGAAAGGCCTTCGCTCTCGGATACCAGCATTTCACACTGGGGCCTAAGTCCGAGAAGGTGGCGATCCCATTCGGCTCCAGCTTGCCGCGGGGATCATACGTGGTGCATGCTGACGCGATTGCGGAAGTGGAGGTGAAGAACAGGATCCATCGCGACCGGCTGCAAACTCCACAGCCGTTGGTGGTGAGTGTTCCCTAACGGTGGTCAGTGATCAGTGTTTTAGCGGTTAGCAAAAAACTTGTCGGTAATCGATATTTTTCTGGCCACGGGCCACTAACCACTAGCTACTAGCGTCCGATAAACAACTGGCCAACTCAAGGTTTCGCTTTTCGCCTTCCAGGTAGGGTACAGCCGGGCCGAATCCCAGGCGGCCAGGAATTCCATGATCGCCTTCTCGAGATCTTCCACGCTGCGGAAGAAGCCACGGTGAATGCGCTTGCGGGTTAACTCGCCGAACCAGCGCTCGACCAGATGGAGCCAACTGGAACTCTTGGTCGAGGCAGGCGTAGAAACTTCAGCAACTCTTGGTGTCGATGCCGCTCATAGCACTGTCCGATCACCCGTCCTTGCAAGACTTCCAGAGCGGCGACCAAGGAGGTCGTTCCGTTGCGTTCATAGTCATCTGTCATGGTTCCGCAGCGGCCCTTTTTCATGGGCAAGCCGGGTTGGGTGCGGTCCAGCGCCTGGATTTGGCTCTTTTCATCCGCACGATCGCCTGTTGGGGAGGTGTTATTGATGATGGATTTGCTGACTCCTTGCCGGGCCGCCATGAGCCGGCAACTCCATTGGGTCTTTCCCTTGGGTTGGGTACCTAGCGTGGCATTGACGATGGACTGGATCTTCTCCGGACCGTAGGTCGGTTTGCGACCACGCCCGGGCGCCACCTCCCACAGACGATCCAGGCCCTCCCGGGTAAGGCCGGTGCGCCCCAAGGTGACCGTCTTGCGATTGACCTCTAGCCGTTTGCGCGATGCCATTGTCGGATTGCCCTTCGGCAGCGGTTAACACCATCTGACTTCGTAAGGCGACCTGCTGCGGTGTCCCGAAGGCCGGGACATTTGGCAGAGTCACAACTTAACTTCAAACCGCATCGCGTGAAAACCTTCAAACTATCGCGGGATGCCAAGTTTCTAGAACGGTTGAGCGATGTGGCGGGCTTCTATCTGAATACCCACTGGCGAAGTTGCGGTTGGCCGGCTTCCGGGAGGACGAGTGCGGGAGCGGGTCGTGGCATGACCCAGCATAGTCGTAGAAGATAATGTGGTCGTCCAGTTATTTGCTGGATACTACACCCGCTACTAAAAACGTAAGAGTCCCGAAGTGGTGTTGAACCTGTTCGTCTCAGCCAGTAGCTCGCTTTTAGACCCTTGCCAAACCTGCTGCTGTCGCTTCCTTGCGGTTGCGTCAGCGCGATCTGTACTTGGGCTCCGGGCTTACCGCCAACCGGATAAACTGCTCAACGCTTCGGGACTCTATATTGTCTTCGACGTTTCTTCCGGTTCCCCTCGACCAGCACTTTGCTATAGACCCTTGCTGGCCCTCCCTTTCTCACCTCGCGGTTCGAAAGGGTGACTTCGCTCGAGCCCCGGACGCCGCACCAACCGGGAAAACTTCAGAAGCTGTCAAAGAACGATGGCTTTTTTACTCTTCCTGTTCTTACAGTCAATGAAAAACACACGTATCTATCTTCTTTGAAATCAGTTCAGTGCAGCCCGTCCACAAGCCCGTGACCGGAATTGGTGCACTTCGAAATCTTCAATTCGCGAAAACCCACGCTGGAAGCGGTTTTCGGAAAGATTCTCGGCGCGGTGCCAGGTTGACGGGCCGCGCTGCCGTGACTTCGCCATTGTGAAAATCTCAGCGAAAATCGCGCTGGACGGGAGCAACACATTCGCCACTTGAGAGAGACGCGGCAAGCCGCGTCCTACCTTTCCTTTTCTGCACCCTTTCACCTGCCTTTCACGCTCAGTTCTGCCGTGAAGCACGGTAAAATGCGCGTTCAGATCAGGGGGACTCTGTGGTTCGATTTGCTCGTAGATTAGCTGCAGGTCTGCTCACGACGTCAATTCTGGGATTTTGGACTGCTGTCGCAACCGCACAAGCGCAGGCTACCAGCGAACAACGTGCCGGTCGGTATCTGGAATCCATTCGTCGCCAAGCGCCTCTGTTGCTGGCGTTCCTCAAGGCGATGCCAAAAGGGGGAGACCTGCACAATCATTTGTACGGAGCCATTTATGCGGAGTCCTTCATCGACTACGCCGCCGACAGCGGCGTGTGCGTGGACCACACCACGTCGGTCCTGATCGCCCCGCCTTGTGATCCCTGTGAGAAGTACGCCAACAAGCCCGCCATCGCCTGCGCTTACAAGGATCATGTGCTTTATAACCAGATCATCGACGCTTGGTCGATGCGCAATTGGATTCCAGGCACGGAATCCGGTCATGACCACTTCTTCGGAACCTTCGATAAATTCGACCTGGCTGCCCGCCTGCACACCGGCGAGATGCTGGCTGAGGCCGTGAGTCGTGCTGCCGCTGACCACCTGCTGTACCTGGAACTCATGCATACGGCTGACCAGATGCAGTCTGCCGAAGTGGGCGCACAAGTTGGCTGGGTCGAGAACCTCCCTGCCATGCGCGACAAGTTGCTGGCTGCAGGCCTGAAGGACATCGTTGCTTCAACCCATAAGAAGCTCGATGAAGACGTAGCCAGGATGCATTCCTTGCTGAAGTGTGGAACGCAGGATGCGGACCCGGGCTGCGCCGTAACCGTACGCTTTCTTTATCAGATCCTCCGCGGGCTGCCCCGCGAGTCGGTCTTTGCTCAAATGCTGACTGGCTTCGAACTGGCGCAAGCCGATCCTAGGGTCGTCGGCTTGAACCTGGTGATGCCCGAGGACTGGTACGTTCCGATGCATGACTTCGACCTGCACATGCACATGCTGGATTACTTGCATGAAATGTATCCCAAGGTGCACATCAGCCTACATGCGGGCGAGTTGGCTTTGGGCCTGGTGCCGCCGGAAGGACTCAGCTTCCATATTCGCGAGTCCATTGAGCGCGGCCATGCTGAGCGCATTGGACATGGCGTGTCCGTCATGCACGAGACTGATGCCCTGCAGTTGCTACGTGAAATGGCCCAGCATGGAATCCTGGTGGAAATCTGCTTGACCAGCAATGACGTGATCCTGGGAGTACGCGGCGAAGATCATCCGTTCCCGGTGTATCGGCAACATGGAGTCCCGCTGGCCCTGGCTACGGACGATGAAGGCGTGTCCCGTTCCGACATGACCAATGAATATCTCCGGGCTGTCCAAAGCTACGACCTTAGCTACGACGACGTGAAACGGCTGGCGCGGCAAAGTCTGGAGCATAGCTTTTTACCCGGCCCCAGCCAGTGGGACGAAACACGGGAATTTCGCCGCGTCGAGGCGTGTGCAGGCGATGAGCCGAGCCGGAAGAAGCTCTCGAAGGCATGCCAGAAATTTCTCGACAGCAGTGAACGCGCGCGAGCGCAGTGGGCGCTGGAGGCGGACTTCGCGAAATTTGAGAGCAAGTTCTGAGCAGCTTTGAGCGGTTGGCTTCTAGCTCTTGGTTCTCGTTCTCCTCCCCAGCTCAGAGCTAAGAGCTAGCAGCCATGCCCGACGACTACATGCAAGCGGACTCCTCCGCGCAATTCCTTCTCTCGCAAACTGAGCTTCGTCCTAGGGTTGGCCTCATCCTGGGCTCAGGCCTAGGAGGACTAGCCGACGAGCTCAGCGAGGCGGTTCGCATTCCTTACGCCCAGATTCCGTTCTTTCCCCGATCGACGGCTGTCGGACACGCCGGACAAATGGTGATCGGAAATGCCGGCCGTATTCCGCTCGCGGCCATGCAAGGCCGGGTACACCTCTACGAAGGCTATTCGCCCAGGGAAGTCGCGTTTCCCATTCGAGTGTTCGGGCGCATGGGCGTTCGCGCGGTCATCCTGACCAACGCTGCCGGCGGAATCAATTCGGAGTTCAAGCAGGGCGCGCTGGTCGTAATCAGCGACCACATTAACCTGCAGGGCCAGAACCCGCTGATTGGGAAAAACGACGACCGTTTCGGGACCCGCTATCCCGATATGACACAGGCCTACTGGAAAGCTTACCGCGAGTTCGCGCTGGACGAGGCCCGCAAGCTCGGTCTGACCGTCTACCAGGGAGTCTACGCGGCCATGACCGGCCCGAGTTTCGAAACGCCCGCAGAAATTCGGTATCTGCGCACGATTGGCGCCGACCTTGTGGGGATGTCGACCATCTCTGAGGTAATTGCTGCCCGGCACATGGGATTGAAAGTACTGGCTATTTCCTGCGTAACCAATATGGCGGCGGGAATTCTCGATCAGATCCTTACTCATGAAGAAGTGCTGGAAACTGGCGAGCGCGTCAAGGGCGCCTTCACGGCCTTGCTTAAGGCCGTGTTGCCCAGGATCGCCTCCGATCTTGAATCGGATACGACCTAAGCTCTGCGTCACTTCTTTTTGGAAATAAAAACTGGCAGCGGCGGCTTAATACCGTAAGCGGCGGCGAAATTCCCTTGGTTCACAGCCAGGCCCACACGTCCACGGGAATCGATGTAGAGCAGCGGCTTTTTCAGGGGCACATCGGCAAAAGTCTTCACAAATGGAATCGTCATTTGTGCGCCGCCAAGCGTGACCGGCACCGGCTGCCCGTGCTCATAGCCCAGTCTCAAGAAATCGTCGGCTTCGATGTTGGTAGCCAGATTCCCAAAAGGTCCATCGGTAGCGATCACCTCTCCCGTGATGCCGCGCTCGTCAACCTTGGGCGCCTTTATGTCAAGCCGGACAAGCTGCTTGACCTCGGGTCCGACCTGTTTCCAATCCTCGCCGCGCGCCAAGTGGGCACCCACAGGAGAAAAAATGTCCCGGCCATGGAACGTCGAAGAAAGTGCCGTGCCAATCATCCAGGATGGGTTCCTAATTTCACGAGCGCCTTCGATCCCGTCGCGGTCCTCCACAAGCGTAAGCAGCCCATTATCGG
>Ga0066662_10001510_pt1 | contig 10763 bp, 11 predicted proteins | sample GraSoiAngelo_111_FD_133939 | JGI IMG/M metagenome (GOLD analysis project Ga0066662, IMG submission 133939) | Grasslands soil microbial communities from the Angelo Coastal Reserve, California, USA - 14_0903_12_40cm | ecosystem: Environmental > Terrestrial > Soil > Grasslands | place: USA... | reverse complement strand
TCGTTATCCTCGTCAAGAAACCGTTGACATCATCAGCATCATACTCATCCGGCCCCCACGCGGCAAACTCGCTCTCTTCTTTGATAAATGGCCCAGCGGTCGTCTCATGTATGATAACGAACTCTGAAAGTGGCACTACTGTATGCCATAAGCCACTCGAGAGTCTGTACAAAAAGGTTCGATTTTTACCACCGTTACTATCGTATGGGCCTAGTTCGATGCGTCGTACGACCTGCCCCACGTCATCGAAGAATACGACCATGAGATTGCCTTCAATAACATGAAACGACTCGGTCTTATTCTGGTGTCGGTGTGGGCGATTATAGGTTCCACGACAGAAGGCAATCACCATCTCCTGAACTTTATCATCGTGGCTATGATGTAAGCATAGCCGCGCACGCTTCAACGGTGAAACTGCGGCTGCGCGCTTGAGGTTTTCAAGCTGCGCTTGATTGATCTCGATTATCTCTTGACCTGTGAAGAAAGTTGTTGACATCGCTAAATCGCTTGATAGAACTCCTGAATAGAAGCGGCCACGTAATCAACATTGGTTCGCGTCAATTTTTCATGGGCGGGAATACAGAGAATCTGTTTGACCAGTCGCCGTGCATTGGGGAATTCAGTACGAGCCAGATGGCAATACGCGGGTTGCTCGGCCATCAGAATCGGATGTTGAATCTTAGTCTCAATCCCTTTACTTTCCAGAAACTCTTTCAGTTCATCTCTTCGATAGGCGCGAATCTGATAGGTGTAATAAACATCCTCTTCTCCTTCTGCCTCCAAAGGAATGCCTACTACTCCTGATAGCTGCGCATCATACCACGCGGCGATTTCTCTACGCTTTTGGATAATCCCTTCAACTCTTCCAAGTCGCTGCAACAGAATTGCCGCCTGTAATGTATCGAGCCGCCCGTTGTGGCTGACCTCTATACACTCCTCACGATTCACAGTTCCGTTGTAGCGCAATGCAATTAGTCTCTCGTAAACATCCTCCTTATCGGTCACCACCATTCCAGCCTCTCCGCAAGCAGCAAAGACTTTCATCGGATTCATACTGAAACAAGCTATGTCTCCGAAAGAGCCAGCCTTGCGTCCGTCGTAGCGGGCATCAAAGGCTTGCGAGGCGTCTTCGATAACCAAAAGCTTGTGTTCTTTTGCAATTTGCATCAGCGCACTCATTTGACAAACTTTGCCGGTGTAATGCACAGGCATCAGAGCTTTCGTGCGGGGCGTGATTAACTTTTGGACGCTTGATGGATCAAGGTTAAGATCATCATTAATGTCTGCGAAGACAGGTGTAGCCCCGGTGAGAGCGATGGCATTGGCCGTAGCTATCCAAGATAAGACGGTGGTGATTACTTCGTCGCCAGGCCCAACCCCCAAACTCTTCAAGCCCAAGTACAGAGCGTCAGTGCCGGAGTTAACTCCCACTCCATATCTTCGTCCACAACGCGCAGCGACCTGTTCTTCTAATTCTTGAACCTCAGGGCCTAAGACAATACGACCATGCCTGAACACTTTATCAACGGCGGCCAATAAATCCTGACGTTCCTGATCATCCACGATTCGCAGGTCCAGAAATGGAACTTTCTTCTCCATACGCTATCTATTAAATCTCCTTCAAACGATCTCAGTTCGACGCTTGCAGACGTTCCTCTTTCGGGATAAAGGCCAAAACAAAATAGTACCAAGCCAATTTAGGGAATCCAGTATGAATGACCTCGTCGTTCATGGAGAACGCAAGCGTTCTGCTGAAATAATTATCTATTAGCGCCAGCAATTCTTGCTGGTCATAGCATTTCACATGCGACGCTTTACTGGTCTCGCTTTGGTATTCGTAAGAGTAGATGCTGGGCGTGCCGATAATCAGCATTCCTGTCGGCTTGAGGTGTCGAGCCATTGCTGCGACCAACTTATGGCCGTATTCCATAGACATATGCTCTATCACGTCTAACGCGAGAACTACATCGTAGAGCTGAGAATCCTCCATCTCGAACAGGTCCGCCACCTTGAATTCGACGTTTTCACGACGATTGATTGAATGCGCTGCCTCAATCTCGGTCGTCTTCACTTCAATGCCTGTCACATGAGCGCAATGTTGACTGAGGAAGATAGCTCCAAGCCCTGAGCCACAGCCCACCTCCAAAATGTTATCGGTCTTCTTAACAAGTCGTGTTACAAACTTATACCGCGCAAGTCGAATGAGAAGATGAAGCATGTTGGCTTCGATGAAGTAAGCGTACTCTGGTGGCAATGTGATTTCCGGGTAGCGCGCGTAAATCTTATCAACTATCTGCTGGTATCGCTCCGGGTCAGCATTGTAGCGACCAATATCAACCATAATTTGTCCGTCCTGTTACTTAAGAGAAGACTTTCCTACAGAGCAGGAGGCTTTTAACGTCTCTTGCAATAGCTCTACTATTTCTTGATTACATAACCGCCCGGCGCTGGTGCCCAGGGAAACTTCTTCACAACATAATCGCTTCCCTCGAAGAATTCATCAACGGCTTTGCTTTCACCCGGCCACTCTAAGACTCCATACTCGTCAAAGATGACGATACCATTCCTGACCACTTTCGGGAATAAACACTGAAGGCCGACCTTCGTCGGTTCATAAATGTCCATATCAAAGTGTAGCAGTGAGATTCTCAGTCCGGGGTTCTGCTCTACGTACGCGAGCAATGTTTCTCGTACATCGCCCCAAATCAATTCCACTCTGGGCTTCCAGGGGACAAATCTATCGCGGTCAAAAATTTCTATTGCCTCTTTCAGTTCACCGCCGCGTTCTGAAACGGTAAAAGTTCCCTCGACAGCTATCCCCTTCCCGCTCTCGCTTTCGTCCTCCGCGCCTACGCCTGTTAATCCTTCGCCAGTGTCGAAGCCTAAAACCCTTTTCCGTCTATCACTAACTTGGTGAACCTCCAGAAAGTTCGCCCAGGTCATTAAAGATAGTCCTCTGAAGAAGCCTAACTCGACAATGTCACCTGGCAAATCAACGGTCTGGCGGAACAGTTCATAGTGCGCTAAAAAGCGCCTGAGATGAATTCGACGTGCATAAACGGGGAAGCGATTGACGGCATCAAGCGGGCTGATGTCGTGTCTCTCGAAGAAAGCTTCTAATTCTCTCTCTATCTCGAAATCCTTGGAATATCTGTTGAATTCGTCAACCTGGCTCATTATTATCTCCTATACTCCCGTTCAAATTCACTTGGCCCGGAGAAGTTCTGGAAGCAGGGCGGCTCGATCTGCGTCGGCATCTGATTTAGTGAAATATGTGCTCTCTAAAGCTGGTGATGATAGCCCCTTCGCTATCCCCAACTCGATATTATAAGAGAAGCTTTTCCGCTCTATCGGACATAATCTCACAGGCAATATCTGGCGCTCCATCAACTCTATTTTCCACTTGGCTCTAAGCAACGTTTGACCAAAGGCATGGCTCGAACAAAAAAAATCGGCATACGCGCAACCATCTGCTCGCAGGCGTCGAAGGACTGCATGAATTAAGTCTAACCCGTCCGACTCTCCCTGCGGATCATTCGGATAAAAGAAATCAACAACGCGCGCCACCAACGCTCTGTAATCGCCGAAAGCCTGCTCAATTCTATAGACGCATACGGCGGGCCTATGAGATTGACCCGCGGTCACAATAAAATATTTGAATATAGGATGATTAAAATAGCGCCACTTAAAGTATGACATGGAGCGGATAGCTCCATAAGCCATTGCTGGATACAATCTCCAATCAGGGCGGTAATCATCCGTCTCCTGCTCCAAGTTGCGGAGTCCTGCCGGGTCAGCCCGACCATTCTCGTACAGCATTGGCCGTAGGTCTTCCTCCGACGCTCCCGAACTTAACATACAAATAGCCTGCTTCAAATCCAGGACGGAAAGGTAACGCGGCAGTCGCGGATAGAGCTTCCATCCTAAGCGGGCTACTATCTGCTGATTATAATGGGTGGCCTCTGTCCCCAAGACCACAGGATAAACATCCTGAAGCTTTCTCACGAGCAACCACCCTAGCCCCTGCCTGTAATCTTCCTCCACGTACCAATTGATAGCCCACGCCCCGTTTAGAGAATCTTCTGTCTCACCCCAAAACAGTTGGATAGGGATAAAGCCTAGAATGCCAACCAAGCGTTCACCGTCCCAGCCACAAAACATATTGGCCTCGCGGCAACCGGGTCTCACCATAAACTGCCACTCAAAAACGGTGCGAGAACAGAGCGCAAGGTCTGGGCGATAATTGCGGGAAAGAAAAGCGTGCATCACTTCCCAGTCCTGCATGGAGAAGGAGTCTCTAATCTTCATCGCCATCGTAATTCCCGCCCGACATCTTTAAGACCGACGCTCATCACCAAGATACATCTACCCCGCGCTGACCCAGCAACCAGAAAAGGTCGTCAACCTTCTCCATTGAAGCAATCTCTTCGGCTGAGAATCGCACGCCGAATCGTTCCTCAAGAGCTAGAATCAGATTCAGGTGGTGAAAGCTGTCCCAGTTCTCAACGTCCCTTGCAGTCATCTCAGGGAAAAGTTCCAGATCGTCACGCCCAAAGACGATACGAAATACCTGCTCAACATCCTGCTTAGTTGCCTTAATAATTTTATCTATCCCCCTCACCGTTTCCTTCAATAATCTTCGCGAATGAATTAGTGAATGGCTTATCAAGGTGCGTATATTTGTACACTTTGCGATTGTCCGTATCAGAGATTAATGTGAAATCAAATCGCGGCAACAGGTTGCTGACCAGTCCGTTCTTCGCTGTAGGAAGATATTCGCCGTAAAGCTGGCTCACGCCTTTCTCTACCAACCAGCGGCGCAGGTGCTCCAATATAGCGTTCTCTACCGTTCGTCCTATTACGCGGCAACTTAACAAAAGGGTGTCAATCTGGAAACTAGATTCGCCGTCGCGGTAAGCAACGCAGATGCCTGTCACTCCAGCGTCGCCGAATCTGTCAGAGACACGATAACAGTAGGCGTAAACATCTGGGTCAGAGGCGAGCGAAGCAAGGTTTTCCCTGGTGTGACGCCGAGTCGTTAAATTGAATTGGTTAGTTTTAGAGATCAATTGCAAAGCTCTATCCAAATTGTTGGCATCAATCGGCATTGCTACGATCTCCAGTTGTAAATCTCGCAGGAACTCTTCGGGTGAGACGACAGACTTGCGTGCGCTTTGACGCGCATGTTCCTGGCGATAGAGTTCCGTCCGCCGAGCATCTTCGTCGCTAACTACGGGTCGCTCCAGTACGCCTAGTCCGTTAATTACAGATGCATACTCATCAGGATTATTGGGCAAGTCTGCTATGAGTACCTCTGGCAATGCTGCATGAATCTCGCCGCGCTCAAAAGGGGAATCATCTATCAGAAGGAAGCTATCAAGCCCCAGATTAAGCTCTTGCGCCGCCCCGAGCAGGTTCTGCGATTTAGGACTCCAGTTGACTTTCAGCAGGCTGAGATCATTCGTCTTCAATATCATCTCGCCGCGCTTTTGAAAGGCTTCAACTACATTCCGCTCCTCGTTTTTCGAGAGGGCAACGAGTATTAATCCATTGCTCGCCGCCTCTTTCAAGAGACGCTGTAGCTTCAGGTATCCAGCGCCTTCATTGAAGGGGGATAGCAGAAGAGCCGAAGCACCGTCTTCGCCTACAACTCCTCCCCAAATAGTGTTGTCGCAGTCAAAGGCTATTACCTTAGTTCGCGGATAGGTGATGTTTTCAATCATCTGCGCAAGGCGGCGCCCCAACGCCATGCAAGCGATTGGATGCAGGGGCACCTTGGCGCTATTCCAGTAGCGCGGCGCTGCCCACTCGCCTTTGAGCGAGAGCAGAGTAGGAACCGGGTCTAATGTAATAGCGCGTTCGGCCAAACCTTTTTTTGCGGCAAGGCTGATGGACTGTACGGCTTCGCGATACCAGCGGTCGGCATCCGAGTTTCCACCCGTGCATTCCAGTAAAGGCTCAGGTAAAACTGTGATTACAGGCGAGCGAGAGCGAGCGGCGAAAGTACGCAAAGCATCCTCAATCTGATCCGCTGGCGGAGAGACCAGCATTGTTCCACCGCTGGTCAAACCGAGCGAAGATAGATAGAGGACGACGATATCTGGCTCGAATTTAGCCAGAGCGGATTCAGGATCGATCAGGTTCATAACCCACTGATCGAAATCCCCGCTATAGATTTCAGAAAAGATCCTTGGGCCGAGCGCCAGCGATAATGCGTCGCTCATGTATGATAGCGTGCAGTTTCCCAAAAGGGCGACTTTGAGTTGGGCTATAGCGCGCTTCTGACGTACCTCTTTCGGAATCTTTTGCAGGAACTGAACCGCAGACATGAAACGTATAAAGCTCGACCATACATCCGAAGTTTGCAGAAAAAGTTCGTATGCATTGGACGGACTCTCTTCAACTATTTTTTTCGCCTCCGCCAGCGGATCAGCATAGGTTGTAGATGCTACCTCACCAGAACGCATTGTCCCATCCCTTTCACGCAAATCACATTGCCACGCCTTACTTCCAGGTCTAACACAACCATTCTTGCCGCCTCACTCAACCGCGTGACCGTCACCGAATATGTTAATTCATCACCCATCAACACTGGCCGTTGATAATCAAACCTGATGCTATGAATGACCGATAGCGCCCCCGGCAGGAACATACCTAGAAGACGCGAAAACCGCAGGCTGAGTAATAATCCATGAACGATGCGCCCCTGATAATTCATCCCTTCAGCAAAGGCTTCGTCGTAGTGGATGGGTGCGCAGTCGCTGGAGAGATTTATAAAATCCTTAACCATCTCGGACGAGATGACCAGAGTTTCCGTGCAGCGATCTCCTACGGCGATCTCCGCGAAAGTATGCGTCAGAGGCTTCGCATTTTCGTCCACAAATATCTGTCTGTTCGTCATGCTTACACACGTGAATGCACGCTCGTACCTTACATCACCGTCCCGCCACTGACGGCAAGATTTATTCCCGTTATGAACCCGCTCTCCTTGCTTAGTAAGAATGCCGTAGCCAGCGCGGCATCATCTACAGTCCCTAGCCGCCGCATGGGAATGGCGCGCGCTATGAATTCCTGGAAACGAGGCTCTATGTGCGCCGTCAGTGGAGTGGATGTGAATCCCGGCGAGACACAGTTAATACGAATACATCTGTCAGCCAACTCTACCGCCATGCTCTTTGATAGCCCCAACAAAGCATACTTGGCGCTGATATACGGCGCCCAATTCTTAGGAGGCACTCCAATTGTGCATGTTGAAAGTAGAAGGACGACTGACTGCAACGAGCAGGGCTGAGAGTCCAGAGAATATTTGAGCAGCAAGTATGCGCTTTGAACGCTGGTCCGCCAATGCTCCACATACTCCGACCAGTCTAACTGATAAAAAAGCTCATTCGGGAGCGGCGGGGAGACCGAATGCACCAATCCATCTATCTCTCCGGCAGCTTGAATTAAGTTTTCCACTTGAGCCGCAACCGTTAAATCAGCGCAGAACGTTTCCGCAGATGCTCCTTCTGAACGAAGTTGTCGGCATAGTTCCAGAGCTTCCGCTTCCCGTCGGCGATATTGTATCCAGACTGTAGCGCCCTGCGATGCTAACAGGCGCACGATCGCCGCGCCGATGCCGGTCGCTCCACCACATACTAAGATCGTTTGACCACGAAAACGCTCGTCACTCATCTTCTATAATTTGACCGATGTTTTCCAGAGCAGAATTAACCATCTGCCTCACTTCTGCGCCGGCCTGATAACTGCCAACTGAAATTACGCGGACTAAATTTTAGGGATAACGCTCTTGAATCAAAGCGCTGTTATGCATTAAGGGCTATTCGGCAATAAACCAGTAGTAATCCCCCGTATAGCCTACCTCACCGAAGAGCTCTTTCCACTCGTTAGCGTGCATATAAGTTTTGCAAGTTAAGACCCAGCGCTCTAAACGCTCCTTCTCTTCCTGCGTCCGGTAAGCATCCAACTGCACGAAGGCGTGATGGCGCGTGACGCGCTCGATTTCGCGCAATGCCTGCTTACACTCTTCAAGCGGCAGGTTGTGAATCGTGTTGATGGCTGTGACCAGATCGAAGGAGTTGTCTTCGTAGGGCAACTCCTTCGCGTCGCCGACTCTCAGAAAAGGTTTCACTGTCTCCAAAGCGTTCTCAATCGCGTACTCCGAAATATCTATCCCGGCGATGGTGAGATTCGGCATTAACTCTTTGAAATCGTGCAGCATGAAACCCTTCGCGCAGCCCACGTCCAGAAGGCTTGCATCGTCGGCCAGATCATAGTAGTCGCGCATTCGCCGAACGACTCCCTGCCAGAAGCGCGAGTGGTAATGGTAGCCGCCGTAGCCGTACATGCGGTCGCCGTCGAAATAATCTTTTCCGAACTGGCGGGAGATTTCTCGCTGCTCGTCGGAGATGAGCACGGCACGCTCTCCGATTTTTCCTGTGCGCGGCGATTTCGGATACCTGTCCAAGAGGTTGACTTCTCTTCCCACGCCTAGCTCTTCTCCTTAGACTTCAACTTGCGACGATTGCATCGTAAATAATCTCAGGCGTCAGCCCGTGCGCCGTCCACATGTCGCGCTGCGAGCCGAACTGGTGTATGAACTCATCTTTCAAGCTGAATGTAAGTAGCCTGCATTTTGCTTGAGCATCCCACGCAAGCTGTTTGACCTGACCGCCGAGACCGCCGCGCACAGAATGCTCTTCGACGACCGCGACCGTCTCAAAATTATTCAAGAGGCGTTTGACGCCTTCCGTGTCCAAAGGCTTAACCGTGTGAGCCGAAACAATAGCGACAGATTTCCCACGCTCGCGCCCCAACTTTTCAGCAACCTCAAAAGCCATCTTCATGATCGGCCCGTAGGCGATGATGCAGACATCGCGTCCCTCTTTAATCAAACGCACCTTGCCGAACTCGAAAGGCTCAGGCGCTTCTGCTGTCAGGTTCGGCTCGCCAGCTTTCCCTAAACGCAGATAGGTTGGTCCGTTGCGCTCGGCGCAGACCCACGTCGCGGCTTCAGTCTCCAAAGGATCGCAAGGGGCTATGACGGCCATGTTCGGGATAGCGCCAACCACAGCAATGTCCTCCTGCGCGTGATGCGTGCCGCCAAGTGTTGAGTAAGAAACTCCGCCGCCTATGCCCACGACTGTGACGGGCAGGTTTTGATAGCAGAGGTCTATGCGAACCTGTTCGAATGGGCGATAGATGGAGAAGGTCGCAATCGTGTAAGCGAAAGCTGTGCAGCCGCGAAGAGCAAGCCCCGCGCAGAGGCTAATCATCGTCTGCTCCGCTACGCCAACGTTGATGAAGTGGTCTGGAAACTCCTCACGAAACGGAGCCATGCTGCCTGCGGGCGAAATGTCCGCGACGACAATGAAGACGTTCGGCCTCTTCTTCGCTACCTGATAGAGAGTTCGTGCGAATGTGTCTCTCAAGCTTCCTCTTCTCCTGCTAGTTCCAGTAAAGCCTGCTGGTACTCTTCCGGCGACGGCGAACGGTAATGCCAGATAGGCACGTTCTCCATGTAGCTCACGCCCTTGCCTTTAACGGTGCGCGCAATGACCATCATCGGGGCGCGTCCCGAGCGCGATGAGACGGCGTCGAAAATCTCCTGTTGATTGTGCCCGTCAACTTCAACTGCTTCCCATCCGAAGGCTCTGACCTTATCGAGCACAGGATAGAAGTTGGGATGCGTCTCGCTCGTTCTTCCAAGAGATTGAAAGTCATTCAAGTCAACGACCGCGACCAGATTCTTTATCCCAAGAGTCGGAGCAATCATCATCGCTTCCCAAACAGAGCCTTCCTGCAATTCTCCATCGCTCAAGACAACATAAACTGTCCGGTCAATGCCTTGAATTTTATCGGCCAGCGCCATCCCGACAGTTATCGGTAGCCCATGTCCGAGCGAGCCTGTGGCAGCTTCTATTCCGGGTATTCCGAAATCAGGATGCGTGCCTAAGATACAGCCGGGCTTACAGAAGTTATCCAACTCCTCGCGCGGCAAGATGCCCAGTTCTTCGAGCACAACGTATTGAGCCAGAGAGCCGTGCCCTTTCGATAGTAAGAATGTATCGGTAAGGTGTCCCTCATCATCGCGGCGCATCAATCCGAAGTAGATCGAGTCAACTACCTCAAGACACGAGAATGCTCCAGCCGCGTGAAGCGCCGAGACCGTCTGCGAGATGTCCAAGATGCGACGGCGAAACTTCAGGCAGCGTCGCCTGGAAGCAGCGAGATCGAAAGTTTTAGCGAGCGTGTCCTCTTTCATCATAACTTTTCCGTGAGCCGCATCGCATGACTCTTTAAGCGCGCAACACATATCCGGTCGGGACTGTGCGAAGATAATCCAAATACTTTTTGCCCCACTCGACCATCTCTTCAATTCCTTCTTCGAGACTAATCTGAGGCTCCCACCCAACGTCGCGCTTGATTGCGCTGCTATCGAGCCAGTATTGCGAATCCTGCCCCAATCGATCCTCCGTCACTTCGCACAACTCGTCGAAAGGCATGTTCATAGCATCTGCGACTTTAGCAACAAGGTCACGAATCGAGATAGGCTCAGGCGGTCCAGCATTATAGACAGTTCCGAGCGGTGCTTTCTCCGAAACAAGATGTATGGCGCGTCCCAAATCGCGCGCGTGTATGTAAGACTTTCGCGCGCGGCCTCCGCCATGCAGCGGCAATTTCTGTCCGGTCAATCCGCAAAGGACTGCCTTCGGAATCACTCGATGCAGGAGTTGGCCGGGCGCGTAAGCATTCGATGGGCG
>Ga0066662_10001509_pt1 | contig 10763 bp, 10 predicted proteins | sample GraSoiAngelo_111_FD_133939 | JGI IMG/M metagenome (GOLD analysis project Ga0066662, IMG submission 133939) | Grasslands soil microbial communities from the Angelo Coastal Reserve, California, USA - 14_0903_12_40cm | ecosystem: Environmental > Terrestrial > Soil > Grasslands | place: USA... | reverse complement strand
CTGTTCAAGATCCGGCGTGACCCCAGGCTGACGGCCGTCGGCCGGTTTTTGCGCCGCTACTCGCTCGACGAGCTTCCACAGCTCGTCAACGTGATCCGCAGCGAGATGTCGCTGGTCGGTCCGCGGCCGCTACCGATGCGCGACTTCGAGCACCTCGAGGAGTGGCACAAGAAGCGTTACCTGGTGCTTCCCGGCATCACCGGGCTGTGGCAGGTCTCGGGCCGTGCCGAGCTCGATTTCGACGACCTGGTGCGGCTCGACTTTTTGTATTTGGAGCGCTGGTCCGTTTTTCTCGATCTCTCCATCCTGCTCAAGACAATCCCCGCAGTCCTCCGCGGCCGCGGCGCGTTCTGAGCTGGCGGGGTCCTCTGAGGTAAGCCGGGGCAGCGCCGGGAACCTCGCAGGTAGGCTACGCCGCCGATGCCGCCCACGGACCGGTTCGTGATCAGCTTCGCCGCAGAGCCGCCACAGGAGACGCTTCCCTACGGCCGGTGGGCGAACACGCTTGCCGAGCACTTTCGGAGCGCCTGCGAGCAGATCGACACCGAGGGCGCGGAGCTCGGCGACTTTGAAGAAATAGCCTGGTTCCCGGACCGCACCTATGCCGGCCGCACCTATGTACCCGGAGTGACCCGTACCGCCGGGGGCTACGAGATCTTCGGCTATGTCGCCTTTCGGGAAGGCTCGGGTGGTCCCAGCGAGTTCGCGGCGAGCGCGGACTTCACCTCCGAGGTGGCCGACGAGAACCCGGACTGGAAGCTGGACCTCAACGACGAGGTGATCGCCTACTGGAGAGGCGAGGAGGGCAACAGCGCCGACATCACGCTGGTGTGGGGGGTGCCGCTGATCCCAGGCGGTGCGCTCGTCACCGCGGAGCTCGCAAACTTGGCGGTCGACCAATGCGAGCTGCTCGACGAGCGGTTCACGCTGATCGGCCCCGACAACTACAGGCAGGACTTCCTCGAAATCAAGCTGTGGGATCAGCGCGGCCAGGAGCTGGCGCGGGAGTCGCTGTACGTCGAGGAAGAGGGCTAGCGAGCGCGGGCGCCGGCCTTGAGTTCCTGCCAGGTCCTCGTCCGCGCTTCAGGCTCAAGCAGGCAAGCAACCTCGTGGCCGTCCTGGCCGGCCACAGGCTGAAGCGCAGGATCCACTCGCCGGTGCTCGTCACGCACGTACGGGCAGCGGGGATGGAACAGGCATCCTGACGGGCGGTGGATGAGGCTCGGTGGCCGGCCGGGGTTCGGCGCCAGCTCCTCGTCCCGCGGCGCTCCGAGCTGGGGTGCGGACTTAAACAGGGCCCAGGTGTACGGGTGCTGGGGCGATTCGAGGATGAGCTCCGTCGGGGCGCGCTCGACGATGCGGCCCGCGTACACGACGCAAATGTCATCGGCGATCTCCGCGGCCACCGCCAGATCACGGCAGACGAAGATGATCGCCATGCCCAGGCGCTCCCGGACTCGCTTCAGCAGCTCGAGGATCTCCGCTTGTACGGTCAGGTCGAGGCCGCTCGTCGGATCGTCGGCGACCAACAGCTGTGGCTCGTTTGCCAGCGCCATGGCGATCGTGGTTCGCTGGCGCATGGAGGGCGAGAGCTCGTCCGGGTATTGGTCGACGCGATGGTGCGGCTCGGGGATCCCGAGCAGTTCCAGCAGGTCGATCGTCCGGTCGCGGGCTGCGGCCCTGGACACCTGGCGGTGCGTCACGATCGCCTCGATCAGCTGGTCTCCGACCTTGTAGAAGGGGTGTAGCGACGGGGATCGGTCCTGGACGACCATCGCGATCTCCTCGCCGCGGATGCTGCGCAGCTCGTGGCCCGCTAGCCCCAGGAGATCTCGACCCTCGAACGCGACGCGCCCCGAGATGTGGGCGCATGGGCCGGGGGTCAGCCCCAGCAGCGCCATCGAGGCGACCGTTTTGCCTGAACCCGCACCGCCCACGATTGCGAGCGTCTTTCCCGCGTCCACCGAACACGAGACGCCGTCCACCGCACGGACGATGCCGTCTTGAGTCCTGAACTCGACGCGGAGGTCCTCGACCTCGAGGAGCGCGCTCATCGGGAGCGGGCCCGCGGATCGATCAACGCGTACACGACGTCTACGACGAGCTTGGCGACGACGACAAGGCATGCGCCGAGCAACACCGTTCCCTGAATCGTCGGCAGATCCCCGACTTGGATCGAGTCATACGTGAGTCGCCCGATCCCGGGGATGTTGAACGCGGTCTCGGTGAGGATCGCGGCGGCCAGCAGGACGCCGATGCCGAGTCCAGCGGCCGTCACGACCGGGGCGATCGCCACCCGCAGCGCATGTCGCACGATGACCCGCCGCTCTGAGATTCCCTTGGCGCGTGCCGTGCTGACATAACCCTTGCCAAGCGTCTCGATCAGGCTGGACCGCATCAGCCGAGCGGAGGCCGCAGCAAAGCCCGCGGCCAGTACGCACCAAGGCATGATCAGGGACGCGAACCACTTCCCAGGGTTGTGTGTGAGCGGGACGTAGCTGCCCGCGCCCGGGAGGATCGCGAGCTTGCCGATGTCCGTTGCAAACAGGTACAGGCTGATCATCCCCACCCAGAACACCGGCGCCGAGATGGCCACCACCGCCCCGCCTGTCGCCAAGCAGCCGAGCGGGGAGCGTCGCCTGAGGGCGGCGATGGTGCCGATCGTGATCGCAGTTATGAGCGACAGCACGGCGGCCCCGACGGCAAGCGAAACCGTCGCCGGCAGCCGGTTGAAGATCTGCGTCCTGACCGCGATGTGACTCTGGTAGCTGAAGCCAAAGTCGAAGTGAAGGATGAGGGCCTTCAGGTAGTCGAAATACTGGACGTACCACGCCTTGTTCAGTCCGAGCTTGTGCCGGATCGTCGCGAGCAGTTGCGGCGTCGGGTGGGGTCCGGCCCGCAGGACGGCGGGATCGCCGGATGGGAACAGGTAGAAGATGACGAAGGTGACCGAGATCACTCCGAACAGGAGCACGATCACCCATAGGACGCGCCGGATGACGTACCTGGTCACGTCGCGCCTTACGGCCTGCTGACCCGCGGGTTCAGCGCGTCCCGAAGCCCGTCGCCGAGCAGGTTGAACGCAAGCACGGTTAGCAGCAGCGCAGCCCCGGGGAACAGCATGTACCACCAAGCCGTCCCGAGCACCGGGTTTGCATCGGCCAGCATCGCTCCCCACGAGGCCCATGGAAACTGGATGCCGATGCCAAGGTAAGAGAGCGCGGCGATGAACAGCACGTCCTGCGCGATGATCAGCGCTGCATAGCCTGCGATCGGCGCGAGGACGCCAGGCAGTATCTCCCTGAAGATGATCCTGGCATTCGAGGTCCCCAGCGACCGCGCTGTCTCGACGAATCTCTTCTCGCGCAGCGATAACACCTGGTCCCGCATGACGCGTGCGATGAAGATCGAGTTGACGAGCGCAATCACCACGATCACCACTGCAAGCCCCGGGTGCAGCACCCCGCCCAGGCACCCTCTCGCCAGTTTGCATGCTGCGGCCATGCCGAGCGCGAGCAGCAGGAGGGGCAAAGCGAACAGCGCGTCGATCAAGCGTGAGATCGCCACGCCGACCGAACCTCGGAAGTAACCGACCAGGAGCCCGAACGTCAGTCCGATGATCAACGACGCGGCGGCGGCGATGGCCGCCACCTCCAGCGACAGTCGAGCGCCATAGAGAACGCGGCTGAAGAGATCACGGAACTCCTTGTCGACACCGAATATGTGGTGTGCGCTGGGCCAAAAGGCAATCGCCAGGGCGACCCCCGCAAGAAACGCGATGCCGGAGATCAGCACCCACCCGTAGCGCTTGATGGGCGGGACCGGAGCGAACCGTGAGGCGGTCGCAAGCGCCGCGCCCGCCAGCATCGCGATGAAGGGCCACAGGGCGCCCGGCGATGGGCCGGTCGGATCGCCGAACTGGTCGCGGGCGCTTGGATCGGCTGCGTAGGGTCCCGGCGCGCCGACGGCCTTGACGATCAGGGGCGCGAAGATTGCGATCAGGACCAGCACCAAGACGAACGCCGCCGAGGCCATTGCCGCCCGGTCGGCGAGCAACCGTCGCCCAAACAGGGGAAGCGCAGGGGCGCCGACCTCAGTGGCATCGACCCCGTCGAATTGCTCCTGGGCCGCCGTCTCGCTATCGGCAACCAGCTCAGGTGGCCCGATGCTCATCAGCTATCCGAGCTTCGATGCGCCAGAGTGGGTCCCTCCTCCTCCACAAAAGGCCGGAATAGCACAGCGACTCAGGGTTGTCACGCGCGAACCAGCTACGGCTAGGCTCTGCCAGCGCCCTCGTAGCTCAACGGATAGAGCACGCGCCTCCTAAGCGCGGGATGCAGGTTCGATTCCTGCCGGGGGCATGCGCTAGGGGACAGCCCGATCCGGCCGGTCCGGGTACACATCGTCGATAGTCGTCAAGGCGACGAACGGAACGCCGGCGGCGGCCTCGATCGCTCGAGCGCCGCCGGCGAGGCGGTCGCAGACTGCAAGAACGCCGCATACGTCCTGGCTCTCCGCCCGAAGCGCGTCGAGCGCCCGAATCGTCGACCCTCCCGTCGTGACCACGTCCTCGACCAGCATGCAGCGCTCGCCAGGATCGAGCTCGGGCCCCTCGATCCGGCGCGAGAGGCCGTGCTGCTTGGTTTCCTTGCGGACGAAGAAGGCCTTGACGTCAGCCCCGCCCGCCAGCGCCGCGCAGGCGATCGGATCGGCGCCCATCGTCATCCCACCGACCGCCGTCGCCCCCCACGAGCGTGCTTGCGCTGCGACCAGCTCGGCCAAGGCACGAAAACCGGGCGGACGGAGGATGGCGCGCTTGGCGTCGACCAGGTACCGCGCGGTCCGCCCGCTTGTCAGCACCACGTCGCCGATAACGAGGGCGTGCGTACGCAGCTCCGCGATCAGACGCTCCCGGGCGGCCGTGTTGGTATCGAGAATCATGGTTCGAGCGATGCTAAATCAGCCGCGCCGTGGATCGGCGCAGAGGTCAGGGATGCGTCGCGGGGCGCTGCTCGATGAGGACGGGACGGGAGAGGGGGACCGTCCCGGCGCCAATCACGAGCAGGGAACCCAGAATCAGCGCCAATATCTCGGCCGCGTTCCAGTGGAGCTGGTTGATTCCCAGAGCCAGCGAGTTGTTGATGCTGTGGAGCGCCATGCAGGGATAGAGCGATCTCGTCTTCCAGCGCACGATGCACAGCACGAACCCCAGGAAGCCCAGGGGAACCAGGTACACGGCGGAGGCCGAGCCCGTGTGCGCGAGGCCGAACAGGATCCCCACTACCACCGCCGCCAGCCAGGTCCCGAGGTCCCGGCCCCCGACGCGGATTTTCCAGCGCCTCAACACGCCGAACAAAAAGCCCCGGAAGAAGAACTCCTCGGCGATCGGCGCGACGACGCACACGAACACCCCCGCGGCGACTAACGCCGCGGTGCTCTTGCCCGCCCCCAATTCGCTCGGCAGCTTGTCGTTTGCGTGCAGCTTGAATACTGCGGCGTAGATGCCGGTCAGAACGTAGTAGGCGATTGCGGCCAAAGCGACGGCGCCGGCCGCCCGTTTGAGCGACACGCGCCTGAACCCAAAGTCGCTCGGGCGAGGACGGCCCCGCAGCGCCGAGAAGTACAGCGCGGAGGCCACGAAGGCCAGGTCGAACACGAGGTCGCCCGTCAAGCTGACGACAGCAGTGGGATGGGAGAGGCTGGAGCCAGCCGAGTGGCCGATGGCAGCCACGATCGAGGCCCCGAAGACGCCGCCCGCCAGGCCCGCCAGGACCGCCGCCGGCGCCATCCACAGTCGCCACTGAGGCCCATCTAGTGGCGGGCTCGTCGTGTTCGGTTCGGACGCCATGAGAGGCGACGAAGGTTAGGGTTCGGCCACCGGCGGCTGATCCTCGATCGCCGCCGGCAGATCCGCAAAGCTCGGGATCGTCTTCACCCCCGGCGGTCCTGAACTGCCGTCGCGCCGTAGGAGGATGGCTTCGATCCCGGCCCCACGAGCCCCTTCAACGTCTTCGACGAGGCTGTCCCCGACGTGAGCGGCCCGGCTGGGAGCGGCGTGAGCGAGGTGGAGCGCCCGCTTGAAGATCGCGGCCTCCGGCTTGCGTGCGCCGGCCCCAGCGGAGGTAACGACCCCGTCCAACAAGCAAGTCAGGTCAAGGCGCCTGAGCACGTCGGTGAGCGAGACGTCCCAGTTGGAGACGACGACGAGGCGCAGGCCACGATCGCGAAGATCGCGGAGCGACGGTCGCACGTCCTCGAACGCCGAGAATTCCAGCGACCGGAGCAGCAGGGATACGCACGCCTCGGGATCCAAGCGCTCGCGAGCTTCGCTCGGGAGCGCCCCGCCCATCGCCTGGGCGCACGCCCGGCGCAGCCCGGCCAAAGTCGCCTCGTCCCGGCCTTCATCGAGATGGGAGCGGTAGTAAGCGATCTCCGCCGCGATCGCCCGCTCCGCGTCGCTCTCGGAGACCGAGATTCCGAAACCACTCGAGAGCGCTCGGCGGAGCCTCGGCGCCGGCGGCTCCAGAGCCACAAGAGTGCCGAGCGCATCCAGCAGGAGTGCCTCGGGCAGGCGATTCAAGAAACAAACCGCCAGGTGGCGAACTCGGCCGTGAACAGGCCGAGCAGGACCGCCAGGCAGGCGATCACCTGCGGCTCGATGCGCCGGGTGTGTACCCACCTCGCGCCCCACATGAACAGAGGAAACAGAACCATCTCATACCGCGGCAGCGAGTCGAGCGGCTGTGGGGTGATGGGGGACGAGAGCGCCGGCGCGATCGCAGCAAACGTGTATGCGGCATAGGCGAACGGAAGACGGCGCACCACTCCCACGAATGCGACGAACCCCAGCACGAGGAAACCGAACAGCATCAGGTTCTGCCCGGCAACGGTCAGCGGATTGCCGCCGGCGGCCTTGAAGTACACCGGCGGGGCCGGCCCGTGCAGCAATTGCCGGATGCCGTCCCAAGCCGCGACTGCACCATCCCACACGCCGCCCAACGGCCCGGCGAAGTGGTGGTACCAGTACTGCTCGGCGCTGAACGGCGTCAGCCCGTCGCCGGTCGTCAGGGCCAGGAACAGCATGTAGGCCACCAAGCCGATGGGGACAAGCAGGACCCAAGAGAGCTCGCGGCCGAGCGGATATCGCGGCCGCAAGCGGCCCAACAGGCTCGCCCCCGGATGCGGCGGTCCAGCGCGGTCCGAGCGCGGGCCATACAGGAACAAGAGCACGATCGGGATGACAAGCACGACTCCCGTATTGCGCGATGCCGCCGCGACTGCCCCGAGCACGCCGGCCCAGGCCCAGCGCCCCCGTCGTGCCTGGTAGATGCACCCGACGGACAACGCCAGGAACAGCGACTCCGCGTAGACGGCGGAGAAGTAGTAGGCCATCGGGAAGAACGCCAACAGCATCGCGCAGATGCGAGCCCGCTCGTCACCGAGCTCCAGCGCGGTCAGCCGGTAGAGAACGACCAGGCCGACCGCGAAGCAGCCCAGGGAGATCACGACGCCGGCGACCAGGTCGGATCGAAGCACCTCTCCCAGGCCCCTGACCAGCATGGGGTACAGCGGAAAGAACGTGGTGCGCTCCGGGTTGTGGTCGTAGCCTCCCTGCGCGATCGCCAGGTACCAGGCCGAGTCCCACCGAGCCAGCGGCGAGACGAGCAGGTTGCCGAAGTACCCGAATGGAGCGGTCAGCCCGAGCTGGTCAAACTGGCGGGCGTTGGGCGCCGTCCCGAACGAGAGGACGCCCAACACGCCGGTGAGCAGCACGACCAGCCGCGAGGTCCATAGCGCCGTCCACACGACCCGAAGCGGCGAGCGGCTCCGAGGCGGGCGAGGCCATGGGACCGTGGGCGTCGGGCCGGAGACCTCGGCGGCTTCGACAAGCTCCTCGACAGGCACCGCATCAAGTATCGCCGCCGAGACGCCGGGGCGTCGAGCGCGTTACGCCACCGAACCGCGAGCCGACCGGCCGCCGCCGGACCCCGAGCCGACCGGCCGCGGCAGGACCCAGAACCAGCAGGCCGAACAAGGATCTGCAAGTAAACTGACGCCACTCTGCCGCATCCGGCGTCGCGCTGCCGAGATGCCACCGCACCCGGAACGATTCCTGTGAGCCGACGCGAGCGACAGCGGCGCTACCGCCGCAACCGCCTACATCCCGTCAAGCGGGTGCTCGTGATGACGGTGCTGATCGGAGTCTCGACGCTAGTCCTGGGCGGGCTGGCGATCGCCGGCTGGGTGGCAGCCGTGGCGGACTCCGCTCCGAACCTCAATCAGCGGAGTCCCGAGGTGCCGGGCGGGAACTCCCAGGTGTTCGCATCCGACGGCTCGTCCCTCGGCTTCATCCACTCGACCCTTCTGCGCACCCCGGTGCCGGGAACCCAGATCCCGACCGCGCTGAAGCACGCAACTGTGGCGATCGAGGATCGCCGCTTCTTCCAACACGGGGCGCTTGACTACCAGGGCATCCTCCGGGCAGCGGTCAGGGACGTGTTCAACGGCGGCTCGACGCTCCAGGGGGCCTCGACGCTGACGATGCAGCTGGCCAACCAGCTGTACCTCCCCCACCACCAGCGCGATCTTCGCTACAAGATCATCCAGGCCAAGCTGGCTCAGCAGCTCGAGAAGGCCCACGGCAAGGACTGGATCCTCGACCAGTACCTCAATGACGTCCCCTACGGCACTGTCGGCGGTCAGACCGCCTATGGCGTCGGCGCCGCTTCGCAGATCTTCTTCGACAAGCCGGTATCGCAGCTCGACCTGGCGCAGTCGGCGCTGCTCGCGGGGATGCCACAGGCGCCATCCGAATACAACCCGTTCATCACGTCGAAGCTCTCCACGAAGCGTCGGAGCGATGTCCTCCAGGCGATGGTCAAGTCCGGATACATCACCCAGTCCCAGGCGGACGCCGCCTCCAAGGAGCCGCTGGGGATCAAGCGCAACGCAGCCTATGAGGAACGCCGCCAGCCCTACGCATTCGATTACGTTGTCCAGCAGCTGCACGAGCGCTTCTGCCCCGGCCGGCCGTTTACCGCCAGTTGCCCGAAGGTCGACCAGGGCGGCCTGAAGATCCACACGACGATCAATCTCCAAGATCAGCAGCAGGCGCAGTCGGCGGTGCTCTCCCACGAGGGAGGAAGTGGGAACCCGGCCGCCGCGCTCGTATCAATCGATCCCACGAACGGCCACGTACTGGCGATCGCCAACACCTCTGACTACAGCCAATCCAGCTTCGACTACGCCACCGAAGGTCAGCGGCAGCCGGGCTCGTCGTTCAAGGTTTACGCGCTGATGACCCTGATCCATGACTACGACGGGGACCCCAACCAAACCTTCTACAACTCGCACTTCCTTGCCCAGGGTTGGCTGCCGGGCTACCCGACCTACAGCGTGCATACCGCCGAGCAGACCTACCAAGGCAACATCGACGTCACCCACGCCACGATCGTCTCGGACAACACCGTGTTCGCCCAGCTGGGCGTCGATCTGGGCATGAACAAAGTCGACGCCACGGCGCACGCGATGGGAATCACGACCAAGCTTGACGGCAACCCGGCCGAGGTGATCGGCGGCCTCACCCAAGGCGTGACGCCGCTGGAGATGGCAGATGCCTACGCCACGATCGCCAACGGCGGCTGGCACATCCCCCCGACAGCGGTCGACAAGGTCGCATTCCCCGACGGCAGCGTCGTCAACATGGGCACTCCGCCCAAGAAGCAGGTGTTCAGCTCCGCCGAGGCGTACGAGGCCATCAGCGTGCTCAAGCAGGTGATCACCAACTCGGGTGGAACCGGCACCGCGGCCAACTACGGATGCCCGGCCGCCGGCAAGACCGGAACCGCCGAGAACCTGGAGAACGCGTGGTTCGTGGGGTTCACGCCGCAGCTCTCGACCGCCGTATGGGTCGGCTTCCCGAACGCCAACACCCCGATGGACAATGGCTTCGGCGGCACCCTGGCGGCCCCGATCTGGCACGACTACATGTCGTCGGCATCAAACGGATACTGCGGCGACTGGTCCCAGCCGTCCAGCCAGTGGCAGGGCACGGCCTTCACCGGGCCGCACTCGGGGGGGTCTGGCCAGAACGCCGGAAACGGCAACGGCAACGGCAATGGCACCGGCAACGGCACCGGCGGCGGCGCTGTGAACCCGTACTACAACCCGCAGCTTTATTCGCAGCCGCCGCAGGGACCCCCGCAGGTCCGGGTCCCGACCCCCAGGACCGGCGTCGCCCCGCCGACCGGCTTCGGCACCGGACGCGGGGGCGGCGGCGGCGGGAAAAAGACGCGCTAACTCGTGACCCCGCGCTTGCGGTGGGGCGACATCCGACTGCTAGCGTTCGCGCCCGACGCATGCCTAAGGAAGAGAAAGTCGAGCTCGAAGGCGAGGTAGTCGAGGCGCTACCTAACGCCATGTTCCGGGTCAAGCTCGACAACATGGACCGCACGGTGCTCGGTCACGTGGCGGGGAAAATGCGTCGGTTCCGGATCCGCATCCTGCCCGGGGATCGAGTACGTGTTGAGCTGTCGCCGTACGATCTCGACCGGGCGAGAATCGTCTACCGGCACAAGTGAGCAGCACCAGCGCTGGCGCCTCATTAGCAGCCAGTGCGTGAGTTCGAGCTCATACACGCCCTCGAAGGGGTGTTTAAGCACACGTCCCCGAGAGTGGTCCGAGGGATGGGGGACGACGCGGCGGTTGTGCGGGCCGGCGGCTATGCCGTGACTTCTGTCGACATGATGGTTGACGGCGTCCAT
>Ga0066662_10001507_pt1 | contig 10765 bp, 9 predicted proteins | sample GraSoiAngelo_111_FD_133939 | JGI IMG/M metagenome (GOLD analysis project Ga0066662, IMG submission 133939) | Grasslands soil microbial communities from the Angelo Coastal Reserve, California, USA - 14_0903_12_40cm | ecosystem: Environmental > Terrestrial > Soil > Grasslands | place: USA... | reverse complement strand
TTTGCGCTGCTCGCGCTCGGCGAGGCCGGCGCGCAGAAAATCCAGAAACAGCTTCTGCTGATGCTTGTAATAGGAAGGATCGCAGGTCGCGAATTCCCGGGTCCAATCGAGCGACAGCCCGATCGACCGCAGCTGTTTTTTCATCGCCGCGATGTTTTCGTAGGTCCATGCTTTCGGCGCCACCTTGCGTTCTATCGCGGCGTTTTCGGCAGGCAGCCCGAACGCGTCCCAACCCATCGGGTGCAGTACATTGTAGCCCTTTGCGCGCATGAAGCGCGCCAGCACGTCACCCAACGTGTAGTTCCGGACGTGCCCGATATGGATGCGTCCCGATGGATACGGGAACATCTCGAGCACGTAATATTTTGGCCGCGGGTCATCGTTTTTGGAGGCGAAGATCGACTGTTCGTCCCACTGCCGCTGCCAGCGCGGCTCGGATTCGCGTGCGTTGTAACGTTCGGAGGTCATGCAATGGCAGGCTTTTTGGTGGATTGGGTCCGTCTTTCGGACGGCGGACTAGGCCACAAAAGCGGCTGGAGGGTCAACGCCCCACGGCTCAAAATGCCGAAGCCCAATGGCTTCATGCCAAAGGCAATGCTTCAGCTCGCCAGCGCCACTTCCCCGGAGGGCTGCCGCACAAACCCGTGCTCGATAACGGCGTTGCGGCCGCGGTGCTTGGCGGCATAAAGCGCGGCGTCCGCGGCCTCGATCAGATCTCCCGGCCTGTTGCCTTCATCCGGTTTCGTGCAGGCGACCCCTACGCTGACGGTGACGGTTTCGTAGTCGCTGGTGGAGTGCGGCATTGCAAGTTTCTGCACCTCGGCTCTTACGATTTCGCCAATCTCGCGTGCCCGCGCCGCAGCGGTGTTAGGCAGCAGCAAACTGAATTCCTCACCGCCATAGCGCGCGGCAAATCCCATGCTATCGGCAGCGATACCGGCGAGCGTTTCGCCAACCCGGGTGAGGCACGCGTCGCCTTCAGGATGGCCGTAAGTATCGTTGAAGAGTTTGAAATAGTCGACGTCGATCATCAACAGCGACATTTCAGTGTCGTGCTGCTGCGCCTTGATCCACTCGAACTCGAGCCGGCTCTGGAACCCTCGCCGATTGGCCAGTCCGGAAAGCATGTCGATTGACGCCATCACGGTCAGGCGGTCATTGGTCGCGAGCAATTCGCGCTCGCGCTGGCTGAGGTGCGCCGCCATCGCGTTGAAGGCGCGGGCCAGCGGAACGAACTCGGCCGGCAGCGAGGTGCGAGCCGCGCGCGCCGACCAGTCGCCGTGGCCGAAGCGCTTGGCTATCGAAGCGATCAGCTCGATCGGCTGGATGATGAGCTTCTCCGCCGCAATCAGCGCGCCGAGCAGCACGAATATGCAGACAAAGGCGAGCTGAACGTAAGCCGTGCGGATCTCGCGGTTGATCCCGGCGGACACCTTTGCCTCGTCGATGCTGACGATCAGCTTCGATTGAGTCCCGGCAATGCGCGCAAAGCTGAGCGCGCGCTTCGACCCATCGGCGGCGACAAACGAAAGCGAGCCCTGCGGCTTTTCCGAACTCATCGCTTGTTCGGCGATCGCCGACAACAGCGGTATGGTATCGAGCGAATGACCAATCATGCTGGACTGATCGGCGGGCGCGGCTATGACAGTCCCCGTGCTATCGACCAGTGCGGCCGAAATTCCGGGCCGGCCGCCAAGATTGCTCATGATCTTCGACATCCAGTCGAGATTGACGCCGGCCAGAATAACGGAATCCGAGGCACGGTTGATGGCGGAAAGTGGATAGGCCGCCATGACGACGGGATTGCTGGTGAGTTTAGCGAACAGATAATCGCTGAAGACAATGTCGCGGCTCTCGCGCGCCTTTTTCAGATAGGCACGGTCGCTGAGGTCCACGCCGACAAAGATTTCATTGGTCGAGCATTGTACCCGTCCGTCGCCGCCGACGATCAGCAAAGTGCGTATCCACGGCAGATTGGACGGCAGGCTGGCGCGAAGAATCTCGCAGCTGCGGCCGATGCCGCCGGCCGAAGCGCCGATATAGGCGGTGGACTTCAACACCGTCTCGACCGAGGAGATGACCTCCTGCTGGGCGTCAGCACTGTGTCGGGCGAGATTTGAGAACTCGGTAGCCGCCCGTGCGACCTGTTTGGCCCGCTGGTCTTCCAAGGAACGAGCGCGTTCCAGCATTAGCGGCGCCACCAGGATCAGCGCCAGCAATGCGAGCCGCGCGCGGATTCCGAGAATCCGTTTCAGCTTCACTCTGTTGCGATTGAATTTGACGCGTGACATCTTGGTCCCAGACCCCACATGCAGGCTAGCGGCAATGGTTCAAAAAGCCTTTCCCGAACTCTCTAAAATTCGAACTATCGGTTAGAACTTTGGCTGGCAGGTGGACAATGGCACCGCAAGAATCCTCGCCGATAGACTCGCATTCACCCCATGCGCTTGCCCTCGTGGAGCAAGAGATTTCGCGCGCCTGCAAGCAAGCGCGGCGCGATCGCTCGTCGGTGACGCTGATTGCCGTGTCCAAGACATTTGCCGCCGAGGCGATTGTGCCCGTTATCGCCGCCGGACAACGCGTTTTCGGCGAAAATCGCGTGCAGGAGGCCAAAGCGAAGTGGCCAGGGTTAATATCAGCTTACCCGGGAATCGCCCTGCATTTGATCGGACCGCTCCAATCCAACAAGGCCAGAGAAGCCGTCGGCTTGTTCGACGCCATTCATTCGCTCGATCGTCCGAGCATTTGCGAAGCGTTAGCCAAGGAGATCGCTTCTCAAAAGCGACGGCCGGAATTGTTCGTCCAGATCAACACCGGCGAAGAGCCGCAAAAGGCAGGCGTTGCGCCCGCTCAAGCCGACGAGTTTATCGCGCGCTGCCGCGATCATTACCGATTGCACATTTCCGGCCTGATGTGCATTCCGCCGCTCAATGAGGCGCCGGCCCCGCATTTCGCGCTGACCGCGAAAATCGCCGCTCGCAATGGATTGAATAATCTGTCGATGGGCATGAGCGCCGATTTCGTGAGCGCGATCCAGCTCGGCGCGACTCACATTCGGGTCGGTTCAGCGATCTTCGGCGCCCGTTAACTATCCAATGACGATTTTGGTGTCCGGCCCGAGCCGCGCCAACAGCCGCAGCATGACCGATTTCGTCATCGAAACGCATCCGGCGGTCGGACCAAAGTTCTCCCGCGCCAGATGCAGAAACACGGCGCTGCCTCGGCCCGCGATACGCGGACAGCGGTTGTGATCTATTTCGATAATGAAATCGTAGAGGTGGTCCTCGCGCTTCAATCGGTCGCCGGCGGCCTCGCCGTTCCGCCTCATCGGCCGGTTGTAAAGCCGGCTTTGAGGATCTTCGCACCAGGCATCGTCAGGGCCGATCGCGCGAACCGGCAGCAAGGTCCGCGGTCGCGGATGACGATCGGCGCGCCACCACAACCGGCGCGGCCTGAAGATGCCTTTCGGGGTGCAGCCGTCGCCTTCACGCTTGTTGGCCCTGATTCCGCCGCGGCCGAGAGCCACAGGTACCGCGCGCGCGCCCGCCGTCAGCCAGCCCCGCCTCGGATCGCCGGCCATGGTCCGAATCCTGATTGCGGCAAGTGGCCGATTTCGGGGACCCGACCCGCAAGGATCTGAAATAACGTCACTTTCCATGGAATTATTGCTGGCCCCCGGATTGTCGGATCATCGGCGACGCCCTATTTCATGCCATTACAGGACATTCATCCAAATGCGTTCGAATTCTGGGATAGACTGCCCCCGAGCTTGTCAATTTATTGCATTGGCCTACTTCCAAACGAGTAAGAATTAGCAAACCCGGACCGTACCACCCGATACCACTCCGATATCTGACTGAAGGCGTCTCGAACGCCGCCGCCGCAGAGGATTTACCCATGGCCAATGCCCGCAAGATCCTGATCGTTGATGACGATACCGATCTGCGCGACACGTTGGTGGAGCAATTATCGCTGCATGACGAGTTCGAGGCTTCGGCCGTCGACACCGGTGCCAAGGGCGCCAGCGCTGCCAAGGCCAACGCTCCCGATCTGGTGCTGATGGATGTTGGACTGCCGGATACGGACGGCCGCGAAGTCGTGCGCTCCTTGCGCAAGGGCGGCTTCAAGGCGCCCATCATCATGCTGACCGGACACGACACCGATTCGGACACGATTCTTGGGCTCGAATCGGGCGCCAACGACTATGTCGCAAAGCCGTTCCGTTTCGCGGTGCTGCTGGCGCGGATTCGGGCGCAGCTGAGGCAGCATGAAGCCAGCGAAGACGCGGTGTTCTCGGTCGGTCCCTATAGTTTCCGGCCTGGCTCCAAGATGCTCACCGGCGCCAACGCCAAAAAAGTGCGGCTGACCGAAAAGGAAACCGCCATCTTGCGGTTCCTGTATCGGGCGGGCCAATTGCCGGTGTCGCGCGAGACGCTGCTTCAGGAGGTCTGGGGCTATAATTCAGGCGTGACCACTCACACCCTCGAAACCCACATTTATCGGCTGCGCCAAAAGATCGAGAAAGATGCGGCCAATCCCGAGATATTGGTCACGGAAGCCGGTGGATACAAACTGGTCCCGTGATACGATTTGGCTCCGTTTCTTATTAGATTTCAGCCGCCGCCGATAACGCGCGCCCGATCATCGGTTCCCCATGTCGATCGAAGATGATGTTGCCTTGCTCGAGCGCGTCCCTACCCTGCAGCTGCTGGGAACGGCTGCGTTGCGCATGCTGGCGATCGGCTCCGAGCAGCGAATTTTCACACGCGGTGATGTGCTGTTCAGAGCAGGTGATGACGCCGACGCTGGATTCGTCGTGCAGCGTGGCGCCTTCCGCGTCGAGAGTGGCGCCGGCGCCGAAACGATTGCCCGTCCGGGCGCCTTGATTGGCGAACTGTCACTGATCACTGCGATGCAGCGGCCCTCCACCGCGATTGCGATCGAACATTCGACCGTAATCCGGATAGCCCGCAGCCTGTTTCAACGGGTGCTGGAGAGCGACGCGGCGGCGGCGCGCCGGCTTCGCGATGAATTCGCCAGCCGCACCAGCCAGATCGCGAGCGACATTTTGATGGCTGGAGCCAAGTTCAGTTAATGCCGCTCCCGCGTTTTGACCTGCGACCGCGAAGTTTCATACCTCCAGCGTAACGGTGACCGGAACGTGGTCGGATGGCCGCTCCCAGCCGCGGGCGTCTCGGGTAATGCGGAAATCGCTAACTCCCTCTTTCAGCGCGCGCGATACCCAGATGTGGTCGAGCCGCCGGCCCCGATCGGCCAAGGTCCAATCGGCGGCGCGATAGCTCCACCAGGTATAGACTTTTTCAGATAGCGGAATCCGCTCCCGCGCCACGTCGATCCATTCTCCGTGCGCCTGCGCCGCCAGCAGCTTTTCGCATTCCACCGGCGTGTGCGACACCACCTTCAGCAACTGCTTGTGCGACCACACGTCGTTCTCGTGCGGGGCGACATTGAGATCGCCCACCAGGATATGGCGATCGTCGCCGCGCGGATGCAACGGCTCGCATGCTTTCATTTCATCGAGGAATTGCAGCTTGTGCTCGAATTTGGGATTGAGCGCGGGGTCCGGAATGTCGCCTCCCGCCGGCACGTAGAAATTATGTACGACCAGCGGTCTCGACAGCTGAGCCTTGCCGCCGAACGCAACCGAGATGTGGCGGGAATCGATCTTCTCGCAGAAGGTGCGAATATCCGTGGTCTCGAACGGCAGTTTGGAGACGATCGCGACGCCGTGATAGCCCTTCTGCCCATTCAATGCGACATGCTCATAGCCGAGCCGGCGAAAACGCTTCAGCGGAAAGGCATCGTCGATGCATTTGGTTTCCTGCAGGCAAAGCACATCCGGCCGCACCGCTTTAAGAAACTTGGCGACGAGGTCGATGCGCAGCCGCACCGAATTTATATTCCAGGTTGTCAGGGAGAATCGTATGTGACCAGCAAGGCATGAACACGAACGCCGGATGACGCACGTCTTCGGCTCGCGATCAAGAATGATTATTCAACCGGGCGAGGTCGGATATCTGGTGAAGTCGATCTTGAACAGGCCGGGATCGATCTTCTTGTTGGCGTCCAGATTATAGATGGCCACAGTGGTGTCATAACCTTGCGGGTCGGTCACGGTCCATTGCTTCAGTTGGCCGTCCTTGGCTCCGACCATCAGCATCAGCCGGGTGGTGCCGATCAAGGCCTGCTCCGCCCCGATCGTGACGGTTATGAAAACGTCGTCGGACGTTACGTTCACGACGTTGGTGTCCTTTAGCAGATCGATGCGATCCGACAGCAGATATCGCAACGGCGTCTGCGACAGCGGGTAGATGTCCTGGGTCGCAAGCTTGCGGTCGCGCACCGCCACCGATGAGCCGTCGGCGACAATATCAATCGGACTCGGCTCATCATATTCGAAGCGCACCTTGCCCGGCTTCTGGATGTAGAAGTCGCCTTTGGACTTGCTGCCGTCCGGTCCGACCTGAACGAAATTTCCAACCAGCGACTGCAGCGAAGAGAGATAAGCGCTCACCCTTGCGGCTTGCGCCTTTTGGCTCGCATCGAAGCTCGAAAAAATGTTGGCCGGAACGTTCCGGCGTGGATCGGGAATGATCGGCTCCGGCGGCGTTGCCGAAGTAGCGCCCGTCGTCATCGGCGCTCTCTGCGGATCCGACGCGCTCATTTGGATGTTGCCGCTACGAGCTTTCGGCGCCGGTTTCGGAACGGGCACGATCTGCGCGGAACCCGGCGCGACCAGCCAGGTTGCGAACAGCAAGGCTAGTCCGCTGCGCATCGCTCCGACCGCGAACGGCACGGGCATTCGAATTTTTGGTTTTTTATTCAACGCGAATTCCTGTTCGACTATTATGCATTTTATTCCGGATTGAGCGAAACGAGTTATCGTTTTTCCGTGAAAACAGAATGTCGGATCGCGAAATTCGCGCCCGGCGATGCTTCTCAAAAACGGCTTTCTTCCTCTTCGATCAAAATCTCGCGCTTGCCGGCATGATTGGCCTGGCCGACGATGCCTTCGAGTTCCATTCGCTCCATCAACGAGGCGGCCCGGTTATATCCGATCTGAAGACGCCGCTGAATGTAGCTGGTGGAAGCCTTGCGGTCGCGCTTCACAATCGCGACGGCCTGGGTGAACAAGTCGCCACCGCCACCGCCGTCAGCGCCCATGCCGGTGGAGTCGAACAGCGCGCCACCCTCTTCGTCGGCGGGTTCTTCCGCGGTGACTGCTTCCAGATATTCCGGCTGGCCCTGCGTCTTGAGATGCCGCACGACTTTCTCGACCTCTTCGTCCGAGACAAAGGGTCCGTGCACGCGGCTGATGCGTCCGCCGCCGGCCATGTAGAGCATGTCGCCCTGCCCGAGCAGCTGTTCGGCACCCATTTCGCCGAGGATCGTGCGACTGTCGATCTTTGATGTTACCTGAAACGAGATACGGGTCGGGAAGTTTGCCTTGATGGTGCCGGTGATGACATCGACGGAGGGCCGTTGCGTCGCCAGGATCACATGCAGCCCGGCGGCACGCGCCATCTGCGCCAGCCGCTGCACCGCGCCCTCGATATCCTTGCCGGCGACCATCATCAGGTCGGCCATTTCGTCGACGATGATGACAATGTAGGGCAGCGGGTCCAGATCGAGTTTCTCTTCCTCGTAGATCGCTTTGCCGGTTTCCTTGTCGAAGCCGGTGTGCACGGTCCGGGTCAGTTCCTCGCCCTTGGATCTGGCTTCCACCAATCGCGCGTTGTAGCCATCGATGTTACGGACGCCCAGTTTGGACATTCGCTTGTAGCGTTCTTCCATTTCGCGAACCGCCCACTTGAGCGCGACCACCGCCTTTTTCGGATCGGTGACTACCGGAGTGAGGAGATGCGGAATGCCGTCATAGACCGAGAGTTCGAGCATTTTAGGATCGACCATGATCAGGCGGCATTGATCGGGGCGAAGCCGATATAACAGGCTCAGGATCATGGTGTTGATGGCAACCGATTTGCCGGAGCCGGTCGTGCCCGCAATCAGCAAATGCGGCATGCGCGCGAGATCGACGATAATGGAATCACCGCCGATGTTCTTGCCGAGGCACAGCGGAAGTTTGGCCACCGTTTCGTTGTAATCCCTTACCGCCAGCAGTTCGCGCAAATAGACTTTTTCGCGATGCGGGTTGGGCAGTTCGATGCCGATAGCGTTGCGGCCGGGCACCACCGCGACGCGAGCCGACAGCGCGCTCATCGAACGCGCGATGTCGTCGGCCAGCCCGATCACCCGAGACGATTTGATCCCGGGCGCGGGCTCAAGTTCGTACAGCGTCACCACCGGACCCGGATGGGCTTTCACGATCTCGCCGCGAACGCCGAAGTCGCCGAGCACACCCTCAAGCGAACGCGAGTTGGAATCGAGCTCCGACCTGCTGAGCGGCTGACGATCGGACGCTCTCGGCGCTGACAAGACGGAAATGGGAGGCAGATCGAACGAGGAAGATTTGCGCGAGGGGATGCGCGCAACAGGCTTCTTGCGCGGCGGCCGCGCGGGAGCCTCCTCTTCCGGATCGTCTTCCTCCTCGAAATGATCCTCACTTTGCGGCCGTGCTGCGCGCGCGCCGAGGTGCGGTTCTTGGCGCTCAAACAGCCCGGCTCGTTCCGGCGGCGCGCTGGCCACCAGTTTTGCGTAAGCCACCGTCAATAGGCGCCACAGCCGCGCCTTTGCGCTCATCGCCGCGTGGAATGCCCATCCTAGCGATACCGAGCCCGCGTCATCCTCATCCTCCGAGCCAGCATCGTCTTCCTCGATCCGCGCGGACTCTTCCTGCTCTTGCGGCCGCGATCCCAAACCGCCTGCGATCAGGAATGTTGTCAGCCCTGCGATGGCCAGGAGAGTACCGAGAACCAGGCGGTAGATGATGCCGGGCGGCCCGAACACAACGGCGGGCGCGCGCACCAGCGCGTCGCCGACGACGCCCCCGAGCCCTGTCGGGAGCGGCCAGGCACCGCCGTGCGGCCAGCAGCTTGCGAATCCCGCCGAAATCATTGTGCACAGGATCCAGCACCCGATCCGCAACGCGTGCCGATCGAACGGACGATGGGTGAGCATGCGCCAGCCCCACACCGCGATGGGGAGAATCAGCATGATGGAGCCGAGGCCGAGGATTTGCATCAAAAGATCGGCGCCAATCGCACCGGGATGACCGATGATGTTGCGGATCGGCCGCGATGTCGCGTGGCTCAGGCTCGGGTCCTGTACCGACCAGGTCATCAGCGCCGCCGCCGCCACCCCGGACAGTGCGACCAGACCCAATCCGCCGAGTTCGCGCAAGCGTCGCGCCAACGCCTCGCGTATCGAGGACGGCAAATGCCCAACCAGGGGAATAACTCGTTCGATCGCTGGCATGCTCATGAGCTTCGCGACTAATCCAGAATTTCGACCAGGCGATGCAGTGCCTCGGCCGTTGTTTCGCTGTCCGATACCAGTGCCAGGCGGATGTAGCCGGCGCCGGGATTGCTGCCATCCGATTGGGGTCGCGCCAGATAGCTTCCGGGTACGACGCGCACGCCCCCGTCCCTATACAGTTTCACGGTCGCTGCTTCGTCACCGCCGCGCTCCGACACATCCAGCCAGACGCAGAAGCCGCCGGCGGGCCGCTGGTAGCCATAGCGATTACCGAGGATCTGGTCGGCCAGATCGAACTTGATTCGATATAGCCGCCGGTTCTCCTCGACATGAGCCTCATCGGCGTAGGCCGCGACGGCGACATGCTGCAGCGGCACCGGCACCTGCGGCGCGGCCACATTGCGCAGCTCATGAAACAAGGCGAGAAACTTTTTGTCGCCGGCGGCAAAGCCGACGCGCATCCCCGGCAGATTCGAGCGCTTCGACAGCGATTGAAAGGCCACCGCATTGGTGAATTCAGGCCCGGCGCATTCGAGCATGCTGCCCGGAGCTTGCTTGGTGTAGATTTCCGAATAGCACTCATCGCTCAGGATCATGAATCCGAAACGGTCGGCGAGCTGCTTCAGGTGGCTGAAATAGTCCGGCGAGGCCACCGCCCCTTGCGGATTGGCCGGCGAAGCGATGTAGATCGCGACCGTTCTCGCCAGCGTAGCCGGATCGAGTGCCCGTAGATCCGGAAGAAATCCGTTGCCAAGCGTGGTCGGAAGATAGATCGCCTCGCAGCCTGCGGCGCGCGCGCCGGCAGCGTAAGCGGGGTAAAAAGGATTCGGAATCAGGATCGCCGGCCTGCCCTTGCGCTCGCCGACATAACCGGCCGCTGTCAACGCGGCGAAAAACAACCCCTCGCGGCTGCCGTTCAGCACCAGAAGTTCGCTCTCCGGATCGATCGGCCGGGGCAACTGAAAACGCCGGGAAAGCCAGCTCGCCGCCGCGCGCCGGAACGGCTCGATCCCCTTGGCAATGGGATAGCGGCCGAACTCAGCGATGTGCTTGGCCAGTACTGGCCCGACAAAGGCCGGAACGGGATGCTGCGGCTCGCCCAATGAGAGCGTAATCAAAGGCTTACCGGGTTGGTAGGGGGCCAGCAGTTCCGTCAGTCGTGCGAATGGCGAGCGCTCGCTTTCCTGAGTGCCGGCACCTTGCGGGGCGCGGGATGAAGCGGTCATGGCCATAGTTAGAGCGCCAACATTGTTGAGCAGCCGATCGCAGGATGAGACCGGCTGGAAACGGATCAAACCACCATAGATACGGCGAGGTTAAGACGCGATTAACCAATGGGACCCGCGGAGTTTTTCATGGCTTGCGCGGC
>Ga0066662_10001506_pt1 | contig 10768 bp, 10 predicted proteins | sample GraSoiAngelo_111_FD_133939 | JGI IMG/M metagenome (GOLD analysis project Ga0066662, IMG submission 133939) | Grasslands soil microbial communities from the Angelo Coastal Reserve, California, USA - 14_0903_12_40cm | ecosystem: Environmental > Terrestrial > Soil > Grasslands | place: USA... | reverse complement strand
GTGCCTTCCGGCGACCAGGCGCGGCTCGCGGCGCTGCTCCGGGGCTACGAGCTGCGCGACGCAGGGTCGCCCTATCGGCTGCTCGCCCTACCATCGCGCTCGTGATCGTCCTCCTCGTGCTCTTCTGGGTGTCGCTCGCGGCGCTCGCCTGGACGCACGCCGCGTACCCGGCGTTCGCCGCGCTCCTCGCGCGCATCGCGCCCCGCCGCGTGCGCAAGGCGGACATCGAGCCGACGGTGGCGATCATCATCGCCGCCTACAACGAGGAGGGGTCGATCGCCCGGCGGATCGAGAACCTGCTCGAGCTCGACTACCCGAAGGACAAGCTGCAGATCGTCGTCTCGTCCGACAGCTCGAGCGACCGCACCGAGGAGATCGCGGCGCAGTACGCCGGCGTCAACGTGATCCGCAACGAGCGCGGCGGCAAGGTCGCGGCCCAGGATCGCGCGGTCCGCGAGACGCAGAGCGACGTCGTCGCCTTCTCCGACGCGAACGCGACGTGGTCGCCCGACGCGCTGCGCAAGCTCGTGCGCGCGTTCGCCGACGAGGACGTCGCCTACGTGTGCGGTCAGCTGAAGATCCTCGCCGCCGACGGCTCGAACCAGGAAGGCGTCTACTGGCGCTACGAGATGGTGCAGCGCGGCGCGGAGTCGTCGCTGGGCTCGATCACGGGCGGCAACGGATCGATCTACGCGCTCCGCCGCGCCGATTACGTCGAAGTCGCCCCTCGCTTCGGGCACGACCTCTCGCTGCCGTACCTGATGGTGCAGCGTGGCCGCCGGGCGGTGTACGAGCCGGGCGCGCACGCCTGGGAGAAGCCGACTCCGTCGAACGAGACCGAGTACCACCGCAAGGTGCGCATGTTCGAGCATTGCTGGCTGATCGTGCTGCGCGGGAAGATGTTCCGTCGCCTCGGGCCGCTGTACGCGCTCGAGATCGTCTCGCACCGGCTCCTTCGCTATGGCTCGGGGATCCTGCACGTCGTCCTGCTCGCGACGTCACTCGCCCTGATCACGCACGGCTGGTTCTACGACGTCGTGCTCGCAGCGCAGCTGCTGCTCCTCGCCGCGGCCGCAGGCGGCGTCGCGATCGCGCGCTACTACGTCCTCGTCTCGTGGGCGACGCTGGTCGCGCTCGTCAACTACCTGCGCCGCGGCGTGCCGGCGAACTGGGAGCCGATCCGTGAATAGGGCGCTCGACGTCGCGATCGCCGGTGCCGGGCTCGTCGTCGCGAGCCCGGTGCTCGCACTGTCGGCGATCGCGGTGAAGCTCGAGGACCGCGGGCCCGTGCTCTACAAGCAGGTGCGCGTCGGCAAGGACGGCGTCGACTTCGAGCTCCTGAAGCTGCGGACGATGGTCGTCGGCGCCGAGAAGCAGGGCGCCGGCTACGCCGTCGACAAGGGCGACGCCCGCATCACGCGCGTCGGCCGCGTGCTGCGCCGGCTGAGCTTCGACGAGCTGCCGCAGCTCTGGAATGTCGTGCGCGGCGACATGTCGGTGATCGGGCCGCGGCCGACGCTGCGCTACCAGGTCGACCAGTACGACGAACGGCAGCTGCACCGTCTCGACGTCAAGCCGGGCATCACCGGCTGGGCGCAGATCCACGGCCGCGCGAAGCTGCCGTGGGCCGAGCGAATCGAGCTCGACCTCTGGTACGTGCGCCACCACGACTGGAAGACCGATCTGTTGATCCTCCTGCGCACGCCGCTCGCGCTCTTCGGCGGGACCTACAAGGGCCCGACCGGCGGCTGGACGGAGACCTAGGCGTCGAGCATGTCGCGCAGGAAGACCTCGAGGCCTTCCCGCGGCGCCCAGCCGAGCTCGTTCTTGATCCGCGTCGGGTCGGCCGCGATCGCACGCGGGTCGGCGGGGCGAACGAACTGGGCGTCGACCTCGACCGCCGGGGCGGCCGTGTCGGCGAAGGTCGCGTGCCATGCGAGCGGGTCGCGGCCGTCGAGCTCCCACACGAGCTCACGGCCCGTGAGCGAGTACGCCGTGTCGATCAGCTCCCACACCGCATGCAGCCGGCCCGTGCCGAGCACGTAGTCGCGGTACTCGCGCGCCTCGTCGGGCACGTTGCGCACGTCCGTCTGCCGCAGGATGAGCTGCATGCCCTCGACGTAGTCCGGCGCGAAGCCCCAGTCGCGTTGCGCCTTCAGGTTGCCGACGCGCAGCACGTCCGGCGCGCCCGCGCGGAGATGGTCGACCACCTTGCGCGTCAGGAAGCGCTCGCCGCGTCGGCGCGACTCGTGGTTGAAGAGGATGCCGCACGCGATGCGCACGCCGTACGACTCGCGGTAGCTCCGGCAGAGCATGTGCGCCGCGGCCTTCGCCGCCGCGTACGGGCTCTGCGGATTCAGGGCGGACTCCTCGTCGTGCACGATCTCGCCGCCCGGTGTCGAGCCGAACATCTCGCCCGACGAGGCCTGGTAGACGCGCGTCGCGGGGCTCGACTTCCGCACCGCGTCGAGCAGGTGCGCGACGACGTGGGCGTTCGTCTCCCAGGTGCGGCGCGGGTCCGCGAACGAGCTCTGGACGCTGCTCTCGCCGGCGAGGTTGTACAGCTCGTCGGGCTGCAGCTCCGCGACGAGCGCAGCGAGCCGCTCCGGCTCCGCGAGGTCCGCCGGCTCGGCGGCCAGCCCGGCGGCGGCGCCGAAGAGCTGCAGGGCGGCATCCGGATCGCGGACGGCCGCGTGCACCGTCGAGCCCTCGTCCAGCAGGCGCCGGACGAGGAAGTACCCGTCCTGGCCCGTCGCACCGGTCACGAGGGCCGTCTTCGCCACGCGCCGAGCCTAACAGCGCCTTCACGTGCCCCCGCTACCCTCTCCGAGTCGTGACGGCGGTCCTCTTCACGTGCGCCGGCCAGCGCGTGGACATCGTGTCCGCGTTCCGCGACGCGGGCGCGACGACGATCGCGACCGACGTCGACCGCCTCGCGCCCGCGCTCTACCACGCCGACCAGCACGCGCTCGTCCCGCGCGTCGACGACCCGTTCTACATCGAGACGCTGCGCAACCTCGTCCAGCTGCACGAGGTCAAGCTGATCGTCCCGCTGACCGACCTCGACCACCTCGTGCTCGCGCATGCGCGTGACGACCTCGCCGGGGCGGTCGTGCTCGTGCCCGGGCCTGAGACGATCGAGCGTTGCTCCGACAAGTACCTCGCGCACGCCTTCTTCGAGGAGCAGGGCATCGGCTCGCCGCCGACGTGGCTTCCGACAGCCGTCCCGCAAGACATCCGCTTCCCGGTGCTCGTCAAGGCGCGCCGCGGCTTCGGCTCGCGGCACATCTACCGCGCCGACAACGCGACCGAGCTCGACTTCTTCCTGCGCTACACGACCGCCGAGTCGATGGTGCAGGCGCTCTGTCACGGCGAGGAGTTCTCGATCGACCTCTTCTGCGATCTCGAGAGTCGCTGCCTCGCCGCGATCCCGCGCACGATGATCGAGTCGAAGGGCGGCGAATCGATCAAGGGCATGACGATCAAGGACACCGACCTGATCGAGTTCGCGGTCAGGGTGTCCGAGGCGCTGCGCATCATCGGTCCTGCGAACGTTCAGTGCTTCCGAGAGCCAGACGGCCAGCTGCAGGTGACCGACGTCAACCCACGGTTCGGCGGCGGCTTCCCCTTGCCGACGGCGGCGGGCTCGCGCTATCCGGAGCTCGCGATCGCGCTCGCGAACGGGGAGCAGCCGGCGGCGAGGCTCGGCGACTTCCGCGAGGGCGTGCTCATGACGCGTTACTTCTCGCAGGTCATCCTCGAGGAGACCGACGGCAAGCTGCGCGTCGTGCGGCCGGAGGCGGTGCCGGAAGAGGCGTGAGGAGGCTCGCGCTCCTCCTCGTGGGAGCGGGGCTGCTCGCAGGCTGCGGGTCCGCGCATGACTCGGCGACCACGACCGTCATGCACACTCGCACGGTCGTACATGCTGCGCCCGCTCCTGACGTGCGCCTGTCGGCGGTCCAGGTCACCGTCGTCGACGGCGACACGAACGCGCGCGTGCGTCGCGCGCGTGTCCGCATCGGCGCGCGCACGGCCCGGACCGACGCGCACGGCGTCGCACGGGTGCCGCTCGCGCGCCGCGCTGCGCTCGTCACCGTCGCGGGCAAGAGCGGGTACGACGCCCATGCGGTTCGCCTCTCGTTCCGCACGCATCCGAAGTCGACGATCCGGATCTACCGGCGCTCGCTGCAGTGGACGATGTACGGCGGCGACCCTGCGCGCACGCAGACGCAACCCGCGCTCAAGGTGCGTCCGCCGTTCCGCGTCGTGTGGTCGCGCGGCCTCGGCGGGCTGATCGAGTTCCCGGCGGTCGTGCAGGGCGGTACCGCGTACGTCGCGAACGCACGGGGAACCGTGCACGCGCTCGACATGCGCGACGGCACTCTCATCTGGAGGCACGAGACCCCGCACGGCAAGATGGCCTCGTCGCCGGCGATCTGGGGCGACGAGCTGATCGTGCACGGCATGGACGGGCATGTCTGGGTGCTGCGCCGCTCGGACGGCCGCCTCCTCTGGCACTACACGGTCGGCTCACCGGTCGAGTCGTCGCCGGTGATCGTCGACGGCGTCGACGTCTTCGGCGCGTGGAACGGCACGATCACGGGCCTCGACCTGCGAACGCACAGGGTGCGCTGGCGCCGCTACGACGGCTGCAAGGTGACCTCGTCGGCGGCGCTCGCCGGCTCGAGCCTCTATATCGGCGACTACTGCGGGCGGCTGCTCGCGCTGGACGCGACGAACGGGCGCGTCCGCTGGACCGGAGGTGTCAACGGGCGCATCTACGGCACGCCCGCGGTCGCGGGCGGCCGCGTGTTCGTGCCGAGCTCGGACGGCGGCTCGCTCTCGGCGTTCACGACGAGTGGTCGTTACCTGTGGCGCCGCAGCGTGGGCTCGTACGTCTACTCGTCTCCGGCGGTCGACCACGGCCGCGTCTTCTTCGGGGCCTACAACGGGGTCTTCTACGCGCTGCGTGCAACGGACGGCGCGACGCTGTGGGCGCACGGCATGGGCGGGCCGATCTCGGGCGCCGCGACGGTCGTCGACGGCGTCGCCTACGCGGGCTCGTTTGCCCACCGCATCCTCGGCGTGGACGAACGCACGGGCCGCGTGCTCGTCGACTTCCCGCACGGGGAGTACGTACCGGTCTCCGGCGCCGGCAAGCGATTGCTCTTGCACGGCTACTCGCGGATCTACGCGGTCGTGCGCAAGTGAAGCGCTGGCTGCTGATCGGCGGCGCTGTCGTCGCGCTGGCGCTGCTCGGCGCGGCCGTCGCGTACTACCTGCACGTGCAGCAGCAGGCACGCGACGTGAAGGGCTCGTCGACGATCGAGTTCGTGACGACGGAAGCCGCGCCTCCGCCGCCGAAGGAGCCGGGGATCGCGTGGCCGACGTACGGGTACGACCATGAGCGGCAGCGGTTCGCGTCGGCGATCGCGCTTGGGCCACCGTTCCGGCGCGCGTGGACGTTCCACGCGCAGAGCCTCGTCGAGTTCCCGCCGGTCGTCGGCTACGGCCGCTTGTTCTTCGCGAACAACGCCGGCGTGATGTTCGCGATCGGCGCGAAGAACGGCAAGCGCGCCTGGAAGTACGTCTCGGGTCGTTGCGTCGCCGCGTCGCCCGCGCTCGACCGTCACGTCGTCTACGAGACGTTCATGAACGCGCCGCCGTGCAACCGGCATCCGAGCGCGAAGCTGACCGGCGAGGTGATCGCCTTCGCGGTCGGGACAGGACGCATCATCTGGCGGCGCACGATCGGTCCGTCGGAGTCGTCACCGGTCGTCGTCGGCGCGACGATCTTCCTCGGCGACTGGAACGGCCGCGTCTGGGCCTTGCGCCGCCGTACCGGCAAGCCGCGGTGGGTGACGAAGCTTCGCTCGCAGGTGAAGAGCGGCGTCGCGATCTCGGGCAACCGTCTCTACGTCGGCGACTACTCGGGGCACCTCTACGCGCTCAACCTGACGACCGGCAAGATCGTGTGGAGCTCGAAGGTGCAGCCGCGGTTCGGCAGCACGGGGAACTTCTACGCGACGCCCACCCTCGCGTACGGCCGCGTGTACATCGGCGCGACCGACGGGAAGATGTACTCCTTTGGCGCAACGACCGGCAAGCTGCGCTGGTCGCAGTCGACGGGCGGATACGTGTACTCGTCCGCTGCGGTCTGGCGTGACCGCGTGTATGTCGGGTCGTACTCGAAGACGTTCTACTGCTTCGACGCCGCAACCGGGAACGTGCTCTGGAAGTTCAAGGCGAACGGGCAGATCTCCGGTTCGCCGACGGTGATCGCGGGACGCGTCTACTTCGCCACGCTCAAGCGGCGCACGTACGCGCTCAATGCGAAGACCGGCGCGCTTCTCTGGACGTATCCCGACGGCAAGTACACGCCGGTCGTCGCCGACGCCGAGCGTCTCTTCCTCGTCGGCTACGCGCGCATCTACGGGCTCGACGAGAAGCGGGCGAAGCCGAAGTCGCAGCAGGTCGTGTCGGCCGCGCAGCTGCGCCGCGCGCTCCACGGGTCGCACGATGCGTTCGCGCACCGCTACGCCACGGTCGCCCAGGCCGCGCAGGCCCACGGCATCCAGGTGTGCAACGTCGTCCTCCACCGGCGCCCGAAAGGCAACCCGCAGGGGTTCTGGTCCGCGGTCCGCGCCGTCGAGAAAGCCTGCCGAGGCTAGGCTGGCTCCCGCGATGCGCTACCTCGTCACCGGAGCCGCAGGGTTCATCGGCTCGCACCTCGCCCGCGCGCTCGTCGACGCCGGCCACGAGGTCGCGCCCCTCGACTGCTTCACCGACTACTACGACGTCGCGCTGAAGGAGGAGAACGCCGCCGGGCTCGACGTTCGTCGCGTCGACCTCGCCGAGGATCCGCTCGACTTCGCCGGCTTCGACGGCGTCTTCCACCTCGCCGGCCAGCCGGGCGCGCGCAGCTTCGGCGACGTCTTTTCGCTCTACCTACGGCGGAACCTGCTCGCGACGCAGCGCGTCTTCGAAGCCGCGGTCGCCGCCGATGTGAAGGTCGTCTGGGCGAGCTCGTCGTCGGTCTACGGCGACGCAGAGCGCTACCCGACCCCGGAGGACGCCGAGCCGCGCCCGAACAACCCGTACGGGATGACGAAGCTCGGCTGCGAACAGCTCCAGCACGCGTACGGCCGTGTCTTCGGTCTGCGTGCCGTCGCGCTGCGCTACTTCACGGTCTACGGGCCGCGCCAGCGCCCCGACATGGCGTTCGCGCGGATCGTCAACGCGCTCGCGAACGACGAGGAGTTCGAGCTCTACGGCAACACGTCGCGGTCGTTCACGTTCGTTTCAGATGTCGTCGACGCGACGGTGCGCGCGCTCGAAGCCACCCCGGGCGTCTACAACGTCGGCGGCGGTGAGGAGGCGACGATGACCGAGGCGATCGCTGCGCTCGAGGAGATCGCGGGGCGGCAGCTCCGCCTCACGCAGGGCCCGCCCCAGACCGGTGACATGCAGCGCACGAACGCCGACACGACCCGGATCGAGCGGGAGCTCGGCTGGCGGGCGACGACGCCCCTGCGGGCGGGTCTCGCCGAACACTGGGCCTGGGCCTCCGGTAGGGTCACGACCCGATGAGCGCAGACCTGAACGCTGAGCGCGAGGTCGACCTCGCGCGCTGGCGCCGCGCGCTGGTCGCGCTCTGGTGGCTCCCCGTCGCCGGCTTCGTGCTCGGCGCGATCGTCGGCGTGCTCTTCTCGGTCGGCGGCAGCAAGCATTTCAGCGCGAGCGCGCTGGTCTCGCTCGGCCAGCCCGTGTCGCCCGGCGGCGTGGTGATCGCGAGCTACAACACGAACCCCCGCGCGATCTCGGAGATCGCGAGCTCTGCTTCTGCGCAGGCAGAGGCCGCGGCGCAAGCGGGGATCCACCCGGGTGCGCTGCGCGGTCACGTCTCGGTTGGCGTCGTCGGCGTCCAGACCGGCACCGGCGCGGCACGGACGGCGCCGCTCATCTCGGTCACCGTGACCGGCAAGCGTGAGCTCGCGTCTGCGAAGGCGGCGAACGCGCTCGCGAAGATCGTCGTCCGCGACACGACGGCGCCGTACGTCGGCGAGAAGATCCGGACGTTCCAGACGACGCTGAAGAACGTCACGACGCAGATCGCGTCGGTGAACCGTCGTCTCGCGGTGATCACCGTGTCCGAGAAGGCGGCGAGCAAGCTCGACCCCCTGCAGCAGCTCGTCGTGGTCAGCCAGGAGGACAACGCAGAGACGCGGCTCGGCAACCTGATCGCGCAGCAGGAGACGCTCCAGCAGCAGCTCGCGTTCGCGAAGCAGGTCGAGAGCGCGAAGATCGTGCAGGCCGCTGCTCCGGTCTCGTCCACGGCGCATTCGAAGAAGACGTCGCTCGTGATCGGCGCGTTGATCGGCTTGATCCTGGGTGGGATCGCAGCGATCGTCGCCTACGGCCGCATCGGCCGCCGCGAGACCGCCTAGCGAACCACGCTTTTCGCCAGACGCCGCGCTGCAGCGAGCGCCCGGTACGTGATCGTCCCGCGCGCTCCGAAGAACGTCGAGTAGTAGTGCGAGGCCGCTTCTTCGAAATACGCGGTCACCGCCGGGTCGAGCTCACTGCCGCCTTTCCGCCAGCTGTGGAACATGAATGCCCGCGGCTCGTACCACCCGCGCTGGCCGCGACTCGCGTACTTGCGTGAGAGCTCGTGCTCCTCCCAGTACATCCGGACGCGTTCGTCGAATCCGCCGACTGCGAGGAACTCGTCGCGCCTGCACATGAGCGCCGCCGCCGTCACGGTTTCGACGGGCCCCGGCTCATGTCTGACCGCGTTTGCCGGCCGCGTCCGCCGAGCGAGCCGCGGCCACGCGCGCGCGACGCCCGTGCGGTCGACGATCAGGTGCCGCAGGCCGGCTGCAGGCTCCCCCTGCGGCGCGAGGCCGCCGTCATCCCCTTCGAGCTTCGGTCCTACGAACCCGACGTCGGTGCGCGCGTCGAGGACGTCCGCGAGTTGTGCGATCGCCGTTGGGTCGGTCAGGTACGCGTCAGGATTGAGAAACAGGACGTAGCGCAGTCGCGCGCGTCGCGCCCCGGCGTTGCACCCCCCGCGGAAATGCAAGTTGTCCGGCTCCTCGACATAGTCGATCCATCCGAACCGTTCCGCGACCGTACGCCCCGACCCGTCCGCGCTGTTGTCGATCACGATCACGGCACCAACGCGTTGCGGTTGGTGCTCCTCGAAGGACTCGAGGCATCGAATCAGGACGTCTGGCGTGCGGTACGCGACGATCACCACCGAGACATCGCCGTCAGGGTCGAGCGGTTGAGAGAGGCGCGGGTCCGTCATCGTGGGCAGTCGCCGTTACAGTCCGCTTCGATGGCAGCCGCCGGCACACCGAACATACCGATCGCTCGCTCCGGCGAACATCTCTATGAGAACGAGCGTCCAGATCTCGTCGCGCTCGTTCCGGTTGGTGCGCGGAACGTGCTCGATGTCGGATGCGGGCACGGCCAGCTCGGCGCAGCGCTCAAGGCGCGCGGAGTAACGCGCGTCGTCGGAATCGAGCTGAATCCCGTGATGGCCGCCGCTGCGAGGGAGCGCTTGGATGAGGTGCTGACGATCGACGTCGAGCGGGAGGAGCTCCCGTTTGGCGATCGGTCCTTCGACTGCGTGATCTACGGCGACGTCCTCGAGCATCTCGTCGATCCATGGGCGGTGCTACGCGCGCATCGAAGGCTCGTCGGCGAGGGTGGAACGATTCTCGTGTCGACGCCGAACGTCGCCTACTGGCGAGTGGTAGCCGACCTCCTCCGTGGCCGGTGGGAGTACCGGGACTACGGGACGATGGACGCGACGCACCTGCGCTTCTTCACCCGACCCACGTTGGTGCGGCTCTGCGAGCAAGCGGGCTTCCGAGTCGCCGCGGTCCACACGCCGATCCCGCGCGCGAGCAAATCGAACCTGGTCAACCGTCTCACGGGCGGACGCCTCGAGCACCTCCTCGTGTGGCGCTACGTGATCGAAGCGACGCCCGCCTAGCCGACCGCAGCCGTACGATCGCGTCATGCTCGAAGGGAAGCGCGTCGGCGTCGTCGTCCCGGCACACAACGAGGAGGGCCTCGTCGGGGCGACCCTGCAGGGGATCCCCGGCTTCGTCGACCGCATCTACGTCGTCGACGACGCGTCGAGCGAGGCGACGGCAGAGCGCGCGCGTGCGGTCGGCGATCCGCGCGTCGAGGTGATCACGCACGAGAAGAACAAGGGCGTCGGGGCCGCGATCGTCACCGGCTACAAACGCGCGCTCGCCGACCGGATGGACGCAACGGCGGTGATGGCCGGCGACAACCAGATGGATCCCGACGAGCTGGAGATGCTCACCACGCCCGTCGTGCGCGACGAGCTCGACTACGCGAAGGCGAACCGGCTGTTCACCGGCAGCGCCTGGGCGCTGATCCCGCGCAACCGCTATCTCGGCAACGCCGTGCTCAGCCTCCTGACGAAGGTGGCTTCCGGTTACTGGCACATCGCCGACTCGCAAGCGGGTTACGCCGTGATCTCGCTGCGGGTGCTGCAGCTGCTCGACCTCGACCGGATTTATGTGTCGTACGGCTTCCCGAACGACATGCTCGTGCACCTGAACGTGTGGAACGCGCGCGTGCGCGACTTCCCGTCGCGGCCGATCTACGGCGTGGGCGAGCGCTCCGGAATCAAGATCCGCCGCGTCGTTCCCCGTATCTCGTGGCTGCTCTGGAAGGGGTTCTTCTGGCGGCTCCGTGAGAAGTACGTGATCCGCGACTTCCATCC
>Ga0066662_10001505_pt1 | contig 10770 bp, 9 predicted proteins | sample GraSoiAngelo_111_FD_133939 | JGI IMG/M metagenome (GOLD analysis project Ga0066662, IMG submission 133939) | Grasslands soil microbial communities from the Angelo Coastal Reserve, California, USA - 14_0903_12_40cm | ecosystem: Environmental > Terrestrial > Soil > Grasslands | place: USA... | reverse complement strand
CCGATAAGGCAAACCTTGCACGTGAAAGCAATTCTATTCGCGCTACGGTTGAAGGAGTTGTTAGATGGCGATGTCAGAAGACAATTTCACTATTACGAACTAGTTTGCTGACTTCGAATGTAACTTTGGGAAGATGCATCAACTTGCCCTTCCAAGCCTTTTCATCAACCGAGAAGTAGAGCTTTTTGTTCTCAATTGTAAGCAAAGGTTTGCCTCGTTCGTCCAACCGCTTGAAATAGAAAACCGCGTTATCGAAAAACACCGCGTTGTCGCCTCCACCCTTGGGTGGTATGAAGTTGATAAGCTCCCGCCGTTCGCCTTTATCGTTTGCGAGAGATACGTAGGGCTTAAGATCATCTAAGGAGGAACTGGTCAACAGGCGGAGGGCCTTTTGATCGGTCGGTATGATACGAAGGGTCACAATATAAAAGTTTGTACATTCAGGACACTCAAGAGCCTCTTGCACATCGGAATCTATTTTGGCCTTATCGGCGGCATTTAGCCTGTTATAATTCATGCGGGTCTGCTTTTGCCGCACGAGGGCTTGCCTAATCGGAAGAGCGGAATGCAGCCTGATGTTTGCGGAATACGAACCGTTATCGTCACGTATAGTTTTAGCCCAAGGTGAATCAATAATAATCTGGATAGCCTCATAGCCAGACCACTGCTGAAATGGTTTCTTGTCCCAGACGGTCTGTGCGTGCGCCGATATGCTTAAGAATAATAAAGAGACAAAGGACCTAACCAATATGAGGTATTTGTTCTTGTTCATTGGAATATCACTCCTGCTAAATAATAAGAAGCCATCTAATTAAAAGCTCTGCCGCACCATCCAGCCCGCTCCTACCTGTCAACCTTTAGGAGTGCGGCAGAGCCAGCGTGAGGGATGGTGCGCAGCCGTAGCCGAAGGCGAAGGCGAAGCGTCGCGCGCCACTGACTTCAACCGGAGGTCAGCCGGATCAAGCGCGCGATGTCGGCAGCAGCGAGTGTTCGCTCGGAGCAAAAAAAGCGAGTACGTATTTCAAGGGTAAAAAGTTATCTCGTTCAGTTTTAAGCATTTGCGGAGAGCGAACTATTATTAGACCGCAAGTATCGGTCTAATCAAGCCGAGAGCCGACTTTTACCGCTACTCACATCACTTCAGAGCGCCATCATACTGCTATGATATAATTGCTGAGAAGAACTATTTTCAGCAATTATTCAAGAGCGCACAATCTCTTTAGCGCGTTCTTTCTTTATCTACAGGGTTCAATAATTCGACCACGCTATGATTAGTCAAAAGACCTTAATTGGTCAATTAACAACCAGCCTTTCTAGCTAGTCGCGTAATTTTTAACTTCCCATAAAATTTTTCTTGCTATTCCTGAAAGAATGAATATACTTTCCCGCGCTGGCCTCGCGTTCCTGTTAACTAACCTTTAACTTCACTTTCAGGAGATGAAAATTTATGGCACGAGCAAAAAGAAAACCGGCGGTTCTGGAAACCGCACGCAGACGATTGGCTGGACTGAAGTCAATCACACCAGCGCCGGATTTCGGCACTAACATGAAACTGGACGACTACGAGCAAGAGGTAAATGATTTAAGCGCGAAATAGACCTCTACAACGAGAGGCTTTCCGGTCTGGATCAGTTGCAAAACGATATTGATGCAGATGAGAAAAATCTGCGAGTGAAGAACACACGTATGCTCTCAGCCACCGAAGCACAATACGGTCCTGACAGCAGCCAGTACGAACAGGCGGTCGGCACACGAACGAGCGAGCGCAAGCGTTCACCGAAGGATACACCGAACAAGAGTTAGACTAATCTCATAGAGCTTAACGCTCTGACATTTGATGGACGATTACGAGGCCAAGCGAGGAGCCTTTCAATCGTCCATCTTTCTATCAGGCGATAATAAGAACAGTATGCTGGGAACTTAGGCATCACGAGCCTGCAAGCTTGGCTTACACACTGAAGTTTTGTTCGCGCTCGTCTGCGCTCCCGGCTATATGCAATCTCAATTTGCTACAGTATTTGAGGCTGTTTTTTCTTCGACAACTTTGAAGCCTGTTCCGTTAATAACTTCACGAAGCTTAGTCTCAGTCACTTTCTGATCGTCGTACTGGACGACAGCTACACCCTTCTCAAAACTAACCTCTACCTTCTCAACTCCGTCAGTGGCCTTCAAAGCTTTGGTGACTGAGGCAGAACACATCTTGCAGTGCATCCCTTCTATATGAATCGTAGCAGTCCTTGTTGCGGCTGATGCGCTGGTAGCCGTGAGTGATAGTAAAAAGATTAGTCCCAGAAGGACAGCAACTCTATTTTTCAACATGACCTGATTCTCCTCTAATTTGAATGGTTGATGATTACCCGGTCAGAGACTTTTGATTCCGCTCCATCTGACCGGAGCTTATTGTAGCAGAGGCTTTACCTTCTGCTCGAACTCTTCAGGTAAAAGAATGCCCTCGATGCGCTCACGCACTTTGCCTGCACGGTCAATCACAATCGTTAGAGGCAGCGTGTCCGTTTGATCGAAGAGAGCTTTTGTCTCTTTCGTGCCCAGAGCAATCGGATAATTGACCCTGAGCTTTCGTATGAATCGTCGCACTTCATTGATTGTCTCCGGCGGATAGGTGACGCCGATTACTTGCAATCCTTTGCTCTGGTATTCCCGCTGTATCCTGATTAGATCAGGCATCTCCGCACGACAAGGAGGACACCATGTAGCCCAGAAATTGATGAGCACCACTTTGCCTTTGTACTCATTGAGCCGAACAGTGCGGCCTCGCACGTCTTTAAGTGACAAGGCAGGAGCATTACTGCTTTGGCCTAAAGCCATAACAGGCAGCCCGATTAGCAACAAAATGAAAACGATTGCTCTCGTCATGCCTTTACCTCAGAACAGATACTTCACGCCCAGCAAGAGATTTATGTCTGTGCGTAGCACGAGAGGTCCGGTGTTACGAATAACAGGAAGTTGCACGCTTCCCTCTACGACGAACTTTGGGCGCGCGGTGTATTGAAGTCCGGGCGCTAGATAGTATTCGGTTGATTTACTTCCATCAACCACCGAGCCATTCAAGCGGCCACGCCCGCGCTCTACGAAGTTGCTCTCAAGGATTAAAAACAGTTCTTTGCCCGGCGCTTGATAGTTGCGCGGCAGCAGCACATATTCAAAATCTGTATTCACGCGCACCTCATTGCCCACGCGAAAGCCGTCGCGCTCTGAGCGCAGGATGCCCTCAACATTGAAGCCTTTGATGAAGCGGCCTCCGGCCTGCGAGAATGCGACATCAAAGTGAGGCGACCAACCGCCGTTAATGGGGGTGAGTTGTTGGCGGACGAAAGCGGGCGCGTTGACGGCTTTCGCGCCAGGCGCACTCTTTTTGCCTGTCGGCAATTCCAACCCGAAACGCACGGCAGCTTGGCGATCACCATAAGTCTTAACGGTTCTATAGAACCTGTACTTGCTCCAAACCATTATGTTGCCCAAGCCCAAGCCTGAGCCGGAAGTCACGCTGTTATCAAATGCGATCCGCGAAACTGGCACTTCCGTCTCCAGTTGCAGGTGCGGGCCTGGCGTGTAGGAGATGCTCACGTCTAAAAGCTGGCGGTTCACGTTGAGGTTGCCCAGATGCTGTTTGATAAAGTAGAGGCGCGGTGTTACTGCGCCTCCTTTGTAAACAGTCAAGCCCGGTGAAGTCGTGCGAATAGGCGCGAGCGGCTTTGCTGCTGCTGCGCTGCTCCATGTTGAAAAGAAGGGAGGCGCAGAGCGCGCGTGCGAGAACTCGCTGGAGGCTTGTCCAGAATCTTGAAAGCCAAGAGCCGCTACTTTTGATGCTCCCTCCGCCTTCTTCTTTTCACGAACGGAGACGGCTTCATACGCAGATGTTCCTGCGCCGACAGTTTTCCAACCGCCGGTGATCTCTAAGCGCTCGCCGGGCCTGGCATCGGCCAACACTTTAGCCAAGGCTGCGCCTTCGAGCATGAAGCGTTGATTTGTAGGATCAACGATCAGCGCCCAATCTTTCCCTTCATGCTCAAGCGTTCCGACCAGAGTTATGTCCGCCGTGTCGAGCGTGTAGCCAGCCTTCTTGAGCGTTGCTTTCAGAGCCTCGAATGAAACGATCTTGTCAGGCTTCGGCGTAAACACGCCAAGTCCCTTCTTTATGTCTGTAAGCTGAATCTCTTTCAGCTTCGGTGCGAAGTCCAGACGGCTCACGGCCTTCTGAATGTTGTAGATTCAATTGCCGCATAGATAGCCAGCTATGTGCATTTGCACTTGCTTAACCTGGGCAAGGGAGCTTGTCGCACTTCCCATTAGCAAGACCAAGCAAAGCCATGCCAGGATGATATTTCTTTTCATCTCTCATTCTCCCAATTCAAAAAGAAGATTATTCATGTTCGATGAAGCGAGCCTCTCTCAGCTAGAGAACACAGCTAAGACAAGACACACTTGGACCTCAGTGCCTAAGTAGGCACACTTCGGCTACCGTCTTCTTTAGATCAGGAGTGCTAGATGTTGAATGTAGATAGGCGGTGAGTGTTGGTTGCGCTCCGGCGATGAGCTAATAGCCAGCCCCTGCATGAGATTTACATACGCGGCAGGAATAATGGCGCTATGGAGCGCAAGAAGGTTGATCGTTGGCGGTTTAGGGATTGCGCTTGTCGGTCCGGTTGTGCCGGGCACGCTACAGTTAAGGGAACAGCAGAGACGTGCTGCATAAACTTTAGGTGAAGTCGTTTGTGATTGTGCCGTCTCACAGCAATCATCCGTGCCCATCATGGGACAATGCTTCTCGCTCGAATGCAAGGGGACGCCCGACAACGCGCTGCCTGCAAGCACTATGGTCAGTATAAAAGATGTAAACCACTTCACCATCAAGAAGCAATGTATTGAAAGAATTAGAACACTGTCAAGCCGCGAAATCGAACTCGACTTTCAACGCTCTATTCTGATTCTTCAGGCGAATGGAATCAGCCCTCGAAAACTCTTCTACCGTTGCGCGCAACGAAGAGTACTACGACGTTTATGAGAAGCCCTACGGCTATGGCTAACCAAAAAACGCGCACTCTTCTTCATAGCAGGCCATTACAGATTGAGCCTGCTCGTTGCTGTTGATTGCCGGATGCATTCTATCCTTATCCAGCCTTACTCAATCTCAAAACTGATGTGTTGCGAGACGCTGGTTTTACTGATGCGGTCTATGACGGACACTTGCAAAACGTAGCGACCGGGAAGCATTCCGTCAAGCGGTATCTCGGCTGCGTAAGGAAGGCGCGCAAGGTCTGTTGAATTGTCATACTCGATTTTGCGAAGCGGTGTGGTCAGCACCGGCTGGTCATCGCGCAGTATCTGTACTTGAATGGCTGCGTCTGGAGCTTCATTACCGTTTGCGCCGCGCGAGGCATTATAGATGAAGGTTAGAAAGCGCAGGTATGAAGCTCTATTAAAATGGCGGTCCACGCTCAGGCGCGATTTGGCGACTGCTGCCGGATCGGTCACAGCCGTAGGCGATTCTTTAGTCACTTCCGAGAGGATCAGGCTGCTTAAATAGAGCTTGTGCGAGGTCAGGTCAGGAATCTCTATCCACTCCGTGGCGCTCCCCATCCGCCCGCTCTTACCATCGCGTGCAGCTACACGCGCCTGATACAGACCGGGCGCAAGTTTCGCCTGATAGTTGTATTGAACGTCAGCGCGTTTAGATTCCGGGGCGGCTGTAGAGGTGGAAGTGATATTCAGGCGTCCAGAGAAACTCGCTGCCGCTTTGCCCTGATCGTTCAGCACGACTCCCAAAATATCAACTGCGCCCTTCTCGCCATCCGCTGCTTTATCGAAGCCTATGAATTCGCTATCAAGCTGCATCGAAACAGTCAGCATTATGCCGCTGTTGGGCGCGTCCATGTAGGTTAGCGAAAGGTGTGTAGGGAGTGCGCTCTGCATGTAGAGCGATTTGATCGCCGAGTGCAGTTCATCGCTTGTTGTTTTCACGCCCGTACCGCGCTGCGCTTCGTTTGAGCCACGCTTTGCAGGCTCTTTCGCGTCCACATCAAAGAATCCGCGACGAACGCGCACCGTGAGATCGGAGCGCTCCTTTACTTTCACTTCGATGCGGCGAAACTTGCCGCCGCGCTGCTCTTCGCCTTCGGGACGCCACGCCAGCAGGTAATAGACAGACGTTTCCTGAAGTGCCTTTGGGATTATCTGATCTAGCGTGTTGGCGTTGAATTGAGCGCGCCCGCCCGTGTCAACTGCGAGCGCATTAAGCGCATCCTGCGACGCAGTCAACTCGCCTGCGCCAAAGCGTGAGAGCCTGCCCGAAGGATCAAAAGCCACCTGCGTGCTTGCATCAATCAAACCGGCAACGAGTCCGCGAGAGTCTATCGAATAGATGACCACGCCAGCGCGCGCAGCAGCGTCCGCTATACGACGCAGATCGGAAGTTTCGCCCTTTATCTGGTCATCTATAAAAAAGCCGTCCGAGATGAAGAAGAGAACTTTGCGACCGGGCCACTGCGAAGCGGTGTGCATAAGGCTTGCAAGCGAACTCAGAGTGTTCGTCGTGGGGATGGCCGCCTGTTGTAGAATCCCTCGCGCCCGATTCCTGACCATCTCAGTCGCCGTGTCAACGCCCATCATTGGATTATCTTCCAATATCTTTTCGACAAAATAATCGGTCACGTCCTTTTCGTAGCGCGATATGCCGAGCGCCTCGTACTCTCGCATCGGCGGGCGCTCCGCGTCCGCGACTCTGCGCTGCCGTGGCTTCAATCGCTCGACGGCTGAGCGCAGGACCTCTTTGTTGTCCGTGAGTTGTTGCAGGAATCCTATCTGCCCGCTTGGAGAAATAATCGCCACCTGATCGTTCTGCCCGACTTCACGATCAATGAAGCGCATGAGCATGTCGCGCGTTCGCGGCAAATTGCCAGCTTCCAGATGCAGGTCGTCTATGAAGAAGAGAATCGTGCGCCCGCGATCCAAAGGTTTTGGTGCAGGCTGATCTTTTGCATTGACAGCGCGCGGCTGTCCGCGAGCCGCAGCAAGCTGCGCATCTTCGTTCATGCTCCCGGCTGTCACGCGTTCGAAGAAAGAGATGGGCATAGGCTTTCCATCAATGCGCAACTCAAACTGCTCCGGCTTTAATCCTTCGATGAAGTGGCCGTCCTTGTCAAAGACCATCACGTCCGTCTGCACCAACTCCGTGTTGATGCGTACAACTTCCTGGTCCTGCGCCGAAGCCGTGCTTGAGCCTTGCTGTCCCTGCGTTGTCGAAAGAGACAAGGCCAGACAGAGTAAGAGCGCGAAGCTGTAACGTTTGATTATGAACACGGCAGAGAACATCGCTATCCTGAAATTGAAATAACAGGGAGACTGCACTCAATCTCTCTTTCTCTCTCTCGTGCCAGATAATATCATGTACATGGTGACAAGCGAGAACAATCTGAATAAACTTTCGCAAGCCGTTATCCGTATAAGCGCTGAACGAACACAGGCGCGCCGCACAACCCATGCGCGCAACATCCTTTTGCGTCTGGCAGAGGCAAAATTTTTATGAACGAAAACGAAAGCACATTGAAGCTCACGAATGTGACGAAGCGCTACGATGAGTTCACAGCCGTGAACAACTTGAGCCTGAGAGTTCGTCCCGGCAGAATCTTCGGCCTTATCGGTCCGAACGGCGCAGGGAAGACTACGACCATACGAATGATCGTCAACATCACTGCGCCGGACGAAGGCGCTATAGAACTCTTCGGCCAGCAGATGACGCCGGAACTACAGGACCGCATAGGCTATCTGCCGGAAGAGCGCGGACTCTACAAGAAGATGAAGGTCGCGGACCAACTGCGCTTCTTCGCAGAGTTGAAGAACTTTAAGGGCGAGCGTGTCAACGACGCGATCAATTACTGGCTCGATAGAATGGGACTGATGGAATGGAAGTTTAAGAAGTCGAGCGAGCTTTCAAAAGGAATGCAGCAGAAGGTTCAATTCATAGCAGCCGTCCTTCACAATCCTGATTTGATGATTCTGGACGAGCCTTCGTCAGGGCTTGACCCTGTTGCGCAGGAGCTTTTGCGCGATGTCGTGCTCGAACTGAAAGCCAAAGGCAAGACGATAATTTTTTCAACGCACCAGATGGAGATGGCAGAACGTCTCTGCGACGACATCTGCATGATTAACAGGTCGCAAAAGGTTTTGGACGGAAGCCTCCGCGAAGTCAAACACAGTTTCGGGCGCAACGCGGTCGCGTTAAGAATCGAAGGCGGAAGCGATGGAGTCCTCGAAGACAGAAGCCTCGTCGCAAAAGTAGAGCGCAACAGCGACGAGATTGAAGCTCTGCTCACAGAGGGCGCGGACGCGCAGGAGTTGTTGAAGCGCCTCATTGCATCTGGCGCGACCGTAAGCCGCTTCGAGCTTGTAGAGCCGAGCCTTAACGACATCTTTATAGCAAAGGTGGAAGAGAGCCAATGACAAAATTCCTGGCCGTCATCAAGCGAGAATATCTCATACGCGTCCGCACCAAGATGTTTTTCGTTATGACCATTCTCGGACCGGTCATAATCGTTCTCTTCACGGTCGTGCCCGCTCTCATAGCTCAAATCAAAGTCGGCACGACGCGCATAGCGATAATTGACCAGACGGAAAGCTCTAGCATGTACGGGCGCGTGCGCGACTCAATCTTGAGTAAAGTAAATGATGAAGGCGAAGAGACGGGCGAGAGCGAGGCCGCTCGCGCAGTCAACTCGAACGCGATGACGCGGGCTGCAAACACAGAGCGAGCAAGAGAGACGAGCTTTCAGGTTGAACCTGTGCAACCGGGTGGTCGCTCGCTCGATGATGTCAGCCGCGAGTTGAACGAAAGAATAAAGAGGGATGAACTGGACGGCTACATCATTCTTCCGCCCGACATCTTGCAGGATGGCGAAGTCAAATACTACGGGCGCAACGTCGGCGACGTATTCACTAGAGATCAGATTAAGGACCGCATCAGTCGAGCAGTGCGCGATCAGCGCATGGAGAATGAAAAGATAAACCCCGCGCTCATAGAAAAGATCAACAAGCCTGTGAACATGTCCGCAATCAACACCGAGAGCGGCAGACAGGAATCCGGCGGCGGCTTCTTCTTCGTCTTCATCGTGGGCTTTCTGGTTTACATAATGATTATCATGTACGGTCAGGTGATTCTCGGCGCAGTCGTCGAAGAGAAAGAGACGCGAATTGCGGAGATGTTGTTCTCTTCGATTCGCTCTTTCCCGTTGATGCTCGGAAAATTGATAGGAGTCTCGCTCGTAGCATTAACGCAGTTTGCGATCTGGGCGCTGGCTTTCGTAGCTTTCGCTCTCTACGGCGTCGGGATGCTATCGGAGCGAGGCATGAACATCAGTCTGCCTCCCATCCCGCCAATCTTCTTCCTCTATTTCTTCCTCTTTTTTATCCTTGGCTATTTCATATACGCGACCGTCTATGCGCTCGTAGGCTCTATGGTGACTACAACGCAGGAAGGCGGGCAGGTGGCAATGCCTGTGCTGTTCATGTTAATCATAGGCTTCTACTTTGCCTTCCCCGTAATCCGCAGCCCCAACTCGCCGCTCGCATTCTGGGTCTCAATGTTCCCCTTCTTCTCGCCCATAACGATGCTCGTGCGAATCGTAACACAGACGCCGCCCGTCTGGCAGATTGCGCTCTCGCTCACGATAGGGTTCGCAACCGTTGTTCTACTTATGTGGCTCGCCGCAAGAATTTACAGAATCGGAATGCTGATGTACGGCAAGCGCGCGACGATTCCTGAAGTGATGCGGTGGATAAAACAGGCGTGAAGCAGTTTTCAGTTTTCAGTAGTCAGTTTTCAGTTGAAAAGCTGAATCTTCTGAAAACTGAAAACTGAAAACTGATTATGAGCATTGAAGTCGAAAAGAAATATCGTCTGACGCGTGAGCAGCGCGAGGAATTGGTTCGTCGTTTGAGCGAGAGCGGTGCAACTTCGGAAGGCGAGGAGTTTGAGGAGAACACGTTGTATTCGGGAGGCGGCCTTGATTTAAGTAAGCAGGTTTTGCGACTCCGCCGCGTAGGAAGGAGAGCGATTCTCACCTACAAGGAGCGTTACGAATCCTCATCTGCAATCAAACGTCAGCGTGAAGACGAGACCGAAGTGAAAGACGCGGAAGCTATATCGGCCATTCTCGATGCGCTCGGCTTTAAGCCTGCCCTCGTTTACGAGAAGCGGCGCGCGACGTGGCGTTTGGCTAATGCTGAAGTTGTCGTTGACGAACTCCCGTTCGGATTCTTCGCGGAGATTGAAGGCGAAGAGAAGAGCATCAGAGAAGTTGAAGAACAGCTTGGCCTCGCTGACGCAGAAGCAGAGATGGCGACTTATCCTGCATTGACGCGGCAGTTTGGTGTGAAGCATGACGGCGTGATTGAAGCGCGATTTGCTTAGAGCAGGACTTGTCAGTACCAACTGCGGTAGCGGGTGGGTATTAGTCAACAAAGCACCCACCCGCTACCGCAGTTGGTACTGACAAAACAAAAGCGGCTTCGTTCCAATGAAACGAAGCCGCTTTCATGTTCAAGTGCAGGCTGAAATTACATTCCCATTCCGCCGCCCATGCCGCCCATACCGCCCATACCGCCAGGCATAGCGGGCGTCCTGTCGTCTTCGGGAAGCTCCGAGACCATAGCTTCTGTAGTGAGCATCAATCCTGCGATTGACGCTGCGTTCTGAAGCGCCGTGCGTGTGACTTTCGCGGGGTCAATGACGCCAGCTTTAACGAGGTCTTCAAACTG
>Ga0066662_10001504_pt1 | contig 10772 bp, 8 predicted proteins | sample GraSoiAngelo_111_FD_133939 | JGI IMG/M metagenome (GOLD analysis project Ga0066662, IMG submission 133939) | Grasslands soil microbial communities from the Angelo Coastal Reserve, California, USA - 14_0903_12_40cm | ecosystem: Environmental > Terrestrial > Soil > Grasslands | place: USA... | reverse complement strand
TGGAGATTTATCGTCGATTCCCCCAACTGTCAAATAGCCGCGAGGGTCAGCCGGTTCACGACGGCGAAGACGGCCGGCGGGAAGCTGAGTATCGGCTCTCGAGGCTCATGCAATTCGTGAAAACGGGCCGTCTCCTCGACCTCGGGTGCGGGCGGGGTGATTTCCTCCTTCGCGCTCGCCGACACTTCGAAGCCGTCGGGGTCGACATCGCGAACCGGACTCCTTCGGACCCACCCGGCATCCGGGTGTTCGAGGGCCGTCTCGAGGACGCGCAGTTTGATCAAGAGTCGTTCGACGCTGTGACGGCGGTCGAGGTCTTCGAACATCTGTTCAATCCCTTCGGAGCGCTGAAGGAAATTCATCGAATCTTGCGGCCGGGCGGAATTCTGCTTCTCCAAACGGGCGATCCGGGGGCGCTCCCCGCTCGTTTGAACGTCGCAAACTGGTCTTATCTGCAGCCCCCAATCCATGTGAATTTCCTGAGCCGTGCTGCGGTCCAGGAACGGCTGAAGAGCGTCGGACTCCGAGTCATCGGCACATGGAGCTTTGGTCGCGCGCCTCACCGAACGCCTGGGATTTCGCATTTCACAAATCCCGAGATTCTCCGCCCCGTGTTTGACCTCACCGCCCGAATCGGAGTGCTGGGAAGGATGTACGCGGCCGAGAAGGAGGCTTCGTGAATGCGAGTCTTGCTCGTCGATCCCCAAGCGGCAGAGAGAGGGTACAACCTAGGACTCGCATACCTCTGCTCGTCCCTCCTCGAATCGGGCCACATCGTCAAAGTCTTGGATCTCAACAACATTCACCGCGGAGCCTCCCTCCCTTTCGTAGGCGATACCGTCACGCGCTTTGCTCCCGACCTCATCGGGATTTCCGGCGTCTCGTGGGCGTTCAAGAGCGCGGTTCAGGTGGCGCGCTTCCTCCGCAGCTTCTGGGGTGGTCCGATCGTTCAGGGAGGAATCCACGCATCGCTCGTGAAGGAACGAATCTTGAGCGAGCATCCGGAGTTTAGCATGGTGGTCGTCGGCGAGGGGGAAGAAACACTTCCGGAATTGGCGAGCACGATCGAGAAGCATGGCGACCTACACTCGGTCCGAGGTCTGATCTTTAGGGAGAACGGACAGATTGTGACGAACGAGGCTCGTCCCCCAGTTCAGAATCTGGATTCTCTACCGTTTCCCGATTTTCACCCTTTCGGTATCTCGAGAATGTACTCGTATCCGCTCCTGACGAGCCGCGGATGTCCGTACACCTGCGTCTTTTGCCTGTCCCCCGTTCTGTCGGACCGAATGTGGAGAGCGCGGAGTCCCGAGAACGTCATTGACGAGCTCAAGCATGCAATCCGAACCTATCGGATCAAGACCTTCAACATCCGAGACGACAACCTCACTCTGAGGATGAACCGAGCGAAGGAGTTCTGCAACCGCCTCGTTGCGGAACGACTGAATCTGAGGTGGTCTTGCAACAATGGCATCTTCGCTCGCTGGGTCGATTCAGAACTCGCCGCGAAAATGAGAGAGGCCGGCTGTGTCGAAGTCTCCTTGGGAATTGAAAGTTTGGTGCCAGAGATCTTTGACCAGGTGAGAAAGGGCGAACACCTGCAAGACGTGAGGAAGGCAGTCCGGGCCCTGAAGGATGCCGGCATTCGAATCCGCGGTTTCTTTATTCTGGGTCTCCCAGGGGACAGCGTCGAGAATGCGATGCTTTCCTACCGCCTTAGCTTGGAGCTTGGCCTCGACGACTACGGATGGAACACACTCTTGCCTTTTCCGGGAACGGGCGCCTACGACTGGGTGCAGAGGAATGCCACGACCCTTCCCGAAGACGAGTGGGACATGAAACATGGGATGTTGCCGTTTGAGACAGAGAACTTCACGAAAGAACAGCGCATCGCGACATACAAACGGATTGCGATTCAAACGGGGAACTATGCCGCCTTCTATGACTACAACCAACCCATCTGGAAGAATGCGATTCCCCTGACGCAAGCGGTCCTGCATGCGGACTCGAAACGGCTCCCGTCTCACGTGGCCCGCATGGCTCGAAAGTTCCTCCGGTCTTGCCGCTTCGTGCCCACGGAAGGGGCGTATCACCTGCGAAGCCCCAGCCGTGTACGTCGAAATCCGTTGCTCCATGGCCCGAAGGTGACGGCGATTGAGCAACCCGCGGATGGTCCGTAAATTGGTCGATTCCATTTCGCAAGGTTGAATAGCGAAGGAATGTTCTAAAGGGAGATGAGCCCGGTCTCGTTGCGCGGGCTCTTCTACGTCCTCGGGGATGATCAGAGTGATAAGAATCCGGGTCCTCATCAGGCGAATCCACGTAAGGATGGGGAGATGGTTCTGGCCCGTCATGATCGCTTTGATTCCGATTATGGTGCACGAAATCGACCATATCGGCCTCGCAATCGTGGATGCGGCGAGTTTCCCCGACAACCGGATTCCAACTTTTGATGACCTCATTACGCAGGCGTGGGGCCCCGTGGCCGGGGTCCGCTGGCACAACCTCATCGTCTTCCTGGGCACGTTTGTCATTATCATTTTTCTAGCGATTCTCGCCAAGGAGAACCTTCCTTCGGGGTCGGAGATCAACGTCGACTCGGCTTGTCAGGCGGGCGAAGATCAGCGCGCTCGCGCCTCCAACAGCGGGAACGAAGCCAGTTCCATCCCCAGCAGCACGGATTTGAGTCTGCGGATAACTGAAAACCGACGCCCGTAGTCAGGATTATGGCGTTGCACAATCGGGAAGAAGCGTCGCAGCTCTGTCTCAAGTTCCGAGGCGACGAAGTGTCGATGCCAATCGACGAGCTTTCCTCGGCCACCGAGCGCCCTGAGGTGCGCCCGATAATCTTCGGAGGCCTTGATAGCGCTGCGTGGGTCTTCGTGTACGGGCTCGTTCATCACAATGAGGACCCCGTCGGGCCGCAAGACTCTCGCAGCCTCCGAGAGGGCCGGTCGGATCTCCGGGAGATAGTGCAGGGAGGCGTTGCATACCGCTATGTCAAGGGAACCTGATTGAAAGGGCCAGTGATCGAGAGTCGCGATCGCGCGTTCGAAGCGATAAGGCGTGGTGTCGAAAATCCCGGCAGCGCCAAGTCCGACTTGGGGGTCCCCGGAGATGTCGGTAGCGAAACACCGGAACCCCGCTTCTGACAACCGATACGAGAGCCAACCGGTCCCCGCGCCGAGGTCACCCACGCAACGCCTCATTGGAGAGCCCAGGAGTGCGAGCAGTGCCTGGAGACTTCTCGCCTTCTGCCGCCACCCAAGCCGCCGCAGATGCGGAAGCCGCAGGATTTCGTCGCGATTCAGAGCCCATTCCCCGCGCTTCCATGCCATCGCGAACCCTTCCCCATCATCAAGCAGATCCTCCTGATCCGGTCGAACCAGCACATGCAGGCCACCGAACTCGCGGAAGGCTCGTCCCTCGACACTGCACCGCAACCCGACATCGGAGGGAGAGAGCGGCGCAAGGCAAACGGGGCAGCACCAAATTTCTAGGTCCATCGGAAGCCGACCCAACATTCCCGAGAGGGAGGGAGCCGTGATGTCACGCTATTTCGAACCTTTGGAGTTGGAGGTCGGGACCGATCGTGTGCAGGGTTCCCCGCGGAATCGGGTCCGCCTTCATTGCGAGGATCGGCTCCGACGCCGCGACCACGATCTCCCCGAAATTGTCGAGGTAGATCGTGTAGTATTGCCCATTCGTCTGGAAGTCCCGGTAAACGTGTAGCGACTGGCCGTCGGACAACATGAAGTTCAGGCTTGTGAATCCGCCGTACTTCTCGATGGCAGTTGCCCGTGCACCGCCGGTGGCTTTCGCTACCGCCTCGGGCGAGCGTCCGTCGAGAGAATCCAAGATCATGCCGAATATGATCTGCGAGTCGATCTTGTCGTGACTTTCCGGGCCGTTGACGAGGGAGCCATTGTGTTGAAAGGCCCAGGTAATCCCGTCTCGGGCTTCAACGAACGGGTGAGAAAACTTATGCGCGACCTTGGCCGGAGCGCTCGCGCGCCGGAGGTGACCCATGACAACCAAACTCTGCCCAGACGCTCGCTCGATGTTGAGCTTTGCGATTTTCCACGCGGTCCCGTAGTATTTCGATGCATCAGCTGCCGAGCCGGCGTCCCGCGCGTGATACTGCGGGTCCCCGTTCTTGAAGCACACGAGGCTCCATCCATCTTTGTGACCGCGCTCATCCGGTGCGCCGATGGGCACATTCCTTGCGTGGCCAGGTCGGCGAACTCCTCGAACAGATCGTAGTATACGGGCCCCTGGCTCACGACACCCATCATCCGACACATGGCGCCAGCGAACCCTCCGATTGTATTTGAGCGTCCTCCAGCTCGTTACGCATCAAATCACCCGAAAAATCACAACGCCCGCGTTGGCAAATGCTCGCTCGAAGCGACTGGCCTGCCGATCGAATCTCTGAATGTCGGAAATCGAGTCCCTCGAGATGAATAGGAAGTCAATGGCGCGCTCCGATAGGATCTGGTCGGCGCTCTTCATGAAGGGGGCGTGGCGGGGTGGTCCCGAGGTCGGGAACTTCGTGAGGAAGATCCGACCCTCAAACGTAGCGGCGGAATTGAGAATCTTCCAGCGCAAACCGACACCCATTTCTCCCGGAGATCCGATTTGAGGGACCTCCGTGGCACTGCTCAGGTTCGAGGAGACGAACGCGATGCTCCCGGCCTCCATTCCGGACCCAGCCACGTCCGGGATCTGGGCGTCGATCGTCTGTTGGTCGAGGCGTGCCAGGTTCAGCTGGGTCCAAGGGGGAACGCGAATGGTCATCTCGAATGCGTCCCACGGAGAAGCGGGGACGAACGCAAATGTCAGGCTAAGCGAAACAGTTGTTGACGCGTAATCGTACACCGCGATTCGGGTCGCCGTGAATCCGGGCCCGGAATAGTTCCCCGATACCCAGCCGCGGTCGTTCGCAAGGCCTCGATCGTACCGAGGATCCGCTCCGAGGACGAGCGTAAAGGCCTGACCTGTCGTCGAGTTCACTAAGCGGGGTACGGCGAACCCAACGAAATCGTGAAAGTCGAGGAAATACCCCGTGTACACCTTCGGTGCGGCCGCGTCGTCGAACGGGAAACCGTCAGCCACCCGGAGGACGCCGTCTTCGAATACCGTATCGCCTGCGAACAGACGGTTTGCGTCGCGCACGTTGTCCCATCGTGCAGAGAACGGGAGGAGGGGGAGGTTGGATTCGTAGATTGCCTTCCGGTTTGCGTAGCCTTCGAGCCACCACCCGGTCGCAAGCCCCATCCAGAGGTTGTTGTACGCCGCCGAAGGTGCCGCGTCGACGGCGAACGTGGCGGTCGTCGCCGTGTGGGCTCGGACCCAGTCGAATGCGCCGATCGTGTAGACGTTCATGAATGAATGGTAGTTGCCGATCCCGGCCACCATCCTCGCCTCGCCGGATCCGGGCAGCACGACAAGCGCCACCGCGAGGAGAACGACGCATGAAGTGCTCGCGATTGCGGCAACTCGGCCACGGGAGAACCGCAGGGCGGTCGACGGTTCGCGGCGGTTCAACCAGCTGAGGCCGAGGAACACGAGGGGGAATTCCAAGAAGAACAACGTGCGCACGGGGTGCGAGGCGAGAACCGTTAGCTCGAGGAGGAACGGCGTGAGGGCGATGGCGCACATTGTGGGGGCGAATGAAGTTGACCGCCGAAGCCGAAGAAAGGAGGATGCGGCAAGCCCGAGGAACGCGGCCCAGAGCAGGGGGGTACTCTGCCACGAAAACGTGATGGCGGCGATGAGGACCGAGGGCGATGTCGAGCGCCCCAGACCGCTCTGCGCGTCCGTGGCGATGAGGGTCAGGAAATAGGGGATGTAGACGACGCTCAACGCCGTGCCGGGGACGAGGACCCGAAGCATGGTCGCAATACTCGCTCGACGATTCTGCTGGCCGATCACGAGATGGATTGCGCACCAGGCAAGCACGGTCGCGCCCATGATCAGCGTCGTGAAGTGGTGGGTCGAGGCAATCAGAAATAGAATTGCGCTCGCGAGGATTTCGAGCCTGCGCGGACGCCATCCGCCGAGCGGTCGCGCAAGAGCCTCATCGAACAGACGGAAGAAGACGAGGGCGAACGCGATGCCGAACAGATTCGTGATGCCGCCCGACGTGATGAACTCCGAGAACGTTTGCCACTGGACGAAGACCGCGGAGCTGACCACGGCCGCCCACCGAGGAACGAATCGCTCGAGGAAGAAGACCGCAGCTACGAACAGGGAGACAAGCGCAATGGGCCCGAGAAGCTGGAGCGTGGTGATCGTCCCAACGAGCGGCACTAGCGCCAAGATGAGCAGCGGCACGAAGGGGGGGTCGAAGGGACCCTCGCCGGTTCGATCAACTCCGGCATACCAGTTCGCACCAATCAGATAGTGACCGTAGTCCGGGCCCACCGTCGGGACCGAGAGGGTGACGAGGGCCCATCGGATCCCGAACGCGACCGCAACGAGGAGGACCAGTGGTCCGAAAATCAAGCGCTTCGAAAGGAGTCGCTCGACCCGGCCCTCCGTGGAAATGATGGTCGCCAAGATCCGATGTGGGAAACTCACGGTCTGGACCGCGCGCGATGGCCTCGCCCGGTCTATTAGGTTTTGCCGGAGTACAGGCGGCGATAAACCTCGACGGGCGAAGCGAGGACCGCCAGCCCGATGAGGACCGTCGCAGGACCAATGAGCGGGGCATACGCGCCATCCGGGGTCGGCCATGAGATCGAGACCCGTTGGACCGCAATCCGGCCTCCTCCATCGGCCGTCGGCAACGTGTGGCCGATTCGGACGCGATCGATCGGATCCTGTCCGGAGGCGAGCAGGCGCAGCGCGGCGAAGTCCACCTCCGTCTGAGCGTGGGACACAAGTACTATCACGTCGACCTCGGTTCCCAGGCTAATCAAGCCGAGACGCGTGGTCTGCTTGCGGACGGAATCGACATAGCTCAGATTGTGCGTTTGATTCGCGGCGGTCTCCACCACGAGCAATCCCGCGGGGAACTGGGCGAGGATCAGAGTCCCAGGAACGTGGTCTACTTCGACAGCGACGAGGCTCAAAGAGAACCGAACATCACGGTCCGGGACCTGTCGTTCGATCCAGCTGGTGCCATTCACGGTGAGCGTGTCGAGCACCAAGGGAGGTGTCCTGCCGGGCGAGAGGTCGGCGATTCCGGATCCGCCCGGACGCCACTCGAACCCGAACAACAGTGCGCGGAATTCATCCCCGAGGCCGACCTCGGTTGGGGTCACGCGGTAGGAGCCGAAGTCTTCTGGCAGGACGGGATGGTGGGCGATTCCGACGGCGACGGAACCGACGGCGAAGACGAAGAACGCGGTGACGACGACAACCGCGATCGCCTGTTTCGTCGCGGCGTAGGGCCGGCGCGGCGTCCACCTGGCGGATGTGGCGGGTGCGCGCGCAGCTTTGACAGGACCGGCCATAAGGCTTCCGATCGCGACGGTGAGGATGGCGACCCAAACGCTGAGGAAGATGGGCAGCGCCCATCTCGGAAGACTGAAGCCGGTGGGGCCCGGCCGCCCGACCGAAATGAGCGTCCAGTAGGCAAGGCCCACGACGCCACCCGCGCCGTTGTACGCGAGGGTCGTGGCGACGAGCGGAACCCAGGACCAGAACGCGAGCCGACGGCCCCAGGATCGCCACGGTTCGGCGCCCGCCGCCAGGACGATGAGAGGGATCGCCCACAGGAAGTAGTTCTGGTTCAGCCGCGGTGCGACGATGAAGAGGCCCAGGATCGCGACGGTCGCCGCCCGCACGAACGTCATGCGTCGCGTCGCGACCCACCGCGCGAGGACGACCAGGACAAGGAGGAAGAGGGCCGACGCGGCGAGGACGGTACCCGTGCCGACGGGGACCCCGATGTCCGCGAGGAGCCACCAGAAGCTTTGCGAGGGATCGAACCCGCCTGGCCCCACCCCCGTCGAGAAGCTGCCGAGCGTTCTCATGAGCTCGAACGGCGAGGTCAGGAGCACGGGCGCCGCCGTGACCAAAGGGATCCCCAGCGCGATTGCAGCATAGCGCAACCGGGATCTCCACGAAGAGAGACCGGCGAGGAACACCGGGAGGAAGATCACGGGATACAGCTTGAACGCAATCCCGATCCCGAGGAACAAGCTCGAGAGCCGTAGGTCGGACGGCCTCCGAATCGAGAAATAGATCGCCGCGACGGTGGCCGCCACCACGAGCGGGTCGTTGGTCCCCCAGATTGCGCAGACGAGGACGGAGAACGGGTTGAACAGATATCCGTACGACACCGCACGGGCTTTCGAGAGTCCGAGGCCGAGGCTGCGCGCGGTCCGGAACAGCAGGATTCCGGAAGCTAGGTCGGCCACGATCAGCGGGGCTTTGATCCAAATTCCGAACGCGTATCCGTTCCCAAATGAGAACAGCGTGGCCAGAACGGCGGGGACGAGATAGAGGGGCGGATAGCCCCAGGGATTCAGGACCGCGAGCGCGGGGTCCGACGTGATGAGCCGCCACGGGTTCCCGCCCTGCTCCACGAAGGACGCGGTGAGATGGAACCCATAAAAGTTGACCGGGTCACTGAACCAAGGCAAGAGGACGAGACGGACCGCGAAGGCGAGGGCGAGCCCCCAGATCATGCCAGCGTCGCGTTCGACGAGATTGATGATAGCACGAATCGGATGAGGGCACAGGTCCATCACCGTTTCGTCATGCGGGCGTGGGCGATGGCCCAACGGCTTCGAAGACTCGCGCGCGACTCAAAGCCTCGAGGGCCCATTTCGCGCCGAATCGTCCGGTCGTCCACTACGCGGCCCGCTTGAATGGCGCGCCGGGTCCGGAGCGTGTCGCGCAGCATGAGGGCGTTCCAGCCAAGCGCGCGCACCACGCCGGCGGCGAGCGAGGGCGACCGCTCGACGAAGAGGGCTCCCACGAGCTTCACGACGCTCCACACTCCGTACGCCGGCAGAGCCCAGATGAGCGTCGACATCGAATAGTTTCGGAGCATCGCCCGGAGATAGTTCCGGTGGGAGTAGTAGACCTTCCCGACCGAGAGCGCACCGAGCGACGTCGAGAACGAATGCCGAACGAAGACATCAGGGGCGAAGCCGACCTTCAGGCGGCGCAGTCGCAGGCGCCAGCAGAGGTCGACGTCCTCGATGTAGAGGAATGTGCCCTCGTCGAAGCCGCCCATCTCGAGGAACCGATCCCGGCGGATCAGCATGGCCCCGCCGCTAGCCGCAAATGGCTCGTGACCTGCTCGGGACGCCGGCGTCACCGGTTCGCCGAAGCCGACATCCACGGGACCCGTCCACCAATACACCATCCCCCCCGCGGAATTGATGCGATTCGGATCGTCGGCGAAGAGGAGAGTGCATCCGACGACCGCGATTGCCGAATCTCGTTCCGCGACGGCGATCAAGCTCTCGACCCACCCAGGGCGATCGAGGAGCGTGTCGGGATTCAGCAGCGCGACGTAGGCCTCGGAGCATCTCAGGATCGCCCGGTTGTATGCGGCGGCAAAACCCAGGTTGGTCTCGTTCTTCCACACTTCCACCCGCGGAATCTGTGCGGCCGCGTCGGGCGAACCGTCGGCACTCGCGTTATCGACGACGATGACTCGGACCCACTCAGGCGTCGTCGCGATCACGCTTTCCAGGCAACGAATCAACGCGGGACCCCGGTTCCAGTTCAGGATGACGACAGCGCACCGCGGCTCCTGCCTCCCACGGGGCGGCGGATCGGAGAACCGCTCTGTCGAGGGGCTCCCCATGTCAGATCCTCCGCCGGGCGAGGAACACGGGGACCGCCACGGCCATTCCCGCGCCGTACACCAAGTCGTCGAGCGGCGTGAGGAGGACGGCGGCGGCCACCGTCCGGACGCGCCGGGGTGCACGCCTCGTCACGCGGGCTGTGCGTCGCCCGACGACGAACATCCGCGAGCCGGGGACCACGGCGAGCAAGGCGAGCCACAAGGCGGGCCCGCTAATCAGCACGACTGCGGCAATTCCGACGATCGAGAGTGTTGCGAGCAACCCGTGCACCCGGTTCGCAAGCCGACGTCGCCCTTGGGGAGCCGAGCGAGTCGTCGTCACGCTTGCGAAGGTCGTGAAGAGAAGAATCCCGAGCTGGCTCCGACCGTACAGAAATTCCTTCCGGAGGTAATCGCGAATCGACGCCTGCCGGCCCGGCCGAAGGACGAAGCGCAACGCCGCGGACCGGACGATGGGCCATCCCGAGCTCCAGAGCCGATGCGAGAGAACCTGGTCCTCTCCCGAAATGCGCAAGCGTTCTTCAAACGCGCCCCCCGCGAGGAGGGCAATTCGCGGGAACAGGTCGCACTTCAGCTCGGAAAAGCCTACGGGCTCCAAGTCCGGGTCGCCGGACTCAGGAAGGTGGTTCCAGATCGCGGCGAACGCCAATTGCGTCGGGCTCATCTCGGGCAGGACGAGGACGGGCTCGCCGCTGAGGCACCGATGGTCGTCCTGTTCCATCAGGGAAACCGCGTCTTCGATGGCGTGTTCACCGAGGATCTCGCAGTCCTGCTGAAGGACGAGGACGAACGGGCCCGTCGAATTCCGCAAGCCGTCGTTCAGGGAAGCAGATAGACCGAGGTTCCGCTCATGCGAGACCGTCTTCCACCGAACGTCGTCCCGGGCGAACTCATCGATCACACCTTGGACCGGCTCCGGCCCGGCGTCGTCGATTGCGAGGATCTCGAGGTCGGCATAGGTTTGCCGGGCCACGGAGGACAGGCAACGCCGCAGGACCGG
>Ga0066662_10001503_pt1 | contig 10786 bp, 10 predicted proteins | sample GraSoiAngelo_111_FD_133939 | JGI IMG/M metagenome (GOLD analysis project Ga0066662, IMG submission 133939) | Grasslands soil microbial communities from the Angelo Coastal Reserve, California, USA - 14_0903_12_40cm | ecosystem: Environmental > Terrestrial > Soil > Grasslands | place: USA... | reverse complement strand
GGTGAATCACATGAACCGGAACATCGGCGGCTACGTGGCCGGCAACCTGGTCATCTCGCTGATCTGCGGCGTGGTGACCACTGTCTCCCTGTATCTGCTGGACGTGCCGTTCTCGCTGGCGCTGGGCGTGTTCATGGCGGTGTTCGACCTGATTCCGCTGGTGGGGGCGACGATCGGGTCATTCGGCGTGGTGGCGGCCGCGTGGGTGCTGGTCGATACGCGGGCAGCGATCATCATGTTCATCATCGTGACCGTCTACCAGCAGATCGAAAACCACGTGCTGCAGCCCTTGATCTATGGCCGGACCGTCCAGATCCCGTCGCTGACCGTGCTGGTCGCGGTGCTGTGCGGCGGCGCAGTGCTGGGCCTGGTGGGCGCGCTGCTCGCGATCCCGATCGCGGGGACGATTCAGGCTGTGGTGAGCGAGCTGCTGGAGGAACGGGCGGAGCGCCTGGGCACGGCGGCGCCACCCGAAGCAAGCCGCTAGCGCGAGCGGTCACGAGAGCCCACAGGCCCGTCACGGCCTGTCTCGAAAACGTCACGGACCGGTGACGGCCGGTCCGCAACGATCCCGTCACGAAGTCGCCACGCCCGCCCGGACGGGGTCAGAGCCCCACCGGGTGCGCGTTGCGGAATTGGCACACAATCGTGACGGGTCGGCCGCCTGGTTGCGCGGAGGCAGCTCGGAACCCAATTATTGGAGTCAAAGCCCGACGGGCGGGCGTGAGCCTTTCGTGACGGAGTTGTGACGGGTGGAGCCGTCACGGAAGCGTCGCGGCGACGGCTCAGAGCCAGGCTGCGATCGCGTCCGGCACGTCGTCGCCGTACTGCATCCGAAGCGCCTGCTCGATCACCCGTTCCGCGTCCCTGGGCGCGTGGCGCGGCATCGTTGCCAGGTAGGAAACCACGGCCGCCGCCACCGCCAGCGCCGGCTCCTCGCCCTCAGGGTCCAGCTCGTCCAGCGCCGCCGCCAGCCGCCGCTCCAGGTTCGGCACCGTCGCCGCCGGCTCGTCGTCGTCCTCGAACCACCGCTCGAAGTCCCCGACCAGCGCCAGGCTGTCGGTCGGGTCCACCATGCCGGCCGCCTCGCGAACCAGCTGCGAGAGCGGTGGTGGTGTCACGTCCGCGCGAGGTGCCATAGCTCCAGCCTACCCCTTCCGCCGCAGCGCGCGAACCGCGAGCAGGCCACCGGCCGCAGCCGCGGCGATCGCCCGGCGGTTCAGCGACGCCTCCAGCTGCCGGCTGGCCGGCCTCGCGTCGCCGTCGAACGCCCCGTGCGCGCCGTGGTCGCCGGGCACCGGCTCGAACAGGTTGTCCTTCCGCCCAGGAGGCAGCGGCTCGTTCAGCAGCTGAGAGGAGACGCCCTTGCGCCCAAGATAGTGGTCGACCGCCAGGGCGCTGATGCCGTTGGCGACGATCGCCTTCACCGTCGGCATGCCCACCCAAAGCTCCCGCTTGCGGTGCTCCGCCGACCACACGATCGCCTCCGCCGCAACCTCTGGCTGGAAGATGGGCGGAACCGGCTGCGACTCTCTGCCCATCCGCGACCGGCACCAGCTGAACTGCGGCGTGTTCAGCGCCGGCATCTGCACCATCGTCACATGCACCCTGCTGTGCTCGTTCAGCAGCTCGGTGCGGATCGAGTCGACGAACCCCTGGATGGCATGCTTCGCCCCGCAGTACGGCGACTGCAGCGGGATGCCGCGGTAGGCGAGAGCGGAGCCGACCTGCACGATCGTGCCCCGGTCGCGGGGCCGCATCCGGCGCAGCGCCGACATCGTCCCCCAGACCGTGCCCAGGTAGGTGACCTCGGTGGCCCGCTTGAACTCCTCCGGCTCGATGTCCTGCAGCCGCGCGAAGATCGTCACCATCGCGTTGTTCACCCAGACGTCGATCGGCCCGAGCTCCTCCTCGGCCCGCTGCGCCGCCTGCTCCACCGCGTCGGCGTCCGCCACGTCCACCGGCAGCGCCAGCCCGCGGCCGCCGGCCGCCTCGACCTCGCGCACCGCAGCGTCCAGGCCCTCCGTCCCACGCGCCAGCACCGCCACGTCGTACCCGCGGCCGGCGAACGCCCGGACGGTCGCCCGCCCCACGCCGGCCGACCCACCCGTCACCACGACCACCTTGCTCATCCCACCCCCACCATCCTCGATCCGTCCCTGCTCCGTGAACCCGACACCCGGCCCGACGCCAGCCGCTCGGCCAGCCGCGAGCTCAGTGCCATGATCGTCAGCGCCGGGTTTGCCGACCCCTGCGTGGGCAGCGCGCTGCCGTCGGCCACGAACAGGTTCGGCACCTCCCAGCAGCGGTGGTCGCCGTCGACCACGCTCGTCTCCGGCGAGGTGCCCATCCGGCAGCCGCCGATCAGGTGCGCATAGCGGTCGATCGTCAGCACGTCCTGCGCTCCCGCCGCCTCCCAGATGTCGTGCAGCACGCCCTTCGCGAACGCGATGTTGGCCCGGTCGTTCTCGCACTGGGTGTACTCGAACCGCGCCAGCGGCGTACCGTTCTCGTCCGCCTCGTCCGCGAGCGTGACTCGGTTGCCCGGCTCGGGGAGCAGCTCGCACAGCGCGCCCAGCACCGACCAGTGGTTGTAGTCCCGCATGTACTCCCGCAGCTGCCTGCCCCAGTGGCCGTCGGCGATGACGTGCTCCGCCCAGCCGATCGGCAGCGGGCTGATCGTCTGGATGCTGAACCCGCGCGCGAACCCCCGGGAGGCGTCCGTCTCGTAGAACACCTCGCTCGACACCTCGGGCGGCGGCGCCTTGTACATCCGCATCGCCTCGGGGAACCGGCCTGCAACCTGCGGTGCGCCCTGCACCATCACGTACCGGCCGACCTGATCCGCCCCGTTGCCGATCCCATTCGGGTGCGCCGGAGACCTGGAGTTCAGCAGCAGCCGCGGCGTCTCGATCGAGTAGCCCGAGATGGCAACGGCGTCGGCCCGCTGCATGTGCTCCCGCCCCTCGTGGACGTACACCACTCCGGTCGCGCGACCATGACCGTCCGTCTCGACGCGCGTCGCCATCGAGTCCGCCCGCACCTCGACGCCGTGCTCGAGTGCGTCCGGCAGGTGCGTGACCAGCGGGCTTGCCTTGGCGTTCACCTTGCACCCCTGCAGGCAGAATCCCCGGTAGATGCAGTGCGGGCGGTTGCCGAACTGCCCGTTCGCAATCGCGACCGGCCCCACCCGCATCTCTATCCCGTAGCGGAGCGCTCCCTCCCACGCCCGCTCGGCGGCGCCGGATATCGGGTGCGGGCTGTGCGGGTAGCCGTGCGGATCACCCCAGGGCCAGTACTCCCCGGCCACGGGCAGCTCCCGTTCCACCCGCTCGTAGTGCGGGCGCAGCTCCTCGTAGCTGATCGGCCAGTCCGCGCCGACGCCGTCCAGGCTCCTCGTCCGGAAATCCGACGGATGGAAGCGGGGTGTGTAGCCGGCATAGTGGATCATGGAGCCGCCCACCCCGCGGCCGCTGTTGTTGTTGCCGAGGGCGACGGGGTCCTCGCCGCCGATGATGCGAGTCTGCGTCCAGTAGATGTGGTGCGAGCCGGCCTCGTCGCTCACCCAGTCGCGGTCAGGATCCCAGAACGGCCCCGCCTCGATGATGACGACGCGCCAGCCGGCCCGCGCCAGCCGCTGCGCCAGCACCGTGCCGCCGGCGCCCGCGCCCACGATCACCATGTCGACGGCGTCGTCCTCGCGGTATCGCCGCATACGCGCCGCTCCGGGGACGTGGCGGCGGTGTGGGTCGAGCAGGAACGCCGAGTCGTTGTCCGGCGGGCGAACGCTTCCCTTGACCAGCCGCACCGCTCTCATGGGCCCATCCCCGGATCCGCGTCGACGTCCTGCTGGAAGTCGGCCGCCAGCCCCTCCGCCTCGCGGCCCTCCCACGGCTCGTGCTGGTCGATGCCCAGGCGCATGTACCCCCGCGGGTATGCGGGGCCGCCGAATCCGATCTCGTTCCACGACCAGGGGTGCGCGTAGTAGGCCGTCAGGATGGCAGCCGTCGTCACCGTCCATGCCCGCTTCACCGGCATCGTGTCCCAGACGCCGCCGCGCAGCTCCTCGCGCGAGAACCGCCCGACGATGTCATCCCGGCCCTCCTGCGACAGCTCCGCGAACGTGCCGGCGCCGAGCGCACGGGCCTCGTCATCCAGCCCGCGCCGCACCCGCCGCCACGCCTCGCCGTCGGGCGGCATGCCCTCGTAGCGATACCCGGGCAGCCGTCGCTCGTGCAGCGCCGCGTCCACGAACCGCAGCACCGGGATCCGCGGCTCGGTGTCCTGCGCCATCACCGTGTCGCAGAACGCCTCCAGCGTGGGCAGCTCCTCGGGCTCGAAGTGCCGGTACTCGGGCGGCTCCAGGCGCGCGAGCACCACCGTCCGCGTCTGCTCGTCCCAGTGGGACGCGTGCTCGAGCACGTTGTAGTCGGGATAGCGCCCGTGCATCTGCGGCGTGATGCCGCGGCGCTGACGGGGCAGGTCATATGGCTCGGCCGCCTCACCGCCGCGGCGGTTGGGCAGATGCCCGGCGTTCTCGAACGGCACGGGCTACCGCTCCCGCCGTACCACGGCGGCCAGCACGCCGGCTGCTCCCACCAGCACCAGCGACCCGGGAGCCAGCAGGGGCGGGCCCATCACGATGTTGTAGATCGGCTCGCGAAAGCCGCCCGGCTTGCGGAGCACGCCGCGCACGTGCGTGACCACGCCCGCAAGCCCGTCGAGCGCGTACAGCGCCGAGACCGCCGGCAGCACCGTCCGCGCCGCTCGCGGCGATACCGCGCCGGCGACGCCGGCGGCGACCAGCGGCGGCGTCAGCACCACCGGCGTCCACATCCACTTGTCGCCGAACGAGCCGCGGTAGTGCTCGAAGTAGATCTCGATGCCGAGCGGCAGCGCGGACGCGGCCGTCGTCAGCGCCAGCGACCGCTGCATCCTTCCCTCTCGCACGTTCCGCAGGACCTTCCCCACCATTCCTCGTCTACGCGGCATACCGTTCAGCCCTTTCGGCGTTCAGCTCCAGTCCAAGGCCCGGCCGCTCCAGGTCGGGCCCGATCGTCCCCTCCTCGATGCGCGGCGCGCCATTGAACAGCTCGCCCTCGATCCGCACGTGGTCGTGGAACCACTCGAGCGGTGCGATGTGGCCGGCCGTGCAGCAGACGTGCATGTGCAGCGACGGCGCCGTGTGCGCCGAGATCGGCACGCCGAAGGCGTCCGCCAGCGCGATCGCCTGCAGGAAGCCGGAGACGCCGAGGCAGCGCGTCGCGTCCGCCTGCAGCACGTCGACGGCACCCGCCTGCAGCATGCGTCGGAAGTACCAGCTGTCGTAGCCGTACTCGCCGGCGGCGATCCGCATGCCCGCCGGCGCTCGGTCGCGGAGCAGGCGCAGGCCCTCAAGGTCGTCGGACGAGACCGGCTCCTCGAACCAGGTCACCTCCTGCTGCCGGAAGACCTCGGCCAGCTCGATCGCCTGCTTCCGCTCGTAGGCGCCGTTCGCGTCGACGTAGAGCTCGACGCCGCCCCCGAGCACAGCCCGCGCCGCCGCCACCCGCTCGGGGTCGCGGCCGGGCTCAGTGCCGACCTTCATCTTGCATGCGGTCACGCCCTCGCGCGCCCACGCGGCGAACTGCTCCTGCAGGCGCTCGTCCGAGTACGAGGTGAAGCCGCCGCTGCCGTACACCGGCACCCGCTCGCGCGCCATGCCCAGCAGCTGCGCGAGCGAGCGACCGAGCAGCCTGCCCTTCAGATCCCAGAGGGCAATGTCGACGGCAGAGATCGCGGTGGCGCAGACGCCGGGTAGCCCCGCGTTGCGCACCTCCCGACGCATCGCCCACCAGGCTGCCGGAACCGCCGTGGCGTCGAGGCCGGAGACGACATCGGCCAGCTTCGAGCGGATCAGCTCGGCGGCGACCGCCTCCCCGTAGGCGTACCCGATCCCGACGACCCCCTCCGCCTCGACCTCGGCCAGGACCAGGGTCGTCGAGTCCCATGCGGCGGTGCCGTCCCGCTCCGGGGCGTCTGTCGGCACGGTGAACGCCCGGGCCGTGACCCGTTCGACCGCTGCGCCGGTTGCTGCGATGGATGTCACCGTGTCGGGAGGTACTCCGACACCTTGTCCTTGAGTGTCTGGCGGACGATGTCGCCGAAGTCCGGATCGCCCTTCGCAAGCGCGAACGTCATCGCCTTTGCCTGCTTGAGCGTGATGTGCGGCGGCAGCGGCGGCACGTCGGGATCCGTCACGGCCTCGAGCACGAACGGACGGTCGGCCGTCAGGGCATCGTTCCACGCCGAGCCGAGGGCGTCGGGGTCTTCCACCCGCACACCGCCGAGCCCGACCATCCGTGCGTACTCCGCGTAGGGGAAGTCGGGCAGGTCCTGAGACGCCTCGAACTTGGGGTCACCCTCCATGGCGCGCTGCTCCCACGTAACCTGGTTCAGGTCGCGGTTGTTGAGCACGAGCACGACCAGGCGCGGGTCCGACCACTCCTTCCAGTACTTGGCGATGGTGATCAGCTCGTTGATGCCGTTCATCTGCATCGCGCCGTCGCCGACGAGCGCGATCACCGGGCGGTCGGGGTGAGCGAACTTGGCGCCGATCGCGTAGGGCACGCCCGGCCCCATCGTCGCGAGGTTGCCCGACAGTGAGGCGAGCATGCCCTCGCGCAGCTTCAGGTCGCGCGCGAACCAGTTCGCCGCCGAGCCGGAGTCGCTGGTGAGGATGGCCCGGTCGGGCAGCCTGCCCGAGAGCTCCCAGAACACGCGCTGCGGGTTGATCGGGTGGGCGTCCTGCATCGCCCGCCGCTCGAGCACGCCCCACCAGTCTGCGACGTCCTTCTCGATCTGCTCGCGCCACGACCGGTCGCTCTTGCGCTCGAGGAACGGCTGGAGTGCGCGGAGCGTGGCCGCCGAGTCGCCGACGAGGTTCAGCTCCATGGGGTAGCGGATGCCGAGCATGCGGCCGTCGATGTCGATCTGCACACCGCGCGCCTGGCCCTCCTTGGGGAGGAACTCGCTGTAGGGGAAGCTCGACCCGACCATCAGCAGGGTGTCGCAGCCCATCATCATGTTCCAGCTCGGCTTCGTCCCGAGCAGCCCGATCGAGCCGGTGACGAAGGGCAGGTCGTCCGGCACCGCGGCCTTGCCGAGCAGCGCCTTGGCCACGCCGGCGCCGAGCGCCTCGGCCACCTCCACCACCTCAGGGCCCGCGTGCAGGGCGCCCGCGCCGACCAGCATTGCAACGCGCTCGCCGGCGTTCAGGATCTCGGCGGCCTGCCGCAGGTCATCGTCGTGCGGGACGACGGTCGGCGGGCGGTACCCGGTGGACGAGTGGATGGTGCCGTGCATCCGTGGCGGGTTCTCGACAGCGTCCTGTTCCTGCACGTCGTTCGGGACGATCACGCAGGTGACGGTGCGCTCGGCCATGGCGATTCGAAAGGCGCGGTCGACAAGATGCCGCAGCTGGTCGGGCGTCGTCACCATGTGCACGTACTCGCGGGCGACGTCCTTGAAGAGGCCCTGCAGGTCGACCTCCTGCTGGTAGTCGCCGCCGAGCGCCGACAGCGCCTGCTGGCCGACGATCGCGACCACCGGCTGGTGATCCATCTTGGCGTCGTACAGGCCGTTCAGGAGGTGGATGGCGCCGGGGCCGGACGTGGCCAGGCAGACGCCGGGCCGGCCGCTGAACTTGGCGTGCGCGCAGGCCATGAAGGCCGCCATCTCCTCGTGGCGCACCTGGACGAAGGCGGGCGCGTCGTCGCCGGCGCGTCGCAGCGCTCCCATGATGCCGTTGATCCCGTCACCGGGGTAGCCGTAGATGCGGTCGACCTGCCATTCGCGCAGACGGCTGATCAGGTGGTCGGAGACGGACGGCATCGAGCCTCCTTCGACGAGCATGGGACGCGGGATTGCGCGCCGCACCGGCGGCGCATGGATGGGACCTGCCCGAGCGCCGGGTGGGCAAAACCTGGTGGTGGGGCGCCTGTGCGCCCCACCACCAAGGGAGCGTTACGGCGTGACCTTGTCCAGGCCGCTCTTCACCGAGTCGGCGGCATTGTCCACACCGCGCTTGACGTCGGCCTTCGCCTGGTCGGTCTTGCCCTCGGCCTCGAGGTCGCGGTTGTCGGTCGCCCGCCCCGCCTCCTCCTTGGCCTTGCCCTTGAGGTCGTCGATGTTCTCGCCCATGGTTCCCTCCTTCATGGTGTCCCCCCGGACCTGCCCTCCGGAAGGGGCGGCGAAACCGTCGGCGTGCCGCCGTCCGCCCCGGCCGGCTCCGCGAAGCCGCCCTGCGGCGTGCGCGCGACGACCCGTCCCGTCCACCCGCGCAGCGGCCGCACCTCCGTGTCGCGCAGGTGACGGCAGACGGTGAAGGTGAGCACGAACACCACGGGCGGCAGCAACCACCAGGCCGCTCGCAGCACGTCCACCTGCCGCGGGTAGGGGATGTCGAACGTCACGAAGATCCGATCCGACGAGCCGGCGACGAACGGCACCACCACCCAGGTGAACAGCGCCGCACCGATGGCGGTCCGCCACGGGTTGTCCCGCGGCCGCTGCAGGAGGTGGTGCTCCCGGCGGTCGCCGCTGACCCACCGCTCCGCCCAGGGCCACACGTAGAGGATCCCGAAGGTGACCATCGGAAAGAGCACGCCGCCCCAGAACGGGTTGGGGATCGTGTAGCCGCCGATCGTCGGCTCGAAGTTCGGCATCAGCCGCAGCGCCCCGATCAGCCAGCCCATGTACCAGTCGGGCTGCACGCCGTTGGTTCCCACCCATGGCTCGTAGGGCCCGTACTGCCAGATCGGGTTGATCTGGACGAGGCCGCCCAGGGCGAACAGCACCGCGGTGACGGCGAAGAACAGCCCGATCGACCGCAGCGCGTAGGACGGCCAGGCGACCAGCCCGACGACGTTGCGCTCCCTCCGGCCAGGGCCGGCGAACTGGGTGTGGTGCAGCACCATGATCAGCGCGAGATGCACCGCGATCAGGAGCCCGAGGATGCCGGGGATGAGCAGCACGTGGATGACGTACATCCGCGACTCGACGGTGTGCGAGCCGGGGAACTGCCCGCCCCAGAACCACCGCGCCAGGTCCTCCCCGATCACCGGGATCGACATGGCGACCGAATAGGCGATCGCGAGCCCCATGCCGGACAGGAGATCGTCTGGGAGCGAGTAGCCGAAGAAGCCCTCGAGGATCGCCAGGGTGAGCATGGTCAGCCCGATCACGTAGTTCAGCTCGCGGGGCTTGCGGAATGCGCCCGTGAAGAAGATGCGCATCAGGTGCAGCGTGATGGCGGCGATGAAGACGAGGGCCGCCCAGTGGTGCGTCTGGCGCACGAGCAGGCCGGCGCGCACGTCGAGCGACAGATGCACCGTCGAGCCGTACGCGTCGGTGACGGTGGCCCCCTGCAGCGGCGAGTAGCTGCCGTGATAGACGGTCGTGTGCAGGCTGGGCTGGAAGAAGAACGTCAGGTAGATCCCGGTGAGGACGAGGATGATGAACGAGTAGAGGGCGATCTCGCCGAGCAGGAACGTCCAGTTCTCCGGGAACGGGTAGCGCAGTGCCTTGACGAGCATGGGGCCGACGCCGGTGCGCTCGTCGAGCGCCGAGGTGCCCTTGCGGATCACGCCCGGCTCACCCCCCACCAGGCCGGCCCAACCGGCCCGGACATCGGCCCCGCCGCCTCCAGGGAGCCGTCCGCCGCGAGCCGCAGCGGCAGCTGCGGCAGCGGCCTGCCCGCCGGGCCGAACTCGACCGCCGCCCCCCGCAGCACGTCGAAGGTCGAGTAGTGGCACGGGCAGACCAGCGCCGGGCCGGGCTCGCTCGGCTGGTACAGCGGGTATCGCAGCATTGCGACCGCGCACCCGGCATGCGTGCAGATCTTGGAGAACGCCAGGATGCCGTTCACGTCCCACCCCTCACGGCCGCGGGGCGGGCGGATCATCGAGGGATCGACGGCGACGACGACCACCGGGGAGCCGAGCTCACGTGGGTCAGAGCCCTTCGGGAACGCGGTGGCGAACGATCCGACGATCACGTCCTCCGGCCGGATGGGCGCGCCGTGCTCGTCCACGAGCGCCGTGCCGGCTCTCCATGGGGAGGAGCCCGTCCCGCCGCCCACGCCCTCGGCCGCAGAGAGCATGGGCACGACCGCGGCGGCACCGAGGCCTGCGACGGCGGTCGTCGCGGCCAGCCCGAGCAGCCGGCGGCGGTCGATGCCCTCTCCGATCTGGCCGAGCCCGCCCTCGACGCGCTCCCCGACGCCGGGATGCCGGATCGGCGGCCTCGGCTCGGCGATCGTCTCCTGCACCACCACCAGCTTGGCCGCGACCACGCACGCCGCCGCGACGAGCCCGAGCCCGATCCCGAGCGACGCGCCGAGCACCTGCGTCGACGCGGACAGCCCGTAGGCGGCGGCGAACGCCGCGAAGCCGAGCGCCGCGGCGAACAGCAGCACCGCGACCACCAGCTCCCGTCGCGGCGTCGACGGCGCGACGCGCTCGACCACGATCTCGGGGCTGTCGGGCTCTGCCGACTGCTCCACGGCCGCCTCCGCCCGCCGGCGGATGACCACGGCGGCAAGCCCCGCGGCGACGCGGCGCGGCCAGCCCATCAGCCGCGCTCCCCGATCACCCGGGCGACGAGCAGCAGGCCCCCGATCGCCACGAACCAGGCGACCATGCCCTCCGGGATCGGCCCCAGGTGCCCGAGCGACCACCCGCCGGCGTCGACCGGGTTGGTCCGGGCCTCGATCACGTAGCGCGCGATCGAGTCGATGTCGTGCTGG
>Ga0066662_10001501_pt1 | contig 10797 bp, 9 predicted proteins | sample GraSoiAngelo_111_FD_133939 | JGI IMG/M metagenome (GOLD analysis project Ga0066662, IMG submission 133939) | Grasslands soil microbial communities from the Angelo Coastal Reserve, California, USA - 14_0903_12_40cm | ecosystem: Environmental > Terrestrial > Soil > Grasslands | place: USA... | reverse complement strand
TGGTAAAGCTTCTATCCTAGGGGAGTTTCTGCCCATCTTCATGAGATAATCAGGAGTATTGCATCTGTAAAGAAGGTGGTCCCTTGTTCAAAAGAAACCCCGGTTCGTTCGTTATTTTTCTATTTTTCATCATGATTGCGGCTGGTTGCAAGGCGCAAAGCCCCTCCACGCCCTCCGGACTGACTCCCGAAATCTCGCACCGCGTCCAGACGGAAATCCGCTCCCGGTACAACGTGCCGCCGCAGATCGCCATCTCTCTTGGCGCACCTGTGGCCAGCGAGATGAGTGGCTACGACAAGCTGGTAGTGACCTTCAAGGGAGGCGACCACACTTCTACCCACGATTTCCTGATCTCCAAAGACCGCAAGACCCTGGCTCACCTGGAGACGATTGATATCTCGCAGGACTTCATGTCAAAGATCGACGTAAAGGGACGGCCGGTACGCGGGAACCCGAACGCCAAGGTGACAATCATCAACTACGATGATTTCCAGTGTCCTTTCTGTTCCAGGATGCATACCACGCTCTTTCCGGGGGTACTGCAGCAATACAGCGACCGGGTGAAGTTCGTTTATAAGGACTATCCGTTGATTGAAATCCATCCGTGGGCGATGCATGCAGCCGTGGATGCGAACTGCCTGGGAGATCAGAACGGCGACGCATACTGGGAGTTTGCGGACTACGTTCATGCGAATCAGAAAGCAATTGCGGGAAGCAATCGCGCAGAAGCCTTCATAAACCTGGACAAACTCGCAGCCGATCAGGGCATGAAGCATCATCTGGAATCGGCGAAGCTGCAGGCATGCATCCAGAAATCTGACGAGAGCTCGGTGCGTGCGTCTATAGCTGAAGCCGACAAGTTGGGTGTGGACTCAACTCCCACGCTGTTCGTAAACGGCGAGCGGCTCTCCGGCGCAGTGCCCGAAGAACAGATGCGCGCCATTCTGGATCGCGCACTGGCGGATGCGGGCGAGAAAACGCCAACAGCCGATGCAAAAAAGTAGCTAATTCAACATGATTCAATTATCTTAGGCCAAACTGAATTCAACTCAAGGTACGGAGGCGGACTGTTGACCCAGGTGTTGGAGCGGTGGCGCAGTTTACTCATCTCAAGCATGGCCCTGGCGCTGCTGGTCAGCGGGTGCAATGGATGCAACCGCCAGGAATCAGACAAAGATGTAATGGCCAAGGTAAATGGCTATAAAGTGCTGCGCTCTGAAGTCGACAGGAGCTACAACAGCCAGATTGCCGGCTCTCCGCAAAAACCCACGCAGACGGAAGAAGAGGCCCTGCGCCTGAATATCCTGCAGCAGATCATTGAATTGCAACTTCATCTGCAAAAAGCGGAAAAGCTGGGCGTGGTGGCCACCGACGATGAAGTTGAAGACAAGATGCGCCAGGCCAAAACCCCTTACACCAAAGAAGAGTTCGATAAGAAGCTGAAAGATGCCGGGCTGACTGAGGATGATTACCGGCAGGATGTGCGGCGCACCATCACGGTGAATAAGCTGCTGAACAAGGAAATTGCTTCCAAGATCAGCATTTCAGACACCGACATTCAGAATTACTACAACGAACATAAAACCGACTTCAATCTGATCGAGCCACTGTATTACATGTCACAGATCGTGGTGACAGGCCAGCCGCTGCCTCCGCAGGCCCCGGCCATGCCGGGCAAAGCGCAGAATGACGCAGAGGCGCGTAAGAAGATCCAGATGGTCCACAATCGGCTGGATAGTGGCGAGGACTTCGCGACGCTGGCGAACCGCTACTCAGAAGACCTCAACACCTCCCGCAATGGCGGTGAACTGCAGCCTATTCCTGAATCACAGCTTCGGGATGATCCCCCGGCCCGTGATGCAGTCATGAAACTGAAGGCTGGTCAATATACTGATGCGCTTCCCATCGTCAATCCCAGTACTCATAATACAGTCGCTTACCGCATCATCAAACTGAATGGAAAAGAACCCGCCGGACAGCGCAGCCTCAACGATGCCGGCGTACAGCAGTTGATCAGAAACCAGTTGCGTGGCCAGCGTGAGCAGATTCTGCGTGCTGCCTATGACGAGACGCTACGGGATGGGGCAGACGTCAAGAATTATTACGCGGAGCAGATACTCAAGACGGCAGACAAGAAGTAGCTGCCCGGCAGTTGCTGCCATTTTTTAACAAATGCTCTCGTCCTTACCTTCTGCATTTGTTAAACGGTTATAGCCTCCATTTCAAATTGGCTGAGATGAACCGGAACACGGAACAAATGGAGTTAAGTCTTTTCACTGCTTCACATCTGCTGTTCCGGTTGAGGTTCTGTGTTCCGGTTCAGAAGTGGAACAAAAGGCTTTTACCGCAGCGCGGCAGGCCGCAATCAAACGGCAAAACCTTTGCAACACAGAGGAACAGAGTAAGCAGAGGCAATAAGAATCAAAACCTTGACCACGGAGACACGGAGAAAAACGATAAGAATTTTGTGGAGGTGATCCGATATTTACCTTCCGCCGACGGCAAAGTCTCATCCGCAAATACCTGAGGAAAAGGGAGGTCACGGAGAAGCGCCAAATTCTTTTCAGGTCGCGAAGAATTTGAAAGATAGCAATGCGCAATGGGGGGAGTTTTGGGGGCCATTCCCTGCAATCTACTGACTTTCTTCCGGTTTTCACTTAACATATAGCTCCCCCTGGCCCGCAGAAATCTCATGAAGGTATTCCTTTCCCACAGCACCCTTGATCGTGCGTTCGCCGAGCGTTTGGCCGAAGATCTGAAGGCCGAGATGTTCGAGCCTTGGCTGTGCGAACTCAGCATCGATGCCGCTACGAACTGGGTCAGCGAGATCAACCGGGGACTGCGGGACGCCGATGTGGTATTGCTGCTCTGGTCGCCCCATGCCGCCAGTTCACCGGCTACCGAACTCGAATGGACTTCAGCCCTGGCGCGGGAGATTGCCGACAAGCGGTTGCGGTTAGGGTTGGTTCTTCTGGCCGACTACAAACTTCCGGAACTCCTGCGTACCCGCCAGTACATTGATGGCCGCAAGGACCACGACACGGCAATCAATGAAATAATTCAATGGCTCAAGGAAAGGCGCTCCGCAGGACGCGTAGGACGCACCCGAGCACCAGTTTACCTGCCTGATTCCAGGCCTGAGGAGTTCGTCGGCCGCCGCCCTTATCTGGAGAAACTTCGATCAACGCTGATAAACGAACCGGGCATGTGCCTGCTGAGCGGCGAACCGGGATCAGGCAAATCTACAATTGCACTGATGTTCGCCCTGGAGGCGCAAAGGGACTTTGATGCCGTAGTGTTCCAAACCTGTGGCCAGCGAAACCTGGACACCATCATTGGAGAACTGGCCGACAAACTCAAGAAAGAAGTTGGAGAGGAAGTAGTGAAGGCATCTCCTTCAGAAAAACTTCAAGCCATAAAGACCTGGCTCAAAGAGCGGGAAGCGCTGCTCATTCTGGATGATGTTTGGCTGGAGGCAGGGGCTCTAACTGCCGGCGAGTTTATAAGCATCTTACCCGGAACGCCGGTTTCCATTCTGTATACATCCCGGCGCATGGGGCTGCCTAAAGTACATGCTGATGATGTCCTGCATGTAGACGCCTTCAATCCTGAAGAGGCGGAAGAGGTCTTCAAAAAATATCTGGGTACGGCCACAACGGAGCGACACCGCGAAGCGCTGCTTGAATTTGCCAATCGTGTAGAACGACTGCCCATCGCTATAACCGTGGGGACAGAGCTTCTGAGTAACCAGTTCGGCCCTCTCAGTGAGGCAGCACGCGGGTTTGCTTTGGCCAACCTCAAAAATGATATCCAGAATGTTCCGGGCCTCTTACAGCGGGCGATTGAAACACAGAGTGAACCTGCGCGCCGCCTTCTTGAAGCGGCATCCGTCTGCGCCCCGGATGGGTTCTGGCTGCCTCTGGCCATTGAAATTGCCGGAGTCAATAAGACAGCAGGTGCAGAGGCCCGCGACAATCTTGTTCATGCGTCCTTGATGCGCATGCTGGACCAGGAGCGACAGCGGTTTCAACTGCACTCTCTGATTCGTGACAGGGGACGCACCGCGGCTGCATCTTTAGCTGATTTACAGACAAAGCATGCTCAGGCGCTAGAACGCCTTTTTAAAGATTGGGAGACCCGCTGGAAAGAATGCCGCGAATGCTTGCAGGAGATCATACCCGCATCTGAATTCCTGTGGAGTTCAGATGAACCCTCCCGGACATCATGGCTGATGTATTGGGGACATTCATGTGCAAAGCGAATCGGAGAATTGGACGTGGCGCTCCGCATTCTTCAAGCTGAGGAAAGCTTTTGGAGGCTGCGGGATGACCGTAAGGCCAACGACCAACTGCAACACATTTATGGCAATCAGGCCCTCACCCTCAGAGCCTGGGGGCGGCTGGATGAAGCCTTCGCTCTCCTCAAGAAACAAGAAGAGATTTGTCTGGAACTGGGCAATAAAGACTCTTTGCAGATCAGCTATGGCAATCAGGCGATCATCCTCAAAGCTTGGGGGCGGCTGGAGGAAGCCATGGCTCTTCACAAAAAGGAGGAAGAGCTTTGCCTGGAACTGGGCAATAAGGACTCTTTACAGATCAGCTATGGCAATCAGGCGATCATCCTCCAAGATTGGGGGCGGCTGGACGAAGCCATGGCACTTCACAAGAAAAAAGAAGAGCTTTGCCTGGAACTGGGCAATAAGGACTCTCTACAGATCAGCTATGGCAATCAGGCGATCATCTTCCAAGATTGGGGGCGGCTGGACGAAGCCATGGCACTCCTCAACAAAAAAGAAGAGATTTGCCTGGAGCTGGGCAACAAGGAAAGCTTAGCTTATTGTTACTGCAATTGGGGATTACTGGCGCGGGAGCAGGGGGACCAAATTACAGAGAAGCAAAAATTGAACGCGGCACTGGAAATATTCACGGAACTGAAGGTGCCACGGGAGCGGGATGCGGTGAAAAAAGAATTGGAGAAGACAGAAGCGAAAGCAACAGGTCATGGCGGTTCAAGCAATTGACCTTGCATGAGTTTTTCCGCGCAGCCGAGATGCGCCACCGGTAGACCGGATTGAATAATCCGTGAGTTTGGCCGCAATGAAAACCTGTGAGCCGCGCTTCCGCTCGTCTCAGAGACGGTGCTGAGCACCGTCTCTACGGCAATCATTCCTTTACGCTTCTGAAAGAAACTCACAGGCCAGGGCGGCTGCGATCCATATTGGATCTTTGTTTTATCTACTTATTCGATTTCAGCCAGCACCTGGCCTGCTTCTACCGGGGTACCTTCGGTGGCGTTTAGTTTTTTGAGAATGCCTTTCTTGGGGGCTTTCAGTTCGTTCTGCATCTTCATGGCTTCTACGACCAGCACTCCCTGCCCTGCTTCCACTTCTGCGCCTTGCTGGGCCAGGATGCGGACGATCTTTCCGGGCATGGGGGCGATGATCTTTTTTACGCCTTCACCTGCTGCTCCGGCACGGCTGCGGGAGCGGAATGATCTTGGGTCGCGGACTACGGCGCTGAAGCGCTCATGGCCTACGACAATATTGCTTTCGGTGGCGGTGTTCTCCTGCTTGACTTCGTAAGACTTGCCATCCAGCAGCAGCGAGAAGACGCCTTCGCGGGTGGAGGTGACGTCCAGCGGGACTTCGCGGTCATCGAGTTTGCAGCGCCAGCCTGATTCTCCCTTCGACAGCTCTACCTTGTGGGTCTTGCCCGCGATGGTGACCTCGTAGATCATTGGCTGCGCAGAGCCTCGGCGCGGGCGGTCCGCTTCCAGTTGGAACTGCCGTTGCCGTGGTGTTTTCCGGCGGCTGTGCCGGCGCCGTTGCGTCCGTTCTGCGCGGGAGTAGCGGTGGCGGCAAAGAGCGCGGCCGAGAGAGCGGCGATGTCAGAGAGGCCGTTGGACGAAGGGGCCGCTGATGCAGAACCTGAGACCAGCAGGCGATCAAGGAAACCCGTATCAATGCGGGCGGCGATGAAATCCGGGTGCTCCAGAATGCGCCGGAAGAGAGAGAGATTGGTCTTGATGCCGCCAATGAAGTATTCGTCGAGGGCGCGCCGCATGCGGGCAATGGCGGCTTTACGATCGGGAGCATAGGCCACCAACTTGGAGAGCATGGGATCGTAGTCGAGCGGCACAGTCCAGCCCTCGTAGACGCCGCTATCCTCGCGGATTCCCGGCCCGCCGGGCTGCAGCAGCCTGGTAATTTTGCCGGGCGAGGGAAAGAAGTTGTTTTCGGGGTCTTCGGCGTAGATGCGGCATTCGATAGCATGTCCGCGGATGGCGACATCTTCCTGACGGAAGGGCAGCTTTTCGCCGGAGGCAATGCGCAACTGGAGATGGACGAGATCGAAGCCGGTGACCAGTTCGGTGACGGGATGCTCCACCTGCAGGCGGGTATTCATCTCCAGGAAGTAGAAGTTGCGGTTGGCGTCTACCAGGAATTCGACGGTACCGGCATTGGTGTAGCCAGCCGACTGCGCGGCCTGGACAGCTACCTGTCCCATGCGCCGGCGCAGGTCTTCATCGACGATGGCGGAAGGCGCTTCCTCAATGACTTTCTGATGCCGCCGCTGAACGGAGCACTCGCGCTCGCCAAGATACACCACATGGCCGTGCTCATCGCCGAGCACCTGGATCTCGATGTGGCGGGGATTTTCGATGTACTTCTCGAGATAGACCTCGCTGTCATTGAAGGCGCGCTGGGCTTCGCTCTGGGCGGTCTCAAAGGCTGATTTCAACTCCGGGGCAGTGCGTACCAGACGCATGCCCTTGCCACCGCCACCGGCAGCGGCCTTGATCATCACCGGATAACCGATGCGGGCTGCCGTCTCCTCAGCCTCGGGCAATGAGAGTCCGCGGGACGAGCCCGGAACAAAAGGAACCTGCGCGGCCTGCATGGCCTGCCGGGCGCGGGTCTTGGAGCCCATCAACTCCATGGCCGAAGGCGGCGGGCCGATGAACTTGATTCCCGCATCACCGCAGGCCCGGGCGAACTTCGCGTTCTCTGACAGGAAGCCATAGCCCGGATGAATGGCCTCCGCGCCGCAACGCCTGGCGGTCTGGATGATCTTCTCCATGTTCAAGTAAGACTCGCGGGCTGCGGCAGGGCCGATGGGATAAGCCTCGTCGGCTTTGCTTACGTGGAGGGCAGCGCGATCCACATCAGAGAAAACAGCGACGGAGGCGACGCCCAGTTCACGGCAGGCGCGAATCACGCGCACGGCTATTTCGCCACGATTGGCTATGAGAATTTTCTTGAACATCGTAGAAGGAATGATTCTACCAAGCCGACAGACTTTCAGAGATTAACCACAGCGTGGCGAGCCACAACCAAAGGCTTTCACCGCAGAGGGCGCAGTCGGACATGGGACTAACGTCCCACCCAGAAAACATGAAAATTGCGCTTCGGGTTAAGGTATCCACCGTAAGCACCCAGTTATTTTTAGGGCAGAGGACGCAGAGATAACAAAAGTAGTTGATGTGTATTGAATTTGGCGATGTGTTGCTCCCTATGGACCGCACCCATCCTTCGCTGCGCGGGAGAATTCGTGCAAGCAGAGAAGAATTCGAACATTAGTAATGCAGAGGGCGCAAAGGCAACCATTAGACATAGCCTTTAGCCAAAGCTACCAGAGATAGCAAAGCCCTTCATAGGGAAGGGCTTTGCGGGATCACCAACCAGGCGTTTATTTTTTCTGGCCTGAGTTCTGATTTTGATTCTGGTTTTGCTGGTCCTGCTGGCTCCTGCTCTGCTCAAGCACGATGCCGCCACTGGTCTTCTTGGCCGCTTCTTCGGCTTTCTTCTTGCGGGCAGCCATGGCCTTATCGCTCCAATCGTTGGCTGCTTTAATGTCCTGGGCCGCCGCTTCAGGGTCATTGCATTCAGTGTCGGCCTTCCTGCGGTAGATCAGGTTCATATAGGCCATGGCATCATCATAGTCCTGGCGCTTGTCCATGGCGTCCTGCAGCATCTTCATCCCTTCGTCAATCCTGGGCCCGTCGGCAGCCTTGATTTCTTCGCATATCTGCCTGCCCTTGAGCGGGTCATCGACCTTAAGACCGACCTTGGATTTGCGGTCCGCAACGTCTTTGTAAACCGCGCTCCAGTCGATCACGCCCACGGAGTAGTAGGTTTCAGGATCGTTGGGGTCAGCATCGATGGCCTTCTTGTAATACTCGCGGGCGTCATCGAACCTCTTCATATTCATGTAAAGGTAGGCGATGCCCTTCAGGCTATTCAGGTTCTTGGCATCCTCTTCAAGAACCGACTTGTACTCGGCGATGGCCATATCAGCATTGCGCTGGTTTTCCGGGCCGGGCGCATCGGGGACATACTGCTGGGCATAGGCAGTGGCGAGATAGAGCTTGGCTACTTTCAGCTTGTCGTCAAGACGCACAGCATCCTTGAAATGTCCAATGGCCTGTTCGTATTGAGCATTCTTGTAAGCTTTTACGCCCTGGTTGAGCTGGTCGCGTGCTCTGAGCTTATTGCATCCTGCGGTGCTCAACATCGCCGCTGCGACGGCCAATACCGCCACAAGTCGCGCGCTTCTGTTCATGTTACTTAGCTCCTTGCCGGAGTAATGAAATTTTCAATGAGTACTGAATATATCAAGGAATTACGGGGTGGCGTTCAAGGGCGCACCCCGTAACTTGAGGAGTAACTCTTAACTACTACTCACCTTGTTCGATCTTGGCCGTAATCAACCCAATTTTGTCAATCCACTGCGTACCGTGGGCAATATCGATGACGCGGGCGACATCCTGAAACTCCACTTCCGGATCGCCTTTTACGAACATGATGCGTTCCGCGCGAGTCTTAAAGATGTCAGTAAGACGGTCGCCCAGCTTGTCCCAGGCAACATCCTCCTGGTTAATCTTCAGCTTGGGTTTGTCGCCGGGTGACTGGATTACCTGCACCACGACGGTACGATTGTCGGTGGAAGGAGGCGTGTTCGGCGGCGGCGGCTGCGGTACCAGCGCTTCCAGCCCTTTGGGCGTGAGCGGCGTGATCACCATGAAGATGATGAGCAACACCAGCAGCACGTCAATGAGCGGGGTTACGTTGATATCGGCAGTTTGCCCACCTCCGGCACCTCCGACTGACATTGCCATAGAAATATCCCTCGTGTTTCTAAACTTGCGTTTATGACTGTGGGCCCGTGCCGCGTTTCTGCTCGGTAAGCAGGCCCAGTTGGTCAACACCAGCCGAACGAACGTTGTCTACAACGTCCACAACAGCCTTGTAATGAGCGCGCGCATCCGCTTTCACATACACGATCTTGTTGGCGCGGTTAGCGACGCGATCCTTGACCTTGTTGGTGAGCTCTTCGGGCGATACCTGCTGCGTGTCAAAGAAGATTTTGCCATCGCGCATAACTGCCACAATGAGCGCATCTTCCCGGTCGGCATCTTGCATCGGAATAGGATTGAGCGCCTGCGCCAGGTTGACGGTCACGCCTTTCTGCAACATGGGCGTGATCACCATGAAGATGATGAGCAGCACCAGCATCACGTCGACCATAGGGGTCACGTTGATGTTGGAGTTGACCTTGGAGCCCTCGTCTCGAACTGCTATTGCCATAATGTGCTCCTGTGCGGGTTACCGCCTCACGCCCACGCTGCTCTTCTTCAGGAAATAATCGACCAACTCGCTGGAGGAGTTGTCCATCTCCACGTCAAAGGCTTCGACTTTGCCGGTGAAGTAGTTGAACATCATCACAGCGGGGATGGCCACGAACAGTCCCAGAGCGGTGGTCACCAGAGCTTCAGAAATACCACCAGCGACAGCGCCCAGACCGGTCTGCTTTTGCTCAGAGATCTTGCGGAAGGCGTTGAGAATTCCGATTACGGTGCCGAACAGTCCGACGAACGGGGCCGTGGAACCGATGGTGGCGAGGCCGCCAAGTCCGCGCTTCAATTCAGCATGGACAATGGCCTCAGCACGCTCCAGGGCGCGCTTGCTGGCTTCAATCTGCTCGCCGGGAATCTCGCTGGAATCGCCATGGGCCTTGAATTCCTGGAGGCCGGCAGTTACGACTTTGGCCAGGTGGCTCTTCTTGTTGCGCTCGGCAACACGAATGGCTTCATCCAGCTTGCCTTCGCGCAATGCTCCGGCAACGGCGGGAGCAAACTGGCGCGACTGTTTACGGGCGGCGCTGAAAGCGATCCAACGGTCAATCATCACGCCGATGGACCATGCGGACATGATGAACAGGATGATAACCACGGCGCGGGCCAGCCAGCCCATCTGCTTCCACAGTGAAATAGGGTCCCATCCTACGGCGGAATCTTCGCCACCGCCAGTGTTCTGAAACAGCCAGACCGCCACCAGGTGCGACTTGGCCAACATGAGAGTTGCTAGGTTTGCTGCAAACATGAGTTTAAGTTTTCCTCCTCAGGAACTTATCAGAAAGTTATTAGAAGCCTGAACAAACAACAGTGCTGCCCAGCAGGTGCTCCGAATTTCAGTGCAGGACTTTACCGGGGGCACACATGACTGAAAAATCAACCTTGGATTGATTGCGGGAGGGCCGAATCACGGCCCTCCCTGTCCGGAGAACATTTATACGTTACATGTGGAATTTGACTGTGATGACGGTGTCCACCTCTACAGGCTCGCCGTTCAGCATGTAAGGCTTGTACTTCCACTGCTTCACAGCGTCCATAGCAGCCGGGATCAGCAGTGGCGGACCGCTCATAGCAGTCAAGTTCTCAATAGCGCCTTGCTTGTTGATCACGGCGCGCAGCACAACGTCACCCTGCACATGGGCGATTTTTGCCATTTGCGGGTAT